>Ga0315274_10006183_pt1 | contig 17452 bp, 9 predicted proteins | sample YL17G02_20_MG_FD_203700 | JGI IMG/M metagenome (GOLD analysis project Ga0315274, IMG submission 203700) | Sediment microbial communities from Yellowstone Lake, YNP, Wyoming, USA - YL17G02_20 | ecosystem: Environmental > Aquatic > Freshwater > Lake > Sediment | place: USA: Wyoming | collected...
CAAGGCCCAGGCGCGTGACCCTGAAAGCCTACACGAAGCCATTGGTCAGGCAATGGAGCAAGTTACGCAGCAAGATGTATGCAATTGGTTTGCTTCATGCGGCTACAGTTTAATTTAAAATGCTCTAAAGTGTGCCATCCAGAGGCAAAGACGGCGATCACCCGCGGGCAGCCAGCGCTTGTTTCCGCGACTGACTCGTGACTTCCAACTGATTATTGAGGCGTGGCGCCGACACTGATACGATGCACCGGATGGCTTGAGTGATAATCCAAGACAATTGCCAGAGGGGAGGGGTTCGGGTCCGATGAAGTGCATTGCGGCTGTTGTCACATTCTCGACAATTATCCTAACTGCCGCAGCCGTCTTCGCAGATACAATCGATCTGACGGATCTGTGGCTGTTGAGGCCGGACCCGGGCGATGCGGGTACTGCTTCCGGATGGTACAAGAACACGTGCGACGACAAGGATTGGACGCCGGTGCAGGCGGGAAAGCGTTGGGAAGACCAGGGTTTTCCGCTCCTGGACGGTGCTGCGTGGTATCGACGCTGGGTCGAGGCGCCGAAATCGTGGCAGGGCGGCAAAGTCTGGATCGCGTTCGGCGGAATCAATGATTCGGCAGTACTCTTCGTTAATGGAGAGAAGGTCAATGCATACGGCGATCGCGAAGAAAACAGTGTTGCCACGGTCCCGATCATCGCCGAGGTGGGCCGTCAGCTCCGCTCCGGCGAGAGAAACCTAATCGCTGTGCAGGTGTACGACTGGGGCGCGAGCGGCGGTCTCTGGCGGCCTCCGTGCATCATGACCACGGAAATGCCGCAATTGCCTGTGGAGGGCTTTCTCACTTGCTATCCCCAATATCATAGCAGGAAGCTCTGCATCGATTTCGATGCCACCCCGTTCGGCAGCGAACGTCCGCAGACTACGCTGAAGGTCTCATTGCAGTTCGCAGATCGCAACAGAGTCGTTACACGCAAGAAGATCGTGCCGCCGGACGTGGCAATTACCACATTGGTTCTGCCCGTCGGCAATGCCCGGCCCGGCGAACCGATGCAAGTCGAGGCCGCGCTCCTGCTGCCGGACGGACAGCCATTGGCCGGGGTCGTCGCGACACGCGAAACACAATGGCCTTCGATCTCAGCAACTCCTGAGAAAGGTGCGGATGTGAAATCTCTGAACAACTTCGTCACGGAACTCCTCAAGCCGATCACCATTCGCGATGACAAATCCGAGGTGAAGTTCCACAACCACCGGGACGGATGGGTGTTCTTCGGCTTCAGCGCTCATGCCGCTCGTTCCCAAGTTGCCCCTCGTTCCCAAGTTGAGCTTGGGAACGAGGGGGAAGGACCAGCACCCAAGGCCGTGCTTGATGATCGAACCGAGCCGGTTGTGTGGCACAAGCACCCCAAGACGGGTGCATGCGAAGCCATGCTGTTCCTGAAAAGGGGAGAGCACCGGCTGACGATCGAGAACGCGAAAGGTCTCCGGCTCGATATTCGCGGAATCCCGGAGATCGCTTACTGCTACTACCCGACCAACCCGCACATTGCGTGTTATGGCCCGTATGATTGGGCGTTCATGGAGCGATACGTGCTGCCCGACGTGAACACGCTCGTGTCGCGTTCCGCCTTCAAGCCCGAGGAATTCCAGCAATGGCTGCGCGAGGGCAGGCATTGGATTTCAAACGCATCACTGCCTGGTCTCGGCAGTCCCGAGCCGCCAACGGTCGACGAAGTCTATAGCCCATGGGCAAAGAACCCCGTTGCAACTAAACCGGGCTATGCGGGGCTTATTGTGGATGAATTTTGCGGCGGGGCAACGATGCATTATCCCGTTTGGGGCGAAGCCGTAAGACGTCTTTACGAAAACCCCGGCTTTGCGGGCAAGGTGTTCTACGCCTGGTGCGGCGACTTGTATGAAGAGCCGGCAAGTCTCACCTTCAGCCGGTCGCTGCAGGATCTGGGAGGCCGGTTCTCGTGGGAGAAATATCTGCGCGAAATGCCGACCGAGGAGAATGCGCGCGTGTCAATCATAGAAGACATCGCGCGGCCTCTCGAGAAGTGGAAAGCAGTTACGCCCACCATCGAACGGAGTTTGGTCGTCTGTCTTGGCTACCTGTCCGCGCCGCCGGAGACGCTCAATCTCGATCCGCAGGTGAACTATCACGTATTCCTTGACATGCAGTTCCAGATCTTGGCCACGGAACCCGTGTTCGCAGGCCTGTACGGCGTTATGGAATACATGGCCGACTACGCGGACGAGGAATCGTTGCGTTACACCCAAGAACTCTTCCGCCACTACTGCATTGAAGGCAAACGCGACCGGTACAACAAAGATCCTTACGTCCTGCCCCATCTCGCGAATCCCGATTTCGAAAAAGAGATGCAAGGATGGGCGGCCGAACCCGCCGAAATAGGCTCGATGGACGTCAAAAGCATGAAAGGATTCAGTTGGCTCGAAGGACGCTATCCGAGGATTTCCAAGGGAGATAAGTTCTGTTGGATGAAACGTTCTGCGCAACGGCCGAACGTCGTCTCGCAGACAGCCCGGGCGCTCGAGCCCGGACGCTTGTATTCCGTCAAACTGATCTCAGCCCATCTCAAGCAACTCGACCAGAAACTGCCGACGACGCTGTCCATCGATATCTCGGACGCCGAGATCCTGCCCGAGTACGCATTCCAGTTCGTGTACCCGAGCTCCTATTCACACGAGTTGGGACCTTACACCCGTGAGCACCCGGCCTACATGAGTTTTCACAGGCTCGTGTTCCGCCCGAAAGGGCGCGAGGTCCGTCTCACAATCAGTGACTGGAAAACGCCGACAAGCCCTGGCGCCGAGCCGGGGCAGGAAACCGCGTTCAACTTCGTCGAACTCCAGCCCTTCCATGCGCCTTAAGAACGCGTGCGGTGCCAACTCGGCACGAAAATAACCCTGTGTCTGCTTGCAGAAGCCAGCGGTACAATACGCGGAGCCTTTATCGTAGGTCCGATTTCCTAATCGGACTGTGCGCAAGGCTCCGATTAGGAAATCGGACCTACGATGAGCGTGTCCATGTTTACCCGGAGATTTTCGCAACCATACATTAGAGGGATCCTGCAATGCTTGGCTTGTTATTGGCAACGATATTCACGGGAGGGGCAGGCGCGGAACCGCTTGCGGACGATACTGCGTGGGCGTCCGCCGAGAAGGTGGCGGATGAGATACGGAACGGCAAGCCGGAACCGTTTACGCCAACTACTCAACCGGAGGCGCAATGGTTTCCGCAAGGCAGTCTCGGCCTCTTTATGCACTGGGGAATCCACAGCGTGAAGGGCGTGCAGCCGTCCTGGGCGATGATCAAGGATTACCCTTACGGCGGGGAACTGCATCCGCCGGAGCGGTACTATGCCCTCGCGAAGGAGTTCAACCCGCAGTCGTATGATCCCGATCTCTGGATGGCCGCGGCGGCGAGGGCAGGGTTCATATACGCCGTGCTGACGGCCAAGCATCACGACGGATATGCGCTCTGGCCCACAGCGTACGGCGATATGAGCACGCGGCAGTTCATGGAAGGCCGCGACCTCTTGAAACCCTACGTCGAAGCGTGTCGGAAGCATGGCCTCAAGGTCGGTTTCTACTTTTCGCCCCAGGATTGGCACTACCCCGGCTATCCGGTCGGCGACATGGGTTTCGACTACAACAAACGCGGCCAGCGCCGGCCCATCTCCGACCCGGAGAAGAATCGAGCCGATTTCGAGCGGTTTTTCACCTGTACCATCGGCCAGTTGAACGAGCTTCTCACGCGTTACGGCAGGATTGACGTCCTCTGGTTCGACGGCATGGGTTGGGACGGCATCTCCGATCTTCACACGGAGCAAACCATGGCCTGGATACGCCGTCTCCAGCCCGGCATCGTCATCAACGACCGCTGGGGTCCCGGCGACTTCAAGACCCCGGAGTGGGACATGCCGGAAGGCCCGCCGAACGGATGGTGGGAAAACTGCATCTCCTGGAACGGCCACTGGGGCTACAATCCCAACGGCAAGTTTCAGTCCGCGGCGTGGGTGCTCGAACGACTGGTCCGCGCGCGCTCATGGGGCGGGAACTTCCTGCTCAACGTCGGCCCCGCTCCCGATGGCACGATGCCGCCAGGGTTCTACGAGCGCTGCGACGAGCTTGCGGCCTGGATGCAGCACAGCCGCGACGCCCTCATCGGCGCGAGTTCGTCGCCCGGAGACGGACGCTCCGATGTCCCGATCACCACGCGCGGCGATACTTGGTATCTCCACGTCATACCCAGCCATCAAGGCCCCGTTACGCTTCGATACGTCAACAAACCCGAAATCGTATCGCTGTTGCGCACCGGCAAGCTCCTCGAATTCACATTCGAAGAAGGCATCGTTCGCACCGAGATTCCGCAATCCGAACGCACATCCTTGGACGACGTAATCGCCGTCCAATGGAAAGAGAACTCCTGGGAGAAGGCCATTCGCGCATTCGAGGAAAAAGATCGCGAAGAACCACCGCCGCTGAATGCCATCCTCTTTGTGGGGAGTTCCACGATTGCCATGTGGGACCTGAAACGAGACTTCCCCGAGTTGCAGACGATCAACCGCGGTTTCGGCGGATCACAATTCTACGACGTGGCCCGTTACGCGGATCGCATCATCCGCCCGTATCATCCCAAAACGATCGTGTTGTATTCCGGCGACAACGACATCAAGAGCGGAAAGAGTCCTGAGTGGGTATTCTCCAATTTCCAGGCCGTCGTGACGGCCGTGCATCATGCGTTCCGCGACGTCCGCGTCATCGTCCTCTCGATCAAGCTGAGCATTGCCCGCTGGGACGAATACGGCAAGATGCAGCGAGTCAACCAACTCATGGCGGCAGCGGCGGAAAAAGACCCTCAACTGGACTACCTGGAAATGGGCCCCTCACTCCTCGACCCAAACGGAAACCCCCGCCCCGACCTATTCCTCAAAGACGGCCTGCACATGAATCCCGAAGGTTACCGAATCTGGAGCGATATCCTGAAACCCTTGCTCAATGTCGCGCCCCACTGACCGCCATGAGACTGTAAACAGCGGTGCTTCGGCACTTCGGCACTACGTCCCAGGAGACGTATGCATTGCGGGAATCAGCCTTGAAAACGAATTGGGTACACTGTCCCAGGGATTTGTCAGTTGCGGGTGTTGGCTCGTCGGGATAAACGCCTTGGTGGGCGCGTGGCGGCTTGAGCAACCTCGACAAGCGACATTAACGCTCTATTGACAGCCTCCGCGTTGCGAAAAACAGCCGCAACCTCAGGCCTCAAGACCACGATGTTCGATGACTCGCGCAGTCGCTTGGCGTATTTGCCTCTCACCAGAGGGCCGGTGAAATCCGACCGTTTGTATTCCGCACGAAGCTCGTCTGCGCGTATGCGTTCAGCCTTCTTCATAGATTCTTCGCTCTCCCTTTCTCGCGACCCTAGCACTGATGATTCGGATTGTATCGCCTTCTTCAGTATGGGAAACCACGAGTAAACGACCGCGTCCGGATATGCCGAACGTGACGTATCGGAACTCGCCTGAAAAATGATCCGGGTCAGCGCCGGTTGCTGACATCGCATCGCCTAACGCTGTCGCAGCCTCTTCGAAGGATACCTTATGTTTCCGAAGATTCGACCGCGCCTTGTCAGGGTCCCACTCGATTTGCATGAAACGATTATAGCATGGACTTTACGGTTGCACACTTCCGAAACGACGATGGGGCCTGCGTCATGAGCAGTCCCTTGCATGCGTTGTTTGTAGACCACCGGGCTGAAACCGATTATACTGACGGATGAGTCTATCGCCCAACATCGTAGTGATGAGGGCGTGGTGTAAAGCGCCTGTTGAGGGCTGGAGCAAGGAGGAGATATGCCCATTGCGGATTTCAGTTTGGCAGGGAAAGTGGCGATCGTTACGGGCGCGAGCCGGGGAATCGGCGAGGCCATCGCGCGCGGGATGGCCGAATACGGGGCTGCGGTGGTGCTGGCTTCCCGCAAACAGGAGGGATTGGATGCGGTGGCGGCGGGCATCAATGCCGGCGGCGGCAAGGCCCTCGCGGTCGCATGTCATACGGGAAAGATGGAGGACATCAACGCGCTCTTCACGCACGTACAAGCTGAATTCGGACGGGTTGACATCCTCGTCAATAACGCCGCGACAAACCCATACTTCGGTCCCGTCATCGAGGCCTCCGAGTCCATCTTCGACAAGACCTTCGAGGTCAATGTCAAGGGATACTTCTTCATGGCTCAGCAGGCGGCCAAAATGATGGTCGGTCAAGGGAAAGGTTCCATTATCAACATCGCATCCATCGCGGGCGTATCACCGTCCGTGATGCAGGGCGTGTACGCCATGACCAAGGCGGCCATAATCTCCATGACCAAGTCCTTCGCGAAAGAACTTGCCCCGGCGGGCGTCCGCTGCAACGCCATATGCCCAGGGCTTACCGAAACGAAGTTTGCGCGGGTGTTGATCGACACGAAAGAGATCTATGAGACATTTGTGCGGGAAGTGCCCATGGCACGCCATGCCCAGCCTTCCGAGATGGTCGGCGCGGCCATCTATCTCGCGTCGGACGCATCGAGCTACACGACGGGCGCCATCGTCGCCTGCGATGGCGGCTACCTCGCTTGAACCCTCAATCCGGCGCCGGTGTAGAGCGCATCTGTCCGCCGCCCGGAAAGCATCTGGTGGTCAAACGAGTATAATGGACGGAGTGGACAGTGTGGACGGAAGCGCGTGTTGAGTAGATATGTCCCAGATCACCGAAAGCAGTAACTTCACCCGGCAGGAATCTTTCCTTACCGCGGCAAAGATGTACCGGGTGACCGTCAAGGCTTACACGCTGCTTCCGTATTACTTCGCAAGGAACGGGTACGCCTTCCCGGCCCGGCACTACTACTTCGAGGTGACCCGCCGATGCAACCTGCGTTGCGTCATGTGCCAGTACATCGATTGGCTTCGAAGCACCCCCGTGTCCGTCCAGAGGGAAGGGGAACTGACGACGGAGGAATGGCTCCGCGTCATCAACCAGGTGCAGCGATTCAGTCTTGTCACGTTCACGGGCGGCGAGCCGTTCTTTCGCGATGATTTTGTGGAGCTGCTCGAACAGGCAAGCGCGCGTGCTCGGACGCATATCATCTCGAATGCCGTCCTTCTGACAGAGGAACGCGCTCGCCGGTGCGCTGACCTTGCACCGAGGAAAGTGGGCGGGGCGGGGCTGAACTTTTTGGGCGTGTCGATTGACGGACCGCCGGAGGTCCACGACCGGATTCGGGGCATGCAGGGCGCGTTCCAACGCAGTATGGAGGGCGTTCGAGCGCTGGTTGAATTCCGGAAGTCGGGCGGCAAACAGTGTCCTGTGATCCATGTGACGTCGGTGGTCCAAGCGGACAATGTGGATTGTCTCGCACGGATGCCACAGATTGTGGCGGAGGCCGGCTGCGATGTGCTCAATCTCACGCTGGAAGCGCGAAACTGGGATCAAGGAAGGCCCCAAGCGGCAGGCCTGTCCAGCGTCGCATCAGGCCCCATCGTGTTCCCGAACGTCGATCACGGGCGGCTCACCAGAGCCCTGGAGGAGACGCGGCGAGAGGCACGGCGCGTAGGCGTCGAACTCCGGCTCCCTGATATGCCTGACCGGGCGATTGTCCGTTACTACAGCGGGGACATGGACTTAAGAGCCTTCCGTTGCGGAGGCGCGTGGACGAATCTCATCGTCAGCGCCCAAGGGGACGCTTATCCCTCTTGCTGGTTCCTCCGGATCGGCAATGTCCGGGAAAACACGCTTCGCGAGATCTGGAACGGTCCCCAGGCACGCGCGTTCAGGAAGAGAACGCGAGCCGGGCTTCACCCGCCGTGTGTGGGATGCTGCTTCTTGATCCACTCCCCGCGAAAATAGCAGATCTCGCGACGCGCCCGTAGCGCAGTCAGTCAGACGGGTCAGCGGCTATCACGGCGCCTTTTTCAGCATCTCTGGCCTTGCTCAGACGCCGGTAAGCCGTTTGAACCAGCCCGTAAGGGTTGGAGCCGTCCGCAGGGTAGGTCACAACTGAGAAGCGAAGGTCGAGTTGGCTATCAAAGAGATTGCCATAGCGGCGGACGGCGGTCAGGGCGTCATTCTTGTCCGTTTCCCCCATGAGGACGGCTACAGAGCTGTCAAAGTCGGCAATCACGTCGCTCTTCCGGACATGCTCTCCGAGCAGGTTTGTGAGCCCCGCGCCGTTGTTGCCCGAGGTAATCATCACGAGCGATACGAAGCGCCTGTACCGTTCGGCAGCATGCAACTCGTACTGCAGTAACTCATAAAACATCGTGAATTCCATGCGCACGAGTGGCATAATCCTTCTAATGTTCCCGCCGTCCCTTGCTCCCAGGATTCCAATTAGGCATTTTTTATGCCAATAGGACAGCTGCGCTTGGATTTATTTCAGACCCCATTCCTAAACAACTGATTCAGCATTGTTTACGAATATAAATCTACGCCTATCAGGGGCTGTCCTTGACCTCTTGCAGTGACTTCTTAGTGCGGCCTCTGAACCACAATTTCTCTCAGGTGAACAAATCTTATCGCTCTGACATACGAGGATTTGCTAGGATCTCTGTGAAAAGCCGGGGCTTGACTCCCAGTGCCACGGGGTTTATCCACTTGTCTACTGCAGTGCTGTTTTTTGCTGTTTCCGGATTGTACGACCGCCCCTTCTCGCCGCCATTGGAATTCACCATTATTCGCACTTAAGGTTCTCCGCAAGAGGGCAGATAGGGGGACGCGGATTCTGTTCTGTTGGAGAATAGGACGTGGTGGATGTAGTGGACGTGATGGACAAGCGGATAAGGGAGGTGTATTACGTCCTGTTGTAGGTCCCGATCTTAAATGGCGATCAGTCAGCCACTATGTAAGCTTGGCAGCAAGTCGCCATAACTGGGATTCTTGCGGACATACGGCCCCGGCGTTGAGAATCCGCAGGAGGAATTCCGCAAGAGTACGGCAAACTGTGATCTCCGTTTGAAGACTGTGGCCGTATGGGCTTAGAATCGCCCATACTTTTACGTTTTTCGGGACGATGAATGGGAGTGAGCGGGTGATGACGCCTGAACGTTGTCGGGAATTGCTGGGACTGTTCGACAAGAAACGCGTGCTGGTCGTGGGAGACGTTTATCTTGATGAGAACGTATTCGGCCTTGTGACGGGCGTTAGTCTCGAGGCCCCTATACCTGTTTTCGAGGTCCACGAGCGGCGCTATAACCCCGGCGCGGCGGGCAATGCCGCCTGCAACGTGGCGGCCATGGGCGCGAAGACCTACATGGTGGGTGTGGTTGGCGTCGACCCGAATGCGGACATTGTGCGCAAGGAGTTTGCGACCCGAAACGTTGATGCGTCCGGTGTGGTCGTCGATCCCTCGCGGCCTACAAATACCTACGGCAAGCTTCGAGCAGGCGGGTTCAACATCCCGACTCAGGAGGTTCTCCGGACAGATACGCCGGCGCCGAAGTTCATATCAGGGGTCGTCGAGGAGACCGTGATCAAGAACATCTGGTCGCGGGCACCCGAGGTCGATGGCATCATGGTGGGCGACCAAGTCTCCGCGACGATCACGGATCGCGTCATCAAAGAGACCGTGGCCTGTGCGAGGAAGCACAAGCTGCTCACGGTCGCAGATTCGCGAAAGCGGTCCGGGTCGTTCAAAGGATTCGACATCGTCGTGCCAAATGATCGCGAGGCCGGCATCGGCGCCGGGATCGACGTCATGAATGAATCCTCGATGCGCGCGGCCGGCAAGGCATTGCTCAAGTCAGCGCGAAACGCTTTGGTCACGCGAGGACCTGACGGCATTACGGTGTTCGCGGAGAACGGCGACGTCATCGACGTGCCGATCATCCCGTGCGACGTGGTCGATGTCACGGGCGCGGGCGACACGGTGACGGCGGCGGTAACGCTCACGGTTCTTTCGGGCGGCACCCTGCGCGAAGCGGCGGAGGTCGGGAACGCGGCGGCGGGTGTGGCGGTGGCGCAGAAGGGCGTGGTAACGGTTTCCCGCCAAGAGATCGAGACCGCCCTGGTCGAGTCGCGCGGTCCCGCGAAGCTCAAAACGTTGGAACAGCTCGCTCCGATCGTCAAGCAGCTTCGGGACGAAGGGAGAAAAGTGGTGTGGACCAACGGTTGCTTCGATATCGTTCACGTGGGCCATATCACTTACTTGCTGAAGGCGGCGCGGCTTGGCGACGTCCTGATCGTTGGCCTCAACAGCGACGCATCCGTCCGCAAAAACAAAGGGCCCAACCGGCCCGTGGTCCCTGAGGGCGACCGCGCCCTTGTACTCTCCGCACTCGAGTGCATCGGCTACGTGACGATCTTCTCGGACAAGACGACTGTCCGGATTCTCGACGCCCTCAAGCCGGACATCTATGTAAAGGGCGGGGACTACACGCTGGACACGATCGTGCAGGAGGAACGCCGGGTCGTCGAGGGTTACGGCGGCAAGATCGCGATCATCCCGGCTGTCTCGGGGCAGTCGACGACGTCGATCATCCGGCGCATCGCCCGCGACAGGTAAGCCCTCGTCCCTCGCCGTTCCACTCCAAGTGCGGAGCACTCGCCAAGTAATCGAGACGGGCGACATCCGCGTTCCTTTGCACGGAAGGCAACACTGGGCGTACCGCCACCGCGACCCGCGCGGGGGGGCCCGAAAGGGCCATCCCTACCGCGACCGCTGTGGACAAAATGGACGGAGTCGACAGAGTGGACGGGAGGGACGGAGTGGACAGAAGCATGTGTTCGTGTGATACATTCCTTCCACGATTCTATATATCCGGGCACATCCCGACGAGGACCCATCTCTGAAATGGCCCACTTCGACGCCGTAACGCAGCGTGAACAGGCGAGCCGCCTTGTCTGGTGGGCGACGCTTGTTCTCTGTCTGGCAGCAGGCGCGGCGACCGGCGTCAGCTATGGCCTTGCAGCGTTGGCAGTCCTGGGTATACTGCTGCTGGCGGTCGGCTACAAGGCGGTCGGCTCGACGGGGATTGTGGTGCTGGCGCCGGTGGCGTACTGTTTCGCCGGCCTGAACCGCGTTGACGACTTGGCTTCAATTCCCATCAGCGAGCGCTTCCGCATTCCCGTAATATACTGGCTCACGTTGCTGAGCCTTCTCGTGCTGCTGGCCCTCATTCCGTGGAACCCGCGCTCGGGTTGTGAGAAGAAGCTGCTCGAAAGACGTTTCACTCGGCAATTCCTGACCGGGCTCCTGTTGTTTACGGGCCTTTGCATATTCTCACTCGTCATCAACCACTTAGGGGACCGCTATGTAGCGGGCCGGTCCGTGACAGCCGAGGCGCTCTCGTTGGGGCAGATCGTTCTTGCAATGGCGCTGGTGGCCGTCATACCCATGACGACCCTCTCCAAATCCCATGCCAGGGCATGCATTCAGGCCATGATCGCACTGGCCGTGGCAACGAGCCTTCTCATGGGGGTATTCAGTCTGATGCCGGGGCGCGTCACCGGGTATCTTGGATGGACGACTTACGGAGGCGGCACGCTTGATCTTGCACGTGGAAGAACGCCGCTCGGGCATCCGAATATGGTGGCTGCCTTGTTACAGCTCTTCATGGCCGTTGCAGCAGTGCTGGGGTTTCGCAAGAAAGGCTTCCTCCATCGAGTCCTGTATCTTGGGGCAGCCGCCGTGATGTTGGTCGGGATACTCTTCACCCTTTCACGCGGGGCCTTGCTTGCTACGGGTGTGACTCTATTTCTCATCTTCGGCTATCTGGTCTTGTCCCGGAAACGGTCCCGGGCTGTTGAACTGTTCCTCATGGCGGGGTTCATCGCCGCGGTTGTCTGTACGGTTGTATATCTTTTCTCGATTTATGATTTCAGCCGATTCTGGTCGACCGGGTATTACGAGACGGCGGCAATTGGGGGTCGCACGGCGGCCATGCGGACGTCGACGCTGGTTTGGCGGGATCACCTTCTATTCGGGACAAGTCCGGGCGCGTTGTATCCCCGCCTCGATATTGAGCCGGGCCGGGTGTTTGAAGGTTTCTCGGACGCGGGCTTCCTGCTTTCTTATCGAGGGAACATGTCGCCGCCACACCCGCATAGCGTCTATCTGATGATGCTCGCGGAGCTCGGCCTATTTGGAACATCGGTAATGGTGTTCCTGGTTGGCAGTGTGGGATGGATGCTGTACAGTTTGCGCAAACGGCTGAAGAACGACCCCGCGGCCGTCGAGATGGTCACCGCCGCCGGCATGGGGCTTGTCGCCGTGCTGCTCTCGGGCGTGACTGAATCTTTGTTCCTTGTCAGCATGCGATGCGGTGTTGTCATGTGGACCTTCTTTGGCTTGGCGATCCGCTACGGCGTCGCGTCCATGCATGAAGAGGCGCAGTTGGACGATTCCGCCTTATGACCTTCGAGGAAGCGCCAACTCTTGATCGAACGCCGACCCTGACTTCGATCAGCAAAGACACATTCCTTTATCTGCCGGGGCGTATCGTCCCTGCCGTGATGGCCTTTGCGACGACAGTCCTGTTGACCAAGCGCATGCTGTCGCCGGCGGACTTCGGCCGATACGACCTGACAATGCGCCTAGTGTTGTTCCTGACCGTGGCGACCGTGATCTGGCTGAGCGTGGTTTTGCTGCGGTTCTACCCGCGCTATGCTCCCAAGGAGGAGGGTGGGCTCGGAGGCGACCCTTCAGCGTTCAACGCGGTTGTAGCATTGCTGCGTTGGATCGGAATCGGCGTTGGGCTCACCGGGCTTGTCCTGGTTTGGGCGTTCGGGCCCGAAGACTTTTTCGGCTCCTACCGCAGTCTTCTTGGCATGGCGGCGATCGTGTTCGTGGGCAATAGTCTCATGGAATTGGGACTGGCTACGGCTCGTGCGAGAGGTCAGCCGCGTGCTTATTCCGTGGCTGCTGGCCTCAATGCCCTACTCCGGCTGCCCTTCGGCATACTCATATTTTGGGTCTCGGCGACGGGCGTGGCAGGGTTTCTGTGCGGATTCGGCCTTGTCCCGATCATCGTGTCGATCCTGTTGATGCGTCGCGATCTCGTGCATCCAGTCTCCTTTCGCTTGACGTTCGAGCAGAAAGCGTTCTTGAAAGAGTGCCTTTTGTACGGCATGCCGATCCTTGTGACCCTGATCCTTAATTTCTTCCTCGGCAATACCGACCGCTTCCTGCTGAAGTACTTCCAGGGCGACGCCATGGTCGGCGCCTACGCCGCGGCGACCGGGCTTCTCGAGCAACCCATGACTATGTTGTTTCAGACGCTCATGATTGCCGTTTTTCCCGCGATAACAGCTCTCTATGAGACGAAGGGAAGAGAAGCCACGCAGGACCTCTTGCGCGAGCTGACGCGCCAGTTTCTCCTGTTCTGTCTTCCCCTATGCGTCATGCTTTCCGTATTGAGCCGGCCTATCATGTTTGCTCTCACGAAGAAGGATTACTGGGACGTTTACGTCGTTGCGCCATGGCTCGTCACCGCCTCGTTCATGTACGGTCTGAGCTACTACGCCACGTTCGGACTCCACCTCAGTAAGAAAACCGGCGTGCTCCTTGCCGTCACCGTCATCAGCATCGCGGTCAACCTCGGCGTTAACATGGTGGCCATTCCCCGTTACGGCTATATTGGCTGTGGCATAGCCAAGCTGACTGCAAACACCGTCCTGGTTGGGGTCGTGGCACTGGCGTCTCGACGCCACCTCCACTGGCCGTTTCCATGGAAATCTCTGCTCCGGATAGGTTTCGCCTCGTCCGCCGCCGGTGCAATGGTGTTCCTTCTTCAACGCCACCTCACACCGAACCTCCTAAACCTTGTGATACTGAGTTGTTCATTCGGGATTGCGTACGTGATCATGTCGCTGGTTGCGCGCGAAGTTCGTCTGAATGATCTCTTGGGTCTGATTCAATCTCGCGCCAAGCCTGGCGGCCGTTAGCTCCGTGGAAATTCAGGTTAGAGCAGCCGTCTTGCAGTCACTGCTATCATGCGCCGCTCTCCCTCATGAACAAGCGTGACGCTCAACGTCTCTCCCTCTTCAGCCTCAAGCGTCTGGGTCACCGAGGCGTAGGAGGCATCTTTGAGGTCTCTGCCGTTGACGTCGATTAACGTTTCACCGCTGCGGATTCCGGCCTTCGCAGCAGGAGAATCCTTTGCAATCCACATGGTCCAGTAGCCCTCGTTGATGCGCGCCGGTGTCAGCCCGCAACCGATAACCGGCCCCGCGACAATGGGTAGCGCACCCGTATGCTCCAACCGCAGCAGTCTTCCTTCAAAGTCGAAAACGGCACGGAAATTCCTCAGAAACCCGATGCCTATCCGCGGGGCCTCTTCAGAGGACAGTACCGTGCAAACGGGGCCTTGGATTTCGGCGCTGCCCACGCGGACGCTCTCGATCCGCACCTGCATCTTCTCGGATTGTGTCAGCGAGTCCGAGCCGCCCGCAGGAAGGCCCTCGACGGCCAAACACGGCGTTGCGTCCGCCACCAAGCCGAGGTCTCGCAACGCCTGTTCCGGCATGCCCAACGTTCCGCCGAAGGTCGTGTCCACGATAAAGGAGCGAACGTGCTTGCCGTTAAGGATGGCACTTACGGCCGGTTGATTGTTCTCGTCAAACCGGAGCCGGACAGAACGGGCGTCCGTGCGGATTGAGCCGTCTTCGCTGTGGGGCTGAACGGACAAGGTATTTGCAGCGAAATCGATATGCAGTTCCTCTCCGATCTCGCGCGGACTCAGAATGCCTGCAACCTCCGCTCCAAGGGTCGTCTTGAAAGAAGCGAGGTCCATGACGAGGGCTTGGATGGGCCTCGAAGCGGCTTCGCCGAGACGGAGTTCACGGACTTCCACGACCGGCGCGATAACTTGATCCTTGGACGTCGCGCTCAGACTGAGTGCGTCGGCGGTACTTCGAGACAAGACCGGATGAGTGATCCCGAGATCGAGGACGAAAGGATAGGGGCCGGCGCCGTTGACCGAAACGGGGAACACGATCTTGTCACGCACGATGGAAAAGGAGACCGCACTTTCCTGGCCGCGCGCCGGAAACGGCATGAGCACGAGAAAAACAGATACGATTAAGGCCCAAGAACGCATGGTGGATTCTAACCAAGCACAGTTAATATCTCAAGACGTCGGACTGAGTGATTCCGTGAAAATGTGGCACAGCCGCCCTCGGCTGTGTCGTGCGGGGCGTAAGATCCGGTGTTTTCTTCCGTTACACAGCCGAGGGCGGCTGTGCCACATTAACGCCGTCGCAGTCACACACCGCAATGTTGCTTCTGCAAGCCGTTAGGCGGTTCAGAGCGGGAGCTTGGCGACGCCTGCGTAGCCGAACGAAGCGTAAGCGTATTCGGCGCCGAAGCACATTGAGACCGGATAGCCCATCGTCTCGTACAGGTCGACCAGACTCGGCGCATCGGCGAAATCATAGATGGCCAGAGCGTTCCCGACCGTCACGTACGCCTTCGTCCCGTGAGCGTCAAACAGGCTGCCCCATTGCTTGGTCACGAGAACCGCATCGCTCAAGGCAAAAACGCCATTATCGCCCACGTGAACCGCGTACAAATAGTATCCGGGCTCATCCTTTGCCCCAGCGATGCGCACCACGTCCGCCAGGGCCACAGGTCCGTACTGCCAGGATTGAGTATCGACGAAGATATTCGCGCCACGGCCGAGAATGGTGCCGACGCCCGTGGGCAACGCCACTTGATCCAACGGCTGGACGGTCTCGCTCCCGTCCCATGACAACGATCTAAGGGTGCTGGTGAGCTGCCACCCGGTATCCCACTGATCATCGCGGACAACCAGGAGGCTGCGTCCCGTCTGATACTGCACGAACGTTCCGGGGACATTGACGGCAGGTCCCATCGTGAGGGCGCCAATGTCGAGAGCGCGGAGATAGTTCGCCGTGACGGGCTGGAAAAAGTCATAGCCCGCCGGGTCTTGCGTGCCGATGTAAAGCTTTGCACCGGCCTCGTTCATCGACACGATCTGGTTGAACCCGAGTCCGACGGTCTTCGTCCACTGGTTCGCGGCGAGATCCACCAAGGCAACGCCCTGGTAAGGGGTCTGGTCGCCGAGCGTCACATCATAGGTGTCAGCCGAGCACCGCAAAACGAGAATGTCACCCAACAGGAAGGTGTTGTCCTGCGGCGTCCACCATGGCCACCAAGGCGCGTAGACCATTTTCCCCGCACCCGTAGTGGACACACTCGAGACTGCGACTCCGCCTGTAGCAACGGCCCCACCAGTAACAGAACCCTCGCCCGGCGCGCCCAGCGCTACGGGAGGAACCGCGTCCATCAACATTATGCCGCCGCCCCGATACCACCAGCCGCCCCAGAACGGTTGTACATCAACCTTGATGACAGGCTTCGGCACGAGCGTGCCGGGGTTCGAGCAGTCCACGACCTCGACGAGGTAATAGGTCTTGTAGTCTACCTGATTCCAGTCCGTGCCGACTGCCACCACGCTGGAACCATAGCCGCGAACCTCAGAGAGGCCGCCGATATCCAGCTCCACCTCGTCAAGGAGGCTGTCGGCCGCGTCGATAGTCCTTACCAGTGTCTTGCCGGTCGTGCTCTGAGTGATGACTTCCGCGTGCACTTCCGGCGAGAGCTCGACGATATTGGAAACATATTCGGCGAGTGCCAGCGTTTTTTCTACGACAGGGGAGTCGAGATTCGCGCCGTCAATCGTTGCAAGCTGCTCCGTGGTGACACCGTAGTAGCGATCTCCGTACTCGAACGACCGGAGCACGCTTCCCTTCAGATCCACGAAGCCGCGCGTGGCGAGTCCGGCCGGGCTGTAAGAGATGAACTGCAGGCGCTCATAGCCGCCGCGTTCGTTCGTCCAGCCGCTAAACGGCACGATCAGGACGTTATCGAGGACGGTGAATGCCTTGACGTCACTATACGCGCTTGACCAAGACCAGTCTTCGCCGAAGGTGGCCTTCTCGCCGACCTGCTGCGGATTTTCGGGATTGGACACGTCGAACAAGCTCACGCACACCTTCCGGCCCCCGTTCGTGTCGTCCACGCCAAGGGCAATCAAGCGGTCTCCGCGCGGCTCGATATAAGTGGACCAGCCGGGCACGACGAGCGTCCCGGCTACCTTCGGCTTGGTGGGATCCGAGAGGTCGATGACGAACAATGGGTCTTTCGTAAGATAGGTGACAACGTAGGCGCGCGGTCCGTCGAAGCGCGTTGCAAACAGGGTCTCGCCCGAGGCGTCCGTCAGTTCCGTTTCGCCAAGCTGTTCGAGCTTCATCGGATCGGCGAGGCTGATGGTTGTGATGAAGTTCTTGCGGCCAGTACCCCAATTCCAATCGTTCGAGACCACTCGCAGCACGCCCTGATAGGCATCCATCTTGAACTTGTCGCCGAGGTAGCCTTGCACGGCAATACTGCCCGCAACCTCGATGTCGCCCGCCGGGTCGCTGATATCCACA
>Ga0315274_10006186_pt1 | contig 17445 bp, 19 predicted proteins | sample YL17G02_20_MG_FD_203700 | JGI IMG/M metagenome (GOLD analysis project Ga0315274, IMG submission 203700) | Sediment microbial communities from Yellowstone Lake, YNP, Wyoming, USA - YL17G02_20 | ecosystem: Environmental > Aquatic > Freshwater > Lake > Sediment | place: USA: Wyoming | collected...
CCGCCCCACCCCCCACCCCCCCCCCGTTTGATTTTGCTCGCGTTGTACTTGGAGTTTGTGAGTACGAACCCCGAGAAGTGACCCGAAAAGATGCGGAGTAGTGCTTGATAGAGGGGCTTCACGACGCTCCAGAGGGGGATGGCGTAGGGGTTTTCGTTTGTTGATAGGGAGAGGGGCAGGGAGTGGATGTAGGAGACATCGGTGAAGAGGGGGAGCACTTCTCCGTAGTTGTTTAAGGAGATGTAGTTCCTTTTCTTGGCGGCTTTCACTAGGAGGTTGAGGTAGAGGATGAGAAGCAATGGCCATCGGATGAGGGGGAGACGAGTATATCGTTGATCCTTAAGGTGCCAGACTTCCCGTGGTTTACACTCTACACCCCAGTTCGCCTCGACCGGCCCCCATCCAGTTTTTTCGATCGTGTAGAGTGTAACCTCGTGCCCCGCCTTCAGGAGGACATCCATCATCCTCAGGCAGACCTTCTCGGCCCCTCCACGCTGGTTAAGGGATGGGTGGATCAGGATTACTTTCAGGATCAGGGCACCTTCTTTGGGCGGGGTTATGATGGCTGATTGATAGTCGGTTTGGTATAATATTCAAAATGATGTTTTATTGATCACTTTATTTTGGTTACATATTTCTTATGAGGTTATTCCCGTCTTATAGATATAGAAAATATGATAATCATGTTTGATAGACATTCTCAAATATTTGTTACAAAATTATGAAGGTTGAGACGATGAGGGTTGCGCTCATCCACATGGGCTTCTTCTACAGCGGGGGAGGCGAACGAACAGTCCTATCCGAGGCCATCGGGTTAAGGGAGAGGGGGTTCGAGGTCAAGGTCTTCGCCCCAACGGTCTCCCCGGAGTGCCACCCAGATCTAATCGAGAAGGTCACCCCGAACGAGTTAGCCAGCTGGCTTCCGGATCGCGTGCCATACAGAAACTACCTCGGAATGTTGGCGACGAGCCTGTTGTCGAGCCAGATAACCAAGAGGTTCAGGGGTTTTGACTGTGTTATTGCTCACAGTCAGCCAAGTTACTGGCTGGCGAGCCAGATAAAGAGGGCATTCAGGATACCATACATCGCGTTCCTCCACCAAGCGAACCGGTTCCTCTACCCGAGGGATGTCGACAGGGAGGTCGGTTGGGGAACTAACCCGGACATGCAGCTACTGGACGCGATGCACAAGGTAATTGGGGTGATCAAACGTCTGGATGCGTCCTCCGTCGCCGGGGCGGATGGGGTTCTCGTCAACTCGACGTGGATCAAGGCGCAGGTCGCGAACTGCTACGGCGTCAAAGCGGATGTATGTTACCCTGGTGTTGACACGGGGCAGTTCAGGCCAAAGGAGAAGCATCAGGGGGAGCAATACATCCTGTCCACGAACAGGCACTTCCCCCAGAAGAGGCTCGACTGGTTCATAGCCACCGTCGGCCGCCTCTCCGGGGCGCACCCTGGCATCAGGGGTGTGGTGACGGGGAGGGAGACAGGTTACACCGACCTCCTCAGGGACTACGCCCACAGGATCGGCGCCTCGGAGAGGGTGAAGTTCGTCGGCGGAACCTCCTCAGAGGAGCTGGCGAGGCTCTACAACGGGGCCAGAGCGTACTCATACCCCTCCCCCGAGGAGGACTTCGGCCTCGGACCCGTCGAGGCGGGGGCCTGCGGCTGCCCATCGGTGGTCTGGGACCACGCTGGGCCCCGGGAGGTCATCGTGGACGGCGTCACGGGGTACCGGGCAAGGCCCTACGACCTCGACGACTACGTTGAGAAACACGCGCGGCTGCTCGGGGATGATCGCCTACGGGACGCGATGGGGGAGGCGGCGAGGAGACGCGTCCTCGCGATGTTCACGTGGGACCGGCACGTCGACGGGCTGGTGAAGGCGATTGAGGATGTTGCCTAGCCCCTCTTGTAGCTGCTCGTGTAGGGTGGGTTGATCTCGGGGGCGATGGCTTCGCTTATGCGTAGCTCTGGATAACCGGCGATCGTTGTCATGAAGTCCGCGGCGACCTCGGGGCTTAAAACGGCTGTCAGATGGGCGTCCCTGCGCCTGAGCCGAGCAGCCGGTTGATCAGCCAGTCCGCCCCCGCGAGTAGGAAGTAGACTAGAACGGCGAAGGCTATGATGCCTACGACCGCGACGAGGGCGGGGATGATGTGGCTTTCTCTGCGTCTATCCATGGCTACTTTATACCTTGTAATTGGTTGGCTTCAAGGTTTCGCATAAAAGAGACATCCGGGGAATTTGGTGGTGGAGACGCCCACTATTATAGTTCATTTGTTTTCGTCGATGATGTCCCACGCGATGCCGGTGGCGGAGATGATGTACCTTGTGCAGTTGTGGAGCCAGAGGTTCCTCTTGTTGTACTCCTCGTAGTCGGTGGGTTTGTCTATGTCGAGGCCGAGTAGGGCGGGGCACCTGAGCTCGCCGTGCTCCTCTCTGAATCGGTTGAGGAGCTCCGCGGCGTACCAGTATGGGTGGCGGTCCTTCATCGGCTCGACCTTGTCCCTGCCGTACCTTATGCTGAGGCCCATCACGGCACCCGTGACGGCGCCGCATGTCTCGCCGCTCCTGCCCACTCCGGCGCCGAATCCGGTGGCGATCCTCGGGATGAGCGGACTCTCGACGCCCTGACACTTCGCCAGGGCCATTAGGCAGGACTCGGAGCAGAGGAGCCTCTGCCCGGTGTAGGATTCCGCGAGTTTGAGCGTCTCTTCCTTGGAGAGCATCGGCATCGACTATTGGATCGTTCTTGTTGGTGAATTGGTTTGCGGTCTACCAGACGGGGGGGACCGGCTGCCCGGTCCTGACGTTGATGAGGCCCATGTCGGTGAGGACGATGCCCCAGGGGAAGCAGGTGAGGAAGATGAATGTCTGGGTGTCGACTGGGTTGGGTCCGAGGAGCTTGCCGGGGGAGAGTTTTGTTGCTTCTTCATTGACTCTGTCGAGTCCCGCGACGACCTCGGGTAGGGGTCTGTCGGTCATCAATCCGGCGATGGGGAGGGGGACCTCCGCCTTGACGGCGCCGTCTCTGACGACGGCTATGCCGCCGCCCATCTCGGCGACGCGGTTCACTGCCCTAGCCATGTCGGGGTCGTTGGCGCCGACGACGCTGATGTTGTGGGTGTCGTGGAGGACGCTCATCGCCACGGCTCCGTGCTGGTAGCCGAGTTCCCAGAAGCTTATGCCGATGCCGCCGCCGTCGCGGCGGATTATGGCGACCTTGTTGACATCGTGGCTCAGGTCCCGCTGGACGAGGCCGCCCTCGGTGGGGAGTTCCCTCGTTATCGGTGGGAGGTCGGCGCTGAAGTAGTAGGGGCGGAGGACCGCTGCCTTGACCTTCGATTTACCGGCGGGCGCCTCGACTTCGAAGTCCTTGGCTGTGAGGGGTCTCCTCAGCTTGATGGTGTTGAGGACGTAGGCTGGGGCGGGTTTTATCGGGATGTCCACCGTGAGTTTGCCCTTCTCCGCTACGATCTCGCCGTCTGCCATGACCCTGTCGACCTTGAAGCCTTCGAGATCTGTGATGAAGAGTACGTCGGCGCGTCTACCGGGGGCGACTATGCCGACCTCGTGCTCCTTTCTCCAGTGGCGGGCGTTGTTCAGCGTCGCGAGCTGTATGGCGGTGACCGGGTCGAGTCCCTCCTCGATGCAGATCCTGAGCTCGTAGTCTAGGTGGCCGAGCTGGCTTATCCTCTCGGCGGGGCGGTCGTCGACGCACATCCCGACCATCTGCCAGTCGATGTCTGCGGCGATGAGTTCCCGTATCGCCTGCCTGCTGTCCCGGGACTTGAGCTCGAGGAAGCATCCCCTCTCGAGGAGGGCTAGGGCCTTCGCGCCGTCGCCGGAGAAGTGGGTGGATGATACGCCGGTGGCGAGGAAGGCGTCTGCTTGGGGTGGGGATGGGACGCCGTGTCCCTCGACGACCTTGCCCGAGGCGAGGCCCGCCTCGATGACGCCGTGGAGCCGCTCCTCACCGTTGAAGAGGGCGGTGTAGTCCATTACCTCGTCTATGCCCGCGACTCCCTCTAGCCTCAGAGCCTCCTCGGCTTCCTTGCCGCCGATGTATGCGCCGGCGGTCTCGTAGGGAGTGGGTGGTGTGGCGGAGCTTAGCCCGATGAATATCTTCTGTGGGAGCCCCTGAGCTTCTTCGAGGAGGTATCTGACTCCGTCGAGTCCGAGGGAGTTACATATCTCGTGGCTTCCCTCGAAGATGGTGGTTGTGCCGTGGGGGAGGGTGATCTGGGCGTGGCGCCGCGGGCTCAGGCGGCTGCTCTCGATGTGATAGTGGGCGTCGACGAGCCCGGGGGCTAGGTAGGCGCCGCCGGCGTCGATTATCTTGGTCTCGGGGCCCGCCTTCGGCTTCTCCTTCGATATTGATGCGACTCTTCCACCGCTGATGGAGATGTTGACGCCGCCGACGAGCCGCCTCGTCGCTACGTCTACTAGCACACCGTTTTCGATTATCGTGTCAGGGGGGACCTGACCCAGCGCGACCTCCATTAGCCTACGGCGTTTATCCAAGTGGAATCGACCCTTGCCTCTGAATGGGCGAGGTAATGGGATAAGAGGTTACCCCAAACCCAAATTAAAAAGGGAACCAATCTCGCCATGGTCGCGTTCTGAACCCTTTACTTGTGACAACGTAGATGAAGGCGACAAACAGCATCACTGCTCCCAGCAGTGTGAATATTTGCATATCGCGCTCGCCCCACCCGATGACTAACAAGAATACACCAATCAGGGTCGCAATGAGACCTATCAGCGTATTTGCATCGTCCTTGTTCACATTATCAATAACTTGCTAAACGTTTATATTAATTTTTACCACCAGAGCTCGTATCTCATCTGCTTCCTGCGGATGCCTAGGGTCCTGAGGGCATCGACGAGTTCGTGGATCATCGCGGGGGGACCACAGATGTAGTAGAGTGCCTCCGGGTCTACTCCGGCTTCACGGATTAGGGCTGCGTCGATCTTGCCAACGTGTCCCTTCCAGTCATCGGTCTCGTCCGTCACGGTGAGGAGCGCCTTCATCCGGGGGTTGTGGCGGGTGGTGGCCTCGATCTCATCCCTGAAGATGAGCTCGGCGGGGCTGCTTGCGCTGTAGATGAGGGTGGCTGAGGCGGTGTCGCCCTCGGCTATGTACCGGAATATGCTCATGTGGGGGGCGATTCCTATCCCGCCTGCGAGCATGATGACGTTCTTCGCGGCACCCGCCTCGTAGAACATCTCACCGTTTCCGCCGTCGACGTGTACAACCTCCCCCTCCCATGCCTCGGAGTGGATGTGTTTTGTTACGAGGTTCTCGCCGACCCTCTTTATGGCGAGGTCGAAGTAGCCATGTGTCAGCGGGGAGCTGGTCATGGAGTACCCCGCGACTTTTCGTTCCCCGGCGATGTCGGCGTAGAAGTCGATCCACTGCCCCGCCTTGAATGTGAAATCCCCCTGTGGCTCTAGGCGCAGGGTCCTGATGGTTGGAGTCGCCTGTGCGATGTTCTTGATGACAGCGGGGATCATTGGGGGATGAATTGTCTGTGCGGGGCTAAAAAGTGGTGGCTCAGCCGAGTTTCTCTGTGGCGGCTTCGATCCTGTCGAGTGCCTTCTCCATGATGGCTTCGCTTGTGGCGATGCAGATACGGAGGTGGTTCTCGCCGAGGGGTCCGAAGCCGACGCCGGCGCTGAGCCCGACCTTGTACTCCTTGACTAGGCGGTCGGCGAGCTCCTTGCTGGGGATTCCGAGGTCGAAGCGTGGGAACGGGACGTAGGTTCCCTCAAGGTCGGGGAACGTTACGCCCTTCATGGCGTTCATCCGCTTGACGCAGAGGTCCCTGATCTTGGTGAGGTGCTTCATCATGTCGCGGCGCCACCAGTCGAGGGTGGAGCCGAGCATGACGGGGGCGATCGCCTTGGCGAGTGTCGAGGAGCCGCGCTGAATACCAGTTGCCTGCTTCCTCATGTCCGCCATCGCCTCCTTGTTGGTGGTCGCCATGTAGCCGAGCTGTAAGCCGGCGACGCCGAAGGTCTTGCTGAAGCCCCAGCTCGTGAGGGTGAGGGCCCCGATCTCCGGTCCGAGGCTGGCTATGCTGACGTGCTTCCTGTCGTCGAAGATTATGTCCTCCCAGAGTTCGTCGGATACGACGTTGATCTTCTTGTCGACGGCGACGTCTGCTATGCCCCTGAGTTCTTCCTTGGTCATGACGCGACCGGTGGGGTTGTGTGGGTTGCAGACGCCGATGAGCCGGGTCTTCTTGGTGACGAGCTTCTTCAGCTTCTCTAGGTCGAATTTGTATCCGTCCTCCTCGTCTAGTTCCCAGAGGACCGGTTTGGCGCCCGCGGCGTCGAGGCCGCTCTTGAAGGGGGAGTACATGGGGTCGGTGAGGATTACCTCGTCGCCGGGTTTGCATGCGTGCTTGGCGGCGAGCCAGAGGCTGGGGTCGACGCCCTGTATGACCGTGACGTCGTCTGGGGTGATGGGTATCCTGTTGAATCGGCTGATCTTCTCCGCCATCGCCGCCTTGGCGGCGGTGTCGGTGTTGTAGAAGACGTCCTCGGCCTCGACGGCGTCGCGGAGCGCCTGCTTGATCTCGGGGGCTATCGGGAAGTCGGGCGCCGCTATCCACGTGGGTATGACGTCCGGGGGGTTCGTGTGCCACTTGAGGCCGGGCTTACTCAGCATCGACTCCACGGTGGCGGCGTTGAAGATGTCCTTCCTCGGCATAGGCATCAGGGATAGGGATGTGCTCAGGGTAAATAACAGGGGATGGCGGATCTCAGCCGGATTGTATACTCCACCAGAGGCGGATGGCTTTAGACCCCATCCTCCACGAGTCCCTCAGTAGCTTCACCTTGGTTCCGCGTCCCTCGTTCCAGTCGACGGGTATCTCCGCGACGTTGAGGCCTCGGTGCGCCCCCCTGATGAGGATCTCCGTGTCCCAGAACCAGTGGTTGTCCTCCACCTCATCGATGAAGGTCATGAGGCTCTGTTTCCTGAATGCTTTGAAGCCGCATTGGTGGTCGTGTAGGGGTGTGTCGAAGAGGGCTCGGATCAGGGTGTTGTAGCACCGTGAGGCGAGGCTGCGGCGGGTGGAGCGCTTGACCCTGCTGCTGGGTAGCATGCGTGAGCCCGTTGTGATGTCTGCGCCGCCGCGTATTGAGTCGATGAGGGCGTGTAGCTGGGTTATGTCGGTGGCGAGGTCGACGTCCATGTAGACGAGGATGGTGCCCTGTGCTTCCTTGAAGGCTCTGTTGAGTGCCCTGCCTCGCCCTAGGCGCTCGGTGCTGTGCAGGTGGCGCACTTCGGGGTGGGCTGCTGCTAGTCGATCCGCTATCTCGTCCGTGCCGTCGCTGCTCCCGTCCTCGGCGACGATGATCTCGAATGAGGGCGTGATCTTCCCGAGTTCTTCGAGGGCTGAGGTCACCGCCCTCTCCATTCCCTCTGCCTCGTTGTAGGCTGGGAAGACTAGGCTCACCTCAGGGGGGGTCATCTTTCATCGCCTCAGAATCTCCAGTCTCGGAACCAGTGCAGGTAGCCGCTGTACCACTCGGGGATGATCTGCCCGGAGATGACGGGGTAGAAGACGGCGAAGAGGGCGGCTGCGGCTGCGATGAGGATGACGATGTACCTTCTTTGTCCCGGTTTGTACCACATCTCGTGGACGAGCCCCGCCGTGGCGAGGGCGATGATGGGTACCTCCGCGTAGTAGTGGTAGATGAAGAGGTACCGGGAGATGAGGGCGTAGGGGAGGAGTTGGGCTAGGTAGAGGACGCCGAGGAAGAGGTGGGGCCACTTCTTCTTGGCGCCGTCGACTAGGGAGACTATGATGGCGCAGAGTCCGAGCCACCAGAGGACTGGGTTCCCCATCGCGGAGATGGTGGAGAGCATGCCCCCGGCGAGGCGCCTAGTGTAGAGCCAGAGGGGGCCGAGCATCATCGGCCACTCGTACCAGTTCGAGGAGTTGGGGTGGAAGTAGGCGCCCATGTCCGAGTGGTAGCCGAGCATCGACCACTGCGCGGCCCAGATGTCCGAGGGGCTGTGCCCGATGGCGGCGTAGGGGATGAAGGAGCCGAAGTAGACCACGGCGCCGACGGCTGGGATTAGGCACGCGATCAATATGATCGGCTTCGCCAGCGCCCTGAGGCGCTGGGTTACACTATTAACAGGTGAGGAGCCGTACGCGCCCGCTATGAGGAAAAGCGCCGCCTCCCCGACGAGGCCGAAGATGGCGATCCACTTCACCGAGAAGGCGAGGGAGAAGCAGACGAGGCCTAGGAGAATTAGCCTGTAGTCGGGCTTGGACCCGCCCGCCATCCTCTCATAGTTGAGGTAGAAGAAGAGGGTCGAGAGGAGTATGAAGAAGATGAGGTATGTGTCGACGGTTCCGACTCGGCTCATGGCGAAGGGCATGAAGTCGAGGGCGAGCAGGGTGGCGGCTATGGTCGCGGCGGCTCTGGTCTTGAAGAGGGCGAAGCCCAGGGCGTAGATGACCGGGATCATCAGCGCCGCGAACACGACGCCGAGTATCCTCCAGCCGAAGGGGTTGAATCCGAAGAGGGCTATGCCCGCCGCGATGATGAGCTTCCCAAGCGGGGGATGCGTCGCCTCGGCGGATGGCTCCTGCAGGTGGAGGTACTGCTGGGCGGATCGGACGAAGAGTTCCTCGTCGAACATCGTCTCGGACCGGTAAGTTGGGGGGTTCTCGAAGAGGGTCTGCTCGTCGACGAGGCGGGCTATGTCGGTGTCCCCGGGGGTGTCGGATTCTATGCTCTTGATTCCCACCTGCGACCCATCGGCGGCGACGACCGCTATCTCCATGATGTCCCCCGCGGGGAGGTAGAAGTGCATCCTGATTCGATCGGTCGTCTCCCCAAATTCGACGCACAGCCACGTGTAGTAGCCGTGGTCGTTTATCCACACCTTGTCTGCCCAGCCCGTGCCCCGGGGGGTTGAGAGGCTCGCCGTCACGTTGACGTCCGTGTTGACGTAAAGGTAGACGGCGTCAATGGTCGTGTTCCCGTCGAGGGTGAGGAACAGGGTCTCCTGTTTGACCCGCCATGGGGTGGAGGGTATCTCTGTGAGTCCGATGTTGTAGGCGGCGACTATGAAGTATAGGACGGAGATTGTGGCGATGATCGCCGCGTCTTTCTTCCCCAGCTTCACCCTGCTCGCCTTTCTCGGTTTCCTTCGCCACTAGGGGCTGTATCGGCTCTACCGCTCTTAAGATTAGCGTGGTGAAGCCATGCTGGGAAGGGGAAGATATAAAAACTAATGGAAGGGATTATGGGAGGAAGTGGATGCAAGGGCGCCATCTTTTAGTGAGTACCTCGGCAAGGCTGAAGCCAAGCTCAGCGGCGCCCTAGGCGGCGGCTGCAGGGTCCGCCGTCTACCACGAGATGAACGGGGACATCCTCCGGATCATAGCGGAGATCGAGGACGAGTGCTTCAGGAGCGAACTCAGGTACAGCGAGAGGGAGCTAACCATCCGCTCGAAGAAGCGCGGCTTCACCTGTTTCATCGTCTACCTGGAGGAGAGGCCCGTGGCTTTCGTCTTCGGCTTCGACGACCCCGAGAGGAGTGCCTACTTCTCGGATAGCGCGGCGACGCTCATCGAGAGGAGGAGGGTGGGTTCGATTCTCACGGCGCTTGAGACCCTCTACTGTCTGGAGAATGGGTACGTCTCTGAGAAGATGATCACTGAGGAGCTTGACGAGTCGGGTCGCCGGCTCAGGGAGTACTGGGAACGGTTCGGCTTCTACGTGACGGGTAGGGACCCGAAGATCGGGGTGGAGATGAGGCTAGAGTTCACCCCGGAAGTCGTTAAGAAGCTTTCCGATAAGTACATCGGACCTGAGAAGGGTCCGGTTCGTCCACCGAACCACGTATCTTTGTAGGGATATGTGCTCCTTTTGCATAGATCGGGGAGCCATCTGAGCCGTTTTCGAGCCTATTTTGGCTGAAAGAGCTGTATTTCGGATTATATGGGGGACCCCCTCCCCCATCTATGGCGTGTTTATCACCTGTTTAGGGGTGGGCGCTCCATTTCGTGAAGGGAGAAGAATAAGAAGGGGCGTAAGAACAACCGTGGTGTGGCTCAACCCGGTAGACAAATTTCTGCGCGCGCAAGCCCCTCTCGGCGAGTGAACCTACCCCGGCCACTCGGCGGGGAGTGTGGCGTGATAGCGATAGACCTTGATACTGGGCGAAAAGAGTGATGGATCAATGAGGTGCACGAGTTGCGGATCTGAGGCACCGGCAGGCGCGCGTTTCTGCACAAACTGCGGCGCCTCATTCAGCCCCGTGGCGACGACCCCGGGGGTTAGGCCATCACCCACCGCCCTCCCCGTCGCGCCCAGCGGCTTCGTCTACCTCTTCGGAGACCGCTTCGCGGGGCGGGATAAACTACTCTCCGCCGGTGAAAAACTGCCCTGCAGCGACGTCAAGGTGCAGAAGAAGGATCTCGTGCAGGCGATGTTCCGGGGGGCCTTTGCCTCGCTGGAGCGTGACGGCCACCTGAGCCTGACGCTTGGGCAGAAGAAGGCCCTCCTGTTCAAGACGAGCGCCGTCTTCGTCACCCTGAATCGCCGCGAGGTGCAGGAATCCGGTGGCTTGGAGACGCGCATCCTCCACGCCCTCACCGGCGATCCTCGAAGGGACTGCGTGGAGGAGGTGGTTGGGCGCGTCATCGGCGAGGACAGCATAGACCCTTGGGGCGTCGTGATCGATCAGACCAGGGAATACCTCCTCCAGCATGGATACTTTGTTGAAGGAGAACGCGGCGGTCTGGGCAAGTTCATCCCCGGGCGCAAGCTGCTGCCCCAGTGTGAGCGCATCATAGCCCTGCAGAGGCATCTGTCGGCCGTGCAGGCTCTCCTGGAAGGCCTGCCTAGCAGAGACTCTGCCCTGAACAAGCAGTTGTGCGAAGACATCAAGAGGGGGATCACCTTGCGCTACGAGACCCAAGAGCTAGATGTGGATGAGTGATACAGGGATGATGGTGTCTCCTTAGCCTATCTTCAACCATTCAGGCCCCAGCCGGATGGCTTTTCGACGAACTTCCTGCGTTGTGCGCTTGAGCCTGTAAAACGAGCCCGACGTCGAACTCTCCGGCCCTCGCTGAGAGCCTCTTGTCGAATGTGAGCAGGGGGCAGCCGAGGCGCCGGGCGGTGGAGAGGACGAGTAGGTCGTTGTACTCCCTATACCTTCTCGCGTTTTTGGATGCTGAAGGCGACGTCGTCGGCGTCGACGGGGCGGAACCGGGTCTTGGCGTCGGCAAGGTATTCGCCCACCTTCATCAGTCGTCGTCATACGCACGGTTACCAGAATTTCCAGGAAGTCTTCTTTTTCTCTGCAGGAATCACGATCTTCTTTGATTGAACGTTCTTAGGCAACGCTATGGTGCGTATCTTCCCATGTTTGTTAAAGATATCAAACATCTCCTCATACTCGGAGCTCGATAGAGTACCGCCAATAATCACAGAAGCGCCAGTTGAAGTCTTGAAGACCTCACACAGAATATTCGAAGGCAACTTTAACCCTCCAGACTCCACCTTGATGAAGGACAACTTCTTCAGCACATCCAATGCTTCGTTGGTTGACGTGAAGCTGACGAAGATACTTGTGGAGTCGGGCATAGCCTGGATTCTGGCCATTAAGGCGTCTGCTCTCTGCATAGGGAAAAATACGGTTATTGTTCTTTTTATGTTTATTTATGAGAATTCACGCATGGGAATTCGAGGAGTCCAATTGGAGCATTCTTTTCTCAAGTACTTCGAATAATAATGTTTCATCGTTGATCAATGTCTCAAGATTCTAATGCCCCCGTGAACGCGTTCCTGACACCTTCCAAACCCCTTCCGTGACCCGACTGTTTTCGCACCAACTTCTCATCGTTCAGACCCTTCTTCTTCATCTCCCAGAGAACCTTGAAAATATCCGAGTCGGTGTTACGTGAAAAAGGGTCGGATTACTGTTGTGGGTGGTCGGTGTGCCGACCGTAACCCACCTTTTGAGACATAAAAATGGCATTCATCGAACAGTAATTTCATGGCTCATGTGGGTTAGGCGGAGGTTACCGCGTGTGCCGACCTTTTTCACGCGCGGCCAAAACCATCTTAGTCACATAATCGGATATTAGCTTAAATGAATAATAGTAAAACCTTATAAGCAGATATTCACATAATTGTATTTGCGGATAAGCAGGGTGAAAGGGAAAAATGAAGACTGATATAAAAGAGAGCCATAAAACAATCCACTTTGCTTACTGTAAGCTCGCCTAGCGAGTGCTGAAGGATAAATGATAGGTGCTTGAAGAAATGGGTCGAATAACCGTAGAAGTCCCAGATGAGCTTGAGAGAAAGCTAAGGTTCAAGACGATCGATAGGTTCGGCGGGAAAAAGGGTGACCTCTCAAGAGCCGTAGAAGAGGCGATTGAGAAGTGGGTCGCTGAGCGCATTTCGGTGTGACAAGGATACGCAGTTGACCGGATTAAGGGTTCGACCCTCCCCCGCGTGCGCTATATAGGTAGAGTGTATTATTCGAGGCGTACGCGGAGGATCAGAGGTTGTCAAATAAATCGGCGCCCAGAACGAGAGAGGAAACGAGGCGAAAATGATATGATATGCGACGTTACAAGTGCTGAGGAGCGCCGATTATTGATTCTTAAGGGCATCGGGGAAGGTCGCAGTTCCCTAGAGATCGCCGCCGGGATGGGAGTCGATAGGTACCTGGTTATGAGGGACATTAGGTCGATGCATTACAATGGGGATCCCGCGCTCAAGCAGGCTCATCTTGATGGAAATAAGCGTGTGGTGGCGAGTAAGGTGTCTCTCGGGAACGTGAGTGAGGCGAGGTTCCACTCCATGATGGGGATGACTGTTCAGGAGAAGAACTTCGAGAACATGGTGACCTTTTACAGGCCTGAACTCGTGAAGATCCTTCAATCGGGTGATGAGTGCACCGCGATCATGGATCTCGCCAAGAGTATTCAGAAAATATTGGTTCATAACGAGATCATCGGCGGTAGGAAATCTAGGCGTCAGATCTCCCTCAAGGCCCGTGGCTTCTTGCCCAAGACTGAGCTACGAATGGACCAAGATTAGAGTCGTATTGACTAGGGGCTGTATCGGCTCATCGGCTCTTAAGATTAGCGAGGTGGTGCCCTGCGGGGAAGGGGAAGATATAAAAACTAATGGAGGGGATTACGGGAGGAAATGGATGTAAGGGCGCCCTCTTTTAGTGATTACCTCGGCAAGGCGGGAGTAAAGCTCGGCGGCGCCCTCGGCGGGTCCTGCAGGGTCGCGGTCTATCACGAGATGAACGGGGACATCCTCCGGATCATAGCGGAGATCGAGGACGAGCAATTTAGGAGCGAGCTCAGGTACAGCGAGAAGGAGCTGACGATCCGCTCAAAGAAGCGTGGCTTCACGTGCTTCATCGTCTACCTCAACGAGAGGCCGGTGGCTTTCGTCTTCGGCTTCGACGACCCTGAGAAGGGGGCGTACTTCTCGGATAGTGCGGCGACGCTCATCGAGAGGAAGGGCGTTGGCTCGATCCTCACGGCGCTTGAGACGCTCTACTGCTTGGAGAATGGGTATACCTCGGAGAAGATGATGACCGAGGATATCGATGAGTCGGGGCGCAGGCTCACCGAGTACTGGGGGAGGTTCGGCTTCTACGTCACGGGTAGGGACCCGAAGATCGGCGTGGAGATGAGGCTAGGGCTCACCCCGGAAGTCGCTAAGCGACTCCTCGACAAGTACCTCGGGGACTGAGGTCCCTGTTAGGCAACATTATAAGAACTTGGTGCGGTGTCACCAAAGATGTGGGTCTAAAGGTTCCTCTTCTACGGGAAGCCCTCGCCAAGGCTGAGGCGAAGCTCGGCGGCGTCTTAGGCGGCGAGTGCAGTATAACCGTTCACCACGAGTTTCCCCAGGGGTTGGCGCGTGTTGTGGAGGAGATAGAGAATAGGAAGTTCAGGCAGGAGCTTCAGTACACGCTGAGGGAGCTTGTTGAGCGGTCGAAGAGGCGCGGGTTCACCTGCATCCTGTTTACCTTGGATGGTGAGCCCTTCGCCTTCGACCTGGGCTACAGTGACGCCGATGAGGGGGCGTACTTCGGGGACAGCGCGGCGACGCTCATAGAGAGGAAGGGTGTGGGGGCGGTGTTGACGGCTCTTGACGCGCTCTACTGCTGGGAGGCGGGGTATAGGTCGGTGAAGATGATAACCGAGGAGGAGGATCAGACGGGGCATCGGCTCCGGGAGTACTGGGAGAGGTTCGGTTTCAGGGTAACGGGTGAGGACCCAGAGGTTGGGGTCGAGATGAGGCTCGAACTGACGCCCGAGAATGTGATGGCCCTCTGTGACAAGTACATCGGTTAGGGTCTACTGTGTGGTGTATCCACCGTCGATGAGTATGTCGGTCCCCGTTATGTAGCCGGCTTCATCTGAACAGAGGTATGTGGCGAGTTTTGCGACGTCGTTTACGTCGCCCCAGCGGCCGAGGGGGATGCGTGAGATGAGGCTGTCGTTCGCCTCGGGGTTGCTCCAGATGGGTTTTGTTAGCTCGGTTTCGAACCAGCCGGGGCTTATTCCGTTTACGGTGATGGCATCGGGGGCGAGTTCTAGTGCTAGGGCTCGTGTAAAGCCGAGGAGTCCGGCTTTGCTGGCGGCGTATGCGGTGCGGTTCGGTGTGGCTACGTGGCTCATGGTGGATGTTATGTTTATGATTCGTCCGTAGCCGCGTCCCTTCATGGTGGGGACGAAGGCGCGGCAGACTAGGAAGGGGCCGACGAGGTTTGTGTCGATGACGCTCCGCCACTCATCGGGGGTGAACTCGGTGAGGGGTTTGCGGATGTTGACGCCGGCGTTGTTGACGAGGATGTGTACCCCGCCGAGGCGCCCGAGGACCGCGGTTCTAAGCTGCTCGACGTCCGCCTCTTTGGATATGTCGGCTGTGAAGGTCTCGGATTTGATCCCTTGGCGTTTGGCTTTTTCGGAGACTTCGTTGAGGCTTTTCGCGTCTCGTGAGACGAGGGCGAGTGTGGCGCCTGCTTCGCCGAGGCTTAGGGCGATGGCTTCACCGATTCCTCTGCTCGCGCCTGTGACTAGGGCGGTTTTGCCCGCGAGTTTCTGGCTGGTGGGGGGCATGTGTCGTCTGTTGTAGTCTGGTCTATTTCGTGTTTATGGTTGGCGGTGGGGTTAAACGCCCATTTTGGCTCGTATCGACGCGTCATCTGGACTGTTTTTAAGCTTATTTTCGATGGTGGCGTGTTTTTCTAGGTTATCTTGGATACCCCGCTCCCCCTTTTTTATTCGTCTTGGGGGCGTGGTTCTGGGACGGGTTATATTTGTGGTGTGCGTCGAGGTTAGGCGTGGGATGATTTTGAGGTGCACGGGCTGCGGCTCTGAGGTCGGGGCGGGTGCGCGTTTCTGCCCCAACTGCGGCGCCCAACTCGGCCCTGTGGTTCCGTCTCCCAGCGGCCTCGTTTACCTCTTCGGAGACCGCTTCGCGGGGCGGGATAAGCTGCTAGCCGTCGGCGAGAAGCTACCCTGCAACGAGGTAAAGGTGCAGAAGAAGGATCTCGCGCAGGCTATGTTTCGGGGGGCCTTTGCCTCGCTTGCACAGGATGGATGCCTGAGTCTCTCCCTCGGGCAGAAGAAGACCCTGCTGTTTAAGGCGAGCGCCGTTTTCGTCACCATTAATCGACGCGAGGCACGGGAATCCGGCGGCCTAGAGGCGAGCATACTCCAAGCCATTACCGGTGACCTCAGAAGGGACAGTGTGGAGGAGGTGGTAGGGCGCGCCATCGGTGAGGAGAGCGTAGACCCATGGGGAGCCGTGATCGATCAGACTAGGGAACATCTACTCCGGCTGGGATACTTCGTCGAGGAGGAACGCAGCGGTCTGGGCAGACTCGTACCCGGGCGTAAGCTGCTGCCCCAGTGTGAACGTATCATGGCGCTGCAGGGGAACGTGCCAACTGTGCTGGCCCTCTTAGAAGGCTTGTCAAGCCGAGACCCCACCCTGAACAAGCAGCTTGGCGAAGACATCAAGAAGGGCATCACTTCGCGTTACAAAACCCGGGAAATAGATGCGGATGAGTGATAGAAGGATGAAGGCGGGGATATGCCTCATCTTTTGAGTCTATCCTCAATTTCCTCTATGGTCAGGCTCCGACCTAAGCGTAGAGTGCTCCTCCCTTCCCGCCGCGGGAGGTTGATTACGATGTGGTTCTCCGCTTCGTCGTACTCCAGAGTCATTGTATCCCCTTTCCTGATTCCGGCGCTTGCCCGAATCTCGCGGGGAATCGTGATCTGGAAACGGTTTGTCACCTTGCTGGTAGGCATAACAACTACGAGAGTTTCAGCTGCGTATCTGATGAGAATTGTGAGCATGGATCGCGCGTGATCTGGTCATAACCCCCTTTCTCACGTTTAAAAGCCGGTCAACCGCTTAGATATGCTTGTAAGCGTTTTCCCGGCATGGTGTGATTGTTTTGGAACCTGATAAGACTGTGAGCCTCGTTGAGGCGTCCGAGGTGGACTCGGAGCGCCTAGCGGCGATTGGGAAGAGAGCGTATGACTCCGACATCGACTTCGGGGCGCCGGGGCCAGGCGGGCCGCAGGGCTACGACTCCGCCGCGTTCTACACGCGCTCCCTCAGGTTCCTCGGCTGCAACGCCATCCTGCTAGGAGAGGATACTGTGGGCGGAGTCATGGTAAAGGTCAGTGGGGTACACGGGGTCGTTGAGAGAATATTCGTCGACCCGGACCACCACCGGGAGGGGATAGGCTCGGAGGCGATGAAGCTCATAGTGGAGAGGTACCCGGACGTCGCCCTCTGGACCCTCGGCGCCCCCGAGTGGAACACCCGGACACAGCCCTTCTTCGAGGAACTCAGCTTCAAGCAGGTTGGCTGGGAGCACAGCGACCCCAAGATCAGGGCGAGGTGGTACGAGAAGCGGACGGGCGACGCCGAGGCGATCATGCCCCTATCATCCCTCAAGGACGGCCTGAGCAACGTCACCGTGGAGGGGAAGGTGGCAGAGAAGTCGTATCCCCGCATGGTGAGGTCGAAGAAGACGGGGGAGGCCCTCACGGTGGCCAACGCGGCGCTTGAGGACGGCACCGGCAGGATAGTGATGGTGCTGTGGGACAAGCAGTTCGAGGTCGTGAAGGTCGGGGCGCGGCTCAGGGTGGAAAACGGGTACACCAACTCCTACAGCGGAGTGACGCAGCTAAACATCGGGTACGGGCGGCTGATAACACTCATCTAATTTATAGTGAATCAGCGTAGAATGATCCATGGTTTCCGAGATTCTCAACTGCCTCGACCTCCCCTCCGGCATAGACATGCTGTCCGCTTGGATCGAAGCCCAGATGGCGTACAGGGGCCAACCCGGCCTATCCATCGCCGTCGTGAGGGACCAGAAGGTGGTCTGGT
>Ga0315274_10006188_pt1 | contig 17437 bp, 16 predicted proteins | sample YL17G02_20_MG_FD_203700 | JGI IMG/M metagenome (GOLD analysis project Ga0315274, IMG submission 203700) | Sediment microbial communities from Yellowstone Lake, YNP, Wyoming, USA - YL17G02_20 | ecosystem: Environmental > Aquatic > Freshwater > Lake > Sediment | place: USA: Wyoming | collected...
ACTAACCATAAACCCAAAACGGCTCCAATAAGAAAGGCGGAAAATAAAGCGATTAAAATACCGGGGAAAGATAAAAAAAGGCCCATAAAGAAAGCAAGTTTTATATCGCCTATCCCCATCCAGCGACCGCGGGAAACTAAAACTATGATGAGAAAAAAAGAAGCCGCCCCTAAAGCAGAAAGTAAACTTTGAATCAGGAATTTTGAATTATGAATTATGAATATTGAATAAAAGGTATTAAAAATTAAAGCAATGGCGATGGCGGAATAAATGATCTTATCGGAAATAATATAGTGCTTCAGATCGTAGATAAAAATAATAATCAGAAAGCAAGAAATTAGAAGACAGAAAATAGAAAATAGAAAATCAGAAAAGAAGTGAAAAACTATCAGTAAAAATAGAGTACCGGTAGCCAGCTCTACAAAGGGATATTGTAAAGAAATTGGTTTTTGGCAGTAACGGCATCTTCCTTTTAAGATTACAAAGCTCAAAATCGGAATTAAGTCCTGCCAACCCAAATTGTGTTTGCAATGGGGGCAATGAGAGCGCCCTTTTAAAAAACTTTCGCTGGTTTCCAGACGATAGATAACGCAATTTAAAAAAGAGCCGACTGACAAACCGAAAATAAAAATCACGAAATTAAAAAACGGAATTGGAAACATTAATCTATTTTACCCCGCCCCGTTAGAAATCTCAATAGAAATGAGAAAATAAAATCGGAATAAAAAATTTGCCCCCTTCAAAAGGGGGCAAATTTAAATCAAACAAGATAGAACTCTTTTAAGAATTTTTGAAATCAAAATCTGGGCGGTTATCTAAATTGATTAAAACGAATTACTATCTGCAATTACCGCAACCAACGGTATTAGGCGAAACGCAGGTGGTACTGGCATTAGTACTATTACAACCCATGGTTCTTGTAACACAGTAATAATCCTGAGCTCCTGAAAACTTGGTTTTCAATTTAGCCACAGCGCAATAGTTATCGCTATTTGTGGTAGAGGTAGCAAAAACTGGCTGGTCGGTTGATGTGGAACCACTAAACTGTTTAGAAATATCATAACAAAGAGCAAGCGTTTCAGTGCCCATACTACAACCAACCTTTACATAAGAGCCGTATTCTTCGTTACTTAATTCAGCTTGAGTTCGCATCTGAGCCATAGCGGAAGTAATTCTGGCATCCCTGGCCTTGTCCCTTGCTCCGATTACCGAAACCAGAACAATTGAGGCCAAAATTCCGATAATGGCAATGACCACCAAAAGCTCAATTAGGGTAAAACCCTTCGATTTACTCAGGACAAGCCCGCGTTTTTTCTTTTTGGCAAAAATCTGCATATTATTTTTTAATTAGTAGTTTGAATTATTTTTTTCTTAAACGTTTCGACCTTTTTTATTTTCTTTTACTATTATATCACATATATCGCAAAAATGGCAAGTCAAGCCCTCCTAACTTTTAAAATTCTGCTTTGTTTATACATATTATCATAATTATCAAAAATTTGGGATGGGCAAGTTGTGGAAAAATCAAAGCAGGCTTATTTTAGATTTCTGGTGTTAATTTTTTAACAGCAGGTTAAAACGAATTACTATCTGCAATTACCGCAACCAACGGTATTAGGCGAAATGCAGGTGGTACTGGCATTAGTACTGTTACAAGCCGTGGTTCTTGTAATACAGTAATAATCCTGAGCTCCTGAAAACTTGGTTTTCAATTGAGCCACAGCGCAATAGTTATCGCTATTTGTGGTAGAGGTAGCAAAAACTGGCTGGGCGGTTGATGTGGAACCACTAAACTGTTTAGAAATATCGTAACAGAGTACAGTTGCATCAGTACTCCAGTTACAATTTAAGCTTACATATGAGCCTTTTGCTTCGTTAATCATTGCAGCCATACTTCGGAACTGAGCCATACCGGCAATAATTCTGGCATCCTTGCCCCTGTCCCTTGCCCCGCTTACCGAAACCAAGACAATTGAGGCCAAAATTCCGATAATGGCAATGACCACCAAAAGTTCAATTAGGGTAAAACCCTTCGATTTACTCAGGACAAGCCCGCGTTTTTTCTTTTTGGCAAAAATATGCATATTAGTTTTGAATAAAATAGGTACCTGTTTTCCTTGCTCAGTCATACGCTATTTTGAATCAAAATTATTGAATTATAATACACTAAACTTTTTTAATTATTAGAGAAATCTCTAATAGGTTAAAGTTTCGCAGTTTAACCGCTGCTCAAATTTAAAACGTTCCTATGGTTTGGTAAAGAGGAAGCAAAAGAGAAACGGCTAATCCGCCAACCACTACGCCTAAAAAAATAATCAAAATTGGCTCCAAAAGTTTCATAAAACTCTCCACCGAACTGTCTACTTCTCGTTGATAAAAATCAACAACATACAATAAGATATTGTCTAATTGCCCGCTTTTTTCTCCAACTAAAGTCATCTGGACAAAGAAGGGAGAAATGGTTTCGGGATATCTTGCCAAAGCAGAGCTTATTGGCTCTCCCTTCCTGACCTCATCCATAGTCTTTAAAATTATTGATTTGTAAACTTCATTGCCCACCACATCGCTGGTTATCTCCAGAGCTTTAGCAATGGGCAGGCCGGCAGCAATTAAGGTTGTGAGATTTTCAGCAAATCTGGTGAGATAAATTTTCTTTAAAAGAGTGCCTAATCCTGGAATATTTAAAGAATATTTATCAAAAATTTTTTTCCCTTCCGGTGTTTTAAAATAACGATAAAAGAAAATGCCCAATCCTATAATGGCAAGAATTACAATCCACCCGCTCTTTTCAAAAAAATTTGATAAAGCAATAACTATTTTAGTAATCAAGGAAATTTCTTGGCCGGCTGATTCAACAATACTGATTAATCCCGGAAGAACCAAAATACCCATTACGACAGCAACAATAAAGAAAAGCAGGAGAACAAAAGCCGGATAAACCAGTGCTCCCTGTATTTTTGTTTGAAGATTATATTCTCTTTCCAAATGATCAGCTAAATAATTTAAGGAATCGGAGAGTTTACCGCCGACTTCACCAGATTTCACTATATTGACATAAAATGAGGTGAATTCTTTCGGATAGAACTGTAGAGCTTGAGAAAAAGACGTTCCCCCTTCCACCTTTTCAGATATTTTTATAATTTTTTCTCTAAAATCTGGATTTTGAGTCTGCCGACCCATCACCATTAAAGCTTCTGCTAAAGGAATTCCCGCTTTAAACATAATAGATAGTTGACGAGAAAATATTACTATATCTTTTCTTGAAACCCCTCGAAAAAATCTTATATTCTGAGCATAAAAAGGAGGAAGAACCACCTCCTCAAGATAAGTGATGAAAAGTCCGTATTTTTGCAAAATGGAAAGAGCTGCTTCTTGGGAAGCAGCCTCAACTATTCCCATTTGAACGTCTCCCTCTTTGGTTCTAGCCTGATAGTTAAACTTCATAAACCTGAGCGATAGCGAAATTGGTGAAGAAGAGGCTTTGTCCTCTTCGACTACCTGAGTGTTAACGAAAGGTGAAGAAGAGGATTTATCCTCTTCGACCCGTGTTAGTATCTAACCAAAGCTCTTAACTCAACCGGGTTTGTAGAATAATTAAGAGCGCTTTCCAGAGTAATCTCTTTAGACTTTACGAGACTGGCTAAAGACCTATTCAAAGTTATCATTCCAATTTCAGCCGAGGTTTCAATAACCAAAGGAAGTTCGTGAATTTTATTTTCTCTAATCAGATTGGCAACGGCTGGCGTAGACATCATTATTTCACAAGCCGGAATTAAACCTCCCTTAATTCTGGGGATTAATCTCTGGGAAACAACTCCCAGCAGAGAGCCTGATAATTGAGCTCTGACTTGACTCTGTTGCTCTGACGGAAAAGAATCGACAACTCGATGGATAGTCTGAGACGCTGAGTTAGTATGTAAGGTAGCAAAGACCAAATGGCCAGTTTCGGCAGCTGTAATGGCTGTAGCCATTGTTTCCAGATCTCTCATTTCTCCAACCATAATTACATCTGGATCTTGACGAAAAGTTGACCTTAGAGCTTTAGCAAAACTCATGGTATCCTGATAAACTTCTCTCTGGTCTATAACGCTTCTATCATCTTCAAAGAGATATTCAATTGGGTCTTCAATGGTTATTATGTGGTCTGGCCGGGTGTGATTTATCTCGTCAATTAGGGCGGCTAAGGTGGTGGATTTTCCGTGACTGCTGGGACCGGTTATCAAAACAAATCCCTGAGTAGCTTTGGTAAATTTGTGTAAAGTCGGAGAAAGATTTAATTCTTCAATAGTGCTAACTTCGGTTGGTATTAACCGAAGGGAAGAAGAAATGTATCCTCTTTGAAAGAAAATATTAATTCTAAATCTAGACTTATTTTCAAAATTATAAGAAAAATCAATTTCTTTTTCCTGATTAAGTCTTTGGCGCTGTTCTTCGGTCATCAAGCCAAAGGCCAGTCCCTGGGCGTCATCGGCAGAAAGAATTTCCTCTCTTACTAAGGGAACTAATCTGCCGGCAATTCTTAGGACCGGGTGATGGTTAGCCGAGATATGCAAATCGGAGGCCTTTTCCCGAACAGCCACAGATAATAACTCATTTAATTTAGTAATATAATCTGCCATAGTTTTATTTTATTTTAAAATTTTTTTTATTTTTTCACAAATTTCAGTCGGCGTGTAATGAGCTTTAATAAAGTATTCTATTGCCCCAAAATTTAATCCTTTTTCCACGTCTTCCTTTTGGCTGATATTAGAAAGAATAACTATTTTTAAATCTTTTAAATTTTCGTTATCTTTAATTTTTTTTAGAATTTCCCAGCCATCAATTTTTGGCAAAACAATGTCTAAAACCAAAAGGTCTGGTTTTTTATCTTCCAATTTATTTAAACAATCCTGACCATCGGCAGCCACTTCAATCTCAAAACCTTCTTCTTTGAACTTCGTATTGTAAATATCGCTGACAAAAGGGTCATCTTCGACCAATAAAATCTTCTTCATTGTTTTGTAAATTTGATTTTTATTCGGTGGCGATAATACCCTACTCCAAACGGTAAGGCATTTTATTTTTCTTCGGCTACCCGTATTATTTCTTCCATAGAAGTGCTTCCTTCCAAAACCTTTAACACGCCGTCCTGCTTCATCGTTGTCATCCCTTGACGTTGGGCTTCTTTACTGATATTAGCTTCGGAAGGTTCTTTCAAGATTATATCGGCTAATTCCTCAGTCATTGAAAGAATTTCAAAAACACCAATTCGACCCGAATAACCTTCTTGATTACATTTTTTACAACCGACCGGTTGGTAAATTGAAAGAGACGAAGGTACTTTAACGTCTTTTTTGATTATCTCCGGTAAATTCTCAATTTCTTTTAAAATTAAATCTCTGATTTCTTTTGAAGGTTTTATTTTCTTTTTGCAAAATGGACAGAGTGTTCTTATTAATCTCTGAGCTATGCCAATACTCAAGGTTGTAGGAATTAAAAAAGCATCTATCCCTAAATCAATTAACCTTGGTATTATTCCTACTGCATTGTTCGTGTGGACAGTAGACAGAACAATATGACCAGTTAGAGCGGCATGAAAGGCCAAGTTGGCCGTTTCTCTGTCCCTGATCTCTCCAACCATAATAATATCGGGGTCCTGCCTGAGCATATATCTTAAACCGGTAGCAAAATCATAACCAATGTCTGATTTAATTTGTGATTGGTTAACCCCTTCAATAAAATACTCAGCCGGATCTTCCAAGGTCATTATGTTTACCCCTTCTTTGTTTAGAATTCTCAAAATAGCATATAAAGTTGTAGTTTTACCGCTACCGGTTGGGCCGGAAGATAAAATTAAACCGTAAGGTTTTTTGATTGCTTTTTTAACCACTTCGAAATTTCTTCCTGACAGTCCCAATTCCTCAACGGTCCTTAATCCGGTAGTTGGATCCAAAAGCCTGATGGCGACTTTTTCTCCTAAAGTCGTTGGAAAAGTAGAAACCCTAAAATCAATCATTTTCTCATCAATTTTGGTGGAAAATCGGCCATCTTGAGGAATTCTAGTTTCATCAATTTTCATATTTGAAAGAATTTTAATTCTAGCCACTATTGCCGGGTGGATTCTCAAGGGTAAAAATATCGAAGAGTGCAAAACTCCAAGCAATCTAAACCTAACTCTTAGTTTATCGGCAGTTGGTTCAATATGAACATCGGAAGCTCCTCCCTCGAGGGCGTGCCTTAAAATTACAGCTACCACTTTGCTGATGGGGGCTTCTTCGGCTAATCTTTCAAATTCTGCCGCTTCCAGAGGGCGCCTTTCAACCCTTTCTGCTTCCACCTCAATTTCTAATTCCTCAAGGGCTCTGGTTACTTCTTTTTTTAAACTTCGGTATTTTTTTAAAATTTCTTTAAAGTCAGTGAGGGTGATTAGGAAAACTTGATAAGAAAAATTATCTTGACGAGAAATAAATTTAAGAGCTTCTCGAGCCTTTAAGTCTTCCGGATAAACCATTCCTACTTCTAAGGCATTATCTTTCCAAGCTAAAGGCACCATATTATAAAATCTAACTGATTCTTCCGGAATTTGTTCCAAAATCTTGAGGGAAATTTCTTCAACGGCAACCTTTTTTAATGGTATTTTTAAGTTTTCACTTTTAAGACCAAACAAAAAAATTTCCGAGGTAATCCCTTTTTCCAAAATCACTTCTTCCTCTTTTTTGCCAGAACTTTTAATTTCAAACTCCAAGGCAGTGGCCTTTTCTTTTTCTAAAATTCCCTTTTTGACCAGTTGTTGAACCAGTGTCATTTTAAAAATTCGTTTAGCAAAATTAACTTAATCTTTCGGTTTTGTAATCAAGTAGGGCGAAAAAGGATCTTCACGGCCTTTTATAAATATTTCTTTCATCTCGGGCGCAACTAATTCAGGAGAAAGAAGGGCAAGGGAAGTGGTAAACGTCTGACTACTCCAAATCCCACACTGACTCATATCTTCTTTACAGGCCATTACTCTCCAAACATAGGCAGTAAAAGGTTCTAATTTCTTTGATACGGTCACCGAGGTTTCTTTAGTCTCACCAGAATCTACAGTCTTGCCAGATTCAACACCAACGACTTCCCAAAGACATATTTCATCATCGGCAACGCTCTGCCAGCTCAAAGTGGGATTAAAAGAAACGTTTTCGGCCCCGGGAAATGGGGCAGATAAAGTTACAGATGGCCGTTGTATGGTCTTAAATCTCCAACATTCTATTTCATATCCTACCTGACAGTTACTGCTCCAAGAACCACACTGGCTCATATCTTCTTTACAGGCCTTCACCCTCCAGACGTAAGTGGCGGAAGGTTCTAATTTCTTTGATACGGTCACCGAGGTTTCTTTAGTCTTGTCAGATTCAACACCAACGACTTCCCAAAGATATATTTCAGCATCGGCAACGCTCTGCCAACTCAAAGTGGGATTAAGACCAACCTCCTCGCCCTCAAAAAGAAGAGGGGTGATTTCTTCAAATGGTTGAAAATTTATTAATGTCGGATTTCCAAATGATTCAAAATTAATTTTTATCTCTTTGGGCAGTTGAATAACAACTTCTTGGGATGGTTGTAGTTTAAGAAATTGTCCTCGCAATAGAAAAATAAAAATAATCAAAAGCAGACTAAAAAAAATAAAAATCAAATATTGCTGTGTTTTTGTTTTTTTAATAAAGTTAATGGCCATAGTACTACGAATTAATACGAATAAACTTTTATTCCCAGATTAAAAATTATGGGTTCTTTTTCTTTGGAGGCAGAAAAGGAAATTTGCTCTATTTCAATCAATCTCTCACTTTTTTCCAAGACGGCAAGAAAATTTTTAAAAGCCGGATAAAAGCCGGAAAGCTCTATTGACAAGTACTGTTTTTTAATATCACTGTCTTTAGCAAAAGAACTAACTGAAACCGAAGAAATATTCTTTAAAACCAATCCATTTTGAGAAGCCTTTGTTTGAATAAAGTGAAGCAGACTTGGCAAAGAAGGATCTGAGGGAAGAGCAGATTCAACCTTTAAAAACTCTGCCTCATATTTTTTAAAATCTTCGGAAATCTTCTTAATGTCTGTAAAATAATCATTTAAATAATTGAATTCGGCTGCTCTTTTTTCAACATTTACTAAAGAAGCTTTTAAAATCTGGTATTTCGGCCAGATTAATAAAACGCCGAGGGCGATGACGATGACGATACAGATGGCAATGATAATTGGTCGATTCATAGTTTATTTGAATAATTGGGGGTCAAGGGAAAGACTTAGGTCAAAGATAATTTTTCCCTCTTTTCCAATTTTAACGCCGACTAAATTTACATTTTTAATTAGTTTTTCTTCTTTTAAAATAAGGATTTGTTCTCCTAAGGTTTGGAAGTTTTCAGTCTGACAAGAAAGAGCCACTGTGTTTTCGGTGGAATTAAATTTTATGGTTGAAAATAAAACCTGGGGGTGGGTATTTTTTTCTAACAACGGGAAGAGATTTGAGTTTAATTTATGAAGCTCGAGAAGGGTAGAAAAATCATTAATTTTTTTCTGATAACCGATGACTTCGCTTTCTAGGGCTTTTTGCTCAGAGGTCCAGGATATTTTTATTAATTCTTCATAATTTTTTAAATCTTTCTCGGATTTTTTTTGAAAATAGTCCAAGGAAAAATTAGCAGCAACGGCTCCGATCAGCAAGAGTATAGAAAAATAAAATAAAATATTCAGCCACAAGGATGTTTTTGCTGTTGGTTTAGGTACGAATTCTATTGCCATATTTTTTATTCTAAACCCTTTAGGGCCATACCTACGGTAATTGCATAGGATGGTCCAATTTTTCTTAAAGTTTCTCCAAGAATTGAAGGGTAAAAAAATTCAGAAAAAGGATTAGCAATTGAAACTTCTTTTTGAAGACCTTTTTGAAAATATTCTTCCAGACCAGGAAGCAGAGCCGAACCGCCGGCCAAAATAATTTTTTCTATTGACCTTGACTCAGTTTGAAAAAAATCTCGAGAAATCTTTTCGATTTCAGCTATAATTAAATCTATAAATGGTGAAATGATATTTTGAACGGGATTCTCCGGTGACAAATTCAGGCCATGTTCTCTTTTTAAATCCTCAGCTTTATTATAATCTATCCCAAGAGATTTGGCTATAGTATAGGTCAATTCACTGCCAGAGACATCAAAACTATGACTTCTTTTTAGAACATTATTATCAATAACGCTTATTGTTGTACTTTGGGCGCCGATATCAACCAAGGCTGTCACCTTATTTTCATTTTTAACTAAAGAGCGACAAAGTCCAAACACTTCTGCTTCTAAGGTCTGGAGTTCAAGCTGGCACTTTACGGCAATTTCCCGATATTGATTTATAATTTCATTAGGAACTGTAACTAGAAGTATTTTTAATTTTGTTTTTTCTGAGTCACTAATCTTTCCTTCAATAATCTGCCAGTCTATGGTTACTTCCGATAAGGGAAGGGGAATTCTTTGACGAGCAGCATATTTTATTGCATCGGGCAGTTCTTTCTCGGTCATTTGGGGCAACTCAAACCAGGTGAAAAAACTACAAAAGTCAGGAATAGAAAAACAAGTCTTTTTTGTTTTAATTTTTGTTTCTTCTAAAATAGCCTTGATGGCCTTGGCAATATCGGCTGTAGCAAGTAAAAGGTGGCTTTTTTTAAACGTCCGAAAGGGTTTTTTATAAAAAATCTCAGCCGGAATCTCGCCATAATTTTCGAGCGTCAGCCTTTTACCCAACCGACCAAGCTCAACAATTTTTATACTTGAAGTCCCAATATCAACCCCTAAAAATTTTTTAGAAATTACTCTGAAAGGAAACTGAATCATTATTCACATTATATCATTTTTAAAAAAGGAGTAAAATAACTCAAATGAAAGACTTTTTATTCAACCTTTTCTTCCCTAAAATTTGTCTTGGTTGCGGCCGGGAAGAAGAATATCTTTGCCAAGATTGTAAAGCCATTCTTGAAATTTCAAGAATCCATTTCAGATATAAGACTCAGCATCTTTCGGATTTGTATTATTCTTGCGGTTATCAAAATTTTCTGATTAAAAAACTAATCAAATCTTTCAAGTATGAACCTTTTCTCAAAGAACTGTCAAAATCATTATCTTCCCTAATTATAGAGCATCTTCAGTCTTCCGAAAATCCCCCACCCTTTTTGAGCGGAGGGCAAGATTTTGTTTTAATTCCGATACCTTTGGAGAAAAGAAGGCTGAAGCGACGAGGTTTCAATCAGGCAGAAGAAATTGGAAAGGAATTATCTAAATTTTTAAAAATTCCATTATTAAATAACGTTTTAATAAAAACAAGGAGGACCCCGCCCCAGGTTGAACTATCTGACGTTAAAAGAAGGGAAAATATAAAAGGAGTATTTTTGGCGCAGAATAATAATTTGATTAAAGACAAAAAAATTCTTTTAGTGGACGATGTTTATACTACTGGCTCAACAATGGAAGAATGTGCCCGAATTTTAAAACGACCCACCGAAGGTGGGTGCCCCGGAGCCAAAGAAATCATTGGAATTGTCGTCGCTCGGGCTGAACCAGAAGAAGATTACTTTAAAAATATTTAAATTGGCGGTGGGGGTGAGATTCGAACTCACGATGCTATTTCTAGCATACTGGTTTTCAAAACCAGCCTATTCAACCTCTCTAGCACCCCACCGATTATTTCCTGGGAAAGCAGTCCCATTCGTCCACTCCGTCATCCCATCTTGTTTTTTTTGAGGTTTTTTCAACGAAGGCTTTGTTATTTTAATTTTTCCCTTCAACATCCCCCTCCTATTTCCTCTTTAGGAAAAACCAGCTTGCCCCACCTAAAATTAAAACCGCTGTTATTCCTAATCCAACATAAAGATAAGGAAGCTCTTTGCTTTTTTCCTCCTTGCCTTTTTCCTCTTCGAATCCCGTTGTTGCTGTTTTCTCTAGAATATAGAAATCCTGTTCATCCTTTTCAATTGATTCTTCATCTTTGTAAATCTCAAATTCTCCCCAGTATTGTCCTGTTTCCAAAGCGGTAGGAAACTCAACTGAAAGTTCTTGAATCTGGAAAGGCCTCACTTTTTCTGAAATATCAGCCTCGCTTTCTTCCAATAATGCTGAATGGTACTTATCAAAAATCTTGAGACGAACTTTGGTTGGTCCTGTTTCCTGGTTTCCCTTGTTTTCGATTTTGATAATTAGTTTAATTGGAGAACCTTTCTCAGTATCTGATATAGTAATCCCCCAAAATCCAAATTCTGAAGGAATTTCAGGCGTCTCGACAACAACCTCTTTTTTTAAAAAAAACTGGGCAATTTGGTTTCTTAAATCGCTAATCCTTTCTGAAATTTCTATTAATTTTTGCTTAATTTCTTCAAATATTAATTTGCTTATTGGTTTTTTGTAAATAATGCTATAAGAAACAACCTCGGAAGCAGTTCCCCAAGAAGTGTAGAATTTGACATAAACAGTATATTTACCTTCGGGACAAAAAGTCAGCCCTTGACATAAATTCCAAGTTTTAGTTTGAACATAGGTTTCCTGGCCGGCATCTCTAAAGTCAGGAAAGTTGGAAATTACCATTCTTTCGGTAATTAAACCGCTCTTTAGAGTGAGGGTTACAATTGGATTGTTAGTGTATTCCGCTCCTTGATTTATTAAAATTCCAAATCCTTCAGACGGCAAAGCAGGTGGACCATACGATTGGGGAGGTATTTGGGGAGGTATTTGGGGAGGTATTCCGCCGCCAGCTTGAACAGTTCCTTGAGTATCCACTGGATCAGCATCTGCTTGAACTTGAAATACCAAACCAAAAGCAAAAATTATAATTAGAAAGAATAAGAAAATTTTTTTCATTTTTATCTCTAATCCTATACTGATTTTCTAATTCGCCTGAGTCCAAAACCCAAACCAACTGCCAAAACTATTCCCAACAAACTAAAGAGGAAAATTTTATTTTTCAAAAATCCGAATTCTAAACCGGCCTCCGATTCTTCTAAGGGTCCGGTCTCTGATTCTTCTAATGGTTTTTGAACTTGGGCCGGATTAACTTCTTCTGTTGGTATTTCTCCAACGTTAAACCTTCTTTGATCTGCCAGTAAAAGTTCATCTTCTTTGTAAATTTTAATCTCTGCCCAGTATTGTTGAGTTGGTTCCAAATCAACCGGGAACTCGGCTATAATCTCTTGGGTCTGGAAGGGTGGAATCCAATCTAATTCTGTATCGTCCCCGGAACTTAATAAATTCTGGTGATTATCATCATAAACATCAAGATGAACTTTTGAAGGCCTGGCTTTTACATTTCCCAAATTTTCAACCCTGAGGTAAGCCTTTATAGTTTTCTCGTCTTTTGCCAAATTTCTAACCCCCAAACCCCTTAATGTCCAGTCAGAAAATTCTTCATCAGTCACCTTAAGCGCTACTTCAATAGTGCCCCCCGTCATTGTGGTAATTTGAGTGCCCGCCTCCTTTGTTGGCTTTCCGTTAATCCAAATATACCCCCCATATTCTCCTAATTTGGCATTTTGAGGCACATCTACTGTAATTTTTATGGGAAACTGCTGAACTCCACCCGGAATAGTAAATTCCATTCCTTTGTCAATTTTAATCCAATCTTTTATCCCCGATAACTCTGAACTTAATTCTACTGTCGCATAAAAATCGGTTTTTGTGTCTGACTGAACTAAAGAAATTGTCTGTTCAAAATGAGAACCTTGAAGTAAATGTTCGCATTTTACCCAAGGCGGCGAAACGCCAAAACCGGCCTGACAGATACCGGCCCAAAATAAAGATAGTAAAATTATTAACAAAAACTGCGGGATTTTATTTAAACCCATTCGGATATATTTTAAAATGAAAAATAGTAATTAATTTAGTCGCTTACCGGATTAAAGTAATCCGTTCCGGCATAAGTCCCAACAGGCGTACCTGACGGTACTGCCCAGCCCCAATAAACAATGTCGGTTGAGGTAGAGGGATGGCTGGTTGGTTTTCCCAAGTCCACTTCAAAGTTCTGGTAAGTAGAGCTGGCGATGTTTCCCGAAGCCCACAAAACCGAAGAAGTGGCGTATCTCTGGTTGGCAATGGCAATGGTACCGGTTGCTCCGTATGTCATATTATCTCCCTTGATTTGAACATCAATGGCCGCATTTCCGGTGGTGGTGGCAGTAACTTCTTTGGTTAGATTAGCCATATTCTGACCAGGAACTAAAGTATCGTAACTAATTGTGCCTGAAACAATCAAAGCATACAAAGTATTTATTGTTGATGGCGTTGTGTCGGTGGCAGAACTTGAAGAAGCAGAGGCGTCGGAGGCTAATATTTTCGCTCCCCAGCTGCCAGGATCGGCATGAAAATAAACCCCGCTTGTTGTACAAGTAGCATTTCTATCATTTCCCGAAACCGTTCCTAAAGTACAAGTAATATTAGTATAGCAATTGTTATCGTTTGCCGAGCAGCTATCGCCCGAAGATATTGCATAAAAGGTTGCTGTGGCTGCAGAAATATCGCTTCCGCCATTAATATCAGTGACAGTGCCAGTAATAGTAATAGAAGTGGTGCTGTTTTCGGTAAGAGTAATGGGATCGCTGATTACATTCACGGCGCTAACGGTAGGGGTAGCATTTCCTACCTGCCCTGAAGCAGAAGAAGTAGCGGCATCCGCTTTCACCTCTGGAACAGTAAAATCAGTTCCGGTCGCATTCAAAAGAACTAAAACCGAAATCATTATCAAAGTGAAGGTTACCAAGCACTGAGGAAAAGAATTTTTTATCTTTTCTGACATATAATTTTATTTAACAAATGCACTAAAATTTTCGACCTTTTAGATAATTTTTTTTATTATAGCAAAAAAAATCGTCAAGTAAAAAGAAGGTGCAAAACTCTCTAATCCTCCACCGGATTAAAGGAATCCGTTCCGGTATAAGTTCCAACAGGCGTACCTGACGGCACTGCCCAGCCCCAATAAACAATGTCGGTTGAGGTAGAGGGATGACTGGTTGGTTTTTCCAAATCCACTTCAAAGTTCTGGTAAGTAGAGCTGGCGATATTTCCCGAAGCCCACAAAACCGAAGAAGTGGCGTATCTCTGGTTGGCAATGGCAATGGTGCCGGTTGCTCCGTATGTCATATCATCTCCCTTGATTTGAAGGTCTATGGGAACATTTCCGGTAGTGGTGGCAGTAACTTCTTTGGTCAGATTGGTCATATTCTGGTCGGGGTTCAAGGAATCATAAGTAATTGAGTTGGTAACGGTTACGGCAGGCAAAGTATTGATATCTACGGGGGATGAATTGGTGGCAGAGCTGGAGGCGTTTGAGGCATCAATGGCTTTAATCCAGGCAACCCAGGTTTGGGTGTTCCAGCCCTGAGCAGTTGAGTAAGTTCCCGTATCAGTCGGGTCAGCATAAAATTGGACATTGTAGCTGCAAGTGGCCACGCAATCATTACTAGCACAGGAACTGGTAGCGCAGGAAGCAGCACTGTAACAGTTATTATTATCAGCAGAACAATCACTTCCTACTCCGGAACGATAGATTTTTCCTATTACCGAAGTAATATTTGCGTATCCATTGGTATCAGAAACAGTTCCGGTGGCTGATACTGACTTAGTGGTATTTTCATTTAAGGTAATACTGTTTCCGCCATTTAAAGAAACATCGCTGACCGTCGGCGCGGCGTTGGAAGTGTAATCAACCCTTATTTCCTCTAATACCGGGGTGTTACTTGTATCAGTCGTATTAAAATACATTTTGTAATAGAAATTGGGCCCAGACCAGCCCAATGCTGACAAACTAGTAGATGAAGTACCATTGGCTATGCTAGTGGTAGCATTAAGAACGCCATTGGCAGCGTACCAAGGACCGGAAGTGCTAGTGGTAGCAAATTGGACATATAAAGTGGTACTGGCAGAAGGAAGAGTGGTGGAAGCAAAAAAACTATCTATACTGGTGACGGTTCCTATTCCATTTAAAAGATTGGTTGAAATCAAAGTTCCGGTGGCATAGTAAGCGGCTGAAATTTCCCCAGGAAATCCAAAACCAGCTAAAATTACAATAGCTGCAAAAAAGAAAATTAAAATTAACCTTTTTTTACTCATTGCGTATTAATTTAATTATAGCTTAAGTATTTAATTTTGTAAAAATATAGATATCCCTATTCCTTATCAGTTTCCGGAAAAATAGAATTGATACCATTTTTTTACGGGCACCTACAGTAATACCTATAGGCCGTATCATAACCCGTACTCCGGTACCGTAAAAGTGACGCGCTACATGCCTCCCCTTCCGACGAGTACGACCAGTTCCCTGAATTAATTCGACTCGGTTTGCACCCTTGCGGGAAAGTTTCCCACAAAGTAACCGTTTGAGTATCGCTGTATTCCCAATAACATGTCTTACAAGAGCCAGAGCCGCTGCACCAATTGCATCCGTTACAGCCGGTCTCTTGGTAGTCAATGGTTTCGTTTGCACTCCCACAAGTATAACTGCTGCAGGTCGGGTACTTACACAATCCAGGATCAGAACAAGACTGACAAGCGTAGCCAGAACAATTACACGAGGAAGTAGTATTTAAACATGCCTGACAACTATAACTGGTACCACTGCCTAAACAGTAACATGAGCTACCGGTGTTTGCACAGTATGTATTATCTCCACGGCAAGCACCAGCACCATCACACTCATCACAATTACCGGTACAAGATCCTTCTGTATCAGTATCAGCTGTGGCGTTATCACAGGACCCTGATTTACACACCTTACAAGCACCAGCGCATTCACTATCAGGATCTGTGTTGCTTGTTATGTTGGCACAAGTTCCAGTCGCACTGCCCGTTTTAGAGAACACACAAGCTTGGCAGGTCCCGCCACAGGCAGTATCACAGCAAACACTGTCAACGCAATAACCTGAGCCACATTCGCTACCAGAACTACACGCCGTTCCGTTCGTTTTTACCAGTTTCACTTGGCCGCCAATGACAACTACACTTGATGTCGCAGAAATCTTGCTTGTGTCAGTAAAACTATCGGTTACCGAATCAGGGTTATTGTAGGCAAAAGCTAATTTATCTCCGAATTGGAATTTGAGAGTGTGTTTTCTGGCAATATTGACTAAGTGAGTTAGTTCTCCTTTGTCTGGACATTGCCAATTAGGGAAAAAGATGGTGTCTCCTGCTAAAACTTGAGGAGCTTCAGTTTTTTCTTTACCGTCGCAGGTTAAAGAAACAAAATCCAAATCACCAACGGTTTCAGAATCTTTTGGGGTAATGATTAAATCGGAAGCACCTGTCGTTTCAAAGGAAATAACCCAGTTTTCTCCTGCTTGAGGGCTGGAGTGGGAGGTAAGGAGTTTTAAATTCGGAGTGGTTTGAATTTGAGTATTTTCTTTTTTCTGAATATTTAAAAAGCAAAAAACCCCTACTCCTATCAGGCAAATAATTAAGAAAATCAGAATAATTTTTAATTTTTTAGTCATCAATTACTAATACTCTACTGATTTAAGCATTTAATTTTGTAAAAATTCAGAAATATCCTTATTCCTTGTCGATTTCCAGAAAAATAGAGTTGATTTTCGTTTTAAGGTTTAATTGCACGTGCACATCATTTCGTATATTGTTACTTCGCCTGTGCCTTTGTAGTCTTCGCGAGTGCTGCCTGAACAAGCTGGAGGGTTTGAGGCACTGTATCCGATGATGCCAGCTGTGCTTGCCTTGCAGAGAAATATTGCGCCTAGCCATCCTCCCCAGTCATAATATGTGTTAGTCCTCGACCATGAGCATGCTTTACATTGGCCCGTTCCGTTACACCAGTTGCATCCGGTACATCCTGAGGGTTGCGAATCTATAGCAGGACCTCCGCAGGCATTGCTACCTCCCGCACAGTTTCCAGTGTTGCAAGCACCGGCGGTACAATAAGTATATATATCTTGAGATGAGGTCTGATAGCCGCAGGTATAACTCGAACCAGAACAAGTCCCGGTATAGCATTGGCTGTCTGGACATTCCAAAAATAGATCCTGGGCTACAGTTTGATAAGTACAGGAACCGCTTGAACATCGGTAACAATCGCCTGAGGTTGCGTCACATTTATTTGAACCTTCAGAATCTCCAGTATCGTCTGTGACATTGACCGGGTCATAAGAACTGCCATTACATCTTTTACAGACAGGCTGGGATTGTTCGCCAGCAGCTAAGTAACCACAAGCGTAGCCAGTTCCGTTACAGGTTGCGCTCTTACAGGAATCTGCAGCTGGCGGCGTAGCAGTCGTACACTCATTATCCGGATCTACGGCTGTGCTAACATAACCGCAAGTTCCGGCACCAGCATTAGAATAACTATCGCATCTGTAGCAAGGAGTACCATCACAGATATTATTGCAGCAAACACTGTCAACACAATAACCTGAGCCACATTCGCTATTAGAACTACACGCCGTTCCGTTCGTTTTTACCAG
>Ga0315274_10006190_pt1 | contig 17435 bp, 23 predicted proteins | sample YL17G02_20_MG_FD_203700 | JGI IMG/M metagenome (GOLD analysis project Ga0315274, IMG submission 203700) | Sediment microbial communities from Yellowstone Lake, YNP, Wyoming, USA - YL17G02_20 | ecosystem: Environmental > Aquatic > Freshwater > Lake > Sediment | place: USA: Wyoming | collected...
TTTGAGCATCTTTCACCCTATAAAGTTTCTGATATTTTGGAAAAGTGGTTAAAGGTGCTGAAACCTGGTGGAAAACTTATAATGGAGATGCCTAATATTGAAGAACTGTGTAAAGCCTATGCTACTATGGATAAAGATGGTAAGTATGGGATTTTGAATACGATTTTTGGGGCTGTGAATACTGGTAACGACGAAGACAAAAATAACATTGTTTCTCCTCATTTATTTGGATGGGCTCCCGACTTACTTTGGGATCATCTCATGTGGGCTGGGTTTAGGGATGTAGTGTTTCTACCAGAACAAATACCACACCCTCCTTTTTCGGGTTCAGGGCCCTCAATCTTTAATATGCGGGTGGAATGCTATAAACCTATATGATTACAGCACTCCTAAATGGATTCCGCCGTAAGGAAAATCTAAAGCTACAACTGGATGCTTTAAATGGGCAGACCGTGAAGCCTAAGGATACCATGCTGTGGTACAACAATCCGGGCCCTGGTTATGACGTGAACTTTGAAGTAGTCCATCAGACAAAGGCTGCTCTCAGTAACACTAACTGGGGTGTCTGGTCTCGTTTTGCTTATGCCCTGAATGCTCGTACCAAGTATGTGTGCGTGTTCGATGATGACACTATCCCAGGATCCAGGTGGTTTGAGAACTGTTTGAATACTATAGCTACCCATCGAGGACTGTTGGGGTCAAACGGCTTGATCTGTGACCCTAATGACTATTTCAATCATCAGCGATTCGGTTGGATAAATTCTAATGAACAGACCGTGAAAGTAGACCTGGTAGGTCATGCCTGGTTCTTTGAAAGAGACTGGCTATCGGCTATGTGGTCAGAGCTGCCTGCAATAGACATGTCCTATATGTGCGGTGAGGATATGCATTTCTCTTATACCCTGCAGAAATATCGAGGGCTGAATACTTACGTACCCCCGCATCCATCCTCGGACACTTCTCTATGGGGTAGCATTAACGGCTGGAATCTGGGTACTGACCGCCAGGCTATCTCTATGAGACACGTACACGACAATGATATGACGTTTAGGACCGAGGTGGATGCCTATTTCAAGCATCTGCAGACTAAAGGCTGGAGATTGATAACAGCATGAAAACTATCTTCATTATCATAGGTACTCGACCAGAAGCTATTAAGCTATTCCCTGTCATCCTCTCTCTCAAGGAAAAAGGCTGTAAAGTACTGGTATGCTTATCAGGGCAGCATACTACACCTGTAATCCCTATTCTATCCACTTTTGGTATCACTATAGACTATCAGATAGACCCAATAGAAGTGGATAGGACCCTATCTGATCTATCTTCAAAAATTTTTAGCGATCTACCGCCTATGCTTGAGGATGCTAAACCCGACACGGTTGTAGTACAGGGCGATACGACTACGGCGGCTACTGCTTCTCTATGCGCTTTCTACTGTGGTATACAGGTGGCACATGTAGAGGCGGGGCTGAGGACGGACAACAAGTTTGACCCCTATCCGGAAGAGGTCAATCGTAGGGTCATCTCTGAGATAGCCTCTATTCATTTTGCCCCTACTGAGACTGCTTACTGGGCTGTTAGAGGCAAGGGAGATGTTTATCTATCTGGGAACACAGGGATCGATGCTTTGAGGCTTGTGAGCCGAGATACGAAACCTATAATGGATACAGATCTCGTACTCATAACTATGCACCGAAGAGAGAACTGGGATCATTTTGAAAAGATTTGCTCCGCTTTGGATAACTTGGCTCGATTTTATCCTGGGATCTCCTTCTGGTTCATTATGCATCCGAATCCTGAACTCCATAGAAAAGTCCGGTTTTATTTGGAGTCCTCCCCTATAAAATTGGTGCCCCCAGTAGATTATATTGATTTCGTTTCTATGCTAAATTCGTCGAAATATATTATTACGGATAGTGGTGGGCTTCAGGAGGAGGCAGCTTTTTTAGGTAAATTTGCCTTTGTCATGCGGGATACTACAGAGAGAATGGAAAGTGTGCAGAATAGGTTGTCTATTCTGGTGACCCCAGATAATTTGATCGAGATAGTATCTACTACAGATACTAATATTCAGCCTTCCTTGATCTATGGGTCAGGATACGCCTCGGACATTGTAGCTGGAGCTTTATCATGAGAAGCAAGGGATTTCGAGAAGAGTTTGACTTTTTCTGGAAACGTATCTTCGTAGATAATATACCCACATACTTTTCCAGGTATGCTGATGGCGAAGCTGGACTCCTCCAGGGCAAATCTTTTGATCACACGAATCAGGTAGATGGATGGATATCTACCGGATATAATCAGTTCAACGAGGATTTACAGAACGCCCTATATCATACGGAGGATGACTATTTCTATGGTATATCCTGTAAATGCTGTGATGTAAAGACTAAAGAGTATCTGATGGCACAGCTCAAGTGCCCGGAAAATCAGGTTACTTATTCTAATCTGTGGATCAATGGGAACTACAATGAGTTCAAAAAACGGGCGGAGACAATCAAAGAAGAGGTGATTTTTATAGGAAATGCGGAGGGTATAAAGGGAAAGTTTCCTTTTAGCCTTTTGCATTATGAGCCTATATCAAATCAGGTTGTAGAGGATTGGAAAACAAAGAGAGATCAGATTATCAGTTCGTTCCTAGGGCTGATTACTCTAAAATCTAATCCGCTGGTTCTACTTGCGGCGGGTCCGCTATCAGAGATTTTGATAGATCATGCCAAGAAAACTACTGTAGGTCGATTCATAGATATAGGCTCGGCTATGGATGAGTATATTTTTGGTCATCCGACACGTTTCTATATGATCCCTGGGTTCCCCTTTAACAATAAAGTATGCGAGCTCTAAACTATGCCTCTGATTAACGTGCCTATAAAAGAGATAGAGTGTATCACTGGCAAGAAAATATGTGGTATCGTTCATGTGGGAGCCAGTGTAGGTGAGGAGCATGAGGAATATCAATCAAATGGTATTAAAAATGTAATCTGGATAGAGCCCCTGAGAGATAGCTTTGAAAAACTGAAGATGCTTGGCATACTCCCGGGCAATAGAGTGTTCAATTGCGCCATCAGTGATCACGATGGTGAAGAGATCATGCAAGTGACCAATAACAGAGTGTCTTCATCTTTGAGGGACCTAGGGACTCACAGAGAGATGTCTCCGGACGTAGAGATCGTAGATAGGTATCCGGTATCTGTCAGAAAGCTATCTACTTTGTTTATAGAGAACAATATCTCTATCAGTTCCTATAACATGCTGGTCGTGGATACACAGGGTACAGAGGACCTGGTATTGTCTGGGTGTGGAGATCTTTTAGGTAAATTTGATGTTCTGTTTTTGGAGCTGAACATCAATGAGGTCTACAAGGGGTGTAAGAGTAATAAAGAGATAGAGACTTTTCTTTTTGATAAAGGTTTCGTATGTGTGTCCCAGAGAATGGTTAATAGACTACAGACCGAGGCTATTTTTGTTAAAAAAGTCCCTAAAACTTATTTCGTTATACAGGGACACACAAAATACTGCGATGAGATCCTGCACTCCTACAGGGATGTAGCCAATGTTATATGGTGTACGGATGAGGACTCCCCTAAAGAGCATCTGGATAAGATACGGCGATCGAATATGATCCTTGAGACTATCCCTGCTATGCCTTATATATTTGGTAGGATCAACAAGCACATACGGTCTTCTCTTGATGGGATAAAGCTGGCGCAGGATCTGGGGGCAGAATATGTCATAAAGATCAGGTCTGATATTGTTATTTCAAATTATGAGAGCTTTCTTAAAGCTCTAAATACAGATGGTCGGATATATAGCATGATGTATGTCGATCATAATGATGTTGTAAAGCCTAGTGCTCTGATGGTGAACAACACGACTCATTGGTTGAATCTGAACTATCAGGGGAAGGTCAAAAATACCTGTAAATTCAACTACCTGACAGATTGGCTATTTTACGGTCCTGTAGACAAGTTACGTTTGATGTATGAGGGATGCAATCTGGCGGATCTCCCTGTAGAGGACATAATGTGTGAGGTACGCGTTATAGCTTCGTATTTGGCGAATATAGGAAAACCTGTCGATCTCTCATGGCCTGTTCTCAGTAAAGATTTTGGGATAATCATGGGACAGATGGAACGAGAGGGTATCGATGTGTACTCTTTGAAGATGCAGATGAACTACAGCAAAATGCACGTAAAATCATCCTATGGAGCGATTCCAAATGTGTACCTTCCTGAATGATGTTGTCCTGGTCACGTACACGAATAGCCGATATTCGGACGTGTGGCCTATACATTTTGGTCAGTTAGACGAGTTTTTGCCTGAGATGAAGAGTTACGTCCTCAGTGACGTAGTGCCAGGAGCTTTTTTTCATCATAAATTCTTGCAGTACAACAATTCAGACTGGTATTGGAAACAGTGGTGCTCTACCCTCGACAAGATACCCTATAAGTATTTCATCTATCTACAGGAAGACTTTTTTCTGTATGACCGTCCTGATTTGGCCAAGATACAGTACTATTTAGAGTATCTTGAGGCTCACTCAGAGCTGTCGTTTATAAGGTTGTGTGCTCATGATAAGCTACCTACAGTTCAGATAGAGCCCGGATTGTATGAGCTACCCGCTGGGAACCCTTATGTCTTTGCGATGCAGCCTACCATCTGGAGAAAAGGGGCTTTCCAATCCCTTTATGAGGAAGTGGCCTCGAATGATTTTAGAGAGAAACAGGCCTATGTAGATGCTACTGTTAAACTGGGTATATCTGGGGCTTATGTGTATCAGGGGGAGCCTAAAAGAGGGTTTATACACTATGACTCTAATGTTTTTCCTTATGTAGCTACAGGACTAGTACGGAGGAAATGGAACACGTTGGAATATGAAAAGGAGCTGACAGAGCTTACCACGAGATACAAGATAGATATGAATAATAGAGGCTTTTTTGATCCTAATGAACTGCAGGAATGGTAGATGCTGTTGTTTGACATAGGGTACAATGTGGGTAGATTCACTCAGGGTGTTTTGAATAGGTATCCTGAGTGTAGAGTCATAGGTGTAGAGGCTAACAATAATCTTATACCTAAAACCACTCCCCCTAATATAACTATCATTAATGCTCTCATGTCCAATACGGATGATGTGCCCCACCCTTTTTATGTAGAGCATGTTCAGAACGGCATATCGACTGCGTCCCGAGAGTTTATGCAGGATTCAAGGTTTGGGAAAGGTAATCGTATAGTAGATCCTACGACAGTTCATTGGAATCAAGTAGACGAGATAAAGACTTTGACTTTAGATACTCTTGTGAAAAAATATGGATCTCCTGATTTAATTAAAATAGATGTTGAGGGTTGGGAATATAGGGTTCTGTTGGGACTCACTTCAAAACAGAGCCAGATATGCTTTGAGTGGTGCGAGGAGTCCTTTTATCATACTGAGAGATGTGTTCAACACCTGATCAGATTAGGATATAGAGAGTTTTGCCTGTCTGGGTATTTTGAAGAGGGGGATGTGTTTAGCACTTTGGAATATGATAAAAATGGTGACACTTATGGTATGATACCTACCAAGTTCTTTAGATGGGCAAATTTGAAATCAGATATCACTAAAATGTTACAGCCTGACAGGCGCATGAACATGGGAATGGTGTTCGTCAGATGATAGTACATGAAGAATGCATTACTTTTGTACCCTCGTATGATCCTCTGCGATATTTTCATTTCGGTAAAATAAAGGATCCGGATACAGATCACATACATGTTTGGTTAGGGTCTCAGGGAGCATGCCCAATAGACACTATGTATCATAATGTCTATGTGGATTTCGAACAACCAAATGTCTGGTATCACGGGGATTCATTAAATAACGCTCTTTTGAATGAGACACGATATAAAAACATTTTTTCTATTTGTCCTTATACTTCCGCTTGGCGTAATAGTGTACTTGGTAGGTCTGTGTATATCCCAATTACCTATTTCTTGAATACTAAGTACGTACCTACGGGCATAGACAAGAAGTTTGATATTATCTATACGGGGAACACTCAAGGGCTCTATGGAAGATTTGTTGAGATAATGAAACCTTTTGATTACCGAACAGTTTGTAGCGACCCTACTATTGATTACCAGGGTAAATTAAATCTAATATCTTATTCAAGAATAACCCTGGTACATAATCAGATAGGCATACCTTCTGAAGCTCGACAGTTAGTACCTACGATAGATTGGTACAAAGAAAGTATTCTTTTCAGGGACATAGAGACTAAAGAATATTTCCCTCAGATAAAGACCCGGACGTTTGAAGCAGCTTTCTGTAGATCTCTTATTCTGTGCTGGAAAGACGATTACAACATCATAGAGAATTTCTTTAAGAGGGATAAAGAGTTCATATACTTGGATGATAATAATTCAGAAGCTCAAATACGGGATATCCTCTTGAACTATGAGAACTACAAGCCTATCATAGATAGAGCCTATGAAAGAGCAATGAATATGTACACTACTCGTCATTTTCTTAAATTCATACAGAGCGTAGCATGAACATACTTTTCATAGAGAAAAGACTACGAGCTGATAAGCTGGGTATATGTTACCTGTCACGTATTCTCAAGGATGCAGGTCATACTGTAGACATGATCCAGACAGACAGCGAGGATGTAGAGGTTTATTTTGGGTCTCATGTCATAGATATTGTGATGTGGTCTGTGTCCAGTGGGGAGCAGGACTGGGCACTTACCCTTAATCGGAATCTGAAAAGTAAGTTTCAGTTTGTGAGTATAGTAGGAGGGCCTCATTTCACCTATTTCCCGGAACAGGGCGAGAAAGATCCTGACATAGATTTTGTGGTACAGGGCCCAGGGGAGTTGGTGGTATTGGATCTTGTAGAGGGTAGGGTCAAGGATAAAAGGATAAAGGGGCACTTGCCTTTATTGGATCAGGTTAAACCCCCCGATCGCTCTTTAATCTACAAGTACGATGAGTTTAAGCAGTCTCCTATGAAAAGGTTCATGGCAGCGAGGAGCTGCAAATGGGGATGTAGTTATTGTTTTAATCATGTATTTCGTAGGATGTATGCAGATGAGAAAGATAAGATTAGTCAGATAACACCAGTAGATATGGTTCTGAAAGAAGTTCAGGAAGTAAAGAATACATATGGTCTGGAACTAGCTTATTTCAACGATGACAACTTGGCTTCCGATATAGGCTGGCTTGAGAATTTCTGTGATGGCATGATCAGGTTGGGGGTAAAGTTTTGTGGGTCAGTGAGAGTAGAGGACGTAGACGAAGATGTGATAAGGGTCATGGCGGCCTCTGGGTGTACTTTTCTTAACATGGCTTTAGAGGCAGGTAGCCCAGAGACTCTGAAACTACTGAGAAGAAGTAACAGTACGCCAGAGAGGCTAAAACAGATAGTCAGGGTAGCTTTAGATAGTGGGATAAAGATCCGGATCCAGAATATGATAGGGCTGCCTGTAGAGAACATCCTGGAGGATGCTCTCTATACTTTACAGTGTAACATAGATATAGGACCCACGGATTCCTGGGTATCTGTGTATCAGCCATATCGAAAGACTGATCTTGCTGAATATTGCGTAACTAAGGGATTTATTAGTACTGATTATGTGCCTCAAGGTCAGTATGATCGGAGTCAGTTTGTTTTTCCCGATTCTGAAAAAATTTACAGGTTGTCTAAATTATGGTGGTTTTTTGTAGTGTATAGAGTAGACATGGATTTCGTTCGGACTCTACTTGAGATACCTATGACTGATGATCAGCTATCTATGATCCAAGATATTCGTCTACAGAAATCCAAGATGCTATTATATAATTTTTGATGATGGGAGTTTGCTAATGTATCAGAAAGTGAAACACCCAGGGACAGGCCTTGAGGTGTATGTCCGAGATGGGCGCGGAGATCAGGATCAAATCATGCTCAAAGACGTCATTTTGGACGATATCTACGGGATAAGGAGATACCTGTATGAAAAGCTAAAAAATGTGCCGATTAGGACAGTGGTGGACTGTGGAGGTCATATAGGTTCTTTCGGGATGCTTGTCAGTAGATATTATCCGAAAACACGGCTGATAGCGATCGAACCTAATGTTGACTCGGCAAATCTTTATCAGTTGAATATGAAACTCAATGGGGTAAAAGATTTCAAATTGGTACGGGCGGGGATAAGCTACAATAAGGATAAGAATACCATCATAGTCGGGGATGACTCTACTGCGATATCTATGCTGGTGACTAAAGAGGAGGCTGAAAAAGCTATCCATGAGAACTACGAGGGATCCTGGGATTTAATCAAATGTTTCGGAAAAGAGTGCGGTAGGAATAGGACATACACCCTCGATCATCAGGGTATAGCTACTATGACTTTTGAGGAGTTTTTAGAGCAGGAGAATTTGAAAGAGATAGATATACTGAAAATGGACTGTGAGGGGGCAGAGTGTGAGGTGTTTTTGAATTGTAAAAAGGATACCTTGAACGTGGCAAAAGTGATCCTGTGTGAGTTTCATTACGCTACTGGTGGATCCACTTTTTACGAGAAATGTAAAGAAAAATTCGAAAATTTTACACTTACTGATGTTGATTTTAGCCCGGTAAAGTGGTATGAGAGAGTGGGGTATTTTACTGCGATACGGAAGGATGTCCTTTGAAGAAAACTATAGTGATTACGACTATCCACCACCCCACAGAAGCAATGCTCAAATATATAGCTATGGAGGGGTGGAGTTTAATCGTCGTAGGAGATCTAAAGACCCCGCATGAGATATACATAGATTTGGATAAGCAAGGTAAGATCCAATATCTATCCCCGGATTTTCAAACAGCTAACTACCCTGATCTGAGTGAGGCAATAGGGTGGAACACTTCGTGCCGTAGGAGTATTGGTTTCGTGGAGGCTTATAAACAGGGATGTGATCTATTGGCACACGTCGATGATGATAACATACCCTATGATACCTGGGGGAAAGATATCATAGTAAACAGAGAGACTGACATCAAATTATATGATACTCCTAACCTGGTTTTTGAACCGCTAGCTGTTACTAATGTAAATGAGTTCTGGCATCGTGGTTATCCCATGGATTTGGTAAAAGACAGGCACAATGTTATGTCCTGCGGGACTATTAGAGCTAAAGTCCTGGTACAAGCAAATCTATGGGACGGTAACCCAGACATAGATGCCCTCCAGCGGATACTGTATAAAGGCTGGGAGGATGTGAGATTCAACATTACTGAGTATTTCACTTCGAATGCACCTTTTTGTCCTTTTGATAGTCAGAATACTATCATGGCTCGAGAGGTTATACCGTACTTTATGTTGTTACCGAACATAGGTAGAGTGGACGATATCTGGGGCTCCTACCTGGCTCAGCACCATCTGTTCTCAGGGTTTCCTATAGTAGCATACGGGCCTGCGACGGTACGTCAGGAACGTCATTCCCATGATCTTTTCGAGGATTTTGAGAAGGAAGTGTACAGCTACAAACGTGGGTCTGCTTTCGTTAAGAAACCCTACGATGTTCTACCCCCAACTTCTATATCCTGCTATGATATCTACCGGAACGAGCCTGCGTTTGCTTAGTCTGCCGTAATACTCTTTTAATAATTTTGTCATAATAGTTAGAAACATTTTTCATAAGGATTAGTATGCGCAAAACGTACAGCATTCCTGAGAGCTACGCGGACTATGTCAAAAATAAAGCTCAGGAACTTGATATCGCTGAGTCAGACATGCTACGTAGGATTATCGATTGGTTTCGAAAAAATAACGAAAAGAGTACCCAAAGTGACTGAATGGACAAACAAGTATAATTCGTTTAACTCGATGAAGGCCTTGGTCCATGTCGAGTATTGGCAGCAAGTCATAGACTCTGGGATCATACCACCGCCACGGTTTGTATCTATAGATCCGTGTGGTATATGCAATTTTCATTGCAGCTTTTGTAATGCATCAAAAGTAATGACAGAGTCCAAAGATAAAATGACTATAAAGATCATAGAGAACCTACTGTCTCTGTTGAAATTTTGGGGTGTACGTTCTGGATGCGTTGGAGGTGGGGGAGAAAGTTTACTTAATCCTAATACCTATTACTTGATAGATCAGCTATATCTACGTGGCATCGACATAGGAGTAGTAACCAACGGGTCCTGCATTGATGATATAGCTACCCTACTCAAATGTAAGTGGATAGGTTTTTCAATGGACGCAGCTACTCATAAGACCTACTCTCTTATGAAAGGAGTACCTGAGAGTTGGTTTGACAGAGTTTTATCGAACATTCAGTACCTAACAAGCAAAGGTACTGAAATATCCTACAAGTATCTACTGCACCCTAATAACTGTACGGAGATTTACGATGCTTGTAAGATAGCTAAAGAGATAGGCTGTGACTTAGTCCATATACGTCCTGGGGCAGAGCCCTGGTTCTCTAACGATAGGTCTTGGGAGTTCTCTGGCTCTCAGATAGAGCAGATACAGCGAGATATCGTTAGGGCTCGGGAAAATTTTGAGGACGAGAATTTCAAAGTGTATGGTATCACCCATAAGTTCAGTCCTACACTAGGTATCAAGAAATCTTTCAAAAAATGTTATGCTTGTTTTACTACCTGTGTTATCTCCCCTAACGGTGATGTAGGGATATGTTGTGATAGGAGGGGAGATACTACCACAGTCTTGGGTAATATCAATACAGACTCGGATGTAATGGAGGCATCAGGATGGGGATCAAAAAAGCACTGGGATATCCATAGCCAGATAGATGTGAGTGCGTGCCCCCGCTGTACTTTGGGTCATGTAAATGAGATATTTGAGAATGTGATTATTGAAGACAAAATGCTTTATAATATGTATTGATCAAGAGGCTAGCATGGTTGAGTTTCCTTTACCCGATCTATTGGATAAGATCTCTATCCTACAGCTCAAAGTAGAGCGGATAAAAGAGGAATCCTGTAAACAGGAGCTGGACTACCTGATGAAGGAACTGCCTGATTATGGATTCCCGGAAGCTGAGGAGTACATAAACAGGCTCCGTAGTGTGAATGATCGTATATGGACCATGGAGTCAGACATCAGGATGGGGCGAGAGAAAGAACTGGGTCTGGAAGAGGTAGGTCGTAGAGCTCTAGGGATACGAAACCTGAATAAGTTCAGGATAAGGATAAAGAATGAGATAGTAGAAAAGACGAATAAAGGTTATAAAGACGTAAAGATAAATCACGGGAGCTGCGAATAATGATAGATGTAGCTAAAAAGTACAAAGATCTATCTCAGCAGGACCCGTTTATCTATGAAGAGATCTTTCTGGTAAACGCTTATGATGCCCATGAGATAGAAATACGGGACGCAATCGTCGTAGACATCGGGGCCAATATAGGAGCTTTTTCACTGCTCGCTCAGGAGTACGGAGCCAAGAAAGTAATAGCCCTGGAGCCTGAGAAGGCTAATTTTGATAGGCTGACTGCCAATATCTCCAAATACCAGGCGAACAGAATAAAGCCTGTGATGGTCGCGGTAGGCTCTGAGCAAGGTAAGATAGTATACGTCGAAGGGTCTGGAGGCCTCGCTCGTACAGTGAGTACCCCCACAGGATCTTTGGGGGTACTCACAGAGACTTTGCCGTCTATATTCAAGGATATCGATAAAAAAGACCATGTAGTATTGAAAATTGATTGTGAGGGAGCTGAATATGACATCCTCAATGAGGATGCCATAAAAGATATTTTGCCGAGGGTGGACTATATCTATGCGGAATTACATGAGATCGAGGGTCAGTCTTTATCAGATATGATCGTGAAGATTGAGGATTCAGGATTTGACCTGGTCAACACCTCCGTAGCTTCGATTTTTAAAGAAGACGGTACCTCTAAATCTCATCCAAACAAAGTGTATAAGTTCCGAAAAGGTCACAAGATGGAGGTCACCTGCATCATATCTACTAAAGATCGATATTTCTCTACTCTCCCGCATACGCTGGTAGCGGTATGCATGCAGACCTATAAACCATCCTATCTGATTCTATTTGATGATGGTGAACAGAGGGACCTGAGAGGGGAGCCCCTCTATAGCCATATTTTTTCTCTGTTGGATTACTATGGTATGAAAGACAAGTGGCAGGTAGTTTTTGGAGAGCGTAAAGGACAGGTATTGAATCATATCAAGTCTGTGAATATGGCTAAGACAGAACTCATCTGGCGTCTAGATGATGACACGGTCCCAGAGCCTGACGTGCTAGAAAAACTCATCAAGAATATAGGCCCTAGAGTGAGTGCTGTAGGTGGGCTGGTCATTACTTCTACTGATATAAGACAAAAACCTATGCTGGCATCCAATAAGATAGAAGACATCTACCTGGGTATGAATGAACAATGGTATTTACATCCTGAAGGATCTATGCCCCGAGAGGTAGATCACCTGTATTCCTCATTCATATACCGTAAATCTATTGCTGAGTACTGTACTGAATTGTCCCCCGTCGGCCATAGAGAAGAGTCGATACTCACGTACGCTATGACGAAAAAGGGGTATGCCAATATCTTGGAGCCTCGAGCTAAAACCTGGCATTTTAGGAACCCTACAGGGGGTATACGGTCTCACACCAACGCCCAGTACTATGCTAATGATGAGAGGGTCTTTAGTAGGTATATGAATGAGTGGGGTATACGAGTAAAGGAACATGCGTACGTCGTCCTGGATAATGGTATCGGGGATCATTATGCGTTTAAGTACTGGCTCCCAGAGTATATAGAGCGTAATAAAGATAAGAAGTGTGTATTTTTTACATGTTTCCCAGAGGTGTTCTCGGATACGGGGATAACTCAGGCATCTATCGCTGACGCTAAACAGATGTCTTTAGATTTAGATAAATACCATATCTACAAATGGATGATAGACAATAACTGGAAAAAGAACCTCCCGTGGGCTTTTAAACAGATGTACCAGATACATGGGAATGGTACTAAGGAAAAGCTCACTCGAGAGGGCACCGGGGATACTATAATCATCAGCCCCTACAGTCGAGGGGATTCTCATCCGAAGAGTTATCCATACTGGACTCAGTTGGCCCCTTTGTTAAAGACTACAGGGTTTAGGCTTGTTCAGATAGGTGTGAGTGGAGATCCTCGGTTGCCTATGGTAGATGAGTTTATAGAAAATCAGTCGATGAGAGAGATCGAGAGATTGATAGACGGGTGTAGAATTTGGATAGGCGTAGATAATTTCTTGCAGCATTTATGTCATTGTAGACCTGTGACTCCTAAGGGTGCTGTTCTGTGGGGGCTGTCAAACCCAGCTCTATTCGGGTACGACTATAACCTGAACATCGTTAAGGATAATGGCAAGTACTTCAGACCGGATCAGTTTGGGATTTGGGGCATGCCACGGAACAATGATTCGTTCTGTAGCGCTGAAGAAGTCTTCAAAAAAGTCACTAATACTCTTTTCATACAAAACTCTAAATGAGTCGTGTTGTGAACACTTTTTGAAAGGATCCGTGATGAAGAAGCTGAATAAGAAACAGTGGGCGATCGTGGCGGCGGTAGTGGCAGTAGTGTGCGTTGGGATAGGCGTGGTCGCTATTGAGAATAAAAAAGTATCCCCTGTAGCTCCGAAAGCTACAGTAGTGGATACGGTGACTGTCATTCTAAAAGACACCGTCAAAGCAGTAGCTGTAGACACGACAAAGAAAGCTGCCACGGTAAAGAAAACAGTTAAAAAATAAGGGGGTCCTACAATGGTAGGTCCGAATGTTCAAATAGGTTTCAATGATGAAGTCGTTAAAGTCATGTGGGTAGCTGACACCACAGGCTCCTACGGGTCTTTTAACTTATATTACGACACTGTGGTGGGCATGGGCGGTGAACTGCTGGTAGCTAACGTCCCCAACGTGCCTGATACCTACTATAGCAAGATACACGTCACGTACGCGTTTAGGCGCTCAGCTATAGGGGTAGGTAACGATACTGAGTTCTATTTGAGAGTAAAAGGGGTACTCGCTGGAGGCGCTGACGATACCCCAGGAGCCGTACGCCTCATACCCTCGCTGGCTGCCCAGCGCGAAGAATACAACGCTGTCCAGAACTATGGCTGGGATCCAGTGAAATCACTCTGGAAACGTATAAAAGTGACGGATGACGGTACGCTAGCCTGATCATCGTTTCATGCACTTACAATAAGCTGAGGAAACCTATTTCCTCAGCTTTTTCTTTGCCCGCCTTTTGATCTCTTTCACTTTAGGTGTAGTTTTCTGAGATTTTTGTGCTTTAGGAACACGAGAAATGTCGGGTTTTACCTTTAGCTCATTCTCCAACACTACTTTATAGAGATTCTGGTATTTGATGCCGAGCATCTTAACGAGATCATTTATAGTATAGAGGCTGAGATCCAAACTTTTTAGTTTCTTGAGTAGGCGCTGATATCTGGACGGAGCTCCTATTTGGTCTCGGATACTATAAATAGTGAGCCTGCTGACATCATAGTGACGAGCAAAATCGATATCTTTAGCGAAATAGAGCGGGTTATTCTCGTCAGTGAGTATCATTTGCATCTCTTGCCGAGCTTTTTTTGCTCTCGCCAGCCCGCCTATCTTTTTTGATGGAGACCCCGTTGCTTTTCTCATGTAGAGTATCCTTCTGATGTTTTATTTGGATAACAATTTTGGTGCCCTTTGTTAATGCGTTATCGGGAAACATCTCACGAATTTTCATTTTGTAATAGTCTGAGACGCCTTTAGCATCATAGCAAAGATCCACGTACACCTTACCATCGCGGACTCTAAAATCCCCGTCTTCATAAACAGATTTGCATAAAAGGCTTTTCAGCGCTGTTAAAATGCTCGACGCACTGAGATTTTTTACTGCTATAGAATTCTTTTCATCTGTAGTATCAATTTTTTGTAATGTTATGCTCATGTTATGCTCATGGTGTTTTAGTTTTCAAACCCCCTTTGAAACTGTCCGCGATGTCTCTCATGTGAGACATTACATCCATAGCGTTTGGATCGAACTTAGGTGGAGTGCTTCCTGTTAGCTCAAGTTTTAACTCCTCCAGATCTCCTAGCAGATGCCGTAGAGACTCTATGATCTGATTAATATGCTCTATGGGGTCCATGGGTGTCGTATCCGTATATCCGTATGGAATATACTATTTTGGCACGAATAGATCAAGCAGTAATAGCGTATAGAAAACCCGATGTTTATTTGGTATCAAGGTTCTTCTTAGCTTTTAAATACGCCTCTTTGATTATCGGATTGTCTGTAGATCTAGTGTGTGATACAAGTTTTTTAACCCAAGAAATAAAATCTTCTTGAGATCTGTTTGATTTTGAAAAATTATATTTTTTACAGCAAGAGACTACGTTGTTTGGTAGGTAACCTAGATTACTGTTAATACGATCTATTCCGTTGTACACATAGATACTTGGATGGAGTCTGTTATGTATAACCCTCACAGTACTCGGGGCACTACCGCAGTAGTAGCAAGAAGCAGCGCACAGTTTAAAGAACTCCTCTTTAGTAAGACTAAATTCTATTTTTTCAGAGCTTGCATAATTTTTATAGTTGCCGTAAACAATATTTTTTGCTGGAATAGCCCTGTCATCGTACTGAGCCCTATTGGTTTTACAACCACAGTGTAACGTGAGACCGTGGCATAGATTGTAAGACGTTACTATTTTTTCAGCCCCACAGTCACACCTGCAGAGCCATTGAACACATCCAAACTTATCTTTACCAGCATATCTAATAGGTAACAGGTAGCCATATTTTTTATGCGTGTCTATGTATAATCTGTTATTTGGCATAGTTTTGTTTTTCTAAATTTCGGCACAGTTTTAATGACCACTCTATGAACTCTGGTAGCTCTATGTCATGCTTGGCTGAATTACAAAACTTACAGCAAGGTACGCAGTTTTCTTCTGTGTACCCTATTTTATTATTTACCCTATCTATGCCGTTGTATTTATAGATTCCTCTATTTATACCTTTTTTCTCTATGTTGGTTTCATATATCTGATTTGGAGGACTGCCACAATAAATGCAGTCAGAAGAGGTTAGCTTTTCAAAAATATCTATAGTTAGTTCAAATATCAATCCTCTTTTATTTGCACTCTTTTTGTACTGAAGATATAATGCTTTTTTTGCTGGGATGGATCTATCGGAATACCTAATTTTAGCGCATGCGGAACAACTTGTCATTTTGTGGTTTATTAGGTCGGTAGTTCGTACTATGGCTATTCCTCCGCAAGAGCAGGAGCAGTGCCACCATTTTGATCTTCCTATATGTTTTTGACCTATAAAGGGCTTAACAACCACGAGTTTTCCAAAAGACAATCCTGTTAAAATAGGGTACTTTATATGGTTTGTTCCACAACTAGTATTGCCTTTTATAATAGAACGCGAATTAGATATAAAGTGAGATCCGCAGTCACATTCGCACTCCCATTTCTGATAACCAGGATATCCATGCTCCACAGTATATTCGCCTGTTTTACGAGTAACTGTGAATTGCCCGAATCTTTTTCCTAGTAAATCTATATTGAATTTGCTTGACACGGAATCCCCAATTTTTTGTGTGTGTACTCTATTACTGACCTTCTTACTAGCTCGGATACAGGAGCTCCAGTTTCTTTTGATAGCATTTCCAAACCTCGTATAGCCTCTTTTGTGAATATTATATTGACTCTTTTGCCCTTATCTACCAACTTTCTCATATCATACCCCTTGTGATGTATAGTAGCACATAATATTAATAGACTATTAACATATTGCTTTTAGATCTATAATCTATTAATTTATTGTGTTATAACATGGGTAAATTATTCGAAATCGACAAAGACAGCATTGTAAAAGGTACCGGGGGTGGGTATATGTACTGTACCACAACCCCTGAGCATCCGTATGGGGAAAAACGCGGGGACCGAAAAAAGAAATACATATATTACCATCGTGCCCTCCTTGAGCAAAAACTTGGTCGTTATCTAAAACATGATGAGCAGGCAGATCATAAAGATGGAGATAAAACCAATAACAGCCCTTCTAACGTCATTCTAAAAAATTTGGGTCCGCACCAGAAATCTCATGCAGAACGGGGCAATCATTTCTGGAAAACCAGCCCTGCTAATAAAAAGAACACCACCAAGAACAAGCCTAAGAAAAAGAGAGCGACCTCTATTAAAGAAGCCGCCCAGAGAGTTGTTCTTAGGTTTCTTCAGTCTTGACTATTGTTGAAAAATAAATGAGCTTCTGAGATACTACGGGCCAGGTGGTACCTGTCACGCTTTAAGCAAAACACGCCCGCCAGACCTTTCCCAAAAGCGTCGTAGGCACCATCTAAAGTCCAAACAGCCGCACAATTGGGCTCTGCTTTAGTTTTTTGGTCAGAATAGAACTCTATTGCTTCTTTTACTGACTTTACCTTTTTAAATCTCTGTGCTTC
>Ga0315274_10006192_pt1 | contig 17431 bp, 12 predicted proteins | sample YL17G02_20_MG_FD_203700 | JGI IMG/M metagenome (GOLD analysis project Ga0315274, IMG submission 203700) | Sediment microbial communities from Yellowstone Lake, YNP, Wyoming, USA - YL17G02_20 | ecosystem: Environmental > Aquatic > Freshwater > Lake > Sediment | place: USA: Wyoming | collected...
CGTAGTCAGGCAGGTCGTCGGTGGTGGGGAAATGGATCTGCTTCAGGGGCGGGCGCAGGTCTTCGTCAATGCGCTCGAAGAACTGCTCCATCATGGCGCGCTGGAAGGAGCCGTCCCAGGCGGCGGGGGCGGTGTTGCCGTCCTGGTCGGCGTACTCGTCCATGTTGAAGGTGTGCACGTGCTTCATGGGGAGGCGCAGGCGGTTGATCAGGTTGGCCGCGATGGCATACTGGGGCATGGGGCCGACGGGGCAGATACCCACGAACTGGCGGCCTTCATCAAGCGCCTCCTTGATGCGCACGACGATATCGGTGGCGAAGGCGCCGTAGAACTGGCCGGGGTCATCCATGATGCGGATGTGGAAGTCGCGGTTCTGGTGCTTGGTCAGGTCGGCCCGCTTGATGGCGCGCACGCGCGCGCATTCCCTGGCGTCGCGGAACGTCAGAAACCGCGCCAGATCGTAAGTGAAGGCCATCGTGCTCCTCCTGGTCGCGTGAATGGCCCCCCTATTCTGCCCCGGGCCGCCGCGCGCCTGCCGCCGCCCAGTCGGTGGGCGCGACACTCCTGTCGCGCCTGGCCCTTCAGGGCCACCCGGAGGCGGCCTGGCGCCGGAGGTTTATCACCCGTCGGGGCGAAGACCACGCCTTGTCCGCCGAGCGCTGAGGGCGGACCGGAGGATCCCACAAGTGAAGGCATCGAAGCAGAAGGTCGCGCTGGTGACGGGTGCGAGCCGGGGCATCGGGCGCGCCATCGCGTTGAGGCTGGCGAAGGATGGGTTTTCCGTCGTCGTCCACTACAATCGTAACCAGAAAGGCGCAGCCGCCACCGTGGGGGAAATCGAGAAGAACGACGGGAGGGCGTTCGCCGTCCAGGCGGACCTGGGCAGCCTGAAGGGCGTTCGCGCTCTCTTCAAAGCCACGGACGAGCGCCTTCGCGAAGCACTTGGAACGCGTGAGTTCGACGTTCTCGTGAACAATGCCGGGATCTCCTTTATCGCCGGGATCGAAGACACCTCCGAGACTCAGTTCGACCAGTTGGTTGCGGTCAACATGAAGGCCCCGTTCTTCATCATCCAGGGGGCTCTGCCACGCTTGCGCGACGGAGGGAGGATCATCAACGTCTCCTCCGCCACGTCGCGAATCGCCTATCCTGAAAAGACTGCCTACGCCATGACCAAGGCGGCGTTGAACACCCTCACCCTCTCTCTGGCGAAAGAACTGGGGCCGCGAGGAATCACCGTCAACGCGCTGGCTCCCGGCATCGTGGACACGGATTTCCACGGAGAGTGGCTTCGGAACCCGAAGGCCCGGAGATTCGCCGCCTCGCTCACGGCGTTGGGCCGTGTCGGCCTGGCGGAGGACATCGCCGATGTGGCGGCGTTCCTCGCTTCCCCTGATGCTCGCTGGATCACCGGGGCATTCATCAACGCGACGGGGGGCTCGCTGCTCTTCGGTTGACGCGATCGCGCCCGTCGCAGCACCTCCCCCCTTCGTGGGGGAGGGTGGGGTGGGGGGGCGCCGTGGGCGCTGTGCGCCCACATTCACCCCCTCCTCAATCCTCCCCCATCAAGGGGGAGGTCAGAAAAGGCCAAAACCTGGGCCCCACGTCGTTCGGCGCGCACAGGAATGCGCGCCCTACAGTCAGGCCGTGGTGCGATAGTCGCGCGGCTCGGAGAACCCGCGGGCGGCGAGTTCAGCGCGGATCTCTTCGCGCGCGCCGGCCGCGCCGACGGCGACGAGCAGGTACTCGTCGCGGCGCAAGCCTTCTGCGCTCACGACCGGCGCGCCCAGCACCGTCTGGCCGATCTTGTTCGGGTCCACGTCTATGAAGCGCGCGAGGCGCAGGCCGGCGCGCTTCAGGTGCCGCGCCAGGGCCTTACCCTCTTTGCCGGCGCCCCAGATGGCAACGGCCTCGCGGCCCTGCAGGTGCATTTCCCGCAGGTAGTGCACCTTGCATCTGCGGAATTGCGTCGAGGCGTAGGCGGCGTGGGTGCGCGAGAGGCGGTCGGGGCGGTCGCGCCAGAAGTGAAGCACCTCCGGCGCCTTGGCGAAGCGCACGCCCTGCCCGAAAAGGCGCAGCCACAGGTCATAGTCCTCGGGCCAGCCGGCATCGCGGTAGCCGCCGGCTGCGCGCACCACGTCGGCGCGCATCACCACCGAGGGGTGGGGCAGCGGGCTCTCCACGAAGAGGTCGCGCTCGATCTGTTGGTGGGTGATGAGCGCGTTGACCCACCTCTCGTAACGCAGCATGCCTTGCTTCAGCGCGGTGCGCGGGAAGCATCGCACCAGGCAGCCGGCGACGCCCACTTCGCGGTGCTGCTCGAGGAAGGCGACCTGGCGTGCGAAGCGGCGCGGATGGGCGACGTCGTCGGCATCCATGCGCGCCAGGAGCGGGGCCTGGGCCTCGGCGATGGCGCGGTTGAGCGCGGCCACCAGGCCCTGCGCAGGCTGAGCGATCACGCGCACCCGCGGATCGCGCTCGCCCCAAGCGCGCAAGATAGCGAGCGTCGCGTCAGCGGAGCCGTCGTCAACGGCAATGACTTCGAAGTCGCCGAACGTCTGGCGCGAGACGCTGCCTAGCGCCGCAGGCAGCGTCGCCTCGGCATCGCGGCAGGGCAGGAGAACGCTGAGGCGCATAGACTCAGCACCTACGGGCCGCTGTTCAAGCCCTGACCGACTGATAGTACTCCTCGACCATCCCCGCGATGGCGCGGACGAGGGCGAAGTCCGCGTCGGGCGGCACGTTGTCGCCCATGCCGAGCGCGAAGCCGTCGCCGGGTTCGGCGTCGCGCAGCGCCCGGGTCACCAGGTCGCGCACTGACTCCATCGTCGCGCCGTGGCAGAGCGCCACCGCCGGTATACCTCCCTGGATGGCAACCTTCCCCCGCAGGGCGGCGCGCGCTTCGGCCAGGGTGGCGTCGCCCATGGGCGCCGGCACGAACGCCTCGATGAAGTCCAGGTCGCTCTCGGCCACCGTCGGCAGCAGCGCGCGAATCGGGCCATCATAGTGGCTGCCGAGAAGTTTCCCCTTGCCGTGGAGCAGCCGCGCGCACTCGCGGTAGAAGGGCAGCGCGAAGGTGCGCAGGTTGCGCGGCGAGGTGGTGGTGGCGTCCATGTTGTCGCCGAGTTCGATCACCTGGGCGGGCGAGTCGGCCAGGATGCGGACCGCCTCCAACTGCTTTTCGGCCATCAGGTCATAGAGCGCGTGCACCCGGTCGGGGTAATCGGCCTCCAGGAAGATACCGGCCTGCCATCCCGCCAGCGACACCATGAACCACTGTCTGGGCGAGCGCAGGGCCTGGGTCAGAGCGATGCCGTCCTCGCCCACCTCGCGCTCGGCTTCGGCGAAGTGTTCGTAGGAAGGCAGATAGGTGGTGCTCTCGATGAGGTAGCGCGCCACCTCGATGTCCTCGACGCGCTTGACCATGTGCTCCTTGAGGAACACGGCGCGGGTCAGGTCGGGGGCGGCCTGGTGGCGCGTGGTCACCGCGCCGGCCGGGGTTTCGTAGATGGTCCAGGTGGAGTCGCCCTCCGCGCGCGTGGTCACGCGGACGTTGCCCTGCGACTCCTCGCGGTAGGTGCCGGCTCGCGCCCAGATGGCCGCGCCGATCTTGCGCACGATGTCATTGCGGCTCAAGCCGCGCAGGTCCGCGGGCAGGGTGCCGTTGCGGGTGTTGACGTTGAGCCAGTGATCGAAGTTGGGCGCCCAGGGCACCCGGTCGGGCGTGCCGCCGGCCAGGGCGGTGAGCATCCGTTCACGGTGGGTCATCGCGTGGATCTGTTCGCGCCCGCAGAGCGCCGTTCCTGTCCGCCGGGGGCGGACAAGCCCGCCTGGGGCGGGCGAGCGCCTAAAGTCGGCGCGGCCTTCTCCCGAAGATAGTGAGTGAGGCGGCGCGCGCTGCCGCCCAAGGGGCCTGTATGTCTAACCCATCCGAGCGGCCCACGCCCGAGGCCTACGTACTGTCACTGCTGGCAGAGGGTAAGTACGAGGCCGCCTTCGAGGCTGTCGGCGAGTTCGGTTCCGGCCGCATCTACGCCCCCGACTTCAGCAACCACGCGCTCCGGCTCATGGAGTGCGGCCACGCGGGAGCGGCAGCCGACCTCTTCCGCAAGGCCATCGCCCTCGACCCGACGCTCTCGGCAGCCCACTGCGGCCTCGGCGTGCTCCACCTGCGCCAGAACAGACACACCCTGGCGGGACAGGCGTTGCGGCAGGCCGTCGGCCTGGACCCGAACTCGCCCGAGGCGCAGGCTGCCCTGGGCATTGCCCTTTGCCACGCGGGGAAGATCCACGAGGCGGTGCCCCACCTGGTGCGCGCGCTGGAACTCACGCCCGGCCAGGCGGCCGCGGTGGGCGCCCTGCGCGGCGTGCGCAAGGCCCTGTCACACAAGCCGGGAGGCGGCCGACGCCGCGGCCGCGCGGCGCCCGGGCCCTCGCCGACGCAGCGCGACGCCCTGCTGGCGCGGGTGGATGCGATCCTGCGCCGCAGCGCCGAAGCCGACCCCGATGCCGGGCGACCTACCCTGTCGGTCTGCCTGATTGTGAAGAATGAGGAAAGCACGCTAGATCGGTGCCTGAGCAGCGTCCAAGACGCGGCGGATGAGATGGTGGTCGTGGACACCGGCTCGCGGGATCGGACCGTCGAGGTCGCGCGGCGGCACGGCGCCCAGGTCGCGCATTTCGAGTGGTGCGACGACTTCGCGGCGGCGCGCAACTACGCCCTCGGTCTCGCGACCGGCGACTGGATCCTGATCATGGACGCCGACGACGAAATGGAACCCGGCGGCGCCGTCAGCCTGCGCCGCTTTCTCGACGGCCGGCCGCAGGCCGAGGTCTGCTCCCTGCGCACGCGCATCCCACACGGCGGCGAGGGGGAGGCGATCGTCGAGCACCCGAGGCTGTTTCGCAATCACATGGCGCTCCGCTACACCGGGGTCATCCACGAGCAATTGGTCTATCCCGATGGCCGTTGGGCCGCGCCCCAGGCGGCCACCGGGATCGCGGTGTACCATCACGGCTACCTGGACGCGCCCGAGGACATGGAGGCGCGTCACGCGCGCAACCTGCGCATCCTGCGCGCGCAGGTGGAGCGCCAGCCGGATGACGCCTGGGCGCATTTCAACCTGGGCAAGGAGTACTACGCGCACCAGAAGTTTGAAGAGGCCCTGCCCTGCCTGCGCCGCGCGCTCGAACTCGCGGCCGAGGACCGGGCGTACCGGGTGAAGGCTTATGCCCATCTCGGCGCTGCCTTGACTGCCCTGAGTCGCGCCGAGGAGGCCGAGCGGATCTATAGCGAGGCCCTCGAGCGCTATCCTGACAACGCCGAGTTGTGGTTCGGCCTCGGCGAGGTCAAGCGGGCGCTCGGGCGCGAGCACGAGGCGGCCCGCGCCTACGAGGCCGCGACCCGGGCGCGCTTCGGGGCCGGCTTGGCCTTCCACGATTTCACCTGTCGCGACCTGAAGCCGCGCGCCCGGCTGGCCGAGATCGCCCTGGCGCACGGGCGCCTCGAGGAGGCGGAGGCCCACTGGCGCAAGGCCCGCGTCGTGCGCGGCGACGTCGCGTCCCTGCGCCAGTTGCGCCGGCTCATTGACGATGCCCGCGCTCGCACGGAGGCGACCCACGAGGTTGAGGAGCGGATCGCAGCCTATCGGGCCCGCCTGGCGCTGCAACCCGACGATCTGCGTGCGCGCGCCGATCTCGTCGCCGCGCTCATCGCCCTGGGCCGCACCACCGAGGCTGAAGGCGAGGCTGCGGCTGCCGCTCGCTTCGCGCAGACCTCGCCCGAAGTTCTCAACTTGCAGGGCACGGCGCTGGCGGCATGCGGGCGGCTGGAGGAGGCCGCGCGCGTGTTCGCGCGAGCCGCGGAACATGAGACCGGCAGCGCGAACGCCCTCTGCAAACTGGCCGCCGTGCAGCGCGAACTCGGCCGCGTGGACCAGGCGCGCGATGCCTTTGAGCGAGCGCTTGCGGCGGACGAGGCATGCATCGTTGCCTACGTGGGCCTGGGGGAACTCCGGTCGAGCCAGGGCGAGTGGGACGAAGCGCTCCAGAGTTATGAGGCCGCGGTCAAGACCGACCCGGAACACGTGGGCGCCTGGCTGGGGCTGGCGCGGTCTTACCTGGAGAAACAGGTCGTGGAAGCGGCCGCCCAGTGCTACGAAATGGCGGTGCGCCTGAGCGGCGGCGCACCCGAGGTGTTGGCCGAGGTGGGGCGCGCCCGCGATCGCATCGCGGCGATGGCGGAGCCCGCCTTCGCCGAGGCTTCGTCAGGCAAGCCGGTGCCGCGAGGTGTGCAATGACGGGGCCCGCGCTGATCAACGCGGCCGGCGAGCGCGAGCGCCTGGCGCAAGCCGCGGCGTGGTATGACAGCCGGCGGGGCCTCAATCATCGGCTGGTCCAGTCCGCGGCCGAAATCGTGATCGCGCACGCGACCGGCCCCCGCCTGCTGGAGATGGGCTGCGCCAACGGCGTGATGACGGGAGTCTTCGCCGCCCGCTTCCCGGAGGTGGTGGTCGTCGAGGGGGCGGCGGCCTACGCCGAGACGGCCCGAGCCATCCTCGGCGACAGCCGCGTGCATGGCTGCCTCTTCGAGGAATTCGAGCCGGGCCGAACGTTCAATGACATCGTGATGGCGGGCGTGCTGGAACATGTCGCCGATCCCGTCGGCCTGCTGCGCCGGGCCGCGGGCTGGCTGGAGCGCGGCGGGGGCATCCACATCGTCGTGCCCAACGCGAGGTCGCTCCATCGGCGCGTCGGCGTCGCGCTCGGCCTGCTCCGGCAGGCGGATGAACTGCACGAAGCCGACCTGGCCATGGGCCACCGGCGCGTCTACACCTTGGACCTGCTGAAGTCGCATGTTCTGAAGGGCGGCTTGCAGATCGTCGCCACGGAGGGCAACTTTCTCAAGCCGCTCTCCAACCAGCAAATGGCAACCTGGCCCGACAGGCTGCTGGAGGCGTTTCAAGCGGTGGGGCGCGAGTTGCCGGAACTTGCGGCGGAGATATACCTGAGGTGCGTGAAGGGTGAAGAGTAGGACTCCGGGGTTTTGACTCTTCACTCTTCACTCCTTACTCTTCACCCTGCAGGCGCCGGCGAGGAAATGGAGACTAGGCTCATGCATCGCGTCTTGCTGACTGGTGTCGGAAGCCCGGCCTCGCAGAACGTCCTGCGTTCGCTGCGCGACGCGCCCGAGCCCTTCCACATCGTGGGAGCCGACGCGAATCGCTATCACCTCGAATGGGGCGACCTGGACCGCGCCTACGAGGCGCCGATGACCGATAGCCCCGACTACTTGCCCTTCCTGCTGGCGGTGATCCAGCGCGAAGGCATCGAGTTCGTGCACGGCCAGCCGGACTGGGAAGTGGCCTGGCTGGCAGAGCACGCCAACCTGCTGCCGGCGCGGACGCTGCTGCCGAAATCCGCGGCGGTTGCCACCTGCCAGGATAAGGCGGCCTGCGCCAAGCGATGGTTCGACGCGGGCTTGCGCTCCGATCCGCCTCGCCTGGCCGACAGCCACCACGATCTCGAGGAGGCCGCGGGCTACCTAGCGCTTCCCCTCTGGCTGCGCGCCACTTCGGGCGCGGGCGCGCGGGGCTCCTGCAAGGTGGAGCGGCTGGAGCAGGGGCATGCCTGGCTCGACTACTGGAAGGCGCGGGGCGTCGGCTGGCGGTTCATGGCCCAGGAATACCTGCCCGGGCCGGAGTTCGCGTTTCAGTCGGTGTGGCACCGGGGGCGGCTCGTCACGTCGGCCGCGCGCGAGCGGCTCGAGTTCGTCTTCCCCCAGCACGCGCCCAGCGGCGTGACCAGCAGCCCGGTGGTGGCGCGGAGCGTGCACCACTCTGCGGCGAACGCCATCGCCACGGAGGCGATCCTCGCCGTGGACCCCGAGCCCAACGGCATCTACTGCGTGGACCTGAAGTGCGATGCCTGGGGCAGGCCGCGCCCCACCGAGGTGAATGCCGGCCGCTTCTTCACCACGAGTTACTTCTTCACCGCCGCGGGCGCGAACATGCCGTATGCCTACATCCTGTTGGGCCTGGGGCGCGAGGCGCCGCCGCTGCCGCAGTACGACGCCGTGCCCGCCGGGCTCTACTGGATTCGCCACATTGACTGCGGCTGGGTGCTGCGCGCCGAGGGCGCCTGGCGGGCGATCCCCAAGGACGTGGTGCTTTCCAGCGAGGTCGTCGAGCCCTGGAGGGATGTCGCCACCGGGGCTCGCGAATCGCTGCCGGCGTCGGCGCGCGTTCTCTAGCGCGGCGTCAGCCCAAACAACACCCGAACTGCTACGAGCGCGACCTGATCGCCACGGGCCCCGGCGAGGTCGCGCTCGTACTCTTTCCGTAGGGCGCGTCTTCCCCGGCGCGCCTGCACGATGTAGGGGCGCACAGCCGTGCGCACCTGCGCGCTGCACGCCCACCGCGCCCCGCTTCGCGTGACAAGATGGGCTAGGCGATCCGGTTCTCCTCGCGGAAAGCCAGGTAGGCGTGGCGCAGGGCGGCGAAGTCACGCAGGCCGGAGGCCGCCATTCCCTCGAGAAACTGCGCGAGATCGGCGGCCCCGGAGCCGGCAGGCTCGTAGCCCACCGCCTCGAACGCGTCGCGCGCGCGGTCCCAGCGGAAGACGGGTCGGTGCTCACCTGCCTCGCGATCGCTTTGGTACACCGCGGCGACGCGCCGCCGGTAGCCGCGGGCCTCGGCATCAACCCGGTCCACGTGCACGAAGAGGATGAAGTCAATCTGAAGAAGCGTCGAGCGCGGCACCTTGAGCGGCGCCGACTCCAGGGCGTCGTACAGTTCCTCGATGGTGTCGGCATGGAGGCACGAGGCGACCATGTGAGGGCCCGCCGCCAGCGCCAGGTAACGCGCCACCACGGGGCCCCAGAGGTAACCATACCAGTCGCCGGAGCCGATCTCGTGGGCGAGATAGCACTGGGGCGTTTCCTCCTCTTCGGCGGCGGCGACCACGTGCGGGCCGTCCACGGTGACGATCGGCACGCCCCCCGGCAGGAACCCCAGCAGCGCCGCGAGCAACGCGGTCTTGCCGGCGCCCCCAGGCTGGGCTGCGGTCAGAAACGACGCGCCCCGGCCGACGGCCTCGGCCACGCAAGCGGCGATCTCCACGCTCACCGTGTTAGCCAGGATGAGGTCCACGACGCTGAGGGTGCGCCCGCCGCGCTGGCTGAGGGCCTCGATCTGGTGCAGGTTGCTGCGTTCGAGGATCCGCATGGTGCGGGGCAATTCGGCGCGGCACGTCGGCGGACCTGCCCGCGGCGTCGCGCTTGCAGGTCGGCGGCCGCGGGCGCCGAAGAAACGCGCCGCGATCATGTCATCCCGAGCGAGAGCGAGGGATCTCGGCACCAGGGAGCGGTGGGCCGCCTGTGAGCGAGATTCCTCGGCCCCTAGGCCCTCCGGGCCGGGGTCCCGGCGGCGAAGCCGCCTAGGGACTTCGCCTCGGAATGACCAGATGGGAGGACCGCAGTGAACGCACGCGAGCGCTTTCACGCAACGATGAACTTCGGCAGCCCCGACCGGGTCCCGTACTGGGAGATCATCGGTTGGTGGGGCCGCACCCTGGAACTGTGGCACGAGCAGGGGCTGCCCGAGGACGTCCACCTCGGCCTCCACTTCGGGCTGGATCGGCGGGAAGGGGCGCCGGTCAGCCACGGGCTGGTTCCCGCATACAAGTACGAGATCCTCGAGGAGGACGAGCACCAGCGCGTGGAGCGCCGCCAGGACGGCAGCGTGTGCCGGCAGATCAAGACCGACGAGCAGAACACCATCCCCCAGTACCTCTCGTTCCCGGTCAGCGACCGCGCCTCGTGGAACGAGTATAAGAAGCGCCTCGACCCCAAGTCGCCGGTGCGGCGGCACCCGTACTGGGAGGATTACGTCCGCTGCGTCAAGGGGCGCGACTACCCGCTAGGCATTCACGGCGGCAGCCTGTTCGGCTGGATCCGCAACTGGATGGGCTTCGAGGCGGCGAGCATGGCCATCTACGACCAGCCCGACCTGGTCGAGGAGATGATGGATCACATCGCCGACTTCGTGATCGAACTCATCGAGCCAGCGCTGCGCGACATCGGCGACCTGGATTACGCCTTCTTCTGGGAGGACATGTGCTACAAGGCGGGGTGCATCATCTCGCCCCGGCACTTCAAGCAGTTCATGGTGCCGCGCTACCAGCGGATCACCTCGGTGATGCGCAAGTACGGGGTGAAGGTGCTCATGGTGGACTGCGACGGCAACCACGATGAGATCACACCGCTCTGGCTGGAGGGCGGCCTCACCGGCGTGTACCCCCTCGAGGTCGCAGCGGGCGAGGACCCCGTGGCCCTGCGCAAGCAATATGGCAAGGATCTGCACCTCTGCGGCGGCATTGACAAGCGCGCGCTGGCCAAGGACAGGAAGGCCATCGAGGAAGAGGTCCACGCCAAGGTGCCGTTCCTGTGCGAGGCCGGCGGCTGGATCCCCAGCATAGACCACGCCGTCCCCTCCGACGTGCCCTTCGAGAACTACCTGTACTACTGGGAACTCGTGCGGCGGATCGCGGAGCGGGGATAGCCCGTTGCAGGGGGCCCTTCCCAGGCCGCCGCGCGGATTCAGCGCAGATCGAGATAGGCAACGCGGAGATCCGGGAGGCGAAGGGGGACGCGTGGAGAAGGGTTTCGGGCTGCTACACCTTGTCGGCTAGCAATTGCTGGAAGGCGCGAACGGCCCCACGCAGGCTCGCCTCAGTGAGCGGCGTGTAGTGCTCTGCCCGGTGTATCGGCCGATCCACCCCGCGCTCGCCTTCGAGCAATGTGATGATGTGCAGATCGACATCGAAGTAGGACAAGAGTGTGTGGGTCGCCGGACTGCCAAAGGTCGGATCGGTCAGTTGCGAGAAATCCCCGCCCAACTGGCTCTCAAGTTGGAACAAGACACAACGCAGGTCAGGCAACTGCGTCCTCAGCAACGTAAAGTCCACAAGAATCCTCTTCAGCATCGCGTTCTCGGTGTAAGCCTTGCACTCGACGCCCATGCAGAAATCACCGTCAATGTGGACGTGAAGGTCCGTACGCAGCCGGTAGACGTACTCCTTGAGGTGCTCTCGGATATGGCGGCGCACATCCTCCGGGTGAACCCGGTTCAGGTATGGTTCATTGATGGGCACCGCAATCGCTGACCGGTGGAAACTCATCCGGGAAGGACTGCCTTGCAGGAGGTGCCAGGAGAGTTCCACGCAGGTCCGAGCGATGCTCTCGACCAGCCGGCCCTTCCCCGCCCGAACGATCCCGCCATAGGCGCGCCCGCCCTGGGTTCGCGCCTCCGCGTCTATCCCCCTGACCACGTGCTCATAGGCGTGAATGGTTCCGGCAATGTCCGCAGCAACGCCCGCGTCGTCGTCTCGCATTTCGCCTCAAGCCCCGGTCAGCGCCAGCGGCCGCTGCACGAGCCGTAGACGCTGTCGCGCTTTCCTGCAGTAGTCAGCGGAGATGTCAATGCCGAGGAAGCGCCTGCCCAGCCTCGCCGCTACCGCGGTAGTGGTGCCTACGCCGTTGAAGGGATCCAGAACCAGGTCGTTGCGGAAACTGAATAACTTGAGGACTCGGGACGCGAGTTCCTCGGGGAACATAGCCGGGTGCCCGTATGCGGCCATGTTCCGTTCCGGAGCGATCTGCCACCGCGCGACCACCCACCGTTTGAACTCGTCCGCCGTGATGTCCACGTCCTCCGCCCGGCCATCCTTCTTCAGATCGCCCTTGGCGAACACCTCGAGGAACTCCCAGGTGTACTTGAGGTAGGGGCTGCTTGGGCTCTTCCAGCTGCCCCAAGCGGTGTACTTGCAGTTGTAGTTGCTTTTCTCCCAGACGATCTCGCCCTTCCAGATCATCTTCCGCTGCATGAAGAAATTGCTGATGATGTGATGACTGGGAATGTAGTCGGAGAAAAGCGGCTGGATGTTCACGACCGCCCGTCCCCCGAACTTCAGCACGCGAATGACCTGATCGAAGATGGCGAATAACTTGGCGAAATAGGTTTCCCAGAACGCTGCGTCATCGCCCCCATCGTACTCCAGCCCGAAGTTGTACGGGGGAGACGTGAACATCAGGTCCACGCAGTTATCCGGGAGTTGGGCCAAGACTTTCCCACTGTCGCCGCACACGATGTGGTCGGCGAGACGCTCCGGGACGGCGCTGGCGTCTTTGCTGAACGAATGGCCGCGTGCGTAGAAATGGGCGCTTCTGTTTCTCTCCTTCTGGCGTCGGTTCTTGACTTTACGCTCCCTATTGAAGCCGACGAAGACGCGCTTGGATCCGCGGATCCCGTAGCTACCGATCGCTTCGATCGACTGGGGTATGCACACAAGGGGACTTCCCTTTGGGGAAACCCCGTGTGTCGCCAACAGGTTCAACAGAGCGCTCGAGAACTCCCTGATGTCGAGTTCGCGGAGGTGTGCGCGAATGGCCTTGCCGTGCGCTTCGAGAAGCAAGTCAGCCCGGGAATAGAGGAGGCTCAGCTCGGCCAGCACTGACAGTTCGCTGTCGTTCAGTGGCCTCTCACACGGGATGTCCAGTACGCGATACCCTCCAACCATCTCGTGCATTCCCATGCTTCCACACCTCCTACAGCGCAGAGCGAGTTTTCGCCATTCGGCCGCCCACACCTGCACTGACTCATACAGAGCCGTAAAGGTGGCGGCTTGGCTCCTGCGGCTAAAGGGGCCTTTCCGGTACCGCGGCGGATGACCCAAGGTTGTCCGAGGCCAGGCGTGACGGTGCCCGTACGAGCGGACTCAAAAATCGCGGCGGTCCGCGCCCAGTTCGCGCAGGTGGCAGGTGTCGTTGAGCAGGCGGACGATCCAGATAGCCTCGTCGCGCTCGATGACGTTGAGACAGGCCGTGTCCTGGCGGATCTCCCAGAAGTGGCTGTCATCGAGGCCGAGGATGGCGCAGAGCAGCACCTTGTTGACCACGCGGTGCGAGACGACCGCGACGCTCCCGCCGCCGTGGGCTTGCGCGATGGCTTCGAGGGCCGGCAGGGCGCGGGCCCGAACGGCTTCGAGGGTTTCGCCGCTCGGGGCTTCGAAGGACTCGGGACGCTCCTGCCACAGCGCGTAGAGATCGGCCCAGCGCGCTTGGACCTCGGTCAGCGGAAGCCCCTCCCACTCGCCATAGGACATGTCCACCAGGCCGTCCACGGCGCGTACCTCTGCCCCGGCCGCGATCGCGCGCGCGGTCTGGAGCGCGCGTTGCAGCGGGCTGGAATAGACGGCCTCGAGGCGCGTGCCCCGCAGTCGCTCGGCGAGGAGGCGCGCCTGCCCGAGGCCGCGCTCGCCAAGCGGGATGTCCTTCCGGCCGCGGAACACCTCCTCGCGGTTCCACTCCGTCTCACCGTGGCGGATGAGGAAGATGCGGGCGGGATCACTCATGTCTGTCGGGCCTTCCAGATGTAAGCGTGGGCGACCTGGCGCTCGCTGTCGAAGCGCCCGGGTTGGCGCAGGTAGTCGGCGGTGACGTCTTGCGTGAGGAGCGGGTCCCCGCTGCGGCCCGAGGCCGCCAGGCGCTCGGCCACCCAGCGGTTCATGCGCGCTTCGAGATCGTCGGCGATCCGCGGCTCGACATCCACGATGTTGAACTGCTCCAGTGGGTCCGCTTGCAGATCGTACAACTCGCGGCGAACCACCGAGTCGCCCGGGTCGAAGTTGCGCTTCAACTTGTGGGTCCGGGTGCGGAGGCCGCGCTGCTTCTGGTAGGTGTTCTCCATGAAATGAACGGCATCGCGCACCGCGCCAGCCTCTCCGCGCATGACGGGAACCAGACTGATTCCGTCCACCGGGCGCGGCAGGGTCCAGCCCGCGAGATCGGCGATGGTGGGGAGCAGGTCCGGCTGCTGGACCAGCGCGTCGGAGCGCCCCGCCGGCACCCGCTCCGGCCAACGCAGCACCAGCGGCACGCGCAGGCACTCGTCGCCGAGATCAATGTGGCTGGTGTTGAAACGGTGGCCGCGCACGAGGCGGTCTTCACCCATGATCTCGCCGTGATCGGAGGTGACGACCAGCAGCGTCTCGTCGTAGATGCCGGCCGCCTGCAGCGCCTGGACGATGCGACCGATCTCGCGATCGGTGTAGAGGATCTCCCCGTCGTAGCGAGCGACCACATCGGCCAGGGGATCGCTGGCGTCCCAGTCGAAGCGTCTGCAGTCAGCCGGAGGATCGTATGGGGCGTGGGGATACCAGGGGTGATAGAAGAGCAAGAAGTCGTCGGCGGCGTGCGTGCGTATCAGGTCGCAGGCGAAGTCGCAGTTGGCGGCGGCGTGTCCGGCCGCATCTTGGCGGTATTCATACGCATCGTAGGCGCGGCGAAACCAGGGATACAGGCGATGATGCTCCCGCCAGCGGTCACAGAGGTTATCCACGGCGAGCGTGCGCAAGCCGTTCGCCGCGGCGATCTCGGCGAGCATCGGCACGTCGTCGGCCAGGTCCACGCGCGTCCAGTGTGCCGTGATGCCGGTCGTCTCCGGGTAGCGCCCGGTGAACAGGGCCGTGAACCCGGGATGGGTGCAGTTGCCTACGCCGAAGCAGTCGGTGAAGACGAACCCTTCGACCGCGACGGCGTCAAGACGCGGGCTCGTGGGACGGACATAGCCGTAGCAGCCCAGGTGATCCGCGCGCAGGGTGTCCACCGCGATGATGACGATTCTCATGGTTGACCTCGGAGGCCGGCCGGATCCGGCATCACGGACTTATTCTCGAGGCGGTCCTTGGACCTCCTCTCCCTCTCAGGGAGAGGAATGAGGAGAGGGTCGCCGCCACCGTGGACCTGCATGCCTGAGGCCGCACCCTCACCCTCCCCTCTCCCTAGAAGGGAGAGGAGGTTGATCCATTACCTGCGCTCGGCAGGAAGGCCCTTGAGGCGGACGGCGAGGGCTGCCCGGACCTGGCGAGCAATGGCGGCCGCGGCCTCGCGCGCCGATCCGCGCGCCGCGAAGATGACGCCCTCGGGCTGGGGCGCATCGAACCGCTCTCCCGGCTGGAGCGTGACGCCCACCTGGCGCGAGAAGTCGGCGTGCTCGCCGCCGTTATCGTCCTTCCAGAAGTACGTGTCAAAGTCGCCCAGCCGCGGCGAGAGCGCGCCATACGAGATGTCGAGTTTCGGGTCGGTCCAGACGGCGAAGGGCAGGTAATAACTCGGCACCCCGGGGCCGCCCACGACATCGTCACTCGCGTCGCCGCCGATGTTCGAACGCGCGTAGTGATAGTACCGCTCGAGCGTCCACGGTTTCGACGCGGTGTTCTCGATCCACAGGCACTGGCTGGCAACCCAGGCCTCACCTTCCCATGCCGTAATGCGGTACGCCGCGCGATAGGATAGGCTGTCGCCGGCATGCGTGGTGATGAAGTCGAGGACGGCGCGCACCGGTCCGCCCGAGGCGTTCGCGGGCCGCACGGTGTTCTTGTCCTCCCAATGGTTGCCTTGAGCGTCCTGCTGCCACAGAAGCGCCGAAAGGCTGCCGAGTTGAGTGCCCGGCTCACGCGGCACGTTGCCCGTCAGCGCGATGCCGACCATCGCCTCCGCGGAGTCCTCCCTCGAGGAACTCGTAACCACGAGGCGGCCGGTTGTGATCCGCCAGCCGAGTCGCCCGCCCAGTATCGAGGATGCTTCGTGTATCGGACTCAGCACCGAGGATGCCCTGCGCTCGACCGGGCCCGCCGAGAGATACAGGAACAGCGTGCGCGGCGCTTGCGGGGCGCGCAGGGCGATCTCAGGCCCGTCGGGCAACTTGTCCATCTGGAAGGGCACGGCGGCGCCGGATTCGTCGGTCACCGCCAGGGCCCGGGCAGCGATATCGGCCGGGTCGGCGGCGGGCCAGAGGTCGCGCAACTTCGCGGCGACGGGCGCGGGCTCGTCGCCGGTCGCCGCGGCGCTCCACAGCAGGAGCGGCAGGCGCTCCGGGGCATCGTCACGCGTCCAGGCTGCGCCGGGCGTATAGGCCGGCGCCTCGGGCTCTTTGGGCGGCGGCGCGGGCCCCTCCTCGTGCAGTTGGCGCCATTGCGCGTGTACGCGCCTCGCGGTCTCGGTAAGTTCGGGGTAGGGGAGGTCGTGTTCGTTGACCAGGCCGTAGTTGGAATCCTCGGGAAAGGTCGAGGAGATGCCCAGGGCCGGCTCGTCCACCCACATGAAATAGTCCGAACCCACCAGGAACGGCGTGCGCAGCAGCAAGGTCTCGAAGATCTCAAACGCGCGGGCGCGCTGGGCCTGGGTGTCGAAGCGCTGGCCGGCCCCGTGCTTGCAGGGCAGGCCGGAATCGAGCGCGGGGAACGACCACTCGGTGAGCATCATGGGCCGCCGCGCCTTCGCGTGCCACTCCCTCAAGTCCTTTTCGAAGCCGATCACCACGCCGGTGTCGAGGTCAACCTGGCGGTAGGCGTTGACGCTCACGACATCGCAGTACTTGCCGGCGATGTCCCAGACCTCCGGGGCCTGCCCGGCGAAGCGGCAGCCCAACACCAGGTGGTTCGGATCGTGGCGGCGGATGGCCGCCGCGGCCTCGCGGAAGTAGCGCTCGGCGGCCAGGCGCACGAAGTCGCGCTTGTCGCGGCGGGCCGCGTCGGTCTCGGACTTGACCGGCTCGGTAACGGCCGCGAGGGCATCGAAGTCGGCGAACGCGACGCCCCAGGCGGCGTTGAAGCCCTCGATGGTGCGGTAGCGCTCGCGCAGGAGGGCCATGAGCGCCTGCTTGGCCGGGTAATCGCGAGGCTTCTTGAAGGCCTCGTCGGCGAGGCCGTCTTCCCGGCCGCTCTTGCCGTACCATTCGAGTTCGTTGTCCATGAAGTAGCCGACGAGCCAGGGGTCATCCTTCTGCGGTTCGCAAACGCGGCGCGCGGTCTTGTCGCAGAAAACCGGCCACTTGTCGCTGAAGACATCGGGAAAGCCGGTCCAGTGGACCTGGGCAACCAGCGCGTCGAGCGAGGCGAAGCCCTGGCCCATGCTGACGAAGTCCGTGTGGGCCAGGCCTTGATGGTGCAGCGAGGGCGAACTGTTGGCGCCGAGCAGGTTGAAGCCCCACGACTGCAAGCGCCGCTGCGTGGTGCGCGCCCAACGGGCCTCATCGCCGCCGTACTTCGCCACCAGGTTGCGGTTGTAGGGGGCGTAGCCGAGTTTCTCGCACCAGTGCACGTTCCAGTTGACGTGATCGGTGCCGAGCGCGAAGAACTCGCGGCCGTTCGGATCGAGGAACCACCACCTGTCGCCGCGCTGCGTCACCTTGAAGAAGCCGGGCGCCTTCGCGAGCGGCGCGCGGCCCTGGGGATCGCGGTAAGCGGGAAACTTGGTTTCGGGTAGAGCCACTTCTTCCTCCACGCGCGCCGAGGCATCGTCGAACGCCGCCGCGAAGCCGCCGCTGTCCAGGGCGGGCCGGCCGTAGATGACCGCCCGGTGATCGAACTTGTA
>Ga0315274_10006193_pt1 | contig 17431 bp, 15 predicted proteins | sample YL17G02_20_MG_FD_203700 | JGI IMG/M metagenome (GOLD analysis project Ga0315274, IMG submission 203700) | Sediment microbial communities from Yellowstone Lake, YNP, Wyoming, USA - YL17G02_20 | ecosystem: Environmental > Aquatic > Freshwater > Lake > Sediment | place: USA: Wyoming | collected...
CTACGCCGGGCGCTGGGCCGCAAACGCCCCGCAGAGGCTCTGGTGCCATTGCATGAGCGCTTTGTGGCCGGAGCGCAGGCCAACGGCATGCCGGAGGGAATTGCCACAGAGATCTTTCGGCAGTTGGCCTGCTTTGCCGGCTTTGGGTTCTGCAAATCGCACGCTGCCGCCTTTGCGCTGACGGCCTACCAGACCCTCTATCTCAAAAAGCACTTCCCGGCCGAGTTCTTCTGTGCGCTGCTCAACCACCAGCCAATGGGCTTTTACAGCCCAGAGGTGCTGATGGGCGACGCGCAGCGCCACGGCGTGCCCATCCTGCACCCCGACGTCAACCGGAGCCTGGACGAGTGCACGCTAGAACGAGCGCCCTTGCCAAGCCACGCCAGTATCCAGCAAGAGCAGAAGGCTCTGGGGTGTGGTCACGCGGACTTGAGCATTCGTTTGGGCCTGCGCTACATCCACGGCCTGGGCGAGGCCTGGCGTCAGCGCCTGCTCGAGCGGCGCGCTGAACACCCCTACCGCGACCTGCCGGACCTATGCCGGCGCACGCGTCTGCCCCGGTCCGTGGCGGAGAACCTGGTCCGCTCGGGCACGTTGGATGGCTTGGGCCCAAAACGCCGCGATCTCTTGTGGACCCTGGGCGGTCTGGACTACCGCCCGGAGGAACTGGACATTGAAGTGCCACTATGCACGGTGGCGCTGCCCAGGCTCAACCCCAGGGAGCGCCTGGGCTGGGAGTACGAGCTACTGGGTCTCGCCCCCGGCGACCACGTCATGCGTCTGTACCGGGCGCAGTTGCGCACCCAGGGCGTGTTGAGCAGCGCAGAAGTGGCACAGCGTCAGGATGGTCAGACCGTGCGCGTGGCGGGGCTGGTGGTGATGCGCCAGCGTCCCCCCACCGCCAAAGGCCACGTCTTTATCACGCTCGAGGACGAAGAGGGGCTGGTCAACCTGATCGTGCGGCCAGCGGTGTACGAGCGCTATCGCCCTGCGTTGCGCAACTCGACTCTGCTCTGGGCAGAGGGCCGCCTGCAGCGCGAAGGGCAGACGGTCAGTGTACTGGTGCAATGGGCGGCATCGCTCGTCTAGGCGCCATCACGCCGTGTCATCCTGAGCGGCCTTGACTGCGCCGCAGGTATGCCCGTGGCGCGTTTAGCGCTATAATCCAGTCGGCGTTCCAGATGGGCAAGCCCTTCGGGACTGTACAGGAGGTCAACAATGTGCAGAGGAAGGCACCTTCAACGTGTTCTATTGGCCCTCGCGTTCGTCCTGGCGCTATGGTTTGGCCCCCAGCGCCCGGCGCTGGCCGACGGCGGGCCCATCCTGAGCGACCCGCAACTGTGGTCCCAGCTCCAGGAGGGCCAGCAGATCGCCGTGGTCAGCCTGGGCACGGACGACCGCGCGCAGGTCGACCTCTTTGTCTCCATGCTGGACCGCAGCGGAGAATCGCACGAGATCACCTACTTTGTGCCGCTCGGCGCCAGCTCGGCCGGCTTCAAGGTCGCTGAACTGACCTCGCTGGATTTCGACAACCAGCTCACCCAGCCCCTGGACGCACGGCTCAGAGCCGAGGCGGCGCGTTCCGTCTCGCACCGCCGCAACGTGCGCTGGGCGCTGTGGGTCGGCACGCTGCTGATCAACGGCGGCGGGAGCTGGCCGGTCTGGGTGCTGTGGGCCCTGGCGGGCTGCGCCCCGGCCGGCTCGGTCGCGCCCGTCGCCACCTACGAGACCCCCGGCTCGAGCGTCTCTGTGTACGGGCTGGACCAGGACACCGACTTACAGGCGCTGATCCAGACCACGGGCCTGGACCCAGCCGTGCAGCAGACACTGGCCCGGCTGGAAGATCAGCGCATCGCTGTGGTCAAGCTGCGCACGCAGCCACAACCCCAGGGCAGCAGCAGCCCATACAACCCGGTGGGTCAGCCCGGCCTGCACTTGTCCTGGAGCACGACGCTGCAGGCGCAGGCCGACGGCGCCCGCTATGCCTACCCGCTCGGCACCGGCAGTTCCTGGGCGCACCCCATCGAGCTGACGCGCGTCTATGTTACCGCGTCGCCTGGCGTGGACTTTTCCGTGCAGTTCCCGCGCCTCGGCCCGGACCGCTCGGGCTACTCCCTGGGTGGTTGGACTGGGCAGAGCCGGCCCCGCATTCAGGGCGTCCAGGAGTCCGCCCATGCCGTCGAAGACGCGGCCGGCGACTGGGGCCGCGTCTGGCGCGTGACCTACATGCAGAGCAATTCATCTGAGGATGTGGTCATCACGCGGCTGCCCTCCCTCAGTGGCGTCACGCGCGCGACGCAGGACGCCCTGGGGCGAGCCGGCCGGGAACGCGCCGTGGAGTGGCTGACGTGGCTGCTCGCAATTGCGATGGCGCTGGGCCTGTGGCTGGTGGCCTGGCGCTACACCATGCCGAACCTATTGGGCGTGAGCTATCGCTGGCGCGACTGGCGGCTCTACCGCGACGCGCTGGCCTGGTCGCTGCTGTATCCGCTCACCAACGGCATCGCGCTGGCCCTATCGGTAGTGGCGGTCATCGTCACGAGCGGCCTGGCGCTGGTGGTCGGCCTGCCCCTCGTGCTCATCACCGCCCTGGGCACGATCAGTATCGTGCTGTTCATCCGTTCATACGCGCGTCACCCTGGCATCTCGCGCTGGCGTGCGCTCGCCGCCTACGTGCTGGTGGTCTTGCTGGCCAATGCCGCCTACCTGCTCTTTGCGCTGGGCTACGCCTGGCTGCTGGGAGTGGGCTGAGGCTGCCGACAAGTCCGCCCGCAGGGTAGCGCCGCAACCTGCGCTACGCCGTTCACCAGCAGTGTTTCTGCGAGCCTACCGAGAATGCGAGGAAGAACTCGCGCTTGAGGGCAAGCCTAGGATGGGCTGCAGCGGGGCCCGCACGTTTGCCAGGCGGGCTAACCCGGGCCTGGCTGGCCATGCGACGTGCCCGTTCGCGCCTCAGCGTGTGGCCACGCAATTTGCGCAGAACGCGGTTCTGTGCTAACATGCGGGCGGTATTGCTGGAATTCGGAAAAGGGGACCACACGAATGTCAGTCACGACCAGGATTCAGATGCGCAGCAAGGGCAGCCTGACTCTGCCCATCGAGTTACGCCGCAAGTACGGCCTGGACAACGGAGAGTTGTTCACCCTGATCGATCTCGGTGAGGGCTCGTTCCTGCTCACGCCCGGCGCGACGCGCGTAGACGCGCTCGGTGACCGAGTGGCCGAGGCCATGTCAAAGGCAGGCGTGACGCTGGACGACCTCTTGCAGACGCTGGAAGAGGAGCGCGAGCGCTACTACCACGAGCAGTATGCGCCGGATTGAGCTCTTCCTCGACAGCAGCGCGTTGTTTGCCGGCATCGTGTCCCCCGACGGCGCAGCACGCGTGCTTCTGCTCCTGGCCGAGGCGGGCGAAATGCACGTCACCGTCTCGGAACAGGTCATCGCCGAGACCGAGCGTGCCCTGGCGCGCAAGACGCCGGCGGCTTTGCCTACCTACCGTCAGGCGATCCGGCAGGCGCGCTTGAGGATCGTGCGCAACCCGCCACCCGAACAGGTGGCCGCCGCACAAGGTCTGGTCGCGCACCCGCCCGACGCGCCCATCGTGCTGGCGGCTGTGCGCGCACAGGTTGACTACCTGGTCACGCTCAACCGCAAGCATTTCATCGACGACCCCACTGTGGCACAGCGCTCGGGTCTGCGCATCGGTACCCCCGGCGACGCCCTGGCCTGGGTGCGCGAGCAACTCCAGCAAGGAACCTATGCACGCACTTCCACGTCCAAAGGCATGTAGGGCCATGCAAGGCCCTCTGGAGAGCGAGAAAGGAAGTGGCCAATGAACGCGAAAGGGTTTTGCTGGGGTCTCGTCCTGTGCGGGGTGCTGGTGCTGGCCAGCGCCTGTAGCCAGTCCGTGGTATCGCCCACGCAACCGCCCGCGGAGGACACCTCCGCGCCGGAAGCGGTGCGCGCCGCGCGCGACGCCGCGCTGGTTTCCTTTGTCAAGCAGGCCGGCGCGGATGCACCTGCCCCAGGCCTGCAATGGAAGGAGGAGCGCATCACCCCACCCGGGCTGGTAGGCGCTGAAACCTACCGCTTTACCTCCGGCGACTGGACCGTCACCGTGGGCTACCCCGTGGTCTTGCCGAGCCTGGTGCACTACCGCGTGCAGGTGAGCAACGCGCCCAGGGCTGTGGAGTGGCAGGCGCGGGTCGACGCCGCGGGCCACGTGGCCGTGGCTCCCGAAGCGGTCCTGGCCGCGCGCGACAACGCGCTGGCCGAGATCAGAGTCAAGTACGCCGACAAGGCGCCCCCTCAGGAACTGGCCTGGGCGGAGCAGCGCACCACGCCGCAGGGTATCCTGGGCTCCGAGACCTACGAGTACAGCTCGGACGACTGGAAGGTCACGGTGTCATACCTGTTGGTGGCTCCCGAGAACATGGAGTACACAGTGACCGTCGGCAACGCCCAGTCAGGCTTTCGCTGGCAGGGCAAGGTCAGTCCCCAGGGCGAGGTCAGTGAGACCGCGCCGTGAAGAACACACTGCGTTTCCTTGGATTGTGTGCGCTGGGGGCCAGTTTGGTGTTGGTCGCCTGCGCCAAGACTCCCGCCCAGCCTGCTCCCCTGCCCACCAACGAGGTGCGCGAGTACCAGGGAGAGAAGCTCTCGTCCGTGAATGACTTGCGCGAGAACTCGATCCTCGGGCCACAACAAGTCTCGCTTGACAGCTACAAGCTCGAGATTACTGGTCTGGTGGACAAGCCCTTGAGCCTCACCTATGACCAGGTGCTCGGCCATGCGCACTACTCCAAGGTGATCACGCTGCACTGCGTCGAAGGCTGGGACGCCAAGATCCTGTGGGACGGCCTGCTGCTTGAAGACCTGCTGGCGCCTGCGGGCGTTCAGGCTGGCGCGGTCACCGTCATCTTTCACGCCGCGGATGGCTACACGTCTTCCTTGCCGCTGGAGTACGTGCGCCAGAACCGGATCATGCTGGCCTACCAAATGAACGGCGCGCCGCTGTTGCCGGAGCGGGGCTTTCCTTTGCAGGTCGTGGCCGAGTCCAAATGGGGCTACAAGTGGGTTAAGTGGGTGACCCAGATCGAACTCTCGCCCGACCCCAACTACAGGGGCTACTGGGAGCAGCGCGGTTACAGCAACAACGGCGAACTCGAGGGACCGATCTTCGAGGAGTGAGTCAGTCGGCTGCCGCAGACGCAGGTCACATGGCGCGTGCTGCAACACCATTCTGAGGAAGCCCCGGGCGGATTCTGGCAGGACGTGAGCGCGCAGGCCGACACTAGCATAGTAGTGTCGACGCCGGGATGCGGGCGCCCTCAGGCTGGCACTTGGTAGATGACCGGCCTGTACAGCGGTTGCGGAATAGCTCGGCCCTCGGCCCTCGCAGCCTCCAGCCAGGCCTCCTTTGCGGTCTCGACCTCGCTGAGCGCCTCTTCGGGTGTGCTGCCGAAAGCCGAACAGGCCTCGAGATCCGGGATGTCCGCGATGTATCCGCCATCCTCTTCACTGTAGAAGATATTGATGTGATAATCTTTCACTGCTCGTCCTCCATCGTCAGGTTGTAGCGCTCAACCAGACGCAGGAACTGTCGTACCTGGTAGGGCTTGGCCTTCCCACCCACATTCTGCAGGTTCACCAGTTCGCGAACCTCTGGATGTACGAGGATGTGATGACTGCCTCTAACCCGGGACAGTCGGAATCCAAAGGCCTGTGCGAGTTGCACCATCTCATCGAATCGGATGTCCTTGGATCCGGACAGGATTCTCTGCAGCAGTGCGCGTTTCAAGCCCTCACCATCCCATTCTCAAGTACGAACTGGGCTCGCTCGAAGACGGCACGCCGATGTCCACGCTGTTTGGGTCTCGGCATAGCACGTCTTTGCGCATGGAGTATACCTCGTGACACAGGCTGTGTCAATTGGGGCTGCTGCACTCTCTACGGTATTTTGGCTGGCACTCGTGGCATGGTACAATGGAGCTGTCAGCGACCCCACTGACGGGGATGGGTACACACGGATGCACTGTTCAGGAGGTTGCGCGATGAGCCCTGTGCGTCGTTTGCTGAGCCAGCGAGGTGTAGCCTTCCCGGCCAAGCGGGCGGGTTCTGCTGGTAACACTGCTACCACCACGTTGTGTCTCTTGGCTCTAGCAGCGCTGATATGCATCGCACGCCCGGAAAGCGTTGCCGAAACGCAGTTCGCGGGCAGCCAGAACGCGCCGACTACCGGCTTCGGAGCACGCACGTGGCTGTTGGAGAATAGGCGCGATCCGGATGCCCTAGGACATGCTTCTTTCTTGGCGCAGCCCGCAGCACCATCCTCAGCCGTTCCGTCGACGGTGGGTAGACCCACCGCGCCAGAAACGCCCGAACCTGCACTTGCCACTGACGACCCTGCTGCACAAACCGCACAGCATGCTGTGTTCCTACCCTTCGTGGGAGGGGACACGGATGGAGCCACCCCAACGCCAGGGCCGACAAGTACACCTACAGCGACAGCCAGTGCCACGCCGACCACGACCGCAACTCCTTTGCCACCGATTCGGATACTGAGCTCCTCACCAAACCCAGGTTCCCCTCTCGAGGAGCTCGTCATACTGAGTGGAACCGATCATCTCCTCGATCCATCGGCGCAGGTGGTGGGTGGGGTTGGGGACCTGAGCTTCGCATGGTATGACCGGCCAGAGGCCGGTCCACTGGCCGTGATCGCGACGGCAATGGATCCAGCGCCACTTCAACTTCAACCAGGAGTCCACTACATCAAGCTGGTAGTCAGTGACCAGAGAGGGCAAATCAATGAGACGGCGGAGGTGAAGGTGGTCAAGGTTGGCGATCCTGCCACACCAAGCCTTCACAAGGGCGTTGAGATGCTCGCCAATGCGCTAGTATACCGTTACACCCCTGAGCAGATTGATGCTGCGATTGAAAACCTGATTGACCTAGGCCCGGACTTTGTCAGGATAGTGTTCACGTGGGATTGGTTGCAGCCGGAAAGGGGAGGCCACATCTACTGGGAACATTACACACCCATTGTTCAGAAGATCAAGGATGCTGGTATCCCTCACATCATTGGTTGCGTGCATAGAACCCCACTGTGGGCTAGTGCACGAACGACCGCCTCCCCACCGAGGGACATCCAGGACTTCGTTGCGTTCTACAAGGAGTTCCTCAGGGAGTACAAGGATCTAGTAGATATCTTTGAGATATACAACGAACCCAACAATAGAGGGGAATTCGATACGCCTACGCCCGTAGAAGACTACTTCCGCCTACTGCGAACCGGATACCTCCTGGTCAAGTATGAGGTCTCGCCATCCAGCCCTGTGCTGCTGGGCGGGCTGAATGGAAGTGGCGAGGACGTTGAGTATGGATACCCGAACTTCTTGACCGAGTTGTACGAAATGGGTGGAGCGGAGTACTTTGACATCGTTGGAATCCATCCATATGTATACCCCAAGAAAGCTCCCAGCGCCATTGCATACGCAGCCTATCTGAAAGGGAGAACTCTGGCGACGATGAGTAGGTTCGGGGATACTGCTCCACTCATCGCGTCCGAAATTGGGTGGCCTTCCCATTTTGACCCGGGGCAATGGTGGGAATTCCCGATTACTGAAGAGGAGCAGGCGCAATGGCTTCGAGCGGTGTTTGGAGAGTACCTGGTCAAAGATCACGTCCCCGTCAGTTGGTACAGGTTCAATGACGGGACGGATGTAGTAGACTTTGGTCTGATCAGATTTGACTTGAGCAGGAGGCCCGCGTTTCAGGCGTTCCAACAGATTCCCAAGTAGCGTGCGGCACTCCAATCACCGGCTTGCCGCTGCTCATTGCCACTTTCGCGGTTCTTCCGCGCAGATCGCCCCGCCGATAGACAGGGGCGACGCCTTTGGGTCGTAAAGACTCTAGCGTTCCCTCACTGGCCGCGCCTTGGCTGGACTTATCCGGATTCCCTTCTTTGTCAAATGGCGCCAGACGCTTGGAGCACACATGATCCGTGGCGTCCCACGCTACCTTCAAGGCCAGAATGAACTCAGAGCCATACGCCCTGGGCCGCCCAGGGCGCTTCGAAGTCACGTCTCGAACACGGTGCAACAACCCGATCGCGGATTTGCGGTGCTGCCCAGTGACCTTACAGAACTCGTCCAAGATCACCTTCTTCTCCGTTCGGCTTGCTCTAAGATAGCGGTCGCGCACAGCCGCCGCATATTCAAGCACGCTCCCTCGGGTCACGTTGCCCCTCCTTGGTAACACCTCTTATGAGGCAACTATAGCCCATTCGGTAACAATCATTATGAAGCGGATCGGAGGCTTCCACTCCTCGCGATGATGTGGTATAATGCGTGCAGAGCCACGATACTCTGCGCGAGGTGAGCCAAGCATGGGCACCAATTCTGTGAAGGGTCCGAGCGAGCGCTCGAAACGGGTCGCGCTATGCGTTGCGGTGGGGCTGGCAGGTTTGCTGGTTGCCGCGTTGACGTGTGCTTGCGGAGAGCTGCCCCTGCCCGGGCGCGGCCCCAAGCCCACGGCCGCTGCGCCCATCGCCACAGCGGCGCTCGTGCCGGCGCGCTGGACCCGCCTCAACCTGTATGACGGCACGATCAACATGCTGCTCGTGGACGATGCGAGCCCGGCGCACACGCTCTACGCGGGAACAGACGGTGGCATCTTCAAGAGCAGCGATCATGGCGTCACCTGGATCGCGTGCAACGAAGGCGTGGACGACCGCCTGGTGCGCTCGCTGGCGCTCGACCCCACGACCCCCAACCGACTGTACGCCGGAAGCTGGGATGGCCACGTGCACGTCAGCGGGGATGGCGGCAAGACCTGGCTTGATCGCAGCGGAGGCCTGTCGCCTTACGAGGTCCGTGCGCTGGCGGTGGACTCTTACCACCCGAACAGGCTGTACGCAGGCCTGACCCGGGGCGTCTTCACCACCACCAACGGCGGCCAGCAGTGGTTCCCGGCGGGCGACTTCACGGGCACCCTGCAGTGCCTGGTCATGAACCCCGAAGAGCCCAACGTGCTGTACGTCGGGACCGCAGAAGACGGCATCTATAAGAGCATTGATGATGGAGCGACGTGGTTCAGGCTGTCCTCGGGGCCTGGCAAGGTCTCGGCACTGACAATGGTACCCCGCAACCCGGGCACACTGTATGCCATCTCCGAGGGCAAGGTCTACCGCACCGAGAATGGAGGGTTGCTCTGGATCTACGTGGACTCATACCGCGATCCGGCGGTAGCACGTTGCCTGGCGGTCAATCCCAAGGACGCGCGCGAGGTCTACGTCGGCCTGCAAGACGGCCTGTACAAGAGCAGCGACGCGCGCCTGACCTGGGCGCGTAGCGACACCGGGCTGGCACCGGCCGACGTGCGTGTCCTGGTGGTTGACCCCATCGACACGCGCACTGTGTACGCCTGCCGTGACACGCGGCTGTACGTCAGCACGAACGCAGGCGCCACCTGGCAATGGCGCTCCAGCATTCAGGGTGATACGGCCGCCAGCATCCAGGCCATACAGAATGATCCCAAGCACGGCGACGTGTTCTACGCCAGCGCGTCTAGTGGCGGTTTGTACAAGACGACCGATGCCGGCCTGCACTGGAAGCACGTGGGAGAGGACCTACCTCTTTCATCCATCACGGCCATCGCGGTGGAACCCATTCACACCGAGACCGTATACCTGGGCAGCGAGCAGGGTTTTGTGTTTCGCAGCGCCGATGGCGGCCAGACCTGGCTGCCCGCGGGCGGCGTAACCGAGTCCGCGATCAGCTCCCTGGTCGTGGATCCGCAGCGTCCACAACGACTGTACGTCGGGACTTCGGATCGTGGGGTGTTCCGCTCCGAGGATGCGGGCACACACTGGTCCCACCAGGGCGGCGACATCGGCGCCAACGTGCAGCGCATCACCATCGACCCCCAAGGACCGCAGTCCCAGGTCTACGCCCTCACCAACAAGGGCGTGTTCCGTAGCCAGGACGGGGGCGAGAGCTGGAGCCAATACCTGTCACCCGTGGCCGACATGGCCGTGGCAGTCAAGGGCGCGTCGGCGCCCATCGTTCTGGGTCAGACCGGCAGCAGCACCATCACGGGGTTGGGCATGAGCGAGTCAGTGACGGTGGTGCCGGGCGCGCGCATCGCGGCCGGGGCCGAGCTCAGAGCCTTGACGGCCAGCCCGGCCGTGCCTCAGACGGTCTTTGTGCTCGTGGACCGGCAGGGCGTCTCGCGCAGCACCGACCTGGGGGTGACCTGGACTCCCTTGGGATCCGGTCTGGAAGGCCGCACGCTGCGCGCGCTGGCGCTCAGCCCCGACGATCCGGACTTGATCCTGGTGGGCACCGATCGCGGAGTCTACTGCTACTCGCCCGCGGGTCCCTAGCGAACCGCTGAGACCACGGAGTGACGTCAACGAGGCGTTCGTGGCAGTCCCGGCACCAAATCTGGACTGTGGCGAACGCCTCGCACTTTTCTCGGCCCATCGTAGTGCACGCCGTTGGTAGTCCGCGCTTCAGCATGTGCCCGTTGGTAGTCCATGCTTCAGCATGCGGCCGACGCACTGCCGTGCGTACTACGAACTTGCGGGGCGCTAGGCTGCACCCACGTTCTGCATCCTTTTCTTTTCTTCCTCCACCAGCATGCGCCGCAGGATCTTGCCCACGATGGTCTTGGGCAGCTCTTTGCGGAACTCGACCGCGGTGGGCACCTTGTACTTGGCCATCTTGCCTTTGCAGAAAGCGATGATCTCTTCCTCGGTGGCGGTCTCCCCTTCCTTCAGGATGACGTAGGCCTTGACCGTCTCGCCGCGGTAGGGATCCGGGATGCCCGCCACGACCACTTCCTTGATCTTGGGGTGCTGGTAGAGCACCTCCTCCACGTCGCGCGGGTAGATGTTATAGCCGCCAGCAATGATCATGTCCTTCTTGCGGTCCACGATCTGGAAGTAGCCCTGCTCGTCCATCTTGGCGATGTCGCCGGTGTAGAGCCATCCGTCGCGCAGGACCTGGGCCGTCTCGTCGGGCATGTTCCAGTAGCCCTTCATCACCTGCGGGCCACGGATGACCAGCTCACCCGCCTCGCCCACCGGAAGCTCTCGGGTGCCAGTTTCCAGGTCCATAATCCTGGCCTCGGTATCTGGCCACGGCAAGCCAATCGTGCCGATCTTGTTCTGGCCGTAGATCGGGTTGGCGTGCGTCACGGGTGAGGCCTCGCTCAGGCCATAGCCTTCCACCAGACGGGCTCCCGTCAGGTTCTGGAATTGCACTTGCACCTCGACCGGTAGACCAGCCGCGCCGCTGATGCAAGCGCGGATGGACTTCAAGTTGTACTTGCCGACCTCGGGGAAGTTGTTGACCGCTACATACATAGTAGGAACGCCCGGGAACAGCGTGGGGTGGTGCTTGCTCATGTTCTTGAGCAGGTCAGGCAGATCGCGGGGGTTGGGGATAAGCAGCATCGCGCCCGCCACGTAGATGCCAAAGTTCATGCAGGTGGTCATGCCATAGCTGTGGTACAGGGGAATGGAGGTAAGCACGACCTCCCTGCCCTCCTGCGCATCGTGGATCCAGTGCCGGCACATCACGGCGTTCGCCATCACGTTCGAGTGAGACAGCTCGGCTCCCTTGGGCACGCCGGTAGTGCCGCCGGTGTAGAGAAAGACCGCCGTGTCGCTCGGTTGGACATCCACGGGCGTGGGCTTGGCCGGGGCCTTGCTGAGCAAGTCCTGCAGCCAATAGGTTCCGGGATCTGCGCTGATGTCCACCCGGTCACCACCGGCCTTTTCTTTGACCAGCGTGAACAGGAGCTTGATCACAGGCGGAAAGTACTCTTTGATGTTGGTGACGATCACGCGCTTGAGCGCCGTCTTGGCACGCACTCGCTTCACGATCGGGTAAAAGCGGCTCATCACCAATATGGTCTCTGCGCCGGAATCCTGAAGCTGGTGCTCGACCTCGGGAGCGGCGTAGAGCGGGTTGAAGGGCACGAGGATTGCACCTGCGCGCAGGGCACCGTAGTAGCCAATGATGAACTGGGGGCAGTTGGCCGCATAGACGGCCACCCGATCGCCCTTCTTGACACCCAGTTGCTGGAGGGCTGCAGCAAAGCGGTCCACCAGGGCATTCAACTCGGCATAGGTCAACTTGCCGTCCTGGAGGATGGTTGCGGTAGCGTTGGGGAACTTGAACGCGGACTCGGTGAGATTGGCGTCGACGGGGCGTGCGGGATACTGCAGCGCGGGCGGCACTTGGGGTTCGTAGCTCTTCAGCCAGGGCTTCTCCATCGTATCTCCTCCTTTGGGATCGGTTTTCCTGACAGACGCGAGCGACCTGCACATGATACCACAACTCCGGTAATACGTCCACCAGACCTTCTTCTGGCAACCCGACTCATGCCAGAGGCTTCACCCCCTTCCTTTGCGCAATGCATACAGGGCCGCTCCCAGCGCACCCACGGTCTGGGGATGCGTCGGTACGGTGATGTGCATTGCACAGAGTTCTGCCAACGCAGCGATGAGGCCTGTGTTCAAGGCCACGCCTCCCGTGGCCACCACCTCCGGTTCCAGTCCCACGCGCGCCGCGAGCCCCAGCACGCGGCTGGCGATGGCGCGCTGCAGACCCGCCGCGACATCCTGGCGCGCGGCTCCGCGCGCAATGTGCGAGACGGCCTCTGACTCGGCAAAAACCGTACACGTGCTGCTGATCGAGACCGGGTGCTGCGACTGCAGTGCCAGCGGCCCAAGTTCCTCGATGGCCACCTGCAGTGCGGCGGCCATCACCTCCAGGAAGCGCCCCGTCCCTGCCGCGCATTTGTCGTTCATGGCGAAATCCAGCACGCGCCCCCTGGCATCCAGGCGTATGGCTTTGCTGTCCTGCCCCCCGATGTCGAGCACCGTGCGTGCCGCCGGGCAGAGGTGAAATGCCCCGCGCGCATGGCACGAGATCTCCGAGACCTCTTCGTCGGCGGCGTTGAAGCGCACCCGTCCGTAGCCTGTCACAACGCGGTAGGCCAGGTCTGCCGGGGCCAGGTTTTGCTCCTGCAACAGGTGCGCCACGAGGTCCGCAGCTGTTTCCTGCCCGCCATAGCCCGCCGGCGCCACGCCCTGGGCCAGCATCCTCGACTCGCTGTCCAACAGCACAGCCTTGACCGTGAGCGAGCCAATGTCAACGCCCAGGAAATGCGGGCCTGGCATCACGCCTCCGCCAGCGATTCCATGAAAGCCTGGACGCGTGTGCGCACGGCCTCCTCGGCGTAGCTGCGCGCGTCGCACATGTCCGCCTCGATCAGCAGTCCCGGCATGCCCGTGCGCTCCATCACGGCGCGCCGGATGGCATACTGGCCCAGCGAGTAGGGCTTGCAGCTTCGATTGACGTGCATCACAAACCCGTCTACACCGTACTCGGAGATCAGGCGCACCATGAGCGCGGCGCGGTACTCCAGGCTTTGGTTGAGAAAGATCGTCGCATAGGCCGCGGCGATGCCCTGCAACCCGTCGCCCGGCGGCAGGGTCTGCGACCAGGCGCCGGTGTAGGTATCCGCGACAAAGCAAGCCTTGTAGTCCACGAACAGATTGTAGAACCCGTACAAGCGGTACCAGATGGCGATGTTGTCCCACAAGAGACGATGCTTCTCGTCCGGGATGGCCCCCACGCCGTCTCTGACCCGCTGCTCGACTTCGGCCTTGAGACGCCGGTAAAAGCGCACTGCGCTGTGCGTGCCGCGCAGCACCACGATGGGCGCCATGTTGACAAACAGGTCCGGGGCGTTCAGCGGCGAAGGCCTCGACTTGCACAGAGCGCGGATCTCGCCCCACAGCTCGGTGCACTCGTTGGCGAGTCGTACCGTCTCCTCCAGCTGCACAGCATCCAGCCGGTGGTGCGTTGTGCGCTCCACAAAGCGCACCATCTCCTCCAGTTGCGCCACGACGTAGGACAACGTTGACGGCTGCAGGCCGTCGTGGAGGAATGGCGCGTCCAGCACCAAAAGCGGCGACTGGTAGTGAGCCGCTGCCGCCTCGAACCACTTGACCACGGTCCCACAGATGTTGTTGCAGGCGACGATCAGATCTGGCCTCGGCAAACCGTGCATCGGAGCACCCTTGCCGTCCAGGATCGAGCCCAGACTGGTGCGGGCATAGGAGCACAGGTCGGGCGAGTAGCCCTGCGCTTCGGCGGCTTCACAGAGGCCCACTGCCTGACGTTGTGCGCCACACAAAGCGGTGTAGTTCTCCGGATAGACTGTGGCGACGCCCATGGCGCGCAGGATCTCGACCGGCGCGCCGCTGCTGACCCAGGCCAGGGGCCGGCCCATCCTCAGATAGCGCGCCGAGGCATAGTGCCACTGCATCAGGCGCTGCAGATGGTTGGCGGTTTTCAGTTTCCGGTAGCGCGGCTGAGTCATGTTTGCAGCATCTCAAGAAAGGCCTGTAGGCGCGTGCGCACCTGACCAGCAGGCGCACTGACATCGGTTTCGAGCGTCACGTGCGGTACGTCTGCGGCATCAAGGACCCGAGTTAGCGGGACCGCGTCAAAGGCGTGCGGATCGCAGAACTTAAGCAGAACCAAGACCACGCCCTGCGCGCCAGTGTTGCGCACCAGGCTCAGTATTCGTTCGCCGCGCGCCTCTGTTGTGGTGTGCTTGCAGGGGCACGGCGCGCGACGCAGGTAGCGCTCGGCCAGCGCGGCGAACGGCTCCTGCTCCTCGTCCACCAGCGTATCCCAGTAGCGACTGCCGGTGCACAGGTCGTCGCCCACCACGCGCCCTCCCAGCTCGTCGATGACCTGCGGGATCAGTGGGTCATCCAGCAATGCACCCGTCAGAAGCAGGGTCGGACCGCCCCGGACATCCTGGGCGGTGCCTGGCTCGTCGAGACGCGACCGGAGCACGCGAACGTGCTCTTCCACCGGCATGAGCGTCGCAGACAGGGTGAGCGGCCACCACTCCCGCGCCGTGAGCCGCCCCAGGCGGGCGTGAAGCACTGCCAGCAGGCGACGCTGCTCGTTGTACAGCGCAATGCTGGCACGCAACGCGTCCCCACGTACGGGCGCGTCGAACTCTAGCGCCAGGGTCTCTGCCAGCCGATGCAGTTCCGCCAGCAGGTAGTCACGCGCGCCGGCCGCATCCCCGTTCGGGCCGGGAGCCCGACGGGGCGACACGGCCAGCACGGTGGGAAGCGAGTAGTTCAGGACACGAAAGCGCGGCGCGGCCATGCGCCAGATGTCCGCCAGGCACTGCAGCGTGTCGCAGGTGTGCGTGAACAGCACGCCATGCAGAAAATCGAGATCGCCGCGCAACATGCGCTCCGTGACCGCGCGCGCCAGCGCACAGGAAAAGGACGGCAAGTGCGCGTTGGCCAGCGTGACGTCGCCGCCCATCTGCATCAGCCGCACCGGCGTGAACCCGGCCGCGTGCAGGATCTCCAGCGGCGCATAGCTGCACACGTACCCCAGGGCACGCCGCCCGCGGTAGCGCGCACTCCAGTCGCGGTATGGGTCGTGGAGGTCAACAAGGTTGTCCGTAGGCCCGCTCCTCGAAGCAACAGCGATCTGCTCCGTGGTCTCCGTGTCTCAGTGTTTTCGCTAGCGCTACAGGAGCTGAAGCACGTCCTGTGCGTCGGGAGGGCAGCCACGCGCCACGGGCAGCCGGTGCTGCTCTGCAAACGGGCGCGCGCACTCGCCCAGGCAGACCACCTTGCCGTGGCCGGCGGGCAGTTTGCTGGCGTGACCCATCACGATGTCCAGCCTGCGCCACACGCCACGGTACCAGAAGCGCGCCCGACGCCAACGGCTACGCTTGATCAACTTGAAGGCATGGTAGAGCGTCCAGTTGCAGCCACTGCACGAATCGTTGAGGTGCTCGTAAACGTTCTTGTAGCGAAAGTAGCCCTTGAACTGAAAGGCCAGCGGATGGCGCGCCTCGGCGATGCTCAACCCCACCGTCTGCACGTCGGGCAGCGTCGGGATGTGCGGCGCGTGCTCTGGCGGAAAGCCCATCAACTGGCGGCAGACGTTGTCCACTTCGACCAAATCGGTGCCCGCCAGGAGCAGGTTCATCTCGACCGGCCGACCGTAGCGCCAGGGGCCATCCCCTTCCAGCGCCAGGATGGCGTCTACAATGGTCAGCGCGGGCCGGGCCACCTCGGCCAGGGCGCGGATGCTCTCGTCGAGGCCCTGGCGGTGAAAACGGCGCTTGTCGGCCTGCGACAGCAAGCCTTTCTGGTTCTTCATGCCCAGCGTGACACCAGCCTGAACGTGCGTCTTCATCTTGGCCACGTTGACGTACTCGTGCGTCTGCAGGTACGTGGGCAGTTGCAGCCGCCCGAAGCGCCAGGCGACCTCAAAGCGCTCGGCGTGGTCCAGGTTGACCACCTGCGCGCCGTAGCGTTCGCCCAGGGCCGCGTAGCCGGTCTTGAGCAAGGCCACGTCGGCGTCGCGGCCCACGATACAGCCTTCGCCGATCACGACGGACCGTCCCGGGAAGAGGCGCAGAAACGCGTCCACCACAGCGGGGTCCGTGTAGAGGCCCTGCTCAGGCGGCCCCGCGTCGGGCACGTTGGGCTTGATGAAGAGCGCCTCGCGGCGCGGCTGATAGCCGATCAGGGCCATCAGTTCAGCCATGCTGCGGTTTACGCTCTCGGGTGTGGCACGCACGATGCCAACGGTCATGTTGCTCGTCTTCCATATGTCTTCAGAAACCCCTATTCCGCACGGCTACGGCAGGGGTGCAGGCTTCTCACTCGCGCACCCGGTCTGTCCCCCAGACCAAGTCTCGGAAGCCTACAAACCTCTGAGGTATGCCTCGATCAGGTAGCGACGCCTGAAGTGGCCCAGGGTCAGGTAGCTGATCGAGGGCTCACGCCCCAGCAGGCGCTGCTGGATAGCCTGTACGTTGTTGCCCTGCGCGTGCATCCGGCGCACCTCTGCGCCCAACTGCTCGAGCGCCTCGATCTTGCGCTGGATGTCGGTGGCGGGATGATCCTCACGCACCGTGCCGCTGCCTGGGAAGAGGCGCGTCACGCGCAGCGTCGCCAGCCTGCGCAGCGAGTCGATGATGGCATAGACGTCATAGTCGGGCCGTGCCGCGCGGTCCTGTCCTCCGATGTAGGCATCGCCTGAGAACAGCCAGCCCTGCTCGGGCTCGTACAGGCAGATGTGGTCAGGGCTATGCCCCGGAGTGCGAATCACCTGGAAGCGGTGGTGCGCCGTCTCCACCCACTCCCCAATTGCGTTGCCGTGTGATGGCGCGGGCCATCCCCAGAAAACGCGCCGGTACAGTTGAAGGTGCTGCAGTCTGGGATTCTCGAGAATGGGCAGCGTCAGTGCGTGCGCCAGGATGCGCGCGCCGCGCGTCTCCTGCAACAGTGCATTGGCGCCGATGTGATCTTCGTGACAATGCGTGTTGACGATCTGCTCCACGGCCAGCCCGGCCGTGG
>Ga0315274_10006196_pt1 | contig 17427 bp, 18 predicted proteins | sample YL17G02_20_MG_FD_203700 | JGI IMG/M metagenome (GOLD analysis project Ga0315274, IMG submission 203700) | Sediment microbial communities from Yellowstone Lake, YNP, Wyoming, USA - YL17G02_20 | ecosystem: Environmental > Aquatic > Freshwater > Lake > Sediment | place: USA: Wyoming | collected...
CGTCCGAGCCATGGACGGCGTTTACAACAGTGTCAAGGACGGCGAGACGATCCACGAGCCCCTGCGCGACTCCAAGGTCTTCCCCCCTCTGGTCGTCCACATGGTCGCCGTGGGTGAGGAAACGGGAGCCATCGATCAGATGCTGGTCAAGGTGGCCGAGGCTTACAGCCGAGAAGTGGACGACACGGTCGACGGCCTCACCTCGATCCTCGAACCCTTGCTGATCGTCTGTCTCGGAGGCATGGTTGGCCTGGTCGTCGTCGCGCTTTATCTGCCCCTGTTCAAGATCGGCGACGCCATCAAATGATCGGCCCCAGCGCCCCCTTCCCCGACCCACCGACGAGGGAGGGCCCTACGGCTCGCCTCTCGGCGGCGTCGGTCTCGACAGGCGGCCCGCAACGTTCACCACGAAAGGCTCCCCCCTTCGGGGCCATGCGCACCCAGAACGGAACAGAGCCGTCAAGAATCGCGCCGGTCCATGGAAAGCCGCGCCTGCGCCGGGCGCCATTGCGGCGAGAAGCCCTCTTTGGCCGGATCGCCTTCACGACCACGGAACTTCTGGTCGTGTTGGCGGTGATGTCGATTCTGTCCACTGTCTCCCTCACCGTCTACGTCAACTCCCAGAAAGGGACGTCCGTCCGACAGGAAACGCGCAAGTGGCAGCGCCTCTTCGGCTTGGCGCGTTCCTGGGCCGTGTCTCGAGCAGGCTACTACCAGGTGACCTACTGGTCCGGCCAACCCAGCTACTGGATCGACGAGACCGACGCCGCCGGGACAATCATCCGCTCGAAGATCGTCACGCCCGAACCCGTCGAGGAACTTGTGGAGGTCTCTGACGTCACGGGCGGGATTCCCGACCCGTTGACCAACACGATCTCCTTTCGCTTCTTCCCAGACGGAACCAGCGACGACGCCTTGATCCATTTCATCTTTCGAACGGCGAATCACACGGATCCGACGAGGTACTTCGCGCTGAAACTCTACGGCCCTACGGGGCGCGCCGAAGTCTTCGAGAACCAGAGGAGCCCATAGGGCGCAAGGACCCGGGAGGCGCCCCGGCTGCTTGCCTAAGCGGGCGGCAAAACCACCCTGACACGCTCAGGAACCGGAACGCACCAGTGTCTGTTGTCGGCCATAACGCGGCATCTCGCGCCATCCGTCCCCGCGGAACGGGCATGGGCTGCCATCCCACGCGCCCCCTTTCCGCGAGAACCGCATTCTCCCTCCCGCCGGGCGGAAGCGCTCTCTCTCTGCTGGAGGTGCTGGTCGCGATGACGATTCTGCTTGCCGGCGCCGTTGCCGTCGTCGGCTGGCTGCCGACGACTCTGCGCCAGAACGAACGCTCCGCCGACGCAACGACAGCCGTCTACATCGCGCAGATGAAGGCCGAGGAGATCCGTCGGGACGATTCCTTCTTCGGGGGGCTCATTAGCGCAATCGAGGCCATGACGACCGGGACCCTTCCGGCGACGTTTCCCCTGGACACTCGTTTCGCCTACAGCTTCTCCGGCGAGACCGTGCTCTATCCCGACCTTTCACCCGCGGACCCGCGTTGCGAGTCCGGCGTCGCGCGGGTCATCATCCGCTATGACCGGTCCTTCCGCCCCAACGGCGACCTTCTCTACGAGCTGCGTTTCAAATGACCCCCAACCGCACCCAGCCTCCGGTCCCTCGCCTGTTGCGCCGCGCCGCCGCGACGCGCCCTCTTCCGGCAAGGGGAAGGGCCCGGATTGCCCCCGCCCGGCGCGCCTTCACCTTCTTGGAGATTCTGGTGGCCCTCCTTGTCGCTCTCGCTCTCCTCACCTCCGTTGTCGCCACCTTCATCACCATTCTGAACCTGACCGCCAAATCCGACGCCCACCTCGTCGCCGTCGCCAACGCGCGAGCCGCACTGGAAACGATCTCCATGGAGATCAAGGGCGCCGCGCTGCCGTTTCTTGGCCTGAACAACCCCGAAGGTCTGTTCCTTGGAGGCGACGGCGTGGACAATGACGGCGACGAACTCGTGGATGAAGAACAACCGGATGGACGCAACGACGACGACGGCGACTGGGCTGACCAGCACGCGGGAATCGGCGCGTGGGCCGAGCGTCCGGACGGACTTGGCGTGGACGACCTGGGCGACTTCGGCGTGGACGAAGACTGCGTTTTCAACCTTGACGAACTCGCCTTCCGCGTTGCGCCGTCGTCCGGGCCGGATTACGACGTTCTATACAGGGTCGCCGAGTTCCAGGGACGCGAAAGGGTCTTGGTTCGCTTGATTGACAACCTCTCCACTTCCCCTCTGGCCTACGACGTGCTCTCTTTCAACTGCCTCTATTGGAACCCCGCCGCCGCGGCGCCCGCAGAGCGATGGGCTGAATCGTGGAGCCCTTCCCTGAACCTTCCCGCCTGCGTCGCCGTCGAGATCACGGTTCACGCCGATGCCAAACCAATCGAGTCCTACACGAATGGCCAGCCGGTTCGGACGGTGACCGAGCGCTCCATTATCAACATCGAAAGCATGATTCCCTGAGAGCGGATTCCTGATGCAGAACGCCACACCCCCCCACTCGCTGTCCCTCCTTTCCCGACGAGCATCCTTCGGCGCGCGCGGGCGGACCCGGCGAGGCGCATCCCAGGGCTCAATCCTGCTCCTCGTTCTTGTTCTCCTGTCGGTCCTGAGTCTGTTCGCCACGATGCTCATCTACACCGCGAAAACCGAGAAACTCGCCGCCGACAACATCGGACTCGGCGTTCAGGCCCGCGCCAGCGCTGTGGCCGCCGGCTCGGTGGCTCTGGATCTGCTTCGGGACCGGGTCGGCCGTCCCGTGGGAATGGTCGCTCTCCCGCCCGCGCAGGGAAACGACCAAGAAACCCCGGCCGCGACGGATGAGGTCGGCGGGGCCGATGAGGTCGGCGGGGCCGATGAGGTCGGCGGGGCCGATGAGGTCGGCGGGGCCGATGAGGTCGGCGGGGCCGATGAAGACCGCGCAAAGCCTGGGAACGGCGCGTCGGAAAAGGTCAAAGAGGAGGAGGGCGAGGCCCCTCCATCGGCGTATGCGCCGGCCCGCCGCGGGCTGCGCGCGGCCGAGCGCTGGCTTGGGGGGGTCGATCTTCAGGACCAGTGCGCACTCGTCAACGTGAACTGGGTCGATTCGTATGATGGGGACAGAAAGCGGGCCGCAGTCCTCAAAGATCCTCCCTCCCCGTGCCGCGGCATCCCCCCGGAGGCTTTTGAGGGTTTGGTCGCCGCCTTGATTGGCCGGGCCGGGATCGAGAAGGTCAGCGCAAGCGACGTGGCCCGCAACATCCTGAAGACCCGCGATGAGCGCGCCGCCGCGAGGGCCCAGGGGACGGAAAAGCAGAAGGGCCTCGTTGGGGAAGATGGGGCGGTGCGAGGATCGTCGACAAGGATCAAGGATCGCGCCCCAAACCGGCCCGGGGACCGCCCGGAGGACTCCCTCCAAGAGCGCGACGCCGCGCAATCCCTGGCCAAGGCTGGGGAGAAACGGCTCCCCTACGGTGAAAACCTTCCCTTCTACAAGCTGGATGAGCTGCGAACCGTGCCCGGTGTCACCGACCTGGTCTTCCAAGCGATCGCTCCTTACTTCACCACTTTCTCCAGCAGCCTGGAAGTGTGGCAGGACGCCGAAGACAAGACCTTCGTCCGCGCTTCCCTGAACGACGCCACCGTGGACGAACTCGTCGAGGTTTTGCGCCACGCCTACCCCGCCATCGCCAAGAAAGACCTGGAACAGTTCGCGCTGAACCTTGTGGATCGGCGCGACGCCGATTCGATCCCCTCGCGCCTCCGCGACGATTCGAGCATGGCGCCGGCTCTCGGCTTTGAGATGAACCTGGTCGTCAGTGAAGTCTGCCCCGATGTCATCGCGATCAAGGAGGGCGGCGACGGCGAGTACATCGAGATCCACAATCCCTTGGCGCGAGGCGTCAATCTCAACGGCTGGTGGATCGATTGGGGAGCGGGCCGCCGCCGACTCTCAGGATGGCTCCAGCCGGGCGGGCGCCTGGTCATCACGGACGACATCAAGGGCGACGCCGATTCCCCCCTAGAGAGACGCGCCCGCGGAATGGGGAGTTTCGTGGATGTCTTCGCCATTCTGCCCGGCTCGGCCCGCCAACAACTGATCGAGGTCCCCGGCATGGACATCCCCGACGACAACGGCCGCGTCCAACTCTTCGACAACGAGGGAAACCTGATCGACTATCTCGTATACCGCAATGCCGCGTTCAACGGAATGAACCGGGGTTTTCATAGGCAATCCCTTTTCTCGCGCGAAGCCCAACCCGGCCCGGCGACCCCTTTTGCCGGTCAACTCGAGCCGCCGCGCGGCTCTTACGAACGGCGCTGCTGGCAGGCGCTCGCCGAGCGCATGGACCAGCCCTTCGAGTCGGCGGCGGAGGCCATGACTGTGCCGGCTCCCGCGGGCGACGACGGGGGCGCCGGCTTCTCGCGGGGACCCCTCTTCCCGCGGCTTGGCTTGTCCCGCGGCAATGAACTCGACCTTCGCCTGCTCGACTGTTTCACGATCTCCGAAGTGCCAAGCGCCCTGTCCGAAGACAGGCAACTCCGCGCCTGGCCCCCGGCGGAGTTGGGCGCCGAAAGACGCCGCTCCCTCCCTCGCGCATCGGACTCCTCCCCTTCCAACCCAGAGGAGGAGGACCCCGACGGGCAGCCCAGCCGCGCGTGGGCGGGGACCCGCGCCCCCCTGGCCTATGGGAAAATCAACGTGAATACCGCCCCTCCCGAAGTGCTCGGGATTCTGCCGGGACTGGACGAGAAGATGGCCAAACGCATCGCGGAAGCGCGCGACGCAGCGACCAAAGAGGTCTTACGCTCCCGGCGGACAGGGGCCGATTCCGAGCCGGAGTCGCTCACAGACCGCCTGGCCGATCCGGGAATCCGCATGGCGCCGGCTCCGTTCCTTTCCCTGTCCGATTTCGCCGCAAATGAGACCGTCTGGGATACGGTTCGCCCTGAGCAACACTTGGAGATTCTGATGAAACTGTCTCCGCTTGTGACGGTGAATTCCGCCGTGTACGTGGTTTTTGCCACCTCCCCGCCCGATCCCGTCGCCGCGCCGAACGACCCGCGCCGGAGCCTTGTGACATGCCGGTCGCTCATCGCGCTGGGCGGCCCGGAGATAGAGGTTCTGAACTGGAGTTACTGGCATCCGCCGCGACTGAGAATCGCTCCCCCGGTCTTCTCCTCCCCGCCAAGGGCGCTTGAAACCGACCCCCGCGGAAGGGAGAGGGCGGCGGCGCGGGCCGATCCCGGTTTGGCCGATGAATTTCATTGACTCCGTCCTGCGAACGGTCTATAATCGCTCCGTGAGGTGCCCACAGGGGTTGCAGACGATGAACCCGGACAGAAAGCCCTGTGAGACTATGAGACGGCTGAGAACCCTACAGGGCATTGGCGCGCGGGGTTTCACCCTGATCGAGATGCTGATCATTGCCGCTTTGATCACGCTTTTCTCGTTTATCGCCATATTTGCCGCTGAGCGCATGATGCGCGACGCCAAACGCAAAATGACGATCGCCGACGGCCGTTCAATCTCCGACGGCCTGACGAACGCCCATTTCGACAACGCCTTTTTCCCGAAAATCGGCTACCTCAGCTTTCCCAAACTGGAACTCTACATCTACAGCGGAGCGCAGGACGCCCTGCCGCCCGCCTTCGACACCCTCGGGTTCGACACCTTGCAGCCTCGCGCCCGCGCCATCTATGAGAAGTGGGGCGGCCCCTACCTCCCCAACCCCAAATCCCGCGGAGCGGCCAGCCAGACGGGCGTCGGTTACGTCGTCAAGATGCGCGTGCCAGACACCGAGATCGTTCTCGACTGGGTCGCCGATCCCTACGGCAATCCTTACGTGGTCTACCTCGTAGGCATCGACGAAGAGGGCTATTTCGACTGGATCAAGTCCCCCTCGCAGGAGGCCGACTACCGGGCCATCGTCGTCAGCTACGGCAGCAACGGCATTCCGGGCGGGCGGCCGACGTCCGAGGCCCCCGTTGAACCCACCATCCGGCTGGACGCCGAGCAGAATTACATGCTCTATCGGCGCGACGAGACCGGGCAGGCGAATTTCGTCGCTTTGCGCCCCGACGAGTACACGCCGAACCGTCTGCGTCCCCTTGAGGAGACATACCTCAATGGCATTCCGGGGATTCAGGGCGCCGGATCGGATGACATAGCCACCCCGATTCGGTGAGGCCTCATGGAAGGATTCCAAAGCGCCCTGCGCCCGCGCAGCGGCGGGCGCGAGGCGATCTCGCCAGAAAACACCGGCGAGCCACGAGGATAAGCGACATGACACGCAGTTCGGGCAGATCTCCCTTTGCGCGGCGCCGGCGGGCCTTCTCGGCCGTGGAAATGGTTGCCGTCGCCACGATCGTTTCCATCCTGGCGCTCGTCATCATCCCCATGTTGCGCAAGCGGGTGCAAGACTCCAAAGCCACCGCAGCCAGATATGAAATGAACAAGCTGGCGGAAATCATCAATCTGGCCTACGCCGACACGGAACGCTATTTCCGACTCCAGGACCTGGATAACGGCCAGACCTTGGATACCGGCGGCGTCGTCGATCCCACATCGGACGTGCCTGTCGCCTACTACACCAACACATCGGACCGGATTGTCCTTCCCCTGGCCGCGTCCGAACGCGCGACCTTGGCGCAAAGATGGAACGGCGCGTACGTCCCTTTTCACAACGCGATGAAGATCGGCGATCTGCGGACGTATCGCCCGGAGATGATTGACGAGAGCAACGGCCCCGTATTCGCCACGGCCGAGGAGGATGGCGATCTCTATCCCCTGGACCCCTGGGGAAATCCGTACGTCTTCCTGGCCCCTGAGACCGATTACAGGTCCCCCGTCCTTTACAGCATGGGACCCGACGGCATGCCGGGCGTCGTGACCGCGCCCACGAACGCCGACTACCAGCGCCCGTCCGGCATTCTTGGACAGGGCGACGATATTGCATGGAAGTTCTGAAGAGAAGGGACGGAAGGAGTCTCCGCAGAGGCGTACCAAGCGCATCCCTGGGAAGCGCCGCGCAATCCGCCGCGCGACTCTTTGACGCCCGCCCATCCTTGTGATGGAGAAAAGGCGCGCACGTGACACGGTACGGGAGCCGTATGCTCGACCCCCGGGACCGGCGGCCGGCTGGAGCGAAGAATGAAGCGACTGCAAGATTCCCTCGGGTTCAGCATCGTGGAACTGCTCATCGCGATGATCATCATCGGCGTCCTGGCCGGCGTATTGGCGCCGACGTTGGCCCGCCAGACCCGCGATTCGAGGAAGATGGCCTGCGAACACGAACTGGAGAACATCGCCAACGCCCAGGAACGGGCGGGCGTCCAGCTGGGCTACTATCTGCGGCTCTACGCGCTCGACGATCTGCCCGGCGGCGACGGCCGCCCCGTCAGCGATCCCGACGACCGCCTCGACGGTCTGGCGGATGAAAGGCTCAACGTCAGCATGCCGTACCTTCACCCCACGCAGATGTTCATTGATCCTGAGTCGAACAGTCTCCTCAACGCCGCGGCCTCCGAAACCCTTTACAACAACCTTGTCTTCGAAACGCTGTACTGGGGAGGACCCTACTACACGATTCACCGCGACGAGGCGTACACGGACCAGGACGACGAGGCGAATCCGCCCCACCTCCACGACATGCCGAACGACCCGTGGGGAAACGATTACGTCTTCTTCCTCGGCAGACGGACGCGCAACAACCGCGTCCTCAGCGAGGGGGGGTGTCTCGTGGAACCCGATGGCGGGGTCCTCCAGCAAGTGGAATGGTTCGGGGGCAAGATCTATGAGGCGCGGAGATTCGACCGGCCCACGATCTTGAGCATGGGACCGGACGGCGCGCCGGGAGACGGAGGGACGGAGTTCGGCGAAGGGGACGATCTGTACCGCTCGTTCGGCTACTGAGAGGCCGCAACGCCGTCACAAGGAACCGGCCCGCCTGCCGGCGGGCAGGCCCACGCCGCCGAGAGAGCGGCAAACGCGAGAGAGAGGGCAGGGAAACGAGAAAGCAGGAAACGGATAGAAACCCACGGCGGCACGGCGAACGGGCTTTGCGCGCCGGTTATCGGAAACCGGAGGTTGTCCCTATGAAAAAGCGTTCCTACACTCCAGCCAGCCGAGGCACGACGCTCACCGAGTTGCTCGTCGTCCTCGTCATTATCAGCCTGCTGGCCACCATTGCCGTACCCGTCTACGTTAACAAGTCCCGGCAGGCCCAGGTCGCGGTCGCCCGCGCGGAGATCCGCGAGATCGCCCAAGCGCTCCAGCAGTGCGCCATCCTGCACGGCTTCATCGTGCCGCTCCAGATGCTCGACGACCTCGCGCCGGGACTTCGCGGCGGCGCCTCTTCAGTGCCCGTGGATGACCTCGACAACTACCCCAACCTAGGCAGCGGCGTCTATCTGGTCGACCCCATCGGCGACATCACGAATCAGGTCGGCAATCAACTCACGCTGGCAGAGCGCCTCGGCAACTCCCGCGCTATGGACCTGTATGAGACCTGGGCCGGCCCTTTCCTCTCCTCCCAGCGCGTCTACGGGGAGGACCCAAATCGAGAAGCGCAGGAATCGGATGTCCGAAGAGACTACCTGCTCGACCCGTGGGGACAGCCCTATCGACTCTATTCTCCCATCGGGATGGTGGGATCCGGCGCCGAGAGCACCGATCCCAACAGCTGGAACAACGACACCACGTTCGACGGCATGCTCACCCGCAACGATGACCGGTTCGACCGCTTTGCCATCGTCAGCTTCGGGCCCGACACGACGAGCGGCTCCAGGGACAACAATCCCGACGACGTCGGCGACGATGTCGTGCACCTCGTCATGGGAATGATCAGCGAATCGAGCTTCCGCGCCTTCTATTGAGAGGCGGTCCGTTCTGGAAAGGATTGCCGGACATGAAGTTGAAGAGCCAAAGGGCCTTCACCATCATCGAACTCACGGTGGTGGCCCTCATTCTCTCGATTCTCGCTTCGATCGCCGCTTCGGTTTACGTCGGCTATCTCCGTCGCGCTCGGTTCGCGGCGGCCCGGGTCACCATTCGCCAGATCGACCTGAATTGCCACGCCTACCAGGTTGATCTCGGAGAGTTCCCCCTGAGCTCCTCGGGAACCGCTTTCGGCGCCTCGCTCCCCAACCCCATCGTCGGACCCGGGGGCGGCGTTCAGGGATGCGGCTACATGATGCTCTGTCTCCTTCACAGCTACAACGGCAACGCCGCCGCCCCTGCCAGCCCCCGCTGGGCGGGGCCCTACATGGAGGTCGATCAGGAGCAACTGGGCGATCCCTCGGGCGAGCCGATCACCGAAAGCACCCCTCCCCCCAGCGTCTGCCTCTTGGACCCTTGGGGGCAGCCTTACCAGTACGTGCGCAGCGACGACTACGCCGCATTCGGCGGGACCCGCCAAAGCAACACCCCGTTCCCCGCCCTAGGCGAGATGTACTACAACCCCTCCACCGTGCAGGTTTGGTCGCTGGGACCGGACGGCGTGACGCGCAACTCGCCCGAAGCGGGGCTCGGCCGGGACGACGTGAACAACTTCAACACCCAGTGAGCGCCCGGCGCGCCGCGCAGACGGCGCTCGCCGGAGAATCCCCGCGAGAGCGGAAGAACGCGGCGGCGAACATCGCCGCCCTTTCTATTGGGAGGGGTTGCCCCAGTGAAGGTTCTCCACATCAACATGCACCATGCTTGGGGGGGGCAGCCCAATCGGATTCTCACGAAGTCCATCGAGCTCGGGAAGCGCGGCCACGAGGTCTGGATTGCCGGCCCTCGCGATTGTGACTTGGTCCGACGCGCGAAAGCAGCCGGACTTCCCGCCTTCGACGATCTGGAACTCCGCCGGGGGTTTCACCCCCTCTCTTTCCGCCGCGACGCAGCCGCTCTTCGGCGCCTCATCGAGCGGGAGCGCTTCGACGTGTTGCACACCCACGGCTCCCAAGACACGTGGGTGACCGCTCTTGTGGCTCGGCGCTTGAAACCCCGCCCCGTCCTCATCCGCACGCGGCACAACACCTTCGACGTCGCCGCACACCCCTTCAACCGATGGCTCTATCGTCGCGCCATCGACCACGTCATCACCGTCTCGCCCCAGGTCAACGTCTGCCTCGAGCGAAAGGGGCTGAAGAGCCCCGACGAGATCACGGCCATCTACAGCGCCCCCGACCTCGAGCGGTTCGATCCCTCGATCGGCCCCGGCGATCTCCGCTCGGAATTCGGCTTCGCCCCGCGGGATCTGGTCATTGTCTCCGTCGCGCGACTCGCCCCCGAGAAAGGTCACGTTCACCTCATCGACGCGGCCGCCATGCTCCGCGACGAGTTCCCCCGCGTCCGCTATCTCTTCGTAGGAACGGGGCGCTCGCGCCGCGAGATCGAGGACCGCATTGCCCGCCGCGGCCTGGAAGGCGCCGTTGTCCTCGCCGGATTCCGCACCGACGTCCCCCGACTGCTCGCCGCGTCCGACGTCTTCGTCCTCTCGCCCACGGCGGGGGAGTCCCTCGGGACGGCCATACTCGAAGGATTCCTCATGAGACTGCCGGCCGTCGCCACGGACGTGGGCGGCGTGCGCGAATCCGTACGCGACGGCCAAACCGGCTTCCTCGCGCCGCCGGGAGATCCCGGCGCTCTGGCGGACGCCCTGCGCAAGCTGATCCGCGATCCCGACTTGCGTCGTCGCTTCGGCGAGGCGGGCCGCAAGATGGTTCTCGAGGAATTCACCCCCGCCTTGCTCGCGGAGAAGACCGAAGAAGTGTACGAGAGGGCCCTCAGAGAACGCCGCTCGGGAACGTGAAAGAACAGGACTTGCGGCCGGGGAACGGGCTCCGGGCGACAGCTCCCTTGACAAGGCGCAGTCGCCTCTGTAGCGTGCACGCGAAGCCCGTTGGCAGGGACTCGATCTCTTCGGGCAATGCGCAATGCGAGACGTTCATGCGGACCCTTGCGGAACCGGATCCTTCACGCCTGGCGAACCTGCGCGGCGTTTTCGCCGACATTGACGAAACGATCTCGACCCGCGGGAAGATCACACCGGGGGCTTTCGACGCCATGTGGCGGCTCCACGAGGCCGGGTTGCGCCTGATCCCCGTCACGGGGCGGTCGGCCGGATGGTGCGACCACATCGCGCGGTTCTGGCCCGTGACCGCCGTGGTGGGCGAAAACGGGGGCTTCTACTTCCACCACGACGGCCGGAGCCTGCGACGTCGCTTTCTCTACGACGACGCGCAGCGCTCGGAGTTCCGCCGCCGTCTGGAAAACATCGGGAAGGAGATCCTGGCGAGCGTTCCCGGCTGCGCCATCGCCTCGGATCAACGCTACAGGGAGTATGACCTGGCCATTGACTTCTGCGAAGACGTGGCGCCGCTTCCCCGCGACCAGGCGTTGCGCATCCGGGACATCTTCCAGCAGAGCGGCGCGCGCGCCAAGATCTCCTCGATTCACGTCAACGGCTGGTTCGGGGACTTCGATAAACTGTCGAGCGCGTGTCTCTGCGCGAAGGAACTGCTTGGCGTGGACCTGGAGACGGAAAAAGACTCTTTCGCCTTCTGCGGCGACTCTCCCAACGACGAACCGATGTTCGCCTTTTTCCCTCTCTCCTTCGCCATGGCAAACGTTCGACCCTACCTGGACCTGATGGAGCGAAGGCCCGCCTTCATCACGTCGGAATCCTCGGGCGCTGGGTTCGTCGAGGTGGTGGACGCGATCCTGCGGGCCAAGCAGAATCGAAGCATGAAGAGATGAAAGCCAGAGGCCTGAAGTTCGCCTTCGTCACCTCACTGACCCTCGGTCGGGCGCCGCTCATCGGTCTTTTCCTGGCCATTGCCCTCGCGGTGAACACCCGAGAACACCCCCTCTGGTTCGTCGTGGGGTTCGGCGCGATGATCCTGGCGGCGTTCACCGACCTCTTCGACGGGTACTTCGCCCGCAAGTTCGACATGGTCACGAAGCTGGGCGCTTACGCCGATCCTCTGACGGACAAAGTTTTCTACGTCTGCACCCTCCCGACCCTCGTCTACGTTGCGGGACGGCAAGGCGAGTGCGCCCACGCCGCCATCCTCGTTCTCCTCACCGTTCTTCTCCTCCTTCGCGATCAATGGGTCTCCTTTCTGCGCTCCGTCGGCAGCCTCCACAACGTGGACGCCAAAGCGAACTGGTCGGGCAAGTGGCGCACGATCGTCGCCTTCATCACCATCTGTTACTGTTACTGGCATTTCCAGGCGCCCCCCCACTTCTGGATTGTCGTCCCAGCCGTTCAGATCTACGTCATGGAGGGGCTCACGCTCGCCTTGAATCTGATCAGCGTCTGGGTCTACACCCGGAGGTACTGGCCCTCTTTGCGCGAGGAAATCCTCGTTCCTCTGAAGAGGAAAATCGGGGAGGGCAAAGACTGACGATCCTCTCGCGTCCGGGTTGATTTCGCCGGCGGATCAGGCTACCATGTCTGCGGCCCAATCCCCGGGGAGGGGCCTTCGATGCCTTCTTCCAAAGCGACCCCCAGGAAAACGCCCCCCTTGCTGGGCGCCCATATGTCCATATCGGGGGGCATGCCCGAGGCCGTCGCGCGGGGCGAATCCATCGGCTGCGCCGCGATCCAGATCTTCCTGAAGAACAGCAACCAGTGGCGCGGCGCCGCCATCTCCCAGGAAGAGGCGCAGACGTTCAAGGCGGATCTGGCGGCCAGCCGCATCCGAGCCGTCTTCGGCCATGACTCCTACCTCATCAACCTCGCCTCGCCCGATGAGGGGCTCTACGAGAAATCGATTCGCGCGATGGTCGACGAAGTCGAGCGCGCCGCGCTTCTTGGCGTGCCCTTCATCGTCATCCACCCCGGTTCCCACATGGGTGAAGGCGAGCAATGGGGCCTCAAGCGCATCATCGAAGGCGTCAACCGCGTGTTCGGCGAGACGCCCCGGTCAGGGGTGAAGATCGCGTTTGAGACAACGGCGGGACAAGGAACGAACCTGGGCTGCCGGTTCGAGCAGTTGGCGACGCTGATGGAAGGCGTGAGCGACCCGTCCCGCACCGGCGCGTGCTTCGACACGTGTCACGTCTTCGCCGCCGGCTACGACATGCGCGCGCGCAAGGACTACCGTGCGACGCTCCGGACTTTCGACGAGGTCATCGGGCTTGGGAACCTGCTGGCCATTCACCTGAACGACTCAAAGAAGGAGCTCGGCAGCCGCGTGGATCGCCACGAGCACATCGGCAAGGGCTTTCTGGGTCTCGAGTCGTTCCGGCACGTGCTGAACGACTCGCGTCTGAAGAAGATTCCCAAGGTCCTCGAAACGCCCAAAGGCCCGGATTTGAAAGAAGACGTGGAGAATCTCGAGGTGTTGTGGGGGCTGATCAAATGAGCTCGGGCTGAGAACTCGAATGTGGAATGGCAGACGGACGGCCGACAATGCCGGATGGGCGAAAGCAGTTGCCGGCCGCGAGCGCCCGGGATGACGGGCGCGATCAAGATGAGCGGAAAACGAGTGCGATGAGCGCATCCCTGATTAGGAACTCTCATGTTCTCCTCGGCGTGAGCGGCGGCATCGCGGCTTACAAGAGCGCGGAGCTCTGCCGGCGACTCATGAAGCGGGGCGCCTGCGTCCGCGTGATCATGACGAAGGCCGCAACGCAATTCGTCGCTCCCCTCACGTTCGAGACTCTCACGCGTCAACCGGTCTACGTCGATATGTTTGACCGCGACCGCGCCTTCGAGATCGAGCACGTGTCGTTCGCGCGGTGGGGCGACGCGCTGGTCATTGCGCCGGCGACGGCGAACGCGATCGCCAAACTCGCCGCGGGACTCGCCGACGATCCGCTCTCGACGACGGCTCTCGCTTTTCGAGGCCCCCTCGTCGTCGCTCCCGCCATGAACGCAGCCATGTGGGAGCATCCTCAAACCCAGGAAAACGTCGCGAGACTGCGCGAGCGGGGCGCGGCGATCGTGGAGCCGGAATCGGGCCAACTGGCGTGCGGAGAAGAAGGAGCGGGCCGGCTCGCCGAACTCGATCGGATCGAAGAGGCCGTCGAGGCCGCTCTTCGAAGCGCCGCCAAGCATGGGCCGCTCGCGGGCAGGAGAGTCCTCGTCACCGCCGGGCCCACGGCCGAGCCGATCGATCCCGTGCGCCACCTCTCCAACCCGTCGACCGGACGGATGGGCTTCGCGATGGCGGCCGAGGCGCGGAGGCGGGGCGCATCGGTCACATTGATCGCCGGACCGACTCTGCTCGATCCGCCGGAGGGCTTGAAGGAACTTGTTCGCGTGAGGACCGCTCGCGAGATGCGCGACGCCGTAATGGATCGCCTTGCGGCTCAGGACGTCTGCGTGTTCGCCGCAGCCGTCGCGGACTACGCGCCGGAGTCGACGGCGGAGGCAAAGATCAAGAAGGAGGAGAGCGGTCAATCCATTTCTCTGAAACTCGTTCGCACGCCCGATGTCGCGGCCGAGGCAAACGCCGCGCGCCGCCCGGGGCAGGTCCTCGTCGGCTTTGCCGCTGAGACGACCGATCTGGCGGCTCGCGCTCGCGAGAAGATGGAGCGAAAGGGATTCGACGTCGTCGTGGCGAACGAAGTCTCATCCGAGAATCCGGCCTTCGCGGCCCCCGAAAACGCCGTCACGCTTCTCGCGCGTTCGGGCGTCGAAGAGCGCCTGCCCCGCGCGAGAAAAGAAGACCTGGCTGTGTCGATCTGGGACTTTGTCCTTCAGCGCTGTTCCATGAGCTCAGGCTGAGGAGGACGTGTAGAACGCGGTTCCCGCGGCGGACCAAGACGATGGCTTCGGGACGGATGGTTTGCCCCGATGAGTTCTTAGGAGGTGCAGGATGAAGACCAGCGTCATTGTCGAGAAAGACGAGGAAGGATACTTCGCCTACTGTCCCCAATTGAAGGGGTGTCACACTCAGGGCGAAACTCTGGAGGAAGCGCTCCAGAACATCCGGGAGTGTGTGGATCTCTATCTAGAGACGCTCGACGCCGAAGAGAAGCAAGCGCTTCTCAGCAAGGAAATCCTATCCACTTTCATCGAGGTCTGAGTTGGGCAAGCTTCCACGAATGACGGCGCAGGAGGCCGAGAAGATGCTTCTCAACGCGGGATTCGCCCGAGACCGGAATGTCGTCGGTGTGCGGTGGTGCGAGATATGAATCCCGAAAAGCTGAAAGATCTGTTGCTGGGAATCCGCAGCGGGGAGACTTCCATCGAATCGGCGATGAAAGAACTCGCCAAGCTGCCCTACGCCGACCTTGGCTACGCCAAGGTTGACCTGCACCGACAGCTGCGCAAGGGAGTCCCTGAGGTCATCTACTGCGAGGGCAAGACGCCCGAACAGGTGAAAGGCATCGTGGGGAAACTGCACGCCGCGCAGCAGACGATTCTCGGAACCCGGGCCTCCCGAGAGGCCTACGAAGCGTGCCGGGAGATCATCGACCAGCTCGAATACAACGAGACGGCGCGGTGCTTCTTCCACGTCGCCGAGGGACAGCCCAAGAAGAAGGGACGCATCGTTATTGTCTGCGCCGGCACGTCGGACCTGCCCGTCGCCGAGGAGGCGGCCGTAACGGCCGAAGCGCTGGGAAACCCCGTAGACCGCATCTACGACGTGGGCGTGGCGGGGCTGCACCGCCTCTTTGGCGAATCCCATCGTCTCGACGACGCCCAGGTCGTCGTCGCCGTCGCGGGCATGGAAGGCGCGCTGCCGTCCGTCGTCGGCGGTCTGGTCGCCTGTCCCGTCATCGCCGTGCCGACGAGCGTCGGCTACGGCGCGAGCTTCGGCGGTCTCGCGGCGCTGCTCGGCATGCTCAACTCCTGCGCCTCGAACGTCACCGTCGTCAACATCGACAACGGCTTCGGCGCGGCCTACGTCGCGAATCTGATCAACCGTTCCTGATCGAGAAGCTCCCGCAAGAAGCCGTCGTCTCGCCTGAGCGCCCGGCAAGAGACGCGGATCCCACCGTGTCCGTCAGGGGGATTCGTCCGCGGCCATCCGCGCAATCCGTGTCTGATTCCAGGCCCGCGACAGATGGACGGCGAAGTCACTCCTTCGTCAGATTGCGCAACGATTCGAGAACCGACTCGTAGAAATTCCCGTGCCGCGGCCGGAAGAGCCGGAACTCCATGTTGGGAGACCCGACAAAGGGCCGCAGCACCCAGGCCAACTGCGTCCCGACGAACATGTAGAGAAGGAGCCAGATCGCGAACACCCACCCGGGCGTCCGGGCGGGGGTCCGGGCGCGCGCCCCGCCGGCGCCGATGGCGCGGATGCTCTTCTCGCAGTAACCGACGCCGACAAGGCCCGCGTAGAAGAAGAAGAGAACGTGCAGCAGCTTCAGGAAGTGGTAACTCGTGCTCGTGAGGGAGAAGAAAAGCGCCACCGACGCCATGCTCGCCAAGGTGGTCGAACCGGAAGCCGCGGCGGAGAAGCGGCGGGCGATCACCGCTCCTCCTTCTCCTTCTCCTTCTCCTTCTCCTGCGCCTCGCCCGTCATCGGCACGAAACGCACCGGGATGCTCGGACGGGTCCTGATTTCGCCGTTTTTCTTCTCGAGCACCAACAGCTGTTGGTCCCACCGCGGCCCGACCGGGATGACCATCCGCCCCCCCTCAGCCAGCTGGTCGATGAGCGGCTGCGGGATGTGGTCGGGGGAGGCCGTTACGATGATGCCGTCAAAGGGCGCCTCCTCGGGCCAGCCCTTGTAGCCGTCGCCGATCCGCACATGAATCTTGTCGTAGCCCAGTTCTTCGAGGAGCGCTTTCGCCCGAAGGCCGAGTTTCTCGACGATCTCGATGGTGTAGACTTCCGAAACGATCTCGGCGAGGACGGCCGCCTGGTAGCCCGACCCCGTGCCGATCTCAAGCGCCTTGTCATCCGGCTTGAGCTCAAGCAGATCGGTCATCAGTCCCACGATGTAGGGCTGGGAAATCGTTTGGCCTTCCCCGATGGGGAGGGGGTTGTCGTCGTAGGCGTTTTGCTGCTCGGATTCGGGGACGAAGCGGTGGCGTTCGACCCGGAGCATGGCGTCGAGGACGGCCCGGCTCCTCACGCCGCGCCGCTCGATCTGGTCTTCGACCATCCGGCGCCGTTTCATGGCGTTCCAGTCTCTTTCCGGCCTCGTCGTCGCGAGACCCTCGGACTCCGGTGGGGAGGAGCACCCCCATTGGCCCGCCACGATGACGAATATACAAAGGAGTCTCCTGACAATGCAAGACGGAATGAAGTTCCGCATGATCTTCTCCTCCTTCCATACGGCTGTTCGTTGTCTCGCGGAATCCCCCGGAAAGCGCCTTGCGATGTTTCCCATGGAGGAGGGTCTCGCGGGCGCATCTTGCCTCCGCTGCGGCGAGGACGCCCATGGAACGCCCCGGGCCGGGCTTGCCCCGGTCGGGCGAAGGATTGGCGGCTAAG
>Ga0315274_10006200_pt1 | contig 17424 bp, 15 predicted proteins | sample YL17G02_20_MG_FD_203700 | JGI IMG/M metagenome (GOLD analysis project Ga0315274, IMG submission 203700) | Sediment microbial communities from Yellowstone Lake, YNP, Wyoming, USA - YL17G02_20 | ecosystem: Environmental > Aquatic > Freshwater > Lake > Sediment | place: USA: Wyoming | collected...
CCTCAATGTAGTTCCTGACTATTTTGTAACCCCCATCTTGCTTATTAAAAAGAGATTGCCAAATCGGAATTGAACCCGAAGCTCTTTCTGCTAATCTGGCTTACGCCCTTCCTCCAGATAACCTTGTAGTATGATAGCGGCAGCAATAGCATCGTCCTGCGCTTTTCCCTTGGTCTTTCTCTTTTTAACCTCTTGCATCAGGTGCCTGGCTGATACCGTTGTCAAACGCTCATCCCTGAAGACTACTGGAATTTTAATATGGCTGCTTAATTTCTCGGTGAATGTTTTCGTCTTTTCTGCCTGAATACCGAGGCTGCCGTTCATTGAGCGAGGTAAACCAACCACAATCTGCTTAACCTGCTGCTTCTCAACAATATCGGCGATAGCCTCTATCGCCTCTGTAGCATCTTCATAGGTAATGATTTTGAAGGGGCTCGCTAATATGCCCTCGGGGTCGCTGAGAGCAACCCCTATCCTTCTGTCCCCGATGTCAAGACCCAGACTTCGCGTTGAATCTTCTCCAAATTCTAAATCAGGCTTTTTACCAGACGGAGAGCCTCGTCCAGTTTATCTTTATCTTTGCCGCCCGCCTGAGCCAGAGTAGCTTTGCCTCCCCCTCCCCCACCAGTTACATTGGCCACCTTCTTCACTATCTCGCCAGCATTATAGCCTTTTGCAACCAGATCCGGCGTTACCGCGGCAAGAAAAGCCGGCCTATCCTGATAAACCGTGCCCAGGACTATCACCCCGCTTTTCAGTTGCTCTCTGAGCACATCGCTCATTTCACGCAAAACCTCGGGGCGGGTAGGCGGCACCCTGGCAACCAGCACCTTCAAGCCGTTAACAAGCTCTACCTGACTTGCCAGAGACTCAGCTATCTTATTTGCCAGTTTTCTCTCCAGCGCCAGCTTTTCCTTTCGCTCCCTATCTAGCTCAGCAACAAGCTCGGATACCTTTTCCTCAATGTTTTCCACGGTGGTGCCCAGAGACTGCGCAATCTTCTCCAGAGCCGAGCAGCTCTTTTCAATAAATGAAACTGCCTCTCTGCCGGTAACCGCCTCGATACGGCGTAACCCGGCACCGATGCTCGTTTCGGCAACAATCTGGAAGAATCCTATCTCACCGGTCGAAGAAACATGAGTGCCGCCGCAGAGCTCAGCGCTAATCGGCGGCTCCCCTATCTTCAATACACGGACTATATCGCCATACTTTTCCTCGAATAGCGCTATAGCTCCTTCCGCTATCGCCTTTTTATGAGTAACCTCCACAGCATATACCCTCAGGTTCTGGCGAATTTTTTCGTTGACAATATTCTGCACCTTCTGGATTTCCTCCGGGTTCATGGCAGCTAGATGAGAAAAATCAAATCTGAACTGCTCGGGGGCTACCAGCGAACCTCTCTGCTGGACATGCTCGCCCAGCACCTGCCGAAGAGCATGTTGAAGCAGGTGGGTAGCCGTATGATTGCGGGCAATATCAAATCGTCTCTCCCTATCAACCTCAGCCTCCACCTCATCCCCCACTTCAAAGCTACCCTCGGCAACATGCCCTTGATGGACGATAATATCCGGCGGAATCCTAATGGTGTTGGTTACTAGAAAGCGCCCGGACGCGCTCCGTATTTCTCCGGTATCCCCCACCTGTCCTCCCATCTCCCCATAAAATGGGGTGGATTCCAGAATCAGGCTTGCTTCTTGGCCATCCTGTATCGTTTCCCCAGGTTTGCTATCTACAAATAGATTTATAATAACCGACTTATATTTAAGCTCATGATAGCCAACGAAAGGAGTCTCCTTTATGTCAAGCTCAATCTCCAAACCTGCTGCTCCCTTCACCGCTCCCTCAAACTTGTGAGTCGCTCGCGCTCTCTCACGCTGTTTCTCCATCTCTTTTTCAAACCCTTCCAAATCCACCAACAGGCCTTGAGAAGTAGCAATCTCCTTCGTTAGCTCCACCGGAAAGCCGTAGGTATCGTATAGCTTAAACGTATCTTCGGCTGAAATTTCACTCTTCCCCCTAGCAGCGGCTCCCTCCATAATTCCAGCCAGCAGCTCCAGCCCGGTACTCAGCGTTTCACCGAATCTGGACTCCTCATTTTCGATAACCCTAAGAATGAAATCCTGTCTTTGCTCCAGCTCAGGATAAACGTGCTTCATCTGGTCAATCGCAGCATCGGCCATTTCCGTTAAGAACGGCTTATCGAGCCCCAGTTTTCTGCCAAAGAGGGCAGCGCGGCGCAGCACACGCCGCAAAACGTAACCACGACTTTCGTTGCTGGGAATCACGCCATCGCTGATGAGAAAAACAATACCACGACTGTGCTCAACCGCTATCCGCATAGCCCTGTCGGTATCGCCACCGGAGCCATATTTTTTTCCGGTTAAGCCGGATATAAGTTCTATTAAGGGAGCAAAGATGTCAGTTTCATAGACTGAGGTCTTGCCCTGCATTGCGGCTGTGGTTCTCTCCAGTCCCATACCGGTATCGATATTGGGCTTGGGGAGCAAGGTGCGTTTCCCAGCTTCATCCTGAAAGTATTGGGTAAATACCAGATTCCATATCTCGGAAAAGCGTCCGCAATCACAGTTTGGGGCGCAGGTAGACTTTTCACATCCGACCTCTTCACCGAAGTCGTAATGAATTTCACTGCATGGCCCGCATGGCCCCGAATTGCCCGGCGGTCCCCAGAAATTTTCTTTCTCACCGAACCTCAATATCCTGTGCTTGGGGACGCCCGTCTCCCGCCAGAAACGAAAGGACTCATCATCGTCGAGAAAGATGCTTATCCACAATCGCTCTGTCGGAAGCTTCAACCGCTGGGTAACAAATTCCCACCCCCAGCCAATCGCCTCACGCTTGAAGTAATCGCCAATGCTGAAGTTGCCCAGCATCTCAAAAAAAGTGAGATGTCCTGGGTCGCCTACCGACTCGATATCGGTGGTACGAAAGCACTTCTGACACGAGGTTAGGCGTGGACTGGGTGGCACAGCTTCACCCGTAAAGTACGGCTTGAACTGCACCATGCCGGCACTGGTGAGAAGTAAAGTGGGGTCTCCACGCGGTATCAAGGAGGAGCTGGGAATGATTTTATGCCCTTTTTCCTCGAAAAATCTCAAAAATGATGCTCTGATTTCGTCGCTGGTCACTTGTCGCTCCTGAACATCAGTAAACAGTTAAACATGATTTTAGTTTAGGGTAAGACCTCCTGGCTGTCAACGAGAATTATTTAAGGATTTGGCGCAGATATTCTTTTAGCTCTGGTTCAATTTCGGGGCGTTTTAAGGCAAAGACAATGGTTGCCTTTAGCCAACCCAACGGATTGCCGGCATCATAGCGAATACCCTCGAGCTCATACGCAAACATCTCTTGTTTCTTAAGCAACAACTGTAAGGCATCGGTAAGTTGAATCTCATGATTTTTTCCGGGCGGAGTTGCCTTGAGCACATCGAAAATCTCAGGCGTGAGAATATATCTGCCGACTACTCCCAAGTTGGATGGAGCTGCTTTTGGCTCCGGCTTCTCAACAAGACTCAAGACCCGGTGAACACGCAGAGAAACCTGCCTCGGCTCGATAATGCCATATTTTATTGTGTCCTTGCGGTCCACGGATTCCACAGCTATCACGCTTGCTTTATATTCCTCATAAATCTTTATCATTTGTTTTAGAGCAGGAACCTTGCTGTCGATAATGTCGTCCGGGAGCAAGACTGCGAAAGGCTCTTCACCAACTACATCCTTAGCGGTTAAAATAGCATGACCGAGACCAAGCTGTTCCTTTTGCCTGACATAGCAGATATCTATCAAGGTGGACAGGTCTCGCACCTTCTTCAAAAGCTCGGTTTCGCCCTTACGCTCCAGCATATACTCCAGCTCAAAGGAGCGGTCAAAATAGTCCTCGATGGCACGTTTACCCAGGGCAGTTACCATGATAATCTGCTCAATCCCGGAATCAAGTGCCTCCTCAACCGCATATTGAATTAGCGGTTTGTCTACCAGAGGCAGCATCTCCTTGGGTTGAACCTTGGTAACCGGCAAGAACCTCGTTCCCCAGCCAGCTACTGTAAAAACAGCCTTACGAACCTTCATTCTTCTCTCCGAAGACGGTTTTTCCCCATGGGAAAACTCAAAAATAGTCTATCCTATCTCCCTCAATTTGTAAAACCGGGAGCTTCGGGATATATGAAAGTTTCGAATTGCTTGACCATTTTCAGTTGAACGCCCGGTACTTTTAAGTCGGCAAACCGCGGGGCGAAGTAAGAAACAACAATCTTCGGCCTTACCAATTCTGTTATATCTACCAGTCCTTTTTTCGTTGTCCCCAGATATAGCAAGATGTCTGGCTTATACTTATTTTTGACTTCCTCCATTTCTGGGAAAGCCTCGCTATCACTGGGATGATAAATAGTAACACCCTCTGTCTTCATAACAAAGGCAAGAGGCTGATTCGCTGGGTGAACGCAACGCTCGGCATAAAACGTCATGTCCTTAATCTTTACCGATTCCCCTGCTCCTAAGTTCTCTGTCTTCACCCCCAGTTTCCGCGCCACGAAAGGAGTGGTCAATATTTGCGCCCCGCTTCTCCCTTGCATTTCCAGCACCAGCCCTTTATCGAAATGGTCGGCATGCTCATGCGTAATCACGATAGCATCTATCACACTATCATCGAACGGAGGGCTATCGAGATTCAGCTTAACGGGGTCAAAGACAAAAGCGGCAAGGTGGGTTTTCAGCACGATACTCGAATACACGTTAAGCAATGTGAGGGCTATGCTTCCCTCGGAGACAAAAAAGTCCTTCCCCATTAAGACCTTTCTCCTTGGTCATGACAAAATTATACTTTAAGCCTCACCCGGCTTATCGGCATCCACGCAAGGAAGAGGCAAATTTAGGTTTCCGTGTATCTTTCGTCTCTCTTGTGTACGCCAGTCCTGACTCCCCCTTCTCTTCTCTGCCTCACGAAGTTATACTCGCTCTCCTCGAAGCGCAGGTTTGTGAACATGGTATGAGTTAAGTACCCTTGCAGCCATCCCTGGGTAAGCCCCAGTATATCCAGAATCATATGATTTGACGCCTTGCCGATGGCAATACCGTCATAAGGCAGCAAGCATATCTCCTGTGCCATTTTTCCCACTTCTTCTTCAAGCTTCGCAAACGGCACTGCCTTTGTTGCCCAGCCTATTCTCTCTGCCTCTTTTCCATCCATCGCCCGTCCCGTAAGAACGAGTTCTCTCGCCTTCTTATAGCCTATCATCTGAAACAAGGGCACCAGATTCAAGCCGCTACCAGCAAAACCAAGCCTTTGTTCAGCATGGCTGATATGGGCATCATCGGCAACTATGACGATATCGGACATCTCAGAAATGCAGGCACCCTCACCGATGCAATGCCCGTGTACCTGCGCAATAGTCACTTTAGGGAACAGCAGTATTTTCTGATGTCCCGCCAGCCACTGTCGGTCTATATTAAGTCTGGCTCTCTGGCTGGGTCTCCTTTTCCCCGGCTCTTTATCCTTCTCTTCATAAACATGATAAATTCGCTGTAAATCATGTCCGGCACAAAAGGCACGGCCGGCTCCCTTTATTATCACCACCTTTAGCTCGTCATCGGCAGCCGCCTTGTCCAGAGCCGCCATGAAGTCGTCGAATATCCCGCCGTCTCCGGGAAAATCAATTACATTTAGCTTGTCCGGTCTGTTCAGGGTAATTCTGGCAATCGGTCCTTTCTTCTGATATAAAACATACTTAAACGCCATACTAAGCTCCCTTCTAATTACTTTTTATCTCATGGAAATACGAAATACATCTACAATCTCATCAGCTCATACTTCTATGCCACGCTTAGCCCCTCTCTAGTTCCTCGTTCTCTGACGGAAGTATAAAATATATTTACGATTTATTCAACCTGCGCGAGGAAGAATCACTGGCACAGCTCCGCAACCAGAACGTTAAGGGCGAGCTCATCACCATATTTCTCATCACCATATTTTCCGGTCTTAATTGCCAGGTCAGCTTCCAGCAGTTTACTATAGACATGCTTAATCCGTTCCCAGGAGTACCTCTCGGCTTGCTCCAGTGTCTTCCGTAATGCAAACTCCGCGACCAAACCCAATCTGCTTTGAATTTCGGCTTTGGGCTTTCGCTGATTTTTCAACTCCTTCGCCTGGACTATCATCTGAAGCTGCCGTGATAGCATCGCCAGAAGATATGTCGGGGCTGCTCCCCTTTGTAATAATTGCTGTAGCAACTGCTCCGCCGCCCCCATCTTGAGTTCGAGAATGGCATCAATCATCGTAAAAACGCTGGCTTCCTGAGCAGAGCTTACCACCGCTTTAACATCCTCTTCATCAATGCGCCGCCCGGAAGCAAACAGGCTCAGTTTATCGATTTCGCTGGACATTACCCAGAGATTAGGCCCTACGAGTTTAACCAGTAAATCCACCGCCTGCGACGATATGGCACCGCCCCTCGCCGCCACCCGCTGTTGAATCCATTGGCGTAATCGAGACTCACTTAAAAGAGGGAATGACCTGACTTCAGCCTTTGCGGAAAGCTCCTTAAATAAGGGATTGCTGGTTTTTATTTTGCCGTCTATCAGCACCACTACCGTGCTCTCGGGTATTTTGCTGAGGCAGGCTGATAGTGACTTATACTCATCCTGTTGACTTGCTACCCTGCCGGCTTTCTTCTTCTGACTCGGCTTGCCCTTGGACTCAAACCGCTCCAGCAGCCCTTCGATAATGACAAGACGTTTCTCTGCCAGGAAGGGCACGGTCTCGCAAATATTCTTTAGCTGGTCCGAAGTCACTTTCTGCCCCTCAAGGATGACGGTATTGGTCGCTAAAAGTGCTTGGTCACCTGCGCCCTTCTTTATCTCCTCAAGCGACTGCCGAAGGGAAAAATCATCCTGCCCCAATAATATGTAAAGCAAACGCCGCCTCCCCTGTTTTTAGGCTTTTCCCATTTTATCACACCAGCAACCAATCCGCTTATCACAAGACGCCTCTGCACTCTCTATTAAAAACTCAACAAACCCTATAAACTCAACAAACCCTATTGAAGAATCCCACCACAAAGGCTAGAATAAACACAGGTAATGCACTCTTGCTGGCTGTTATGCCCGGCAAAGGAGAAGGTATCATGGCTGAAGAACGCACTAATGAACTGAAGAAGTTGATGACTATTACTACTGACCTCGAAATCCCATCCGAGCTAAGAATCAAGGCTGTAGAGCAGATTGGACGGATTGGCACTCATGAAGCTCTGCTTGCTTTGCTGGAATTAGTCGCCAACGAAAGGCTCGTTAAAAAGGAAAGAGAATTCGCCTGGAAACAAGCCGGCGATATAATAAAGTCCGGCCGTTAGCAACAAACGTCTTGATATGGGGAAAGCCTGATGAGTGTTGACATCGGCATAGTAGGGCTAGCCAAAAGCGGCAAAACAACCATCTTCAACGGCTTAACCAGAGGCAAAGCCGATATATCCAGCGGCACCGCACATATCGGAGTCGCCAAAGTCCCAGAGCCGCGTCTCAAAACGCTAGCTGATATGCTCCACCCACGAAAGGTAACTCCGGCAGAGGTAAAATATATTGATATCGGTGCCTCAGCCGGCGGTCAGGTCAAAGACAAAACAACTGCACGTAGCCAGCTCCTCGCCCAGCTTAGCAATGCCGATGCCATTATCAATGTTGCCCGCGCCTTTATTGATAATAGCATACCCCATATCGAAGGCAGCGTTAATGTCGAGCGTGATATCGCCTCCATGGACCTGGAGCTTGCCTTCTCCGATTTAGCCATACTGGAGAAAAGGCTGGAGCGTATCGAGGAATCCCTCAAAGGAGCTAAAGCTGCTGAGCGGCAGGCTTTTCTCCGGGAGCAGGATATGCTGATGAAGCTCAAAGCTCAGCTAGAAAAGGGCACGCCTATCCGGGAAATGGAACTGGCCCCGGAAGAAGCCAAAGCTATCTCCGGCTATCAGTTCCTCACTGCCAAACCCATTCTGATTGTGGTCAATATTGGGGAAAACCAACTTGCCCAGACAAAATCATTGGAAACGGAATTGAACTCACGTTATTCACGCCCTAAATGCCGCGTTATTGCCCTTTGCGGCAAGCTGGAAATGGAACTGGCTCAGCTTGATGATAGCGCCGCTCAGGAATTCCGCAAAGACTTTGGCATACTTGAACCCGGCCTTGACCGCGCCATAAAGGTATCCTACGAGCTACTGGGGCTAATCTCCTTCTTCACCATCGTCTCGGAGGAAATTAGAGCCTGGTCTATCCCCAAAGGCACTTCTGCTCTCAAATCTGCCGGCAAAATCCACTCCGATATGGAAAGGGGCTTCATCCGGGCTGAGGTAATCAGCTACGACGACCTCATAAAAAGCGGCAGCCTCGCCGAGGCCCGCCATAAAGGCATCCTCCGTTTAGAGGGAAAGATTTATGTTGTTCAGGATGGTGATGTCATCACCATCCTGTTCAATGTCTAGCTATAAGTTCTTGAATTGACTCCTTAACCTCGTTGCACGATGTAGGCTTCGTTCACTAGCACAGATAGTCGGGACCAAGTCAAATCCTGTCGGCTCGTCAGATTCCAAGTCCCAGACTTACACCACACTGGCCGACATATCGTTCAGTGCAACGGTTTGTCCGTCACCCATAGTTACGGAAATGTGTGAAAATGGCGCGTCCGGAGTAGCACCGTGTAAATGGGGCTCACCTGGCGGGATAAATATAACCGTGCCGGATGTTACCACATACTGTTCACTCTTTGTTGCCACTATACCAAAGCCGTCAATAACATAAAGGACTTGTTCATAAGTATGGGTATGCAGCACATTTCTGGCCCCTGGGCTGAAAGTGACCGCAGTAACCCGTAGATCTTTCGCCATCTTCTCGTCAACTATGCGCTGTAGGCGGACCTCTCCTTTAAAGAGGTTACCGATAGGCTCTTCCGTTTTCGCACTGCTTATCTTCACAACTTTCATGGTTTTCTCCGAGACCTCTTGTCTGATTCACCCGGCTCTCTGGTAACCCCGCTTATTTCGCCAGCCGCGCTTATCGCTCTATCAAAAGCTTTTATTGATGCCTCAGCAGCCTCCTTGGCGGCTGCTTTGGCCGCTTCAGTAGCCTCTCTGGCCGCCCTTATCGCTGCCTCAACCCTAGCTATTGCCTCCAGTGATGCTCGGGCTGACTCCTCAGCTGTTTCCTTAACTGACCGGCTCATTGCTTCAGCCCGGCTTATTGCCTCCAGTGACACCCTGGTTGACGTCTCAGCGGCTTCTTTCGCTACCCTCATTGATTCCTCCACGGCCTCCCTTGCTGAGTTGGCTGCCTCCTCCGATGCCTTTCTTGATGTCTCGGCTGTTTCCATGGCCGACCGGCTTATTCCCTCAGCCCTGGCCACTGCCTCCTGTGATGCTCGGGTTGACTCCTCAGCTGTTTCCCTAGCTGACCGGCTCATTGCTTCAGCTCGGCTTATCGCCTCCTGTGATGCCCGGGCTGACTCATCAGCTGTTTCCTTAACTGACCGGCTTATTGCTTCAGCCCGGCTCATTGCCTCCAGTGATGCTCGGGCTGACTCCTCAGTTGTTTCCTTAGCCGACCGGCTTATTTCCTCAGCCTTGGCTATTATCTTCTGCGATACTCTCTTCAACTCCTCAGCTATATTAACGGCCTTGCTGGCCAATTGCCCTGCTTCTTCAGCCCGGCTTATCACCTCCTGTGACACCTTGGTTGACGTCTCAGCAGCTTCTTTCGCTACCCTCATTGATTCCTCCACGGCCTCCCTTGCTGAGTTGGCTGCCTCCTCCGATGCCTTTCTTGATGTCTCGGCTGTTTCCATGGCCGACCGGCTTATTCCCTCAGCCCTGGCCACTGCCTCCTGTGATGCTCGGGCTGACTCCTCAGCTATATTAACGGCCTTGCTGGCCAATTGCCCTGCTTCTTCAGCCCGGCTTATCACCTCCAGTGACACCCTGGTTGACGTCTCAGCGGCTTCTTTCGCTACCCTCATTGATTCCTCCACGGCCTCCCTTGCTGAGTTGGCTGCCTCCTCCGATGCCTTTCTTGATGTCTCGGCTGTTTCCATGGCCGACCGGCTTATTCCCTCAGCCCTGACCACTGCCTCATGAGACGCTTTTTCTGCGGCTTCGGCTGCCTCTTTGGCCGACCGGCTTATTTCCTCAGCCCTGGCTATTGCCTCCAGTGATGCTCGGGCTGACTCCTCAGCCTTTTCCTTAGCTGACCGGCTCATTTCCTCAGCCCTGGCTATTGCCTCCAGTGATGCTCGGGCTGACTCCTCAGCTATTTCCCTAGCTGACCGGCTCATTTCCTCAGCCCTGGCTATTGCCTCCAGTGATGCTCGGGCTGACTCCTCAGCCTTTTCCTTGGTTGACCGGCTCATTTCCTCAGCCCGCCTTATTGCTTCCTGTGACACCTCTGCCGCATCCTCCGCTGTCTCCTTGGCTAATTTGGCCATTTCCTCAGCCCGGCTTATGGCCTCTTGGGATGCTCTTGCTGATGTCTCGACCGTTTCTTTGACCGATTCACCTATTCTCTCAGCCCGGCTTAGTGCTTCTTGGGATGTCATTATCGCTGTTTCAGTCATCTCTTTAGCTGACTTACTCACTTCCTGAGCGTGGCTTATTGCTTCCTCTGCTGCCCTTTTCGACGCATCGGCCCTCTCAGTCCCCCCTAAGATTGATTGGCTTATTTTCTCAATCCTGTGTATTAACTCCTCCGATGTCCTCGTAATCATCTCAACCGCCTCGCTCGCTGATTTGTTCGTTTTCTCAGCTCTGGCGACGGCTTCTTCTGAAGTCTTTGTTGCCACCTGAGCAGCTTTCTTAGCCAAGTTGCCCATTTCCTCAGCCCGGCGGATCGCTTCTTCTGAAGTCTTTGTTGCTGCTTCAGCAGTCTCTCTGGCCGACTTACTCATCTCTATAGTCTTGAGTATGGCCTCCTTTGATGTCTTCAACGACTTCTCCGCAGCATCTTTAGCCGATGTCGCTGTTTCTGTGGCCTTGCTCGCCGTTTGCTCAAAAGCTCTCACCACTGCCTCAGTTGCCTCCGTGATAGATTTGATCGTTTCCTCAACTCGGCGTACTGCTTCTGCTGCTGCTACTTTTGATGCCTCGGCTGTTTCTCTGGCTGCCCTACTTACTTCTTCGGCTTTATTCGCTGCTTCTTGGGTCGCTTTTGCTGATGCCTCAGCCGCCTCCATAGTCGTTTGGCTGATTTTTTCAGCCCTACGTATTGCTTCCTGTGCTATTTTCATTGATCTATCAGCAGCTCTCTGGGCTGCCTTACCGAGTTTCTCAGCCTCAGCTACCTGTTTCTTGGATACCTCATTATTCTTACTGTCTTCATTCTTATTATCTTCCATATTCGTTAACCCCCCCAGAAGAATTTTACCCGGTGTTCCAACCTCCGAAGACTCGACATTTTCGTATCTTCATTCTACAACCGGCTGTCTAGTTTTTCAAAGCCAATTCGGGCTGTGCGAAACCAACGATACTTGTCAGATATGTTGGTGATACTTGAAAGCGAGTGAGCTGGTGCAAGCAATCCAGCCTTTATTGAGTACTATGACTACCGACGCTATCATGAAGAGCTTGGCGATGTCACAATAGCTTGTTTTGTTAACTGATAAGGATAGGGTTCCTATTTAATCCCCTGAGAAATATAAACTCAATAAACTCTATAACTCTATAAACCCTATGAACTCAAGAAGTGCTTCCAAAGCTGCTAATATCCATGGATAAGAGCGTTGCTTTCTGCACACGAGATTGACTCCTTGCCTCGTTGCACGATTTAGCGTTTTGTTACTTTGGCATTCGTAACCAGTTAAAATAAGATATTAAGACGTTAGCAAAAAAGGAAACACTCCCCCTGAAAAGAAATTAAAATTAGCATTTGGTATCATGGTCTTCGTTATTTTATTGGTTTAAATTCAGCAGACGGGACAGCTAATGTTCGCCCAATGGCAGCAGCTATGGGCACCAATTGAGACATAAGGTGTTCGAAATTAGCAAAATTAAGCGATTGGGCCCCGTCTTTAAGAGCCTTATCGGGGTTAGGATGTACCTCAATTAAGAGTCCATCAGCGCCGGAAGCCAATGCTGCACGCGCCAGCGGAGCCACTAGATACCATTTGCCAGTACCATGGCTAGGATCAGCAATAATCGGTAAGTGGCTAATCTTCTCCATGATAGGTATGGCGCTTATATCCATGGTGTTGCGTGTATAGGTTTCAAAAGTTCTAATACCTCGTTCGCAGAGCATTAACTGTGAATTGCCCTGGCCTAGAATATATTCCGCAGCTAGTAGCCATTCCTCAATAGTCGCGGATAAACCTCGTTTCAGTAATATCGGTTTCCCTGTTTTACCTACTTCCTCTAGGAGAACAAAATTCTGCATGTTTCGTGCCCCTATTTGGAGGATATCAGCATACTTGGCTACAATTTCAACATCCCTCTCAGAAAGGACTTCCGTGATGACAGGCATTCCGGCTTCGGTTCTGGCTAGGGCAAGAAGTTTGAGTCCTTCCTCACCTAAACCACGGAAACTGTATGGTGAGGTGCTAGGCTTGAACGCGCCACCGCGCAAGATGACAGCCCCAGCAGCTTTCACCGCCATAGCAGTAGATAAAAGTTGCTCCTCGCTTTCCACAGCACAGGGGCCAGCAATAACCACTATCTCCTTGCTACCGATGATAACATTTCCGACTTGGACAGTTGTGTCCAGTGGATGAAACTCGCGGCTAGAAAGCTTATAAGGTTTGCTAACGAGGATAACTTCCTCCACGCCAGGCAGGAATTCTAGACTATCACGGAGTTCTGGGAAAGTCCGGCCTATTATCCCGACAATAGTATGTTCCGCGCCCTGTGAAATGTGCTCTTTGAGGCCTGCTTGTCTAATCGTGTTGACAACCTCAGCAACTTCGCTTTCTTTACAGCTTGGTTTCATCACTACAATCATGTTTTACCTGTAGTAAACTATTAGCTATTTCTTATTCTACGATGTCTTCCGAGTTTGTCAAGTTTATTTCGTAAAAGTCTTGGTAAAAGAGTAAATTATTAGGTCACAAATGCTTGTTTTGTTGCCTGATAAGGATAGGGTGAGCGTTACCTTTTTCAAATCCATAAATATATTACTGGGGTGTCTAAGAGGGGCGCTAGCCCCTCTTCAGAAAAAATCCTCCCCTGCCCCTTATCAATTTTTCCTAAGGGGAAGGGGATTAAGAGGATAGGGCCACCTAATCTCCACTTAACATAACGACTTTACATAACTCTAAAAACAAATATTTGAGGCTAATCACTTGCCTTCGCTGAAGCTTTAGCGCAAGCAGGCGCTCGATTTGTTTCTGTAAAGACAGTTATTTATAATGTCACCCCCCATAAACAATCTCAACTAACCGCTTGTTACCAAGGCAGTGCATGGATTAAAATCATCTTATGAAACTTATTGACAGCCATTGCCACCTGGAAGAGATAGAAAACCTCAACGCCGCAATTGAGAAAGCTAAATCCGTGGGGGTTATAGCTATAATAGCCGTCGGCTCGGATTACCAGTCCAATAAACAGATACTTGAAATTGCCAAAAAATATTCGGGCTTCGTTTACCCTGCCCTGGGCATCCATCCATCAAGGATAGACAGTTCCAAAGTTGACCAGACTCTGCAATTCATCGAAGACCACCTTGCTGAAGCCAGGGCAATCGGCGAGGTCGGCTTAGATTACCATAAAAGAGTTGTCGCCTCAGCTCCCAAGGAACTGCAAAAATCGGTGTTAACGGATATTCTGGCTATCGCCAAAAAACATCACAAGCCAGTGATAATTCATAATCGGTATGCGTGGCAAGATTCCTTCACTTTGGTAGAGAAAGCTGGAGTAGAAAAAGCCGTCTTTCACTGGTACACTGGACCTACAAGCACACTCAGAGACATAGTATCCAAGGGTTACGCTATTTCAGCTACCCCTGCAGCCGAATATCACTCAGAGCACAGGAGAGCGGTGAAAGCCATATCGCTGGAAAACCTGCTCATTGAAACGGACTCGCCAGTGGACTATGGCACAGAGCTGAGATGGAGAGCTGAGCCAGCCGATATCATAAGAACCCTGAAAGCAGTGGCTGAAGCACGAGGAATCGGCGAACAGGAACTAGCCCAAATAACGACGAATAATGCTATAAAATTCTTCGGTTTACCCTTTAGAGACTGAAAGGACAAAGAAATGGGCATGATATTTTATAAAGAACCAAAACTTGAAAAACCGGAGATGTTCGTTGCCTGGCCTGGGATTGGAAATGTGGGCACAATCGCCATTGATACTTTGCGGACAGCTTTAAAAGCCGAGGAGTTTGCAGAGATAGAACCGTGGGACTTTTTCTATCCTCGCTCGGTGACTATTGGGAATGGAGAATTAAAAGAACTGGAATTTCCCAACAATAAGTTCTATTTTAAGAAAACCGAGCAGAAAGACCTGCTATTTTTTATCGGGGAAGAGCAACCCACTGAGGGTGGCGGAGCCTACGCACATGGGGAAAAGGCTTTGGAGATAGCAAACATGGTTTTAGATATAGCTCTAAAATTTGGCTGTCAAAGGGTCTATACCTCTGGTGCTGCGGTAGCCCCTATTCACCACACTATGGAATCGAGAGTCTGGCTAGTGCCCAACAGAGAAGAGCTACTAAACGAAGTAAAAGGATATGAAAATGCAGTTCTGATGAGCGATATCGAGGGCAGAGGTGGACAGGGTAGCATCACCGGTTTAAATGGTCTCCTGCTTGGGGTAGCCAAAAAGAGAGGACTAGCGGGTATCTGTGTAATGGGTGAGGTACCGGTGTATCTTCAAGGGATAGCACTACCTTATCCAAAAGCATCAAAATCCGTTTTGAAAGTCCTGACCAAGCATCTGGGAATCACAATTGATGTGACAGCAATCGAAGACCTTACCCAACGTGCGGAGCGGGGAATCGAAGAGCTATATCAGCAACTGCCCCCGGATGTAAAGAAAGAGCTTGACAGACTAAAATATGTTAAGTTTGCTAAACCGACAGAAGTCGGGCCAATAACTGAAGAGGACCAGAAGAAGATTATGGAGAATATTGACGAGCTATTCAAAAGAGGCAAACGAGACGATGAAAGACCTGTTTAAGGTTTATAAACAGCCAAAATTGCAAAACCCGTCCTTGATTCTTAGCTGGAGTGAGGATATTGCTCAGCTAGGGCCCGCAGTTATTGATTTGATGAATAAGAAATTAGGCGGTGAGAAATTTGCCGACATTGAACCCTCTGATTTCTTTGCGATGGGTGGTGTGGCAATCAAAAATGACCTTATTCACTTTCCTGAAAGCGAATTTTACGCTTGCGAAAACAATAACCTTGTGCTTTTTAGAAGCGATGCCCCTGGCAATGAATGGTACAGGTTTCTGAATCTGGTGTTGGAAATCGCTGAGAATTGTTGTGGAGTTAAGGAAATCTACACCATAGGAGGGATGGCTTCCTTAATTGCCCATACCAATCCCAGAAGGATATGGACCGTGGTCAATCAACCAGAGCTAAAAGGAATGCTCACCGGATACGGTCTATACAACGAAATGAACTATCGAACGCCATCCGGAGGAAGACCAACTTTAAGCAGTTATCTATTATGGATAGCAAAGAGAAGAAACATCAGCGGGATGAACCTCTGGCAGGAGATACCCTTTTACCTTGCCCAAACTACTGACCCTAATGCATGTAAAGCCATGATTGAGTTCTTGGGGAAAAAGCTCAACTTTGCTATTGATTTAGAGGAACTAAACCAGCACATTGAAAAACAAGAGGGAACAATAAACCAGTTCCGGCTGGAAAATCCCCAAATAGACGAATGTCTGTCAAAACTGGAGAGGACTGAAGAGCTAACGCATGAGGAGAACGAAAAGCTGGCAAAAGAAATAAACGACCTTCTCAGTAAAGAGCGCTGAACCAGAGTCCAGTTTTCGCTTACCTTCAGTTCAACTTCGACAATTTTTCTATTGTCCCGCCACCAATGACAACATCCCCCTTATAAAATACTACTGCCTGCCCCGGAGTTATTGCCATCTGCGCCTTGTTGAACTTTACACGGACTCGGTCTTCATCGAGCGGGGTTACTTCCGCTTCAGCTTCCTGATGAAGATACCTAATTTTAGCTTTTAACGTGATGGTTTGCTTAAGCTCAGCTATCGCTATCCAGTTCAACCGAGAAGCTACGAGTTCATCTCCGTATACCCGCTCTTTATTGCCCACCACAATGACATTCCTTTCCGGCTCGATAGCAATTACATATAACGGTTCTTCAGCCGAAATACCAAGCCCTTTGCGCTGACCTATGGTATAGAACGGAATTCCCAAATGCTCACCCAAAACAATGCCTTGTTCGCTTAATATTGTTCCCGGCATTGCCAACTGAGGAATATACTCTTTAATGAATCTTGGATAATCATCGTCGGGGATAAAACAAATCTCCTGGCTTTCTCGCTTGGCTGCCACGTGAAGAGACAGTCCTTTGGCTATTTCTCTCACACGCTGCTTTGTAAGATTCCCTACCGGAAACAGGATATGGCTCAACTGCTCCTGAGTCAGTGAATAAAGCACGTATGACTGGTCTTTATGTCTATCGAGGCCTTTCTTCAGAAGGTATCTGCCACTGCTTTCATCTTTTTCCACCCTAGCATAATGGCCGGTAGCTATAAAATCCGCACCCAGCTCCTTCGCTCTATCAAGTAAAACTCCAAGCTTAATATACTGGTTGCACCTGATACAGGGGTTCGGAGTTCTCCCCGCGCTATACTCACGGCAAAAATCGGCAATAACTTTTTGGTCGAAGATATCCCTGAAGTCCATCACGTAATGAGGGATACCGAGCTTGTGGGCAACCCTCTTGGCATCCTCTACAGCATTTACGCCACAACAACCGCCAAATCTGTCCTCTTTGTCATTCGAGGGCCAGATTTGCATGCTCACGCCTATTACTTGATAGCCCTCTTTCTTAAGAAGAGCGGCAGCAACAGAGGAATCCACGCCACCGCTCATTGCTACCACTACCTTCACCTGTTCTCCTTACCAGATAATCCCTTTTTATGAAATGCGCCATTATAATAATCCTTTTTTCAGAAACAATTCGAAGCTAACCGAGGCTAGGAATTGTTTTTAGAGTTATGTAAAGTCGTTATGTTAAGTAGAGATTAGGGTGACCCTATCCCCTTCCCCTTAGGAAAAATTGATAACGGGAAGATATTTTCTTAAGAGTCCAGATGCTAATCTGGACTCTTAAGCACCCCTATTCTATTGAGGAGCAGTATAAATCCCTCTTCTCAGCTTGAATTGATGGCTGAGGTCATATATAATAAGTCTTTTAGTTGTCTATCAAGAAAGGAAAAGCAAAAGTTTTTGCCACATAA
>Ga0315274_10006204_pt1 | contig 17418 bp, 15 predicted proteins | sample YL17G02_20_MG_FD_203700 | JGI IMG/M metagenome (GOLD analysis project Ga0315274, IMG submission 203700) | Sediment microbial communities from Yellowstone Lake, YNP, Wyoming, USA - YL17G02_20 | ecosystem: Environmental > Aquatic > Freshwater > Lake > Sediment | place: USA: Wyoming | collected...
ACGGAGTATTGTGCTCCGTGAACGAATTTTACGCAACAATCTCGAGGAGATCTCCCGGCGGATGGCGGAAAAATTCGATATGTCAATGACCCACCTGGATGAACTTGTAGGGGAATATTCAAAACGTGCATACCGGTAATATTCTTATTTCTTCGTGAATCATCATGGGCGTTGCAATACGGGATATAATCGCGGATTACAAGACACCGGTATCCTGGGAATCACTGCCAGGTGTCGCTGCGATCGATGCAAACAACGCTCTCTACCAGTTCTTAACCATCATCCGGCAGCCGGATGGGACGCCCCTTATGGACAGGCGCGGGCGGGTCACTTCCCATCTCTCCGGCATTCTCTTCCGCATGGCAAATTTCTTAGAAAAAGGGATCAAGCCGGTCTATGTTTTTGACGGAAAACCTGCTGAACTCAAGGCAGCGACCATTGACGAGCGCAGGAAGATACGCGACACAGCAGGTGAGCGCTGGAAAGAAGCTCTCGAGCGTGGGGACGAGGCGGAGGCCTACAAGCAGGCCCGGTCATCCACCCGTGTCGACAAAACCATAATCGAAACTTCAAAGGAACTACTCGGGCTGATGGGCATTCCCATCGTGCAGGCACCGGGCGAGGGGGAGGCGCAGGCATCCTACATGGTGATGAAAGGAGAAGCCCGGTATGTCGTTTCGCAGGATTATGACACGCTCCTGTTCGGTGCTCCCACGCTCGTGCGTAACCTTACGGTAAGCGGCAAGCGCAAGATACGGGGACGGCAGATCACGGTCAGTCCCGAACGGATTGTGCTGGCTGATACACTCGCAGGTTTGCAGATCTCCCGTGAGCAGTTGATCGAGATCGGTATCCTTGTGGGAACAGATTTCAACCCGGGTGTTGAGGGGGTTGGCGCAAAGACCGGTCTCAAGCTGGTACTGAAAGGAGAGTTTGCATCGAAACTCAAAGAGAAGCTGCCTGACTTTGATCCTGCGCCGGTGATAGACATGTTCCTGCATCCCCCGGTGACAAACGATTATGCCCTTGCAGCCGGGCACCCTGACACCGAGGGGATCAGGAAGATGCTCTGCGACGGGTATGACTTTTCCGAAGAGCGGGTGAACAAGGCGATGGAAGGGTTCTCGGTCAAGGCGGGGCAGAAGACACTCGAGAGCTGGTTTTAAAAACCTCAAACGATTGTATGATCCAACAAAACAGGAATGTGCCAGGAGACAAAATTGACCGAAACGATTATTGACAAAATGGGAATCAGCAAGGAACGGAACAAGGAGATCGTAAAACGCTTGTCCGAGTTATTTCAAGCGGCAAAAAGAGGTTCGTATACCAGCACATCAGAGCTTATATCGTTGATCGCAGGTGAGCCATCATTTACAAAAAAAGAGTGTGTATATTGGTATCCTTCTTGCAGCAATGTATGATAGTGATGATAATTGCTAAATGAAATTAAATTTGTGAGCGATTCAAGGTATCAATTGAGAAATTCCCATTGTGTCACAAAAATATTTTTTTTAGTGAGAATCTGATAAGAGATTCCTATACAGAATTTTTCAAACCTCAGGATCGAAAGGATATCCTATCGCATCTCCAGCATCTGTCCTGCAGTGAGAAGCCACTGGAGATCACCGGAGGGCCGTTTGTCAAATGATAAATTCCTGATCTTTGCCAGTCCGCCTTTTGCGAGTATCAGAGAAACTGCATCATGTCCGGAAATGATCCTGCTGATGAGCATCGATAACATAGGTTCGTGCCCGATCAGGAGAAGCGCGGCATCTTCACCATAGCGTGACGCACGATAAGAAAGGGCATCAAGATCGCCACCGGGCCCAAGTTCCTCCCAGACAGCTAACCGCTCTTTCTGGCCAAGCGACCGTGCCATAATTTCCGCAGTCTCATAGGCACGGGTCAGAGGGCTCGTGGCAATAACATCGAACCTGAATTTTTTTTGTTGCATCCACTTCCCGATTTTTCGCATCTCATCCTTTCCTTCAGCAGTGAGCACACGTTTACTATCGTCAGTTTCCTCAGTAGACGGTCGCGCCTTTCCATGCCGGAGAACGAAGAGATCCATACAGGAAAGACATTTCTTATCTGATATGAGGTTTGTCATCGCAATGAAAAATGGAGGGAGGACCCCCGAGTAGTGCATATGCTAAGAGTGGGTGAAATAAGCCCTATACGGGCTCCGATTCCCCCTTGATTCCCATTTGCCCTATGGGAAAACCCTGTAAAACCATCCATTTCGGTTCGTGTGGAGAATACGCCCAATTATTGCCCTGTTTGCCAAAATACGGCAGGTTTGCACCTCACCGGATGGCTTGTAAAGCCCTTTAAACCGAGCTTTTTTATGCCCCCTGGTTTACCCCATCTGCACCAACAAACCCTGCCAGAACGCGAATATGAGGCTCTTTTTTCTCCGACGAAGGTCTGGGATTCACTCCTGGCACTAGGGAAAACATACTCTCTTGCACACCCCTTCTCCGTCGGAGACTTTTTGTCGCTCTGTGTTCCCAACTCCCAAAATGACACTAATTCGTGAAAAAACGACACTATTGTTTTCGGAATACTCCATTCTATTGCCCATTTGGCTGTACAAGGCTGAATCGCAGCTGAAAATGACCGCTAATAGCACCTATTGGGAGGCAAAACTGAGGGGGGCTGGATGGGTAGCACGGTCAACGGGAAAGGAACACCTGTTTTCGCGATCGATCGTCCCGGTCCGGGACCCCAGGTGACCTGCACTCCCGAAAACTCACTTCTCCGTCGGAGACTTTTTATCGCTCTGTGTTCCCAACTCCCAAAATGACACTAATTCGTGAAAAAACGACACTATTGTTTTCGGAATGCTCCATTCTATTGCCCATTTGGCTGTCTGGGGCTGAATCGCAGCTGAAAATGACCGCTAATAGCACCTATTGGGAGGCAAAACTGAGGTGGGCTGGATAGGTAGCACGGTCAACGTGAAAGGAACACCGTTTTCACGATCGATCATTCCGGTCCGGGACCCCAGGTGACCTGCTCTCCCCAAAACTCACTTCTCCGTCGGAGACCTCCTCTTCACGAAAGGGTCATGGTCTCCATTCCAGCACAAATTCGTTGAATTCCAGCACACATACTTTGGGAAACTTCAGGATGCGCTCCGTTCTGCGGAATTCGGCATGAAGCGGGCTCCGAAATGTACGCTAATGGACGCTTTTAGATAGCCGATCGTTTGCCGGATGGGCTAAAGCAGGTGGAAAGTGAGAGGAAGGGCTGTTTTGGGGGTCGGATGGATGAATTCTCTCGTCGGATGTCGACGTGAAATATGAGGGGGGATGACATATGTGGGGGGACCCTGCAACTTCGGAGAACCGATATTTTTACCAGTGTCAGACAAGGGGTACCCCCTCCTACTTATAGTGTAGAGTGACATCGTCACCTTTTCCGGATATCAGTACTTCCGAAAAAAATGTTGACAATCACTGTAAATCTAAAAATGCATTAGATATTTTGTTTTAGGATGTAAGGTCGGATTGTTTGGGTACGTTGTCTTTAAGGAACTGAAATAATGGGATGGAAGTCCTTGGCTGTTTCCGGCGCGTGATCCTTAATCCATGGTTCATAGAGTTCGATTACGCCCCGAAATATTTTTTCTGATTTAGAGATGGGCTTATCTTTTAGATCAATTTGAAGTGTTCCTTGCGGCGTCTCCATTCCTTCTTTCAGCATCATGGTGCATTCCTCACAATCAGGTGTAGAAAGCCACAAATTCTCTACCTGAGCTAGGGTCTCCCAATAGTAAAAAAAGTACGTTTTGAGTTTTTCCATCGCTGGCATGTTTTTTTCCTTTAGCGCCGAGCATTTTGTATACAAATCCGCAACTTGATTAGATACAAGGCAATGCCGTTTAATTAAGGGTACTTTATAATCGTCTAATGGGAATCGGCAAGATATCCTAAGTTCGTCTTTACTGATAAAAATTACAATTGAAGGACCCCAATCTGCCATAACAGAGTTTAATAAAGGGATAAGGATAGGAACTAGAAGCATGCTATCCTTTCGTGTGCGAACCAGGGAAAGGAAATGAAGATAATGAAGCATCGCTACCATTATTCGAATATGAAGCGCGGAACATCCATAATAAGGCCCAAGTGCTGTGAATCCCTCTTTTTCTAACTCTTTTGCGAACATTCTACTAAGATTGAAAGAACTCAAACCCCGGAACATATGCTCATGGCCCTTTAGCCAAGAGAGCGCTTCTTTATAGGCGGGAACATCATCTTTGGAACTGACTCCACCCAAAACATTGCTCACACTTTGACAGGCGTCGATAGGGTTTTTGGGATTTATTTTCCTTGAAATCCTCTCAAGGTCTATGGCAATTTGGTGCCCCAACGGGTCCTTGTGAAATGGATACCCTCTCTTTTTCTCTAATATTTTTATAAGTGCTGCATCCTCACCCCGGAATTCATGGGCAAGTTTCACCATGGCTGAAGCATGCCCCTCCAACAGTTCTCTGTATTGTTCAATTTTATCCAGCTCCTCATCGAACTTAGAGGTGTTACCAGTCAGTTCCGCAAAATATAGTTCTAGACCAGAATCATGAACTGGACAGAAAGAAGTTAGCATTCGGTGCGACATTTCATGCCACAAGACGGTGTGACCATCAAGTTCGATAACGCTTATCAAATGAGTTTTTGGGAAGAATTCACCAAGCGTATAACCAAAATAGGGGATTCTAAGACTCGGTGAGTTAAGAGGGCGCAAAGGTGTAAAAGTCTTGTTCTCCATCTCTTTGTTCTCCCACGCTTTAGAGGAATGGCGTATTACAAATTATATCCGAGTGTGATTTTTATATCTTACTAATTCGGATTCTGATTGGTTCGTGAGAATTCAGGACTTTTACCAACTTTTTTTAACACCCTATGGCAATCACCGGATGTATCATACATATAGAGCTCCAGATTTGAAGAACAGCTTTAGCAAAAAATCCCAATTGTGCCTACTATAATTTATACCAATAATAGTGATAGATTTCCATATGATGGTCGGTTTGATGTGACCGAGTGAAAATTATTGGAGGAATGATGTTAACAAAAGAAAATCAAATCTCTGGTTTGAACCGACTGGAGGGGATCATTCAAGTTAAAAGGTTGTTAAATGTCAAAGGTATGCGTATGGTTGAAATTCGATGGATTAAGCCAAAACGCCCTCTGTTATTATGTGCAGGAATGACCGATGATGAATGGGATTTGTTTGAGAAAGCTAAAAACTCCGATAAACAAATTCTTATTGTTTCTTCACTTGGTATCTCACTTAAAAAAATGAAAAGTTTCCATGATGTGTATATGGAAATTATCCAAGAATCTCCTTTCACTTGGTTTAAAGATGAGAAGAGATTTGATCCCAGTAGACCTTACGCACTTGGTTCCGACCGAAAGATCTAAGAACTAAGAAAACCCATTAAGGGCTAGACAAACCCGGAATGGAGATCGAACGAGCGTGAATCCCCCGAAATGCACGAGCAGCAATTTTGTCCACTTTCTCATATCGACGTATCAAGCGTGCTCATGCTCGGAAGCATCCCGGTGTTTGCCCGGTGAACCAGAGTCAATAGCTCATGATTCCGTCAAGCGGTTGTTAGAGAGACAGCCTCACCACACGGAGGCGTTGTATAACGAAGCAAAACGGTTAATCCGGCCTGATGAAGGTGTACTCGTAATCGACGATAGTACCCTGGACAAACCCTATTCACATCAGATCGAACTGGTCACCCGACACTGGAGTGGAAAACACCATCGGGTTGTTCAGGGGATCAATCTGATATCGACCATTCTGGACCGATGGCTTAGCGATAGTTCCCGTAGATTTCCGGATCTATAATCCCGACAAGGACGGGAAGAATAAAAATGACCATTTCAGGGATATGCTTAGGGCTGCTGATGAACGAAAGTTTCAACCAAAGTGCGTCATCTTCGATTCATGGTATTCGAGTATCGACAACCTGAAATTGATCCGTTCTCTGAAGTGGCACTGGTGCACCCGACTCAAATCCAATCGGTTGGTAGACCCGGATCACTCACATAACCGCCCGGTTTCTGATATTGATATTCCTCCCGAAGGAAGAGTTGTACACCTGCGCCAATATGGTTTCATCAAGGTGTTCAGGATTGTTCATTCCGACGGGGAAACAGAACACTGGGCTACCGATTTCCTTGATGTATCGGAATCCGACAGAAAATCATTCAAGGATCTTGGATGGAATATCGAGGAGTATCACCGCGGTATTAAGCAGTGTTGCGGGATCGAGAGATGCCAAGGCCGCAAAGAGGTTGTTCAACGAGGCCATATTTTTCTTTCGTTGCTTGCTTTTCTTCGCCTCGAATCTCATCGTTTGAATACTGGTTCCAGCTGGTACGAGTCGAAACGCTCGATTCATCGATTGGCAACTTCACGATTTATCGCTCAACCGGGTTTCTAATCCGGTTCCTTTTGGCTGGAGTTATTACGGGAGTTTCTCGCTCCAGACTAATTCAACCGCGTAAGTCCTACCCAGATTAAAATAACTTCGCAAAACGGTCAACTAATTCTTTAGTTTTTTGCACACATTCCTTGCATAATCCCAATGCATTGATATCTGTCCCTTCAAAATTGAAACTAACCCAAATTTCCTTCTTAATATCAAGATCATGATCACAATAAATAACCTTCGAATCGGCACTTAAGGTTTGTCCGCCCATTATCTCCTTTCCACCTATCGAAATTTTTGCCCCTGTTCCCAACGTGATTATAGCCCCTTCACCAATTGAAACACGGGCTCCAGCAGAACTCATCGTTAGAGTTTTTTGTTGAGTTTTTTTCTGTGGGGTTAATCTAAAGTGTCTTTCTATAGCGTACTTATGCAACAATTCCAGCCATTCGTTTGATTTATTATAATATGGTTGAGACGATTGAATAAACGAAAATACAGTTGGATCTTTTTGAAGGAGATCGCCCATTTTTCCTTTACCCAGTGTAGATAAAAGTCCGTGTTCAGTTCCAACAATTGGAAAATAGACTTTAGCTTCATTTTTTTCTTTTTGAGATAAGAGGGGTGCAACTTTTTTGTCAAAATATGCATGCATTACTTGATCTAGAATATTGTTAAGTTTTAGAAGAATCTCTTGTGAAATATTTTCAGCTCTTTTTGTGACTTCTTTATTTGTTAAAGATCTTTGATATTCATCTTCTAATTCTGCCAACAGTTCATCTGCTCTTTCAAATTGACTTTTTATTGATTCCTGCATGGTTTTCCGGTTTGTTGATAATTAATATTACTACGTTAAGAGTTATTTGGTAAATCTTGATTTGATAATTTCAGCATTGTTACAAATTATTTCATGTCTGGTTTGATGAATTGATAAAACAATTTCTTTATATTGTCTCGAATAAATCGGTCAAGTGAGATTTATCTTAACCAATAATGAAGAGTATATTGAAATGGAACATACCCAAAAACAACAGAGTGAAAAAAAATCAATCGAAATCAGGTTCGAAAATTTTCTTGAGTACTATGAAATTCGACATCCCTGGTACTTTTGGTTAATCACGTATGTTATCCTCGCGATTATCGCGATTTTTTTGACTTTCGTTTTCTCGATTTTTTTCTTTAACATTCTCCATCCCATTGATGTGAATAGTGCCAGGTATCTATTGAGTTCATTAATTCAGAGTCAGGCTGCAATTATCGCCATTGTTGTCACATTGACGTTGATCGCTGTACAGACAACATCCGCGCAATATTCCCCGAGAGTTACTAAAATTTATTCGCAAAGTCCTCATATGTTCCTCCTTCTTATTTCGTACATCCTTTCGATCACGTTTGGAGCTGTCCTTCTGCAATTATTAGTGGATGTTGAAGGACTAATCCCCCCACTTTATGTCTTTTTTATCTCACTCTCACTATGGTTGACGATTGTTCTTGCAGTTGCTCTTATCCCATATTTTTTCTATTCTCTTGAGTCGTTAAATCCGGAACGAATTACTAAAAAGATTATTGGTACTCTCAATGAAAATTCAAATATTTCTATTGGTGCAGATCGGGATTCCTTTGAGCTGGTTTTCGTGACACGCCTTGATCAATGGGATCAATCCGTTGATCAACGTGGATCAACGGTTGATTCTGTGACGATAAAATAGGAACCTTCTTCGTGACGTAATTGATATTTTGCATCGTTGGTGGATATGGGTAAGATCTGTAAAGATTGCGGGAAAAACTTAGGCTTTCTCTCGATATTTTCAAGTATTGAACGCTGTGAGGATTGTAACAAGAAATTCCAAATTGAACAAAAAGCAGCCAAAAACGAATCCCCCGCATATATTTCCCCAATTCAACAACAATTGGTAAGTAATAAACCCATTGGTGGATCTGTCGGAGGGGAAATTGAATATTATAAACTCCAAGAATGGTGGCTGAATACATTAACTGCTGACGAACGAAATACACTTCTTTCTCTTTATAAGCCCATGGGTTTAAGCCCGGATTCACTCGTTGACGGGAAAATCACATCCTCAACTCAATCCGTAGTTACATTTTTATCAAATCTATCTGGTTGGGTCAAACAACCCGAATATCGAAAAATTGGGTATAAACTTATTGAGAAAGCTGAAAGTAGTCTCTCGAATAAAACCCCGATAATGGATCGACATTTCTTATACCAGACAAAAATGGAGATTTACTATCGCAATCGGGATGTAGATGATTTTGCTCTACCTTCTACAATCGAAGCATGTAAACAACAGATCGCTCTTTCAACAAGGGCAAAACAAGCATTTCTGAAACAATGGGGTCAGCTTCCCTCTCACGCGGGATATAAGCAGCTTTGCATAATTTTGGAAAAGCAAAAAAAATACGATGAAGTAATCCGTCTTGCAAATGAGGCAAAAATGCAAGGTTGGACCGGTGATTGGGATAAGAGAATTGAAAAATGCACGAAGAAAAAGAGTATATAAAGAGCAGGAATTTTTTATCTCAAAGTCTAGATAATCAAGAATCTTCCTTTAGTAATACCTCCCTTCTTTGATTGATGAGATTTGGGATATGGTTCAATAGACGTTTTGAGGGTTCTTTTTCAAAAAGGGGTTTGCATTTTGTTTCAAGAACTGACAAATCGGATTGAGTGCATAATGGAATGATTTTTTCCCAAATTCGAATAATATCAAACATCAATAAATCAGCTTCAGCCATTTGATTCAAACCACGTCTTTGATTAATTGTAAAAATTATTCTCTCAGTTATAAGAGTGAGCCAATTGATTTTATCTTCAGGTAGAGATCCAGTTTTCCATAATTTTTCTATGAAATAATCAAATTGCTGTGTGTATATCGAGGGCCTTATTTCAGGTATCGTAATATGATTTATCAAGTGATAGGATCTGACTTTGATTTTACAGTCATCATCAATGACGATATGAAAAAGATCTTCGCCATCGAAGGGTAATATTATGTACATTTGGTCAGCTAAAACTCCAAGAGCGACACCATATAATTTAGTGTCAATATGCTCTTTCTCTAATAAAAATTTTAAAAAGATTAACGTCGAAGTTCCTTTGCAATTTTGACTCTTTATTAGTCTAATAAGATTATAATCATCTGATACCAAAACTGATTTTTCCGAGGTGGATACCAATTCAAAAGTATCGACAATCCATTTATTAACGTACTTTAAAAGTTCTTCATATTTTGGAGGGTCGATATCAATATCAACTATTGATATTTTGCCAGTGGAGCGGATAAAATTCCATAATTTTCTTAAATCGGCATTTTCATAATATACCAAATCGGCCTGAATTTGATTAAATAATGATGTTGTGATTAAAAATTTTCCGGGAATCTTTTCCAATTCCCAAAGCAGATTCATTTTTGAGAGATTTAATAGTGAAGAATAATCAAAAATGAAGCCATTAGCATAATTGAAATTCTCAAAAATTTCTTGTTGTGAGTCTTTATCTGGTGGATAATAACGTAGATGGAAATTTGGATCTTTTAACCTAGTCATTAATTCTGGGTATGTTAACCTATATTTATCGGCAAGGATGTAACTAGGAACTTGGTGTTCAGTAAAAAATTTTTTGGTTCTTTGATCACTTTCAATTGCATTTTTATACCAATCAAGAATTTCACTGGGAGGTTTTTCCGCTTTTTCATCAACAGGAATTGCTCTGAGAAGTTTTCTATCTGGGAATTTTTTATCATGTTCTTGAAGGTATGTTATCATTCGGTCGATTTCTTTTCCACTATCCCGATATCTATTGATCATGGCCTGGACGTGACCAAAGATATCCTCTTCATTTTTAGATCCTGTTGATTCACGTTTAGCTTTTTCTAACTGTTGAAGTAAACCGGTTTTATTATCTAATAACGCTTCGATGAAAGATAGAGTAATCCAGATTTGCAGATCCTTGTTAATTTCGGCTTCAGATTCCAATGATTTTAAAATTTTCCTTGCTTCTTCTGGACTTCCTCGTTTTAAAAAGATCCTCGCTATGTTGATTTTTGTCTGATATGGGAATTTTTCCCAACCACTAAGATTAATTAATTGGTCATACGCTGCCGAAAAGTGTCTATTATTTAATTCATATAGAAAATCAAAAAATTCAAGTGATTTTTGTTCATCTTCGGGTAAAATCGAAGGGTTAATTTGAGATCTAATTTGATAAAACTCTCTTTGATTGGCTCGATTTAGTATTATCGAACAAGAATAGAGTTCTTTTTTAACTCTCTCTTGAAGAAGGGCATCTCTATCTTCTTTACACAAACTAAGACATTTTTGATAGTTTATTACAGATTTTTCAAGACAATCTCTCTTTTTTAATCGAGGACATACTTCAAAGTCAGAGAATAACCAGTCCTCTTTCATTGATATCTCACGGTATGCACTTGCTTTAATTGCATAATGATCCGGATTTTCACTATCTAATCTAATTGAATTATTGATGTGTTTTAACGATTCTCTCGGATTTTCTAATAAGATGTAGTATCTAGCAATAACATTCGATAATAAGTCATTTTGTTCGACAAGATCTTGCGCTTTTTTTGATGATTCAAAGAAAATAATTGCATCCTTAACAGATTTTGTAAAAAATAGCCCCCATAAATAGACTTCTAAAAATTGAGGATTTGTCTGATCTGATTTTTCCCATAGTGAGGAGGAAATTTCAAATGATTTCTCAAAATTTTCTTTTCCATGTTTATTTATGTAGATTGATGCAAGACACCCTTTTGCCTTATCATTTGAGGGATCATAATCTAAAGAACAATTAGCATGTTGTTCAGCGATATCGAAATTTCCTCCGATTTGCTTATTTCTATTATATATCACTGCGAGTAAATGATACGCCTTTGAGAGTAGATTTTTATTTTCCGGAGAGGTGTTCTTTAATACCCCAATAACCTCGAAAACTTTGGTTTTTGCTTTTTCGTATTGATGATTATTTATCAAATCTATAGATTCCTTAAGTTCGTCATCAATTTTTTCTGTTGGAAGAAAACTTGAGATTGCGCCTGTTTGTGCTTGAAGGATAGAAACAGTGGTTCGTTCGATTCTCTCAAGGAGTTCTCGTTGTTCTTTATGACGTTCTTGAGCCTTGTATTCATGTGAAGGTAAATCTCCTTCCATAATTTTTGACTGCAATATGTCATTTGATGCCAACCGAATGCAAAAAAATAATTTCCGAGCAAATGCCTCAGTTGATCGTTCACCTATCGGCTTAATTTCACAGAAAACTTGAACGAACTCGTTTTCGATATATGTGGGAGATTTTTCCGAATCGAGATAAATTTGGGAAATGATATCGATAATTCGATCATTAACAATGAACGTATCGAGATTCTTTAATTCCGCAGTGGGAATACCGTCGAAATCAATTTCAGACTCAATTCTATCACTGAATGATAAAAGATTCAGATATCCTGTAATGTCTTGTGGACGGAATACTTTTCTTTTAGCTTTGTTTAGAACCGCGCAGATTCCTGTCGAAATTACGTTAAGTGCGATGATGCCAACAGTTGGATCTGAAAGTATCGCAGGATCTAACATTACAATATACCATTCAATACACGGAGGTATAAAAAAACAAGGAAATGTATTTTTGTATTTTTAATGTGTTTTTAAAAATGGTATAATATACTTAAAAGCGAGAAATGACGGAAATTAATTCAATCTCCAACAAACAAGGTAGATAATTAGGATATTCGAGGTATGCCGTGACTGAAGATGAAGTGATGATGGAATATTTAAGATCGTGTTCGATACCTGAAGAAAATGTAATTGATGAACTTCGAACACAATCTCCCGAGTTTAAATTGTTTTATTCTGCAGAAGGAGACAGAATCAGATCCCCAATACTATGGCTACATAATAAAAAATTAAGAAAAGGGGATCAACTCCAACCGGGTTTTTTAGCTGAAACAAAAACATTTCCAAATGGTTATGTAGGAATTATCATTCGAAATAATCCTGCGAAGATAGGGGATTCATCGACTATCGCTCATGAACTTGCACATGTAATTTTTGGGGATGAAGGATTCCCCCGTGTTGGCCATTATCGCGGCTGTGAAGACCAAGAGGTGATCAAGCTTGCCAGTATGTTTAGCAATATGATTCATGACCCACTCGTGATTGAAAAATTGCTTAAATATGGATATGATCTTCGTCTAGAATATGCAAAAGAATGCATAGACGGCATTAAAAAATTCAAGAAACGACCCGAATACAGTGGAATTGCACGAATTAAGGCTTCATTTTTATTTGCTCAATCTTTAATAGAATACGACCTTCTCTTTGATGAGAATAATAATCCCGTTATGAATACATATCAAAAATGAATGAACAATTTCCCAACATAATGAAAGATGCAAGAAAAATATACGAGTTGGTTAAAACTAATGGAATTGAATCGCCGGAAAAGGTTGAGACACTTATTCAAAATGTAATTAAGATGCATCCGGGTTTATCTGAATTACTGGAAATTTATCATTAATTTTTTTTTACAATATCGAATCCAGTTTACTGGAATTTTATTAAAAAAAGCGCGCTCGCTAGAAAAACAACTTTTCAGAACAGCGTGATATCACATATGAGAGGGTTCAAAATTTACGAGATACCTATTACCCCGCATTGTTATTGTGGGTTATAGGTAACTCAAAAAAAGCCACTCTTGTTATTGAATGATCTCTTTTCACACTATTTCAAAAATTCTTTCGGGATTGTATTGGATCCTAGAATAGCTTTTTCCTATTATAAAGAAATTGTAATAAAAAAGACGTGATAATGATGGATGAATATGAATTCACTTCAGAGGAAATAGAACGCGCTTTTGCTGACGCAGGCGGCGAATGTGAATGTTGTGGAAAGCAACTCGTTTGGTCGAACAGTCAAGTGAATGGAGGACGTGGACAATGGGAAGCACATCATGGCAGTCGAGCTACACCTGTTATTCTATGTACTGGAGGACGTGAGAATTGTCATTTTTACTGTGGCCACAATGGCAATTGGAAGAATCGTGGCATCACTCCTCGTACACATAAAGGGGGATAATCACTCTTTTTTTTATGATCATGAAATCTCTCTGATTGATTGTGTTACTTCCCACTTAACGTGGCTCTGGCATTGTGCGATTGATGATCTTTTTTTCAAAATATTCTAGTTAGCCTTATTTTCTTTAATATCATGGGATCCGTTTTGATTATCAATTTTGAGAAATTCCTTATAATCTAGGAATCGAGGATATTTTCCAACAGTACTAAACAATTCATTTATAAGTGTTTCTTGATGGTCGGGCGTTTCCTTCACTTTCAAAAATAACCCCAATAATTGGATCGTTGTAATGAGACAGTGCTCGCGATGCTCGGAAAATTTTAGCATTTGATCTGGAAAATCTTCCTTATCTCGATCTTTCAAAGGGAGATTATTGAAGGAATTGATTATCAGAAATCCTTTTGGATGAATAGAATTCTCCGAGAGATATTCCATCACCCATTTCTCTAATTGGGCCGCATTCTTCTCAGAAGCGCTTTTTGTTAATCCTTTAATTTCCGCAACAGCAACTTTGCCGTTATAAGAAAGAATTAAATCATCTCGCCCAATTTTTCCTTTTTCTGCCGTAAAACCAATTTCCTCAAATACCTTTTTTACAATTAATTCCAAGGATTTTCCGGTACCGGAAAATAACAATTTATACTCTCTTAACCGATTTAGTTTTTCTTTTTCTTTGGAAATAATTTTTATTAACTCATTCATTTCTCGTTCTTTCTCAGAGATGACATTAACTTGGTCTTTTTCTCCAGGGAGTTTATATCGATCAGACCATGAAGGAAGACTAAAATCTCCAGTTTCCGTTTGTAATTTTTTTATTAAATCAAGCAATGACTCAAGGAAATTTTTCGATATTTCTCTAGATTCTTTTTTTGTATTTCTTACTGGATCGATTGAAGGTAATAATAAGATGAAACTCTTTTTTGTTTTAATAAACGTGCCAACGGATTTTTCGGTTCCCTTAATGAATAAAAATGGTTTTCCGATGTTCGATCTAAAATATGCTGAAAAAAAGTGATACTCTTTCATTCGGTCCCAGTAAATCTTGAAAATGCTGTCGCCACGGAATTCAATGGAGTCTCCTTCTGATGCAACCGTTTCTATAGTTGAAAATGGGATCGCGTCATTTAAGTCAAATTTTTCAACCGAGTATGTTGATTTTTGATTCCTTCCTGATCCGGAATAGGTTGTTTGACCATTCCAGCGATATAATGAGGTTGGCGTGGGGACAAAAATGACAAGTGGTCTTCCATTCTCTAACAGATCATCCAACTCTGTTTTGCGGCGTTTTAATTCATCGGCAAAACGAATTGATTCATCATTTGAAAGACATTTATAGCCCCCATATGTAGGGTACCGCGAATCGGCCGAATAATCATCAAATAAAAAAGATGGATCCCACAATACCAAGTCATAATCTAATAAAGACATTGTAGATCGAAAAAGTACATGGGATATGTCCTTATTTTCAAAATCACATCCTATTGAGCCAATTCTCATATTGAAATGTTCCCTTCCTATCTGTTATCGTCTTAACAATATTGCTTTGTTCTCTTTAAGAATAAAAAGAGTGTCAAGACAGCATTTTAAATTCTTTAGTTTTACCTTAAATCAAGTACCCCATGTCCCCTCCCACCCCCAGAGAAATCATCAATACCCTCTCCGGGTGATATCTACCCATGGAGGAAGATCCGGCACAACAAATGCCTTCAGGACTGTCGGAACAGGAAGCAGCTGAACGACTCGGACGCATCGGCCCGAACCGGATCGCACGGCCCCGCGAAATTTCATTCCCCGGTATCGCAAAAGAGGAAATAACAGAACCGATGATCCTTCTCTTGGGAGTCGGTTTCTTTTACACCATTTTCGGCGAACTCCGCGATGCTCTTACCCTCTATGCGATCATCGCTGCACTGGTAGTGGCTGAAATCGCAAACGAGTACCGGGCAAACCAAATGGGCCTGCCGACGGGATAACACGAGTCGCGGATATCACCAGCCTTGACCGGTGATGCAAAGCACATAATATCCATTGAGATTAAAACACCAGTATGTCTGATGATTCTTCCCCGAGGTTTGGTGAAACGATGGCATATGTTTTATGCATCATTGTTTCAACCGCAATGATCTGGTATCTTTTGCTATCGATATTCGGACCGTGCGACCCGTGCACAGAAAAAACACTGGATTATATTTTTCTTATTCCATTTTGTCTGATAATTGCGTATTCCAAGATCAGGCTTTTAATTATATTATTCCCGGCGAGGATAGAATCCTGCGGGATTTGTTCTGTAATTTCCTGAGATACCCATAATCCCCTTATTAAACACAAGACTCCGGCTCCCACCCCCCACCAAATCAAAGTGTATAAACCCCGGCACGGAATAGTTTTAGTAATAATCTGACACAAAGTCCCGGCAAAGAATCCGGCATATTAACAACGGTGACCCCCATGCAGCTGAACTCCTGTAAAAAAACCTACAATTTCGATACACAGCGTGCTGCCCCCCTTGAAGAGACACTCGCCCGCATTGAACCAAAAGTGCCCGCAGTGGGTATAACACGAGTCGCGGATATCACCAGCCTTGACCGGATCGGTATCCCGGTCTTTTCCTGCATCCGCCCGACCGCAGAATCGGGAGCAATCACGGTATATAACGGCAAAGGGGCGACTGTCGAAGAATCACGCATCTCGGCGATCATGGAAGGAGTCGAGCGGTATTCCTCGGAATTGCACGACCGGAGGACTCATCTCGCACCCTTCCAGGAGATGCTGGCTCACGGGCGGGTGCTTGACCCAAAAGACCTGATCCTCCCAAAAGAGGCAGATGTGGATCGCCTCATGCCTTGGATTGAAGGATATGATATCGCCAATGATGAATCGGTCATAGTTCCGGCTCACGCGGTTTTTCACCCGCTTCCCCCCAATTACCGTGGACCCTTCCGCACGAACACAAACGGTCTTGCCTCGGGTAATACGTTTGAGGAGGCGGTCTTTCACGCCCTGTCCGAGGTGATCGAGCGGGATGCATGGTCGCTTGTCGAGGCGTGCCGGGACACCGGCCCCTGCGTCGTGAATATCGATGATCCCATGATAGCGGACATGCAGAAGAAATTTGCGGATGCACAGGTAGAAGTGATGGTACGGGATATCACCAGCGACATCGGCATCCCGACCATGGCGGCAGTTGCCGATGACGTGCTGCTCAAAGACCCGATGCTGCTCACGATCGGTATCGGGACGCATACCAGCGCACGGATCGCCGTGATGAGGGCGCTGACCGAAGTGGCACAGAGCCGGCTGACGCAGATCCATGGGGCACGCGAAGATACCACCCTAGCCGAACTCCGCAAGAAGATGGGATACGACCGGGCAAAACGGATCAATGCCTACTGGTTCCGCGAGAACGGGACCGAGGACTACAGCAGTGTCCCGTCATCTGACAGCGACGATTTCCTCACCGACATCCGGTTTATGATCGAAGCGCTCAATAAACAGGGACTCGACCGGGTGATCGTTGTAGACCTTACCCGTGAAGAGATCGGGATTCCGGTAGTGCGGGTGATTGTTCCGGGGCTTGAAGTCTTTGCGATGGACGCGGAACGCCGGGGAGAGCGGGTGAATAATGCAAAAGATCATCGTCTTTCTCGGGCCAAGTCTTGACCAGTCAGCAGCAGAGAAGATCCTTCCTGCCGAATATCGCCCTCCCGCGAAACGTGGTGACCTGCTGGCTGCAGTTCACGATGGTGCGACAATAATCGGCTTGATAGACGGTGTCTTCCACCAGGAATCCGCAGTTGCCCACCGTGAGATCCTTACCGCGATAAAAAAGGGTGTCAGGGTCGTGGGTGCATCAAGCATGGGAG
>Ga0315274_10006207_pt1 | contig 17417 bp, 18 predicted proteins | sample YL17G02_20_MG_FD_203700 | JGI IMG/M metagenome (GOLD analysis project Ga0315274, IMG submission 203700) | Sediment microbial communities from Yellowstone Lake, YNP, Wyoming, USA - YL17G02_20 | ecosystem: Environmental > Aquatic > Freshwater > Lake > Sediment | place: USA: Wyoming | collected...
TGAGCCCTCTGAGGAGAGCTCTTATGAAGCAGCTGAGGGCGACATCTGACTTTACGCATTCTTGTTCGTCCATCACTCGGATTTCAAGGGCTCTCCTGTCAAAGCGGAAGATTACTCCTCTTGAGTTAATCCATTCCTTGTCCAAAAGCAGTTTGCTTGCTCCAGCAGCTGCCAGATCCTTTGAGTATTTTCCGATGACTTCTCGGTCATACGTAACGAAGGATTCTGCATGTTCAGGGATTACATCGGCGGTTATTGATGGAATTTCACGTTGGTTTTCCTTGTAGAAATGCAGTCTGTTGTCCACGTTTTCGCCAAGCTTGCCCTCGTAGATCGGTGAGGATGCTGCTATGGCAGGAAGGTAAGGTAGAATGTTCGCGATGAGGTTGTGCAGCAGCACCCCGCTTTTTTCGTCGGAGTAGGGTAGATTGAGCTGGTAGCTTTGTATGTTTAGCCATCCGTGTCTTTTCAGACTGAAGATCTGACTGTAGGCTTCGTAGATTTGGCGGTGGCGATGAGGCCATATTCCTGTTTCGTTAAGTTTTAACAGCGGATGCATTCCTGTTCCCAGAAGATATGCGCCGTATTTGTGATTAACGAACTCGTGAAGAGTCAGCACTGCTTCTTGCATAGTGTTCTCAAATTCGACGGGAGAGGTGAAGGGCGCGTTTGGTTTTACTTCCATGACGTGGAGTTGAAGTTCCTTGCCGAAACTGAATTTGGGCATTTTGACGAAGTTGACGATGCGGCCGTGAAAGTCTTTGAGCACTTTGTCGGCTATGGGTAGAGCCTTCAACTCGTTGTCGACCAGCGAGAATTCGTGTTCTGGTCCGAGTACTTCTAGAGTCTTGTACGTGTGTGTTCCTCTTTTCTTTGCGTGTTCGCGTTTTTTATATAAAAGTTAAAGCAAGACCTAATACTTATATCTTACTGCTCCCATAGGATACGTAAGGTAAACCAAAATGAAAACCCAAAGAGGAGGTGACATGAAATGGTAAAGATCACGTGCACGAACGTAATGCAACTCTGGGCAAACCAATACCCTGAGGTCATGAGATGGCTTACGCACCTGCAAAAGAAAGAGAGCAGCGCGCTTTTCTTTTATCACTTTTGTGAATGGGCGCACAAGACGCCCCCTGAGCTTTTGGCGTTAAAGGAAAAAGACGCAACCATAACGCCACCACCGAACACGGTGGAGAAACTTCTTGACGAATTCTGTGGCGCAGACTTAGAGGATTTCACGAGCACCGAGAAATATAACACGGCCATACAGGTCAAGAGCTTTTTCAAGTGGTCATATCGCAGCCTAGAGAAAGCCTGCGGAGTCGTCAATTATGAAAAGGTAAAGCCTTACAATGCACTCAATAAAGAGGGCTTGCGAAAACTTTACAACCGCGCATTAAACCCGCGTGACAGAGCCCTAATTCCCTTCGTGACCTGCACAGGAATCGCAAAGGAAACCTTAGCGAATCTGCTTTGGGGGCATCTTGAGGAAAACTGGGAAAGTAAAGACCTTCCCACGATCGACATAGGTCCAGAGCTACTCAAAGGACACGGGAAAGGAAAGTACAAAGGCGTGCGACAAATCACATTCCTGACTCCGGAGGCGAAGCGGGAACTCGTCAATTACAAGGACTGGATAGAGGGCAAACTGGGGCGAAAACTTACAGCACAAGATCATGTGTGGCTGACAACCTGCAACCCATATGAACCCTTAAGTTATGATGTGCTAGCTCAGGTGACAATTGCGCTCAGCAAGAGGGCGAAAGTGCCATTCTCCCTGCACGACGGGCGACGCTGGATAAACACGGCTCTTGAGCAAATCGGCATAAGCTCCAATTGGGCGCGCAAGATTAGGGGTCGTAAGGTGAAAGGAGAAGAGGCACCCTACTCGCAGCCGGCCATTAACCAACTCAAAGAAAAGTTCCGAGAAGCCGTGCCACTGCTAGAGTTTACAAGCGAAGCGTCAAGCACCGTGGACGAGCGGCTCAAAGCAGTGGAGAAAATCATGCAAGACATGACGCCTGAGCAAAGAGAAACCATGCAGAGACATGGCATAAAAATGTTCGCAAAAACCGAAGCGGCTAAGCGAAAAGATAGAAAGGAAAAGGAATGCACAGACGGCGAACACTGCCAAAGAGTCGTGAGCGAAGAGGCGTTACCTGAACTCTTAGCGCAGGGTTGGCACGCATCCATAGTGCTCCCCTCAGGGAAAATCGTGCTAGAGCGCTAAGTTTTCCCTTCTTTTTGTTATATTCGTTATGTTTGTTATATTCATTGTCCTAAAACGAGTTGTTTTTCTCATTTGGCTTGTTCTTCTCTGAGCTTGTGTGCACCGCTTTTCAAGTGTGATTTTGGTTTTCTCTTTTTGATTTTCTCTCTTAAAAACCCGTGCACGCAAGCTCAGCTATTTTTACCCTGATTTTGATTTAGAGCTTGCTTTGGGAGAGTGTGTTGCAAAGACATGTCACAAGGGCTGAATGCGTTACAAAGCTTGAATCTTACATGGTTGCGTAAACTGAGCAAGATGCAAAGAGACAGCTCTAGCGCGTACGTCTTACTGCGTCTTCACCAGTGTAACCATCTTAGGATCGCATGAGTCAACATCGAAGAGTATTGAGAAATCGCAAGGAAAACCGATCTGCAGGGCTATTAGGTCTTTTTTCGTCTAAAATTTTTCGATCGAAGGTTCGAGTTTTCAGTTGTAGTTTGGGCAAGCTTCATTGAAGTATGCTCTAATTTGTTTGCATTGGAAGTTTGGTGCGAGGCAGAGTGAAGAAACCAGTAGAATGTAAACTTGAAGAGGGGCTGGTTGATCGCATCGATAGAGTAGCTGAGCTTCTCAAAACGAACAGGACAGACATCATCAGAAGCGCATGCGTGGCATATTTGAGAAACACAGAATAGTTGTTGAGAAGGGCGCGTTAATTTCTTCTGGTTGGATTGGCTATCGTTACTATTTCTTTGAAGTTAGTCGAGGGCATTCACCTGCTTCTAACCCCAGATGTATTTGAAGTCATCTCTGAAGTTTTTGAATGTCTTTTCTTTCATCGGATAATTCTTGACTGAGACTCTTCCAGCGGCTTTCTCAAAAGTCCACATTGCAAACTTGCTCGCGTCTGCAATAACGTGATCTGCCCCACGTTTCATACGTGCATTTTCAGATCCACAATCGTTGTAGAATGGCAGTAGTACATTGCATGAGTGTGTCGAGAAAATCACTTGTTTGTTGTATTTGTTCACTGCTTCATTTATCATGTCGACGATAACCTCTTGACTCTTGGGATGAAGAAATGCTTCAGGCTCCTCTATTATGAGTGTTGAGCCTTCCGGAGAGAAGATTACTGCAGATATGATTGCTGCGGCACTCTGAAATCCAGATCCTTGCAGACTTGCATTGACATCTACGTTTCCAGATATTGTTTCAAGAAAGACTTGGTCGCCCCTAATTGGAGTTTTCAGTTCAGACATGTCCGGGTCTATCCTTCTTAGCCAGGATTCAGCCAAATTCCATTTCTTGTCTCGATCTGTCCATCTTTCGAGCAAGTAATTGATTACGTTGAGACCGTTTGGTTTCAATGGCTGGAGAAGGCCACTCGTCGGTTGCACTCTGGTTTGATATGGCAAAGGAGAACGATTTGGACGAAGACACCATATTCTCTGTAGAATGTCGATGTATCGAGGATCACCTGGTCTAATTGACTCGTTATTCGCTTTCAGCGCAATTCCCTGATCTGGAGGAAAAGTAAAATTGAAATCGTATGTTCCTGTCTTATCCTTTAGTTTGAAAGATATGTCAATTACCTTCTTTGTGTCATGGGCATTGACGGCAGCATCAAAACTGTGAAGGTTGAAGAATTCAGTGTCCCAATTCAAAGCTCCAGTAACTGAGAAGTATCTAGCGAGGTTCATTGCGGCAAGGAGCATACTCTTACCTGAGTTGTTTGGTCCAGCAAGTAGAGTTTCCTGTGAAAAATCGACCGAAGTAACTGCGTCGTCAAAACAACCCAGATTCTTCACCGATATTCTTTCAAGCATGATTTTAGTGTTGGACAGAGCCCTAATCAATCTATCGGTATGATTAGAGTGATGTTCCGGCCATGCTTGCCTCGGGCAATTTTGAGGTGCTCATACTGTAACATTGTTCCAATGAAGGAATTACATTGGGGGATCACAATTACGTCGAGTTTTCTTTTTGTTTCATGAATACGTCGCCATGAACCGATCGCGACCGAGTTCTTTCGACAATCAGTCCTATCAACCGTTGTTTTTTGCGCCACTTGAGGCTAAGCCCAGATGGATCGAGTCTGTGTTTGCTAATAATTCTTTTCAGTTCATCAAGCTCCAGTGTATCGAGAAACTCGAGAAGACCTTCTTTGCCCTCTTTTGCCAGAATCTGAAAAACATCAACGCTTGCTCGATTCTCATGTTTTCTTGAAAATTCATGTTTCTCTAGCCGAGCGTAAATCTTCTCGGTGAGTCCTCTGTTAGATTCTATCTCTTCTGCCAATATCCTAAGGATTGTTGCCAGTTTTTTCTGATCTTTCGTTAAGCCGGACATTTTGCTCTGAACTCTGTTACCAGACTTCTATATACTTCATAATATCCACCGTAGCCATATTTCTGTTTTAGTGTGTTAGGGAAAGCATCGAAATCCGCCGCTTCAGCTGACCTTGCTGCTTCTTTAATTTTCGTCTCCCACACTGGAGGATACAAACCTGTTCGAGCTTTGTTTTCTAGATCTAAGGCCATAGATCTGTGCAAGTTAATCTCCCTGACTTTTGACAGTATGATACCGAGAGGTGTTATTTGTTTTTCCCAATTGTTAGCGAATTGCCTTACGCGCTTGATGATCTGAGGGATACCAAGTGTTGACAGTATGTCTGGAATAACAGGTATTAGGTAGCTGTCACTGATTTTCAGTGCGTTTTGTGTTATGAGTCCTAGGTTCGGAGGGCAATCTATCAGGACATAATTGTATTCATTTCCCTCGAGAATCGTTTTCAATGCCTTTTCAAGAACTGTTACCGGATCGTCTCGGTAGTTGGTCGTAGCCGGTATGAGAGGAAGTTTGTCTTGGAGATCGATGAGATCAAGACTTGAGGGAAGAAGATTAAGTCCTTCTATCCCTCCATGAATATTCGAAACATTTCTGATGATGCTGTCATAGATGCTAAAACTGCTGGTTCCTTCGAGCTTGTCTTTGAAGAGTTGAGCAAGGGTACGACCTGAATCGTTCCTTTGGTCCCAATCTTGTTGACTGATCAGTGACACTGTTGCATTGGTTTGAGGATCAACGTCAATCACAAGAACACGGCATTTCTCCTCTTCAGAGAGAAACTCGGCAAGGGCTACTGTCATTAGAGTTTTACCAGTCCCGCCCTTAAGATTTATCGTGCTCACAATTCTTGTCATGACAACCGACATTCTTGGTGTCAAGTCGAACTTTTATCATTTTCCTAAACCTCTGTTGTAGTAAAACCAGCATGGTCCAAACGGACAAAGTGTGAAAGTCTAAAAGCAGACGCAAGCGAATCTAACCACAGTGGATCTGCGGGACTTATTTCGGGAATATTCTGGCTGCGTCCTCTAGCAAGAGAGGTTAACGTGGCAGTAGAGACGGTTCATCAAGCGGTTGGTATTCGAGCGCGTACGGGACAGTAGCGCGCGCCTGTTGAAATTCCATAGCTCGTCAACAACTCTCTCATAGGTTATGCATCTTTCTGGCATCCACCATGCAACTCGAATTCTTATAGCAAGAAGATAATATTCTATATGATGCCCAGATATCGGATTGCATTTCTCGTGGAAACGAGTCTCTTCAACCCTCTTGAAGGATACTATCAAATCGAAGAGTATTTGCTCAAACCCTGCCTAATCACTGAACAGAATGAGAGATGTGACCGGGCCAATTTTGTTCTTGATTTTCTTTCTGAAGAAGACCCTGTAAGAGAGGGATGGGATAGACTGGAAGCAACTCACACTGCAACCAAGAAGGCGATAACATTTCTTTCTTTTCTAGTCCTTGCAACTAGACGTTGGGCTCAGCTGACCTGTGGTTATACAGAGAACAGTATCAGATATGGACCTGTTGTCTTCTATCGTTCAAGGAAGTCTGGAAAAAACGAACTGAATTGCTTCAACATTGATGAAAATGCCAGAGCTGGCGGACTATTTAGAATCCAGAGACCCGACATTTCTCGTGAGTTAATAGACTGCCAAGGGACTAGTCTACCTTCTGACATACTGGAACTAGCTAAGAGATTCTTGTCTCTGAAAGACCCTGAAAGAGACAAATTCATTAATGCTTGTCTTTCTTACCAATTCGCTCTTGAGAACTGGATGGCCTATCCTACAGTAAGCATGGTTGCATTGGTATCTGCAGTCGAGTCTATGATGTACGACGTTAAAGTTGACAATGTGTGTGAGCTAACCGGAAAGGAGTGCCCTAAGACGCATGGTGTAATGAAGAAGTTTCGAATGTTTTTTGAGCAAAATATCGGTCTTTACTCCAGTGTGAAACTGCTCAATTACTTGTATTCCGAGAGGAGGTCAAAATACGTTCACGAGAGTCTGTTGGGAAAAGGAGAAATTCGTGGAATCCGCGTTCTTTCTAGCGGAAAGAAAGAGGAGAAAAAGCTCAACGAAGAAAAAGAAGTCCTGGAGAGACTTGTTAACGCAGGTTTGATTGAATGGCTGAAGAAACGCTAACTTGCATCTCACCTCAATGATAGCAGGCATCTCTTCCAATATGTCTTGTTTCTGACACTTCTCCTTGGCAAGCCTTGCAAAGAAAACTATTCCTTGGCGATGCCAAAATTCCCTTAGACTCCTAATGCAACATAGTTTAGAGGTGAAACCTGTTTGGTTAATCATGTTGAAGAATGGGAAGTGCTAGAGGAGTATGCGGGAGACAGGCAGGACTAGAATCCTTAGCGCGCTTGTTTACTTCTTTACCTGAATGAGCTTATCTCTAGTCGCCTCTGCTACAAACTCGGCTCGACTGCGGTATCCCAATAGTTTCTTCTCGAGAATCTTGTCAACTTCGTCTGCGAGTTCAACGGGAATCTTGACGTTGACGTATTGTTTAGGCACGTTTGTCCCCTTGATCGCAACTCAACCGCAAATCTTATGAGAATAATGGATAACCTATGGCGCATAGGTGCTTCCTTGGAGCCAGAGGTCCACATTGTAGAGCGCTACTTGCAATTGGTGAGAAAGTGTTTCACGATGACGAATGTTATGCTAGAAGGGGGCAAAGAAATCGATTTGCTCGCGGTCAACCCGATTTCTGGCGAGAAATTTCACATTGAGGTCAGGGTGACCATCGCCAAAGGCTTCCGAATAAGGCTTAAGGACACGCAAACCAAGGATGGCCGCAAACACAGAAGAGGGCTAGACACGTTGGATGATATCAAGTTCAAGCCGGTTGCCAAAGCTGCAGAGGAAATCTTTGGCAGCAACGAATATAGGAAAATATTGGTAGTGTGGGAAGTTGAAGATGGGACCGTGATTGAGCAGGCGAAAAGCCTCTATGACATAGAGGTATGGAAAATGTCAGACATCCTGAGCGAGTTGAATAGGGAAGTGAAAACGAAGGCGTACCGGGACGATGTTTTGAGGACGTTGCAGCTTATCTCCGGCGGAGTTGGCGATTCCTGACTTCACTTTTTGACCAAGAAAAGCCTTCCACCCTTCCTAGCTTCTGCCGTCCGACCTAAACTAAAATCGAGTTTTAATGCGCGCGCCAGAGATCGCGCTCACGTTGCATTAGCGCCGTATCGTTTCTTTCCAACTGTGGGAAAACTCAATTCTGCTTTCCAGGCCAACTCTTGCGAAATATGCGTCCTAGGCTTCTTAGGCGCCCTTACTCACTGATTTCACGGTGAAATCTTCACGTATCTTTTGATTTCGGAGACGGCTCCTGGATGTTTGTACAAGAAAACCCAGACATCCATATAGCGCGACACGAGATCCCAGATGTCATCCTGCAAGATAGAAGCCAGCGTCTCTGTATCGGCAATTCTTCCCAGAACGTATGGGTTCGTTAAACAATGATATATTGCGTCTTTGAGCAAGCTGTCGACTAAGGCATGGAGAGCCTTTCTTTCATCTTCCTTTATAGTTGCTTCAGAAAAAACATGATCAATTGCTTTCTCCCATCCCTCATCTGAGTCTTTTTCGTTCTCTGGTAGCTTGTTGTGTTCCTCCTGGGCGAGTTCTTCGATTAGCTTAGTTGTTTCTTCAGCATCGGCGGTTGTCTTCTCCAGAACATCCATAACGTATTTGCCGATGCGACTCAATGATTCTTCACTGATACGGAATTGTTTGGAACGAGACAGGCTCTCCCAGAATTTCTCGGCGGGTCTGTAGAACGTCTTCTTGTAACCGCGTTCCACTTTTTCCAGTTTTTGCTCCGCAACGAGAGCTGACAAATATCTAGCAACGGTTCTTTCACTGACTCCCACACTTTTGAGGTCGCCGACTATCTCCTTGTAGGAGGTCCATTTTCCTTCGTTGTCCCTTCTACTCCATAACGCCAGCATTTTCTGCTCAATTCTTCCATGTTCTCTTTTTGGCATGTCGCTTCGCTTCTATTGTGTTCTGTAACATGGAAATGATGTTGGCATTAATAAATACTGTCATTTGGCACAAGGTTTTTAAGGGCTTGTATCCTGTGTCTTTAATACTGCAAATTGGCAGTATAACAACAAAAAAGGAGTTGAAATGAAAATGGTTTATTGTAAATGTGAAATATGTTCGCACAACAGTTGCGTTGAGTATGAAGCCGAGGAGGAGATTGATGAGTGGGTAGTGACGAACGCGAGGAATAGGCGCGCGCTTTGTGCGAAGGTGTAAACATGAAAAGATACAGCGAGAAAAGGATTCAAGAACTCACAGCACTAGGCGAACCTATCACTATTCCGCAATCTTTAATCGACAAATTGAAACCCTTTGGCGCTCACTTTCTCAAAGTCGCCAAACCCATTGCAGGCGATGAAAAGTCAGGCAAAAAAGCTGTCGAATATGAGTGGCAGGATAAACCCTATAATGCCGAAGAACTTGCGGAATGGCTTGCAGACGGAAACAATTACGGGTCGATGGCTGGACGAGGCATCGCAATTATTGACTTTGACACAAAATCGCTAGCAGAAGAGTTTGAAGCAAAAGTCAACACCCTCACAGTTCAATCTGGCAGAATCAGCGGTGAGGGACGACACGCTTACATGCGAAGCGACGCAACAGAGAATGGACTTTTATTTGACAAAGACGGCAAGCAGGTTGGTAACGTTCAAGTTTTCAATAAGTACGTTGTCGGACCTGGAAGCAGACACAATTCAGGCGGCACATACAAGATCGTTAAAGATGTTCCACTGGAATGGGTCTCCAAAGCGGATTTAGAGAACATTTTCGGGGGCAGGCTAAAATGGTCAGGTGCGATCCGAAAGGACGAAGAAGAGGAAGCCGAAGATGAAAAGACAAAAATAGGCACAGACATTCCGCTAGGACTCCTCATAGATTTATCCAAATTGAAAGAACGCGGGAATGAACACCAAGGAAGTCACCCGCTGCATGGCTCCACGACAGGGAACAACTTCACCGTCAATGTCAAAAAGAACGTATGGCACTGCTTCCGTTGCAATTCGGGTGGTGGAGGACTCATGTGGATCGCCTTGAAGCATGGAATAATAGAATGTCACGAAGCCCACAAGGGTGTCTTGAGAGGCTTGAAGTTTATCGAAACCATAAAGTTCGCGAAGGAAGAGGGATTCCAAGTCAAAGTGCCAGATGAAGAGGTCAATCCAGATGTTGAGAGATTTTACGAAAATGATGAGCATGGAAAACCGCATTTTATGCCAGTGTATGTCGCCGTAGAGTTGCTGAAGGAGAATCATTTTCTAACACAGACCACCAAAGGGTTCATGTTCCACTACAATCCGACAAATGGGATTTACGAACGGAACGCCGAGGATTTTATCAACGCGGAAGTGGCAAGGAAGTTGGGTAAGCACTACATGATAAACCGTAAAGCGGAGATTGAAGCGTACATTAGGGCGCAAACGATCAAAGAGATACCAGAAACTGATGCACACCTACTCGCGGTGAAAAACGGGATTTTGGATGTGCGGACAAAAGAGCTGAAACCCTTCAACCCTGAACACATTATCTTTAACGCTATCCCCACGACATATGACGCAAACGCCAAATGTCCGCTTTTCGACAAATTCCTACCCGAAGTCGTACCCGGAGAAAAGGATAGAACAGTCCTGCAAGAACACGCCGGCTACACTCTTCTCAAGGATAATAGGTTTCAAAAAGCTCTCATGCTGACTGGCAAGAAACAGAATGGGAAAAGTACATTTCTCTGGGTGATTGAGAAACTCATCGGAGAGAAAAACGTAAGCAACATACCGTTGCAGATTCTGAGTGACAGTACATACAGGTTTTTCCTGTCACAATTATACGGGAAAATGGCGAACATAAACGCCGAGTTACCCCCCACAAGACTCAAGGAAACCGACACTTTCAAGAACGTGGTCACGGGCGATACAGTAACAGCGGAGTTTAAGGGCGTGAACCCATTCACCTTTCACCCATATGTGAAACTGTTTTACGCGGCAAATCAGCTTCCAGAATTACCAAAGGATACGGAGGCTTTTCTCGTCCGTTGGGATATGGTGGAGTTCCCGAACACATTCCTGCCAGGGGACCCAAGACGCGACCCCAAACTTAAATGGAAACTCACGACCCCTGAGGAGTTGAGCGGAGTGCTCAATTGGTGCCTTGAAGGATTGCAAAGGTTATTACTCAATAATGGGTTCACCAAGAGCGACACGCTTGCCGAATTAGAAGACCGCTGGATCGTTGAGGGAAACAGCGTCAAGGCTTTCATTGAGCGGTGCACGGTCACCGAGTTCACCGAAAACTTGGAACACGGCAAGGCTTATGATGCGTATGCGCGCTTCTGCGAGAAACACAAAGTCGTGCCCCTTACCCTTAACAGGTTCGTGAAATCGTTTCAGGACATAACGAAGGTTGAAAGTTTCCAAACGCGGATTAACGATAAGCCTGCAAGAGTGTGGCGATGCATGCAATTGAAAGAAGAAGGGGATTCAACATAGCAACAGAAGCAACACCTTTCGACCTATTCCTTTCCTTACTATATATTTTAATTCCCACTAGGTAAGCAGGAGTATGTCTGAAAGTGTTGCTAGTGTTGCTTATGTACTATTTCCTTGTTAAAGATGGAGCGAAGGGGGGTGAAAATCTTGAAGAAAGATAAAAGCGTAATTGAGGGTGCATTTGATACGACGCCACCGCAATCTCGTGATTTTCAAGGGGCGAATATCCTAAGATGTTATGTGGATACAAACACACCCAAAGGCGGAGATTCAGGTCATGGCGGATTAACCATGTTCGCATTGGATAATCTTGCAGGAACTGATTGGACTCTCTACGTTCAAACGGACGATGAAAAGATGGCGAAGTTTGATTCACCAGAATTGAAATACTTCAAAATAGTGCTTAGCGGCGATTCAGAATGCAAAACCCTTGCAGATGCTTTGATTTGGGCTGGCGAAACCTTGAAAGCGCGGATTGCGGAAAACGAAACCTTGCAGAAACGTAAGAAACCCTAAAAGTATGGATACAGATACCATGCGGTAAACTTACACGCCTATTACGTTCATTCAGCTTCAAGAAATTTCTACGTGCGATTCATGGTCGCTTCGACCGCATGGACAAAAATCGAAGAGGAATGCACGTTAAATCCACGTATCGCTTCGATCACGCCCACGATTCGAACGAGCCTTCGACGCATGTTGAAAGCACGTTGAATGATCGAAGAGTATCATGGCACCCCATCGCCTTTCGCTCTACACGTCTATTTGGTTCATTCCAATTCAACATTTTTCTACGTATGATTCATGTTTAGTTCGACCGCATGGACAAAAATCGAAGAAGAGTATCATGCTTACCCAAGGAAAGGCACACTGCATGCCTATACAAAAAGAGTGTTGAGGGTCAAGGAGTGCGAGCGCACATAGGTACATGAAGCAACTTATGCCTTGAAGGTATCGCGCTTTCACGGTCTGCGATCATGCTGCCTCACCGCTTGCACGAGTTTGCCGCACCGAATCGAGACATATAGGAAGTGCGTGACACTCATAACTTAACCAAAGGGCTAACCAGAATTGTTAAAGGGAGGTGATCAGAATTGTTAAAGGCAAATAATTGGCAAGCAAAAGAGGTGAACGATGAATGAAGAAGTGGCAAATAACAATTCTTGTAACCATCATATTCGCCATTATCGGTCTGGCTGGTGCTGGTTGGTCACAGAGACCTATCATAGATTACTACATGGGAGGACTGCCAGACAGCTTCACTTTTCGCGGCTATCCTATGACAGTCAAGTTAAATTACCAAAATAGAGGGAACATCGATGCTTCTTTGAAACTAGTTGTTACGGTCACAAATGCAAACATTACCGTAGATGAACTTGAGCCTTGGATAGAATACAACGAAACACAAGTCAAATTCAGTGTGGCCGCGCCGAGCCATATGGAGAACGATTATAGTTATTCAGTCGACATCTATCCAGTTGGAAATCCTCAGAACTTCACAATAACATACACCTTCGAAGACACAACTGGTGGACTGATTAACTGGATGATTAGTCGTTTGTTCCTTGAATCACACGGCTATTCTCCGACACACGCAGTGTATAATAGGACAGGCACCGACACCTATGAATGGTTGAAGCAGTAAGAGAGAAGGAGAATCCCCAGTCATTGTTTCTGTCGTTCTTTGGAGCCGATGTTCAGCGAGGACTATGGAAGTTCTCTCAAACTCGGAATGATATAACAAGCGATTCTCTTCCTTCTTCGTTCCGACGACAACGAGCGCAAAGCTGTGAGGGTCAATTCGAGCAGTATTACTAGCGCGCTTGAAAGTGGAGACTTGTGGCATGGTTCAACGATGGACCACAATCGAGTCAACCACAAGAAAGCTCACGACATGACCTAAGCAACATCGTAGGTGAATATGACGCTAAGAAAAAGCAGAAAGAGCAAGCAGAAACGAGTCAAAACAACGAAATTGAAGACCCAGACTAGAGGAAAGACGAAAAAGGAAAAACTGACTATATTCTCTTCTGTATCTTCGTAAGCTCTTTCGAGACAGTTGTGAAGTGTTTAATTAGGTCATTCCGCTTTTTGCTCACTTCATAACCATGTTCCCAAGAAAAGAACCTATCTTTTCCCAAATGCTTTCTCTCTATCTCACGAGTACCAATTAGCATCCTTTCTAAGATTTTTTGCATTTCTCCGGAGGCTTTGGAATACTGCTTATTTGCTTTGAGGGAACCAGTCTCCTTGATTTTCTTCATTAAATCTGCCGCAATAAGACCATCGATTTTTCCTTGCAGTTTGATGAGTTCAATGTTGATAGTTCCTAATTGCCCTAAATACTCGAAAAATGACATCTTAGTCTTGGTTGATAGTGTCTCTATCAAGAACCCCAAGTCTCTGATTACCGCGGAAAAATCATTCCGTACTTCGGATACTGTAGGAAACTCCAGTGCTGGCAAGTCTTTCACCATTTTCACTACCGTCTTGTCACCTTAAAGTTCTTTCTACCGTGATACGGAAAAGTTATAGGTGAACCCAAGTCAATCGAATTTCAAGGAAGGTTCGAATCATGCCCAGTAAAAGACGGATTATCATTGTGAGATGGGATGCAAATTTGCAGATTTCTAAAGGGGATGAAATTGAAATAACAAGAGGGATTGGCGGTAGCAATACGGGTAGCATTAGAGCTTCCGTGATGAAGAATATCACAACTGGCAGAGAAGAAAGAAGTCGCATTGAAGGTATTTTGATGACGCAAATGCCGACCGACATTAATCCCCCCGTAAAGGGAACTGTGCAAAGCATACGAGCTAGCTCAGGTGCTACCGAATTCGAGCTTATTGAAGGTGTTGGAGTCTTAGAAGTCAACTTGACGAAACTGATTAAAGAAATCGAGCCGTGCATTGACAAAGAGATCGTTGAAAGGTGTATTCACAAAGAGGATGTCGAAGATGTCGTGACAAGTGGATTCAGGATTCTCGAAGAAAGAATCAGAACGAAAATCGGAGCAGGTCTCTCAAGCCATGGAGTTGACCTAGTAACCGAAGCATTCAACCCTAGCAATGGAAAACTTGTCTTTGGCAAGACTCAACCAGAACAAGAAGGCTTATTCCATTTGTTTCGTGGTGCGTTCATGCTTTTCAGAAACCCACCTTCTCACAGATTCATAGAGGAATATACAGAATTCGAAGTTTTCGAAATTGTTGCTCTCGTAAATCTACTACTTAGCATTCTCGACAAATGTCAAACCCGCAAAACGTGAATCAATAGAAGTAACTTTATCACTCTTTCTAAGCCAGTTTTTGATTTTGCGGAAAAGTTATAGCTGAAACCAGAAAATAGTCTCAATGAAGGTCAGAGATGTGACAAATGAGTTTTGGTTACTTCTTGTCATTTCCGTCTACTTCTTCTTGGCTTTGTTGTGGGGTGTGATACGTTGGAAGCATATGAAAGAGTCACCAGATGAGAAAACTGGAAAAGAATACCACTTACATCAAGAAAGAATTGTGCTAACGCTGGCTGGTTTTTCTCTTACGGCGTTGTCAATATTGATAAGCATACAATTAAGAGAGCTGTCTCCGATTTCTCCCATACTGCTCTTTTTCTCGATTGCCTTTTCTTCTCTAATCATGTCTTCGGTTTTGGTGAGATTCAGAATCGCAGAATTGTTCATATATCTTTCAGATGTTCTGCTGAACGTAGGTCTGTTGGCAATCAGTTGTGGTTTTCTTGTCTTTCTTGCTGACAGATTCTCATGGACTGATGGTTCAACGATAGTTTTCATGGTTCTTGTTGTTTTTCTACTTTGTTTCACGTTCGCATATTATTTATCCTTCGACAAGATATTGAGAAGCGACAAGAGTGGTGAGGAAAATGAGTAATGAGAAACCAGAGAAAGAACACCTAATCATGAAGCATCTCGTGACCGCTAGGTGTCCGAAGTGTGGAGCAGTATATCTGGCTCATGACGGTCACAGATGCAGAACCACAAGTGATAAAGATGTGAAAAAATGAGCAACGAAAAATCTGAGAACAAGAAACTTGAAAACCAGGAATTCCTAATCATGGTTACTTGTCCAAAGTGCGGAGAAAGATACGTTGCGGCAAAGGGTCACAGATGTCCGAAAGAATGATGGAAGACTCTGCTACTAGTTCTTTTGAGCAATCAAGACCATGTATCTTTTGGCGATATCTATGAAGGTCGGGAATACGGGAGATTTCGCCACAGGTTGCTCAGATAAATGCGTCTAGTTCCTAGGCGCGAGCGCCAAGATCGCAGGCGACAGGCTTAAAGTCGAACTCGATCTCAAAGACGGCGCTCTCGTCGTTTGCAAGCCGAGCAAGTAGCCTCTTTTTTTGCGAAACGAAATTGCAGTTAACTTCAGATTGAAAAAAAAGATGCAGGATCTATGGGAACAGTTAGGGTTTACACTTCCAGTTTTATATAAAAGCAATAGTTAGTTTTAAATATGTCAGATGCAATACCGAAGGCTTCAGTCATCTGGTGTCACATGAGTGCTGGTCGTCTCTAACATCGACCTAACGACAGATTTGCCGAAGATGAAACCTTCCGCGTTCCTCAAATCGTCAATTAAAGGTTTTACTCTCAATCTGAACAATGACTATCGCTATTTGAAAACGGGCTATTATGTGTCAATGCACGCGGAGGTTTTAGGCAACGAGGTCATTCCTTCCACTGAAAACATTATTGATGCCAGCAGGACGCCTATTTTGTTACTTAAAGCTTCAAAAGCGGGTATTCCCACGTTGTCCTATGTGACGACAAGCTCGGTCAAACAGATTACAGCCGAGTTTGCTTTTCCTGTGGTGGTCTTCGCGGTGAACCCGTTCTCTTATGAAGGCTACAAGGTTGCAGCTAACAGAAGCGCCTTGTACAGGGCTGTTAAGAGTTTGAGCATGAACTACAAGTTTGCGGTTTGTGTACAACCTTTGAAAGGGGAGATGCTTTCCTGTAAAACGGTCTTTGGAAAGTGTGAGTACGGGGGAGAGATTGCAGCAATTTCTGAGAAAGTGTATGAGACTTTCAGGATTCCTTTGTGCAAGCTGCACGTTCAGACGGTTCAGAGTAAAGCCTACTTGTGTGGGCTTCAGCCTCTTAGAACTGAAGAGATTTTTCCTTCCGATTTGGAAACGGTTTCGGCAGAGATTTTTCGGATGTCGAGCAAGGTGAACACCTAGTTGGCTAGGATAGCCTGTTTTGTTGAGAAGTATAATTTTACAGATGCGAGGGAGGCGCGGGCCCTGGATAATTTCAGGTGCGCTTCTGAGGAGAGAGGACACTCTTTCAACTTTATGTTCAGAGATGGTATATCGGAAATTCCGAAATATGACGCGGTCTTCATCAGGGCAACCACTGATCCGCTCTTCACGGCTTACGTCGTTTCCAAGACAGCCGCGGAGCTGGGGTTGAAGGTCATTGATGATCCGGAATCGATACAGATATGCGGGAACAAGATCCATCTGTACGATCTGTTTGAGAAGTATGACATAGCGCGTATTCCGACTGTTTTCATCAATAAAGATGAGTTGCATCATCGAAGGTTTATGGAAGTTTTTCGAACTCTTGGAAAGCCTGTTGTGGTTAAGGCGCCTTACACGAGTTTCTCGAGGTACGTTGAGAAAGTGGCGTGCGAAACTAGTTTCCGGGATGTTGCCAAGAGGTTCCTCAGGAAATCTGACATGCTTGCGGTTCAGGCCTTCATGCCGACAGCGTTTGACTGGAGAGTTGGTGTGCTCAACAATCAGGTGCTTTATGTGTGTAAGTATATGATGCCGAAGGGCAGATGGAAGCACGGGGCCAAACTTCGGGGAAAACCGACGTTCGTCTGGGGCAGGACTTTCTCGCTTAGAAGGGAAAACGCGCCTGCCGCGTTGAAGGATCTTGCGCTCAAGGCGTGCAGCATAATTGGGAATGGGCTCTACGGGGTCGATATCAAGGAACTGGGGGACGGGAGTTACGTGGTGGTTGAGGTCAACGACAACCCGAGCATTTATGAGGGATACGAGGATTCTAGAAATAAAGACTTGTATGGAAAGATCATTGAATTTCTTGTCGACTAGGTTTCGGTTTTGATGCGATTGTTTTATTAAAAGCTTGGACCCATTTGCGTAGCGGAAGCGATTATATGACGCATGTAGCGGTTGTCGGTACGGGCCGAACGGGTGGGCAGGTTGCGTTCAGCTTGGCTTTTGAGAGATACGTGACTGAACTTTCACTGGTCGATATAGCGCCGAAAGTTGCGGAGATGATGAAAGAAGAGCTGCATC
>Ga0315274_10006208_pt1 | contig 17414 bp, 16 predicted proteins | sample YL17G02_20_MG_FD_203700 | JGI IMG/M metagenome (GOLD analysis project Ga0315274, IMG submission 203700) | Sediment microbial communities from Yellowstone Lake, YNP, Wyoming, USA - YL17G02_20 | ecosystem: Environmental > Aquatic > Freshwater > Lake > Sediment | place: USA: Wyoming | collected...
TTGATGATCTTGTGATGGAAATTGCTTGTGGATTGCATAATTTCAGGACAGCATATCGCATAGGAGAGACATTTAATGTTTGATAAAGTTATTTCCAATAATGTCTAATCTTTAATCAAGCTTTGTAGAATTGAATATAATAATTGTTTGGTGGAGATTATAGATAATTAAGTAGCCGTTTGTTCGCAATATCTTACCGTTATCATAAATCAAGTGAATAAGACTATATCATAAAACAGGGGAACTTAAAAATGTCTGATGCAGAAAAAGATATAGAGTTAAAGAAGGTAACAGTTGTTGTACCAGCATACAAAGAGGAATCCATAATAGAAGATACCGTTGACAAAATCACACAAGCGATGGTAGAAATATCGGATAAATACCGTTGGGAGCTTCTCCTTGTTGATGATGGAAGTCGGGATAATACAGGAGCAATAATAGATAAACTTGCCTTAACAAATGACAAAATCAGGGTTGTTCATCACAAGATCAACTACGGAATCGGAAAAGCACTAAAGACGGGCATTAAAGAAGCTTCGGGAGATATTGCTGTTGTACTCGACGCAGACTTGAGCTATTCAACAGAGCATATTGCAAGGTTGCTTCAGAAGATGGAAGAAACTGACGCTGATATTGTATCTGCTTCATGCTATGCACCGGGAGGTAAAGTTGAAAATGTCCCTTTTAAGCGTGCATTTATGAGCAGGATCGGTAATGCTCTATTGAGTCGTGCAATAGGCGGAGGTATTACCGTTGTTACTTGTATCGTTATGGCTTGTAAGCTTGATGCCATCAGATCCTTGGATCTTGTTTCTGATGATAAAGATATAAATCCAGAGATATTCTACAAAGCCGTTACCCTGGGTTTGAGAATTGAGGAAATTCCTGCAACACTGAGATGGAGTGAAAAAAAGGCAGGCAAATCAACAAGAGTGAGAAAGTCAAAATTCAGATACAGAAAGAATACATCAACACACCTGTTTATACTTTTCTGGTCTCGACCTTTTATATTGTTCTATGTCCTTGGTATGATAATGTTTGTATTTGGTTTATTTGAAGCCGGATTACTAACCTATCGTTTTACTGTGAGTATAAGTAGCTATGCAGAAACTTCTTCTCTTTATCAAAGCGTAATTCTGGCTTCACGGTATATAATATCGAGATATACCCCAACCTTTATACTAGCAAGTGCTTTGCTGGTTTTTGGGATCCAGTTCTTGAGTTTGGGTTTCCTTGCTATGCAATCTCAGAGGAATTTCAATGAATTGTATCATCTTATTCACGTTTCTATGCGAAAAGAAAAGCAATAAGTCAATTATCTTTTACATCTCTTAAGGAAATAGTAGATACATTATGAGATACTTACTGATTTTAACGTTTGCGATCATAGCAACCATTGCTAATGTCCTTTTGAGGATGGTATGGTTACCCCCAAAGTCAAGACCAAAAATATACCAAAATAAGGTGGATCATTACCCATCTGTTGCTCTTTGAAAATCATAATAGACCTGAGCTGGTGTCCTGTAATCAAGGCTTTGATGAAATCGCTCATTATTATAGAAACGGAAATATCGCTCTAAGTCCTGATCCAGTTCCATTACTGTGGCGTAGTTCTTGAGGTAGATGTCTTCATATTTGACCGTTCTCCATAACCGTTCTATGAATATGTTGTCAAACACTCTACCACGTCCGTCCATGCTGATCTTCACACCAGCAGATTCCAGATGCTCTGTGAAACTGCGGGATGTAAACTGAACTCCCTGATCCGTATTGAATATCTCCGGTTGACCATATTTGAGTGCTCTCTCCAAAGCCATCAGACAGAAGATATTGTCTAGTGTGTTAGATAACTGCCAGGACAAAACATAACGGCTGAACCAATCTATGCTTACCCCATCTCTGTGACGTTGAGTATCGAATTTATTACTATCGCATCGTGGTTGATTCTCAAAGAGCATATCTCTTTTATGAGACTTTTAGGAATTATCGTAATGTGTGCTGGAATTTATTTGGTTTCAAAAAGTTGATGTATCCAGCTTCGTGTTTTTTCGTTTTAGCTTCTGGTGGTATTAATAGATGCTATAATAGGAACTTTTACCTATAGCATAGAAGAATAATGTGATAAAAGATAAAACATGAATTATATATACGTATAACGAGTGATTAAAATCTAAAGAGAGGATAGTAAATTATGAGCAGTAAATATGTTCTTATTACTGGAATAGCTGGAATGATTGGCTCACATTTGTTAGATGCACTTATAGGAAAAGGATACCAGGTTATAGGCATAGATAATCTTAGTTATGGAAAACTGGAAAACATTCAGCATCATCTTGATAATCCTGCATTCCGATTTTATCGAGTAGACGTACTTGACTTTGACACATTGAAAATTCTGGTAAGGGATGTAGACATTATTGTACATCTTGCCGCTGTGAAAAAGGTTGCAGAGGCTGATTCTAGCATGACTACTCTGACAGTGAACACAAAAGGCACTGAGCACGTTTTCGAAGCGGCGAAGATGTGGGGCGCAAAAGTCATATTTGCATCAACTTCCGATGTTTATGGTACGTCTCCTGATCTGCCTTTGAGAGAGGATGGAGATTTACTCATCGGACCAACTATGGTAAAGAGATGGAGCTATGCTGTTTCAAAGCTCTATGGTGAGCAATTGGCCTTCGCATACTATAAAGATTATGGAGTGCCGATAGTCATATTGAGATATTTCGGTGGATTTAGTCATCGATCAAGTTTTGCTTGGAGCGGTGGGCATATCCCAATCTTTATAAATTCCATTCTTAGAAATCAAGAGGTTATTATCCATGGTGATGGCACTCAGACACGTTCTATGGCGTATGCTCTGGAACTGGTAGATGGAACAGTGATGGCTATGGAAAACCCAAAAGCAATTGGTGAGATTATCAATCTTGGTAATACTGAGGAAATGAGCGTGATTGACTCAGCCAAATTGATCCATCGTATAGCTAATACACAACAAGAACTCAAGTTGAGATTTGTCCCTTTTAAAGAAATTTTTGGTAATTACAAAGACATAATGCGGAGGGTCCCGGACATCGCAAAAGCACAAAGTATATTGGGTTACCAGCCCAAATATACACTCGAACAATCGATCCAACTGACTATAGAAGAAGCAAGAAAGCATATCTTAGAAACTTCTTGAGTGCAAGCAATTGATTTTTTTGTAGATTAGCCAGATACTTCCTATAAAAGCCATGAAAAGTTACTCTCTGACAAACTACCAATAAATACTCGATGAACCACAAAGTGTCATTTGTGGCTTCTGCAACTGGTTAAACAACAGATTGAAATAATTGAGATTATTCCTCTAATTACGAATAAGGCAAAAGCATGTTAGAATATATACTTATGGTTCATAATTACTATCAATCTCACGCCCCAAGTGGTGAAGACGGGGTATTCTATGAGGATGAAAAACTGCTCCGATCTAAAGGGCATAAGGTAAAATTGTTTACTCGTCACAGTGATGCCATCAAGGAATTTTCCCCCCTGAAAAAAACGGCTTTGATGTGGCAAATCACATGGTCAAGGGGGTCTTACAGAGCAATAGAGGAAATAATCAAGCTTGAGAAGCCTGATATTGTGCATGTGTGCAATACTTTTCCATTGATCAGTCCGTCTGTATATTACGCATGTCACAAATATGGAATACCAGTTGTCCAGACTGTGCAGAATTATCGTCTGTTCTGCGCTTCCGGAATATTTTTTCGGGGAAATAATGTTTGTGAAGAGTGTATAGAGCATAGCAATATTCGAGCTATCAAATATGGTTGTTATCGTAATTCACGAATTCAGACTATTCCTCTCGTGCTTATGCACCAGGTTCATAAATGGCTTAATACATGGACAAATTATGTTGATGTGTACGTTGCCGCAACAGAGTTCTCACGTCAAAAACTTATACAAGGTGGTTTGCCAGCCGAACGAGTTGCAGTAAAACCAAACTTTTTTTTATCCATACCAGAATCATCTTATAGTTGTGAAAATTATGCTGTTTTCTTTGGACGGTTATCAGTCGAAAAGGGAGTGCGAACTCTCCTATCTGCTTGGAGGCAACTGCATGATATACCTCTTAAAATAGTGGGAGATGGAGTATTAAGGGAAGAAGTAATATCGGCAACAAAAAATAGCTCATCTATCGAATTCCTGGGATTTCGCCCCCATGATCAATGTCTGGAGTTGCTAAAGCAGGCAATGTTTTTGGTGATGCCATCCGAATGGTACGAAGGGTTCCCCATGACAATACGCGAAGCCTATGCCTATGGGAAACCTGTTATTGCGTCTCGTATGGGAGCAATGGCAGAGATAGTCAGCGATGGCAGAATGGGTTTACTATTTGATCCCGGCAACCCGGATGATCTAGCGGCGAAGGTACGGTGGTTAATAGAACACAAGGAAATTGCTATGCAAATGGGCAAAGCCGCTCGTGCAGAATTTGAGGCAAAGTATACTGCTGAGAAGAATTACGAAATACTTATGAATATTTACAAAATGGCAATGAGTATACATGATGGAAAAGATGTCCGATAGAACTGAAAAGATTAATATACTTGGCGTTGGTATTAATGCTATTAACATGGATGATGCTTTACAACGCTTAGAGCATCAGATAATAACAAAAACAAAAAGTTATGTCTGCGTATGTCCAAATCATACTATTATGGAAAGTCAGAAAGATATGAGATTGAGTGATATCGTTAACTCAGCAGACATGGCAACTCCTGATGGTATGTCGGTCGTATGGGCATGTAGATTGCTAGGATATAATAGCGTTAAGCAAGTATGCGGTACTGACCTTATGCTTGCTTTCAGTGCCTTATCCGTTGAAAAGGGTTATAACCATTTTTACTATGGCGGAGCAGATGGGGTGCCTGAAAAATTGGCTGAGAATCTATGCCAAAGGTTCCCGGGATTGAAAGTGGTTGGAACGTATTCTCCCCCCTTTCGTACGTTGGCTGAGACCGAGGATGAAGCTGTTGTTGAGATGATCAATCGAGCTAATCCAGATGTGGTCTGGGTTGGTTTGGGAATGCCCAAACAGGAGTTGTGGATGGGCGAACATTTTAGGCGGATTGATGCACCTGTTATGATAGGAGTTGGTGCAGCCTTTGATTTTCTGTCAGGAAAGAAGAAACGATCTCCAAAATGGATGCAATATGCTGGTTTAGAATGGCTTTTTCGCTTAGTTCAGGAACCACGGAGGCTTTGGCGACGAAATTTTTACCATCCTGTATTCCTTTATAAGGTTCTACTCCAACGAGTAGGTGTAAAACATTTTTAACTTTTTATGAACAACACATAACGGGTGGCATACACATACCACCCGTTTGCATAACTCATAGTCAGTCCGCTATAATCCTGTCGTTCTGCTAACTTCATACCAATTAGAACCATCGAAAGCAAATGTGACAGTCGCCGTCTTGTTTGCCGTACCCGTCAACGTACCACTAGGTTTGAATTTAGTTCCAAATGTCACAACGTGACCCCCAGTACCGTCATCCGTAATGATAAATGTTGCCATCTGCCCCGCAGTTCCATAATAAGTAGTTTGAGTATTTATAGTACAACCGCCTGTTGTAGTCAGGGTAAATACATTACCATAAGTCATATAACAAGTGATTGTAGACGCATAAGTGAGAGCGTACGCTGCCCCATTAACTGCCTTAAATGAAACACCAGAACTCTTTTGTAAGTAACTCTGTCCAATCCAAACAACAGTCCACGCACTTCCAGTATATAGAAATCTCCCTGTTTCACCAGGAGCAAGAGATATTTGGGGTCCAATCATCCATAACGAATATGTACTCGATATATTAACTACTTCACAAATATGTCCCGCAAGCACGCCAGTAGTGCTTAATGTTATATTAAGAGCTGCACCGGGATTATAAACGGCAATCTCTGTTCCAGGATAAATTGTGCGATGAGAATTTAGTGGGTTGACAACATCAACCTTACGGACAAATCCTTGTTGTGCTGAAATCGTTCCAGTTGCACAAACACTTGTAGCACTTAATGCAGGTGTAGTTGAGCCAACAACGGCACTACCAGTAGTTTTCACATAAGGCTTCGGTGCAATTGCTTTTGAGCTACAAGTATAATATGTATCTCCATTATCAACATCTACTTTAGAACCATAACCTATCTGCAATCCACCAGAGAACACAAGCACGTCATTCAGATAATAAGCTGTTGCATTTACACTCCCGCCAATCCATGTAATCGTCTCTGCCTGGAATGTTCCCATTATAGTATTTATCTCGATATATCCAGCCGCATCTCCGCCAACAAATGTACCACTTGTAATAGCAACTTCAACAACCGTCCCTGTCGCAGTAGATGTTCCGCCAGTAATCGTTGTACCAACTGCGGGTTGTGTTCCAGTACCAGTATCGAAACTTATGGTTGAGTTTATAGACGTTACTTTTCCCATAGCTATTCCAGCGCCAGTAGCTACCTCAGCCATACCGCCAATATCAACACCAGATGCAATGAAGTTTTTGGTAGTATCAATAAGTTTAGTAGTTTTATTATCAACTCCAGAATTATCTGTACCTGTAATAGATGTACCTTTAGTAATCTGCGCACTCCATAGATAAGTTGGGTATAATGCCCCAGGCACTATTATCGCAGTCACATTAGTTGCGCTAGCATTTAGTATAGCACTTATAGTAAATCGCTTCCACTCCGTTCCTATGGCAACATCAAGAGAATGTATTGTAGTGCTATCTCTTCGGAGATATAATATTCCATGATGCGCAATATCAGACCGTATCCAAACACTAAAAACGTATACATCACCTGCAGAATGGAGAGGATCGCTACTATATGCGAAGATGCCATTACTAGCACTTACTACTATCTTGGATGCCGTTAATGTTCCGTTTGGAGAAACAGCGGCATTATCAGTTACGGTTTTAGAGCCAGTTCCCCAATCATACCAATTAGCAACACTAAACGCTTCTGAAAAGAGGAAATAATTAGCGACTTGATCTCCGAATCCACCATTAGGTGTGATAAAATGGCTGTCACACTCAGCAACTGATTGAAGCTCAATAGATTTTCCTATTGCACGAGCTTTCAGCTTCAAATCTCCAGGTATAGATTCTATTGTTACATCTTTTGCAGCATAATTATAAAAATCACTAGAAATAAGCCCCGCTAATCCTGTTCCCACATTATGGTTGCCAATAGGATATTTGCTCTCATTTATTCTCTGATACTCGTATGTGCTGTTATTTAACACTGAATTTGAATTACCCATACCCGTAACATTCGTACAATTCTCAATATGCGATTTATCGCAATGTGTTCCTAAAATAACAGGCTGACTGCCAGCAGCACCCTCAAACCTATTATTCATAACAATAGGTTCTGTGCAATCAACATAAACTCCAGCCGTAACAAACTGTTCAATGCTATTATTGATAATCCTTACAGTCTGCACTTGCCCTACATAAACGCCATAATCACAGTACCAAATCTCACCATCCAGAACTCTTGCCTCATTACATCCTCCATTTATATATACCCCATAATTGCATCTAAATATATAAGCACGTCTTATGCAGGTATGATATGCAGGTTGGGTGATAATTTCTATTCCCTTATCAAACCCATATCCGTAAGTAGAACTAGTAGGATACCAAGACCCCACCCATACGTTCTCAATATCAACACTACGGTCTGCTGCTATTTTAATACCAACACCAGTAACAGGAGTAGTCGTTGAGTATATGCGTAAGTCACTGACCTTAGCACCTTCATATATAGGAGCAACTTGAACTCTACATATATCAATACCGTCGCCTCCGCCTGTAACCTTAATTATGGTTATATCACTCTTACCAGCACCTCTTAGCCATGTGCCATAATTAAGTGTTAGGGCAGAGGTTGTTTTATATGTACCAGGAGGAAGAAATACGTGCTTTGTTTTCAATTCAGCACAAGTCAAAGCCGCTTGTATTGCTGCAGTATCATCATTAGTGCCATCGCCGACAGCACCCCACCATTGTGGTACTAGATACTCTACGGAACCTTTAGCAATAGACACCGTACCATCACCAGAGAATATCTGGCTTAATCCAGCATCTAACTTACCGTTGAGCGTTAGAGTCACACCTGAATCAATGCTTAACTTAGCCCCGTTAGTAAACCAGACAGTCACATCGGATGGCACTATAACATTACTACCAACCCTGTAAGTTCCTGCTGGCAATAACAATGTAGAACTACTGGCTGCCGCAATAGCGTTTGTTATTGCAGAGGAATCATCTTTTATTCCATCCCCTACGGCTTCATATTCCTTAACATTCACAATCTCTGTACTAAGAGATTCATTTCTATCTAAATCCCGGAATGGCATATTTTTGTCTCCTTCAATGTTGTTACAACCTGTGCCTGAGAGCGATATATAAGCCAACACAGCAATTATCAGGAGTTTTGCGAATGTTATTGGGTATCTATGAAAAGCCATAGGTAGTTTCAACCTCCTTATGAATCTCCAAAAGTCATAACGCGGATGGTTATACTATATATTCATCTAGTAATTCTGCTTTCATTTAATCAGCTAATTATAACATATCATAGATATTAACTTATATCAAACATTTTTAATGATGCAGAACCTTAGATAGAACATATAGATTGGCAAAAACCTCTCTATGGATTCGTAGATTCTTCCTGATACATTACTTCATAGTACATATCGAGATAGGAACGGAAAAATGTGAATAGTATATGGTGAGTTTTTAGAAAGAATTTGAAACAAATTTACCAAATTCTAGGAAGATTGAATCATATAGCTACGGAAATATATACGGTGTTGCAATATTATACATTAGCATTACATCTCTTTTTGTTACTTTGTTTTCTCGCAATACGATCTAGCAAAATATCTGACTGTGTTGCATTCTGAACATAATAAATGCCTAGCTATTTCTGGAAACTGCCATAAAGTGTCTATAATCTCATTTTCGGGAAGTAGGCTCTATGCACCAAACACATGAGCAAAAAAACTTTTAGATGGAAATAGCATGTTGATTGTGGAGTTTAGCCATAAATTTGACATTAATGAGGTATTATGATATTATAAATTAGTAGTTAATAGCAGTATTCTGCATATTTTACAGCAAAAAAGCTATTCTTAAACATATATCTTTCTGAATGCTTTCGTATATTGGAATGAGTTTTGCATAGGTTCAAAGGGCAACATTATATAATTTTCAAAGGTAGTTCACTGATTAATATGTTGAACCAAATAAGTAGAGGAAAGTAGGGATTTTTATGACTGACTACTTAATTTTGTTATTGATTCCTTGTTTAGTTGCGTTGAGCGTTACTCCTTTGCTCCGTCAAACGGCGATCAAGAACCAAACTCTGGATTATCCAAGTGAACGCAAAATACATAAAAATGCTCTACCGCGTCTTGGAGGTATTGCTATTGCCATATCGTTTTTTTTCTCAATAGGTGTTGGTTATCCATTTTTAAATCTTGGGCAATATAATAAAGCAGATCCTTTGGTGGGTCTTTGTATTGGTGCGGCTATAATCGCTCTTGTCGGTATCTGGGATGACGTTCGCGGTTTAAATGCTCCTAAGAAGTCCATAGGCCAACTCGCTGCGGTTCTCGCAGCGATACCATTTGGATTTGTGATACGTGAGCTTAACATCCCATTCGTAGGTATCGTTGATGTGGGAAATGTATTAGGGACATTGCTTGCGGTTTTTTGGGTGGTTGGCATCATAAACACTATCAACTTTATAGATGGTTTGGACGGTCTAGCTGGGATGGTCACGATAGGCATACTTACTGCGTTATTCGCAATATCATATTTCACAGACCAGATACAGATGGTGTTAGCATGTATTGTGCTGGCAGGTGCGGTGATTGGGTTTTTACGATACAACTTCCATCCAGCGAAAATATTTATGGGTGATTGCGGTGCAATGTTCATCGGGTTTATAATGGCAATGATCGCTATAAAAGTATTATTCCAAAATCCAGACATTACTGCGAGTTCAGTAGTACCCGTTCTGATATTTGGCTTACCTATTATAAACACAGTATGGGCGATTTTACGCAGATTAAAAAGAGGGGTATCTCCCTTTTCCCCGGACCTTGGTCATATCCATAATAGATTACTGAATCTTGGTTTGACTCAGCGGACGGTAGTATTGATACTCTTTTCTGCTAATCTCTTAAGTATAGCTTCAGGGCTTGCAATTGTCTTTTTAAAGAGTGAAAAGATTACCCTTGTTTTGTGTGCATCCATGCTCGTTATAGGACTGGCTATGGTTATAGTGATAAACCGCATATCACCTCAGCAGGATGTTTTCAAGTATAAGGACAATGCAGAAGCTACTTCTAAGACCGATAGGATTCTCTTGTAAGAATTCTTTTACTTGTTTTCTGAATCTAGGCGACCCTGATCCAGCTTAACAGAGGTAATTGGACATGACCGTTTATTAACATAAGCCTTGAGTTCCTTGATGCTTTTTACTTCTGGCTTGCCGAAATCCTCCCAAACGTGCATCCAGTATTTCTCTCTTTGAAGAACAAAGCCGCCCACTGTAAGTAAGGAGGTTAGTATAAACAGTCCTGCTACGTATATAGTTCCACACCACTGCATGATATTATTTCGCCCTCCCTTCTGAGAAAAACTTAAATAGTATCGTAATATCTAGTGAAGTTCTTATGTTAATATATGTCGGAAGAATACAAACAAAACTTTAGCACTTTTTTAATTAAGTAAAGCTGATTTCTACCAATTGACAATAAAGCAAGATATAGCTATACTTACATAGGTATAGAATGAAAAACAAGCTCAAGAAAGAAAACTATATGAAGAATAATATTAGCAAGCAAAAAAAATGGGAAAACGATATATTTCTGAGTAGTCTTGGTATATATATTGATGCGTCCAATATAACTTCTCTTGAAGGTTTGACGATTTCGGATTGGAATAACATAATCCAAAAGGCAAGTAATCACAAAGTTGCTCCAATGATTTACTATCGCTTCGGTAAAGATGGTATAACCGAGCACATTCCAAATGAAATCCAGCTAAAACTGAGAAAAATCTACCTTGCTGTCCTGTCTAAAAATATGCGTATTTATAAGGAACTCTCTAAGTTACTTAAGGAACTTAATAACGAGAATATCCCGGTCATTATCTTGAAAGGGGCAGCTCTTGCTGAAATGGTTTATGAAACCATTGCTTTAAGACCAATGGAAGATGTTGATTTGATAGTGAAAGGTGAAAATATACAGAAACTCAATCGAATATTGCTAGGATCGGGGTGGGAAAATGAGGAATATCTAAACCCAATGGGAACTCATGAGAAGTATTCCAAGCATATAAACTATACAAACAGAATAATTAACATTGAAATTCACCCTAAGCTATACGAGCTTCCTCGCCTTGATCCGTGGGCAAATGCCGTCGGTGTAAAAATTGCTTCAACCGATACTTTTATACTGGGGTTAGAGGATTTTCTGATGCATCTCTGCCTTCATCTGGATGATCATTATCGCACAGGATTGGCATTTAACTTGATCTGGTATCTCGATATTGCAAAATTTATAGAGCATTATAAAGATGGCATTAATTGGGATTACATCATAGAAACATCAAAGAAACACAAAGTTGAAGGTAGTATGCACCGAGTTTTGCAGGCAATCAACGAAGGCTTTGGGGGGTATGTTACGCTGGACACTCTCAATCAACTCAAAAATGATCAATACGACCTGCACATAACCGACGCCCTTGATTCCGTCAGTAATCCAATACGTCATTTTTACTCATTACTATCAGAGGTATTTGCCCCTCGAATTCTTCCAATACGCAACCGAGTCTATATGACCTTCAGGAATATCTTTCCATGCAAGGCTTATATGATGCACCGCTATCCGATAAAACACAAAAGATCGTTACATTTATATTACTTTTTGCGCATAATTATCGGTATTGGTAAATTTCTGAAAGGACTCTACCACCTTCCCGTTTATATCAAAGAACGCAATGAACGCCGTCATCATAATGTAACAGGAGACTTTTGAATCACTCCTCTGGTTATATACGAAAAAGGTATTTCTCGTTGACAAAGAAAACAGCTTAGTGCTATATTTATACTTGTAAATTCCAATATCAACGAAGCATGGAAGGTGATACAGGTGAACAGAGATATAGGGGAGATAATGGATTCGTGGGAATACAAACCGAATTCTATCATTGTGAGGAAAATAATCGGTGATGATGGAAAAGAAAAAATCCAAATAAGGGTTGCCCTTGGTATCCTTCAGATGGAAGTCCATGGTAGGCCCGATGGCAAAACTCCATACAATGAGGAATCCCTTCTGGACTACTATCAATCGTTTCTCAAGGAAATTAACGGAACAATAAAAGGCTTTAACCTAACAGAGCAAGATATGAGAGACCTGGACGCAGAGATCATGCTGTATTATCATCGCCGTATCTGTTTCTTTGTGTTGAAAGATTATGCACTGGCAAAAATGGATGCAGAACATAATCTGTTGCTTATGGATTTCATGGCGTCGTATTGTACAGACAAAGATTATGTAAGGTCTCATGAACAGTTCAGACCATTTTTAATAATGGAAAAGACAAGAGCGGCAAGTCTGGAATGTTTGAATAAAAACGATCATGCCGGAGCTATGGAGCATATAGGCGATGCTATAGAGGCGATTGAGAATTTTTACAGTGAATGCGGAATTGATGAAGATGAGATTAAAAAAGTTCCCGAATTAATACTGCTGAAAAAATGGAGGGCAAAAATTCACCTGGACTGGGAAGGCGGCGTTACTGAAATAGGTGAAATTGATTTCGAAAATAAATGATCTTTTGTTCATGGGAAAGATTTTATGGAGAGTGATCACAAATGAATGCTTTTAGAAATTTATTGATCTTCGTATTTATAATCTTGATCGGCTTTGCAGAGGTGAAAGCTGACAATACCATGGTTGATATTAACAATGCTATTGCAATCGTAAGCACTGCGATGGGTATAAAGATTGTGGTCGAAGGTGACTTAAAAGGGCAAATCCCATTAGATTTGGATAACCAGTCACCTCGTCAGATAAAGGATAGTCTGGAAAAAACTTTGAATGAAGCCGGTTTCTACTGGGTTTCAGAAGGTGGCATAGTGCATATCACGAGGAATAGTCGAGGACTACGAACGTTATTTGGGCAACAGCTTCCACTTTCTTATTATATGGGAATTATTGAGAGAAACAATCTCTTTCGTCCATTGGGCATCAAGCCAGAGGAGACAAAAACAAATCTCATTCTTACCGGAATATTCGGCATCGGAGACAATACAAGAGCCATTGTTGAGGATACAATAATTCATAATAGTTACTATGTCTCCAGGGGTGAATCAGTCGGAAACTCAAAAGTGGTAGAAATTACAGAAACTCACGTTATACTCTCAAATCCTGCTGGTAGTAGCATTACCCTAAATATTCAGCAAAAAGGAACAAAAAACTAGCATTATCAATTTGTATAACATTTATGTCAACTGTCAAAGGAATGCTCTTCCAACATCTTCAAAATCGCTTTGTTGATCTCTTATTTTCCATTGTTATGGGTTTCATCTGCGGATATGACTTCCATATCTTAGAGTTCTTCTCTGAAAGTGAAATAAAGGCATAACATTAAGCTTTTTGAATATGCCCCCTACGAAAAAGGAGACTTTAAAGACATTTCACATCAAAAGTATTTTATGAATAGCAGGGACAGAGCGCTGCTCTGCCCCCTTCCGAAAATATTAATTGGACTTAACTGCTCCCCATACAGTTGCGGCCTTGTCTTTACTTGAGACAGGGGATGCTGATGCCATCATGGCATCATAGAGAGCCTGAATCTGTGCTTCTGTCAGAACAGAACTGAAGCAAGCGAAATCATCAATTGCTCCCTTGAACCAGTCGTCACGCTGCTGCCACGTACCAAGCGAAAGGTTATAGTTCGTACCCTTACCTGCTGGTGGAGGGTCGGGTGTACCTGCTACTGGTCCAAGCCCGCCTACATAGTCTTTAGTTATTACCTGCTTACCATTGATAAAGCCTTTCAGTACAGCACCATCATAAGTCCATGCAAGCTGATACCATTTATCATTCTCAATAGCAACATTGGCATTGTCACGCATCTGATCAGAGCCACCGCCCCCAACAGCGACAGGATCATATATACGCCAGACAACGGCATTGTTCTGCCATTCGGCTGGTTTAGCTTCTGTTTCAAGATACCAGAGATTGTCTCGCTCACATATAGCCTGCCAACCCTCTCGTGCATCGAGTTTAGTCCATACGATAAACGTTGCAGTAGCAGTATCGAATGGTGAGCCAATGGGCGCAGGCATTTCTACAAAACTACCGGCGAATTGGGCTGAGTCAATGGTAACAGCTTTACCACCGTTGGCACCATCCGTCCAACCGAATGCTCCTGCATCTCCAACTTGTGCGCCATCAATCGCTTTTCCACCAACGTCCTTATAGTCACCTTCCAGTGGATAATGAGCGACAAGTCCGGGCATTGTCTTAGTCAACGCAGTCAGCGCTGCCTGATCCGCAAAAGCGAAACTCGAAGCCATACAAATAATCAGAACAGTCAACACACAAAAACGCAATTTCATAACACGCTCTCCTTTCAAAATAAGGTGTATCTATTATTTTAGATAACACCAGACGCTAAGGACTTGAGAAACAAATGAGAATCTTACCCAAGCTAGTGGTAAATCAGATTAATTATAATGTTTAAGTGGTTCGTAGTAATGCAATTTATTGCATTTTAAGGTGATAAATCACCTTACTACAAACCTAATATTTAACTTAAAAAACTAATTCGGTTGACCACTAATACTTGAATTTAGTATCCCCACATTTTTGTCCTTACCTTTTTATGTAGCCCCAGGTTGATGTTAGCTTATCTTTTGAGTTAACTGATGCTCCAAAGTCAACCACTTTCACGTTGTCGAAAAAGCATCCCTGTTGGGCAATTGTAGTGAAACCTATTTTTCCACCTGAATAGGCAAGATCGCTGGCTTCGACTACCAGCTTGTCATTTGAATAAACGGAAAATTTCCCGTTCTTCACAGATAACTTGAAGTTTGTAACAGTATTATCAAGATAAGATGCCTGTCCCACTCTACCGATAGTATCATAATATGGTTTATCATCACCAATACGACTTTCGATTTTAGACCAGGGAGCTTTATCAGCCCCTACACCGGCAGGATTTGCAGGATCGATCATTGTGATAAACCTGTAATGATGGGTTCGATCCTTCCAGCCCCAGATTAACCCAAGACAATCGTTATCTTGAGCATAAACCTCAAATGTAAGATCGAAATCCACCCATTCAGCAAGGTCATATATCGCAAAAGTACCAAGTGGAACAACGTCAGGAGGATCACCCCAGATGTTACTGGTTTGATTAAGTGCGAAACTTCCTTTTCCAGCAGGAGATTGCATGACAATCCAGTTAGATGGGCCTTTATCGTTCAGAAGTTTAGCAGGCTCATCTAAAGTAACCCAACCGTCCATATTGGCATTATCAAAGTCATCAGGAAAATCCGCCGCCGTCAATATGCCAGATGTTAGTGTAAATGTTAATAGCAAATATGTGACATATTTAAGCAATGTATTGCTCCTTATTTAGACGACTTTATCGAACCCCAGGTTGATGCGAGTTTGGATTTCGGTTCAACCGGTGATGTATCAAGAATCTTGAGATTATCAACGAAAACCCCGCTCTCGGCGTAAACAGTGAAGCCGATCTTTCCTCCTGTGTAAGTGGGGTCTTTTGCCTCAACCTTCAGTTTCTTGTCGGCGTAAACCTGGAGATTTCCACCGCTGACCACAAGCCTGAATGTTACGGCAAGCCCCTGTTGGTATGCGGATTCTCTTTCTACCTTCAAAGTCTTATAATAAGGTATTTCATCACTGGTGCGCTTTTCCAGAAGTGACCAGGGAGCTTTGCCAGGGTCCCCTTGATTTCCAGCCGCTCCTCCTGGGTTACCGCCATCAGCCATGGTGAAGAATCTATAATGATCCGTCCTGCTTTTCCATCCGAAGATTATTCCCCAACCGTCATTGTCATTTGCCTGCATATCAACTGTAAGGTCGAAATCTGTAAACTCCGCTTTATCGTAGATTATGAATGACCCCAAAGCAACAATATCACCGGGATCGCCCCAGATATTAGTTGTTTGATTAAGGGCATTCTTGTTAAACGGTCCCGGCTGGATTACCCAGTTCGATGGAGTTTTGTCATTAAGTAAATCGGCAGGCTCATCTACAACGACCCAGTTGTCTAAGCCTTTCTCAAAATCCTCAACTAAGTCCGCTGCCATAGCAAAATTGCAGATACAGACCAATCCCAAAACCAGAATCATCAATGTAAATGATCTCATTTTAATACCCCCTCATAATTAAAAAGGCACTGTAAACTTTTAACTACATTTAATATAGAGATACTCTATTTTTGAGTGTTTAAGTCTTCAAAGTAATCAACCGTCTGTCTAGTATCATTGTATATAGCTATCTTAACATACTTACAATCTATTGTCAATATGGAGTTAATTATTCCAAGCATAAACTTCTCGTCCGCGGAAAAAATATCACAAATATGGCATAACCTATGCTAATGCTGACAAAACAAAATACGTGACAAAAAAAGGCACATCCTGTATAAAGAAATAAACACAAACATTTTACAAGGAGGATGTGCCACATGGAAAATATTACAGAATTAGGCAAACTTTGGCAAGAGGAAATAATAAACCTAGCAGATATGCCCCCTGAGAGTCTGGATGCTCTCGAAAACAGAATTAATGATATTCTTCATCGTCTTGGTAAAGCAATGATAGAATGGAAACTTAAAGAATGGAACTCATCACTGCGTAAAGAAGAATGCTCAAAATGTGACAGCAAAGTCCATAATCGTAAGCGAACCAAACAGGTACTAACAACAGTAGCAACCATAGATTATGAGAGATATAGAAGCTCTTGTCCCAAATGTAAGCACACAGAATACCCTTTGGATTCTGCATTGGGCATACAACCATTACAGAGGATGAGTTCATCAGTAGAGGAGTTGGCAATATTGTGTGGAGCATCATGGGATTATGGTAAGTCAGAATATGTATTGGGTAAGCTATTAAGGCATGACAAGTTAAGTCATGAGACCATACAGGAAAAGACCAATTCAATAGGTAGTTCCATACCAAAGGAGGGTTCTTTGGTAACAAATATGAAAACAGGCTTCTAGGAAATTTTACAGATTCGCTTAGCGTAAGCATTCATAGAAGCATAGCTTAACATGTGTTTAGGGAGGTAAATTTATTAGACCTAAATG
>Ga0315274_10006209_pt1 | contig 17412 bp, 8 predicted proteins | sample YL17G02_20_MG_FD_203700 | JGI IMG/M metagenome (GOLD analysis project Ga0315274, IMG submission 203700) | Sediment microbial communities from Yellowstone Lake, YNP, Wyoming, USA - YL17G02_20 | ecosystem: Environmental > Aquatic > Freshwater > Lake > Sediment | place: USA: Wyoming | collected...
CAGCAGCAGCTCCTCCTCCCTCTCCTGCTGCGCGCCGCGATGCTCCCATGGGAGGGCGCGTCGTGCGATACATCCGCTGCTGGTGCCGGCGGCTATGATGAACAGAAAGAACAGCAGCGAGACCTCTGTTCGTCGCTGCCGCTGCGGCTGCACAACGCCCGCTGGCTCGCCTCCCGCTGCGTCGCCCCTTCCTCCGAGATCGCGGGCGCTCTGTCCGCCGCCATCGATGCCAACGGGAGGATCTTGGTGGACCTGGAGGGCGCGGCGAAGAGGGCGGAAGCGGAATCAGAAGAAAGGGGAGCCAACAGCAACGACGGCGGCAGCAACAACAACAACGGCAGCAGCGACGACAGCGACGCTCAACTCCTCCGCTCGCTCGCCTCCTCGCTCTCCGCCGCTCAGCCGCGCTGCTCCGGGTGGCTCCGCGTCAGGCTGATCTCGTACCGCCCGGCCAACAGGAAGCAGCAGCAGCAGCAGCAGCGCCTTGGGGGAGGCACGGAAAAGGGCAGCAGAGGAGGCCGGTTTTCGCTCGCTTGCTGCGCCGCCCCGCCGCCGACGCTCGAGGAAGCGGAGGGCGACGGAGAGCAGCGGGGAGGCGACGAAAAGGGTCGAGGGAGGGGGCGCACTCCCAGCGGCGGGGGACTCGGAGGACGGGGAGGCTCCGATGATCCGAAGCAGACGGCGCTCCCTCCTCCTCCTTCTCCCCCGCGCTCGCGGCCGCTGCGGCGGAGGCCCGCGGCCGTCGCTCTCGTGTGGCTCCGCGACGGCGAAGAAGGGGAAGGCAAAGGAGCCGACGACAAGGCGGGCAGCGGCGGCGGCAAAAGCAGCAGCTCGCATCAGCCGCCGCCGCCGCCGCTCCTGAGGACCCCTCCCGCCCGCAGGGGCGCGACCTCGGTCTGGGAGGAGGAGCAGCACCTAGCGGGGAGCGGAGACGGGACCGAAATCGACAGCGACGGAGAGGGCGCAGCAGACCGGTTCGTGCCGCCGACAAAGGTCTCGACCCGCTTCTGCACCCCGTTACGAGGCCCGTGCGCGCCTCCCTCCTCCTTGCCCGACGCCGCTCCTCCTCGTCCGGCGCTCGTGTTCCGCCTCCGGGATGCGCTGGGGAGGGGGAGGCTCGCGGCGGCGGTCGCCGGCGGGGACCCCTCGATCGGCTCGGGCGAGCTCGCGCTGTCCGAAGTCCTCGACCGCGTCGGAGGGAGGCGGGCGGGGGGGCCCGTCGCGCTCGGCGTTCCCATCTTCAGGGACGTTGCGCAAGAGGAGGGAGAGCAGCCGTCTTCTTCTTCGTCTCCTCCTTTTCCTCCTCGCCGCCGGGAGCTCGCCGGAGTGCTGCGCGTCGTCGTCGACCTCGTCTGCGAGGAGCGGCTGCCGCTTTCGCTCTGTTGCGGCAGCAGCAGCAGCGGCAGCGGCAGCGACAAAGAGAGAGGGGGAGGCGGAGGAGCGACGACATCGGCCTCTCCTCCCTTTCCTCCTCCTCCTCCTCCTCCCTTTCCTCCTCCTCCTCCTCCTCCTCCCTTTCCTCCTCCTCCTCCTCCTCCGCCTCCTCCGCAGCAGCAGACCTCGTTCCCTGCGGCGAACGCAAAGACCTGGTCCGCGCTCCTGGCCCTGCTCTGGCGGGCGTGGGAGCGCGAGGAAGAGAGAAGGGAAGAGAGAGAGAAGGCAGCGGGGGGCCAAGGCCGGCGACGCCACCTCGAAGGCCCCCTCCCGGCCGCGCCGCCGCAGGCGATGCTCGCCTCCGCCTCCGACCTGGCCTCCGGCGTCGGCGGGCTCTCCGCGGGCTTCGAAGCCATCGAGAAGGGCGTCTCCGAAGGCCTGCTGCCAGGAGGCAGGTTTCTGGCGGCGGCGCGCTCCGCCGCGGCCCTCTGCCGCGTCCCGGCCCCGGCGCAGCAGGCGGCGCTGCTGTCTCTGCTGCTCGAGCGCTGGGACCCGCGGGGGGAGCGGAAGAGGATCTCGAGAGCCCCCTCCGCCTCCGTCTCCTCCTCCTCCTCCTCGACGGCCGTGGCGGAGCTCGCAGCCGCGCTCTGGAGGCCCCTGGCCTCCGTCGCGAGGGGCGAGGGCGCAGCGAGGAGGGGGCTGGAGGCCGAGGTGGCCGCCGCCGTGTCGCTCGCGGGCGGGCGCGCCGCGGCGGCCGCCGTCGGCGCCGTCGAGCGCTTCGACCTCCTGTGGCAGCCTTGGGACCGGGACCCGGCCTCGCCCCCCGCCGCCCTCGCCGCGGCGAGGGCCGCGCTCGAGCTCTGCGCGCTGGGCGTGACCTGGTCCCCGCGCGTCGAGGCCCTGGCCGACCCGCTGGCCGCGCACGTCAGGAGGGCCGCGCGGCGGAGCGTGCGCAGGGCCGTCGTCGCCGCGCTCGAGGGCGGTTCCCCTCGTTCTTCGTCGTCGCCGTCGTCCGCGGCAAGGGGGCCCTCGCCGACGTCACTGGCGCTCGCCGCCGCCGCCGCCGCCTGCGACGCCGCGAGGAGGGGGATCGAACTCGACTCGGCGCTCGCCCCCGCGTTCCTCGCCGGGCCCCCAGGGGCGGGAGGCCGAGGGGAGGAGGGGTCAGAGGAGGGCGGGGGCGCGGGAGGCCGAGGCCAAGGCGAGGAGGGGGACGGGGGCCTCGACCTCGTCGAGGTCGCGGGGAAGGTCCGCGTCTCCTCGGCGCTGTCGCTCCTCCGCTCCGCGCTGCGGGGGCGCGGGTGCGGAGAAGAAGCCAAGGCCGAGGACGGAGACGACGGAGAAGACGAAGAGGAGGCGTCCCCGCCCGCTTACGGCGCCGCGGCGCAGAGGCTCGAGGACGCCGCGCGGGCGCTCTCCGCGGCGCTCGAGCGGCGCTCGACGGGGAGGGGGCGAGGAGGCGCGACGGCGTCGACGAGCGGCCCGCCCGCTCGCCGCTCTCCCCTGCCGTCGCCGTCGTCGCAGCTGCCCGCCCGGCTCGACGTCGACGAGCTCTTCGACCCCTGCATCTCCTCGGCGCTGTGGGGACTGCGCCCCCTGGCGCTGGCGTGGGTGGACAGGACGCTCCGGCCGAGGGAGGTCTTTGAGGGGGCCCCCTCGGCCGCGGACCCTGCGGGGGAGGGCGACCCGGCCGCCGCAGGGCGCCGCCGCCGCGGCGGCTTTGGGGGCCTTTTCGGAAGCGGCGCGCGGTCTTCTCCTCTTCCGACGAGGAGGAAGACGGCCGCTTCCGCCTCCCCGCTCATCTGGAGGCCCGTCTCCCGCGCCGCGGGCGCCCTCTACCCCCCGGCGGTCGTCGACCTTTTCTCGCTCATCGCCTCGGCGAGCGACGGGCTCGGCGCCAGGGCGCTCGCGCGCCCCCCGCGCGGCGAGCGCGCCGCCCTGAGGCACGCTGGGACCCTGGCGGCGGCGCTGGCGCCGGCGCCCGCGAGGATGGCCGCGCTCACGGAGGCGGCGCTCGAGGGCGAGCTCGCAGCGGCTTCCAGGGCTGCTGCTGCTGCTGCTGCTGCTGCTTCGGCCTTTGCCGATGACGGCGGGAACCGCACGGGCGGCGACGGGCCGAGCCCGTGGTGGAAGCTCGGGCTCGGAGGCCCGAGGAGGAGCGGCGACAGGGAAGCCGACAGCGACCTCGGGAGGCGCGTCCCGATCTCTTTCAAGCCCCCGAAACCGCCGCACGGTCTTTCCAACGCCGCCTGTGTCCAGCTGAGCTCGCTGTTCGAGCTCTGCGTTCGCGCAGAGGACGCGGACGCGAGGCTGCGGCAGATGCTCACTTTCGGCGGGAGCGGCGGAAGCGGCGCCGGCGGCGAACGCGGCGCCGAAGAGAGCGGAGCAGCAGCAGGTCCTCCTCCTGCCCCCTCTGCTGCTCCTCGCCTCGCAGCCAACGTCGATCTCTCCGCCCGCCTCTCCTCCGCGGCTTCCCGCGGCGCCGCCGTCGTCGCGGGGAGGCTCGGAGAGAGGCTCCGATACGAGTTCGCGCGCGCCGCGGACGGCGCAAGGTTTCGTTCTTCTTCTTCGTCGTCGTCTTCGCAGCGGCCCGGGTCTCCTCCTCCTCCTGCTGCTGCCGACCCCCCTTCCCGCGCCGCGGCGCTCGTCGCCGCGGAGCTTGAGTCTCTCGACGGGAGGCTGTCGCGCGAGGCGCTCACCGGCGTCGCGCGGGCGCTGTGGAGGGTCTCCACCGCCGCCGCGGAGTCCGTGCTGCTGTCCGCCGTGGTCTCTCCCTCTCCCTCCTCCGCTTCTGCCGCTTCCTCTCCCTCTGCGGCGGCGGCGACGACGCTCTCCGCCGAGGAAGCAGAGGCCGTCGTCCTGGCCTCGGCGGCGGTCGCCGACGCCCTCGGGTCCCTGTCGGGCCCGGCCCCGCTCCCGGCCGCGGCGCTCGAGCCGCTCGGCCAGAGGCTCCGCTCGCTGGCGGCGCTCGCGCGCTCGCCGACGGCGGGGGTGGCCGAGGCGGCGCGGCTGCTGTGGGACGCCGCGGCGGCGAGGGGCGCGAGGGCCTGCGCGTCGAGCGGGATTCTTCTCGGAGGAGGGGGAAGTAGCGGAAGGAGGAGGTGGAGCCGACTGGGAGGAGGGGACGAGGAAGACAGCGGGAGTGAGGAAGAAGAAGGAGAAGGAGAGGGAGAGGCGGACATCGAGGCGACAACGGCGACGGCCGGAGCCTCCTCTTCTTCTCCTCCTCCTCCGGCGAAAAACCCCCTCCTCGCCGCCGCCTCGAGGTTCCCCGGGCTCGCCTACGCCGACGCCGTCGCCCTGCTCTCCTCCCGCGCCGCCGCTGAGGAGAAGATGGCGGGAGGAGAGAAGGGACAGGGCGAGGCCGCGCGGGCCGCCGCGGCCGCGGCCGCGCGCGCCGCGGCGTCGGCGATGACGGCGGTGTTCGGGCTGAGGGCCCCCGAGGGCGTCGCGGCGACCTTCGAGTGCCGGGCCTCCTGCGCGGGAGGGGCCAGGGGCACGCTATTCCTGTCCGAGAGGTACCTGGCGTTCGCCAAGGCCGGGACCGGGGTCGACGTTTCCGGCGGCGGATCCGGGGGAGGGGGGTGGGGAGGAGGGTGGGGAGGAGTCGCTGCCGTCGCCGGTGGCGACGACAGCGGCGGCGCCTTTGGCTTGCCTTGCGAAACGGCGGCAGCAGCTTCCTATCCTCCGCTCGCGGTGTTCAAGCTGTCGCGGCTGGCGAGGATGGAGCGGTGCCGCAGGCAGAGGTGCGGGCCCTTTTCCGTATTTTTTCCCCACGGGTCTCGAGAGGCTTTGACGAAAACTAAAAAGCTCACAAAAAACTCTTTCTATTCCTCTCTTTTCTCTCTCTCTCTCCCCGTCTCTCGACCTCAATTCCCGAACTCACGCCCTCTCCGAACAGGTCCCGCGGGCTCGCGCTGTGGGAGAGAGGGCGCGATTCGCTCTCCTGCGCCTCTTCCTCCTCTCCCTCGGCCCCTCGCCTCCCGCTGCTGCCCGCGGTCGAGCCCTCGGCCTCCTTCTGGGAGTTTTCGGGCCCCGGAGGCAGGGACGAGGCCGAGGCGACGATCAGGGTGCACGTCATGGGCTCAGGCTCGGCGCTCGATCGGTTCCTTCGGGGGATGCCTCCGCCGCCTCCTCTTCCGCCGCCGCCGCCGCCGCCGCCGCCGCGGGGGCAGGAGGAGAAGGAGGGCGAGGCGGCAGGAACGGCGGCGCCCCTCGCTCCTCCCCCCCCCGCTCCGCCGCCGCCGCCGCCCCCCCCCTCCCGCTTCGTCCCGGACAGGATCTTCGAGGTCAGGCTCGCCTCCCCGGGCCCCTCGCCGGGATGGGGCGCCGGGGCCTGGTGCGCGCTCCGGGTCTCCTCCTCGTCGAGCCGCGGCGGCGGAGGAGACTGGGGGGGCCTCTCGCTCGACTCGGACGAGTGCTTCCCGCGCCGCGTCGTCGCCGCGCCGTGGCTGCTGGCGGTCCGCGGCGGCGACCCGCCGCGGACCCTGCGGACGAGCAGGGCGCTGGCGCAGGGGGCGGGGGTGGCCGTGAGCGCGCGGTGGAGAGCCTGCGGCGAGGAGGGAGAGGGAGCGGAGGGGGAGCAGGTCGGCGGCGGCGGCGGCGCCGCCGACGGGGAGCACGCCCCCCAGAGAGCGGAGCGGAGGGAGCGCAAGGGGAGGAAGCTGCCCCCGCTGCAGACGCTGCGACTGGCGGGGATGACCCCGGACGAGGCTGCGGACCTGTGCCTGGAGATTCGGTCCCGGATCGACGCCGCCGCCGCCGCTGCCGCCGCCGCGAGGGGGCGAGCGGTGGCGACGGAGTAAGAGCGTTCTTTTTTCTTCTTCTGCTCGAAGAAAGAACGAAAGAAAAAACTGAAAATCAAAGCACTTGGCCTTTCCCATTTCTGGCTTGTAAAATACATTTCCCGACAACTGAGACGAGAACCGAAACCAGCGCGATTTCCAACTCAGGACAGCTCGACTCAGAGCAGACGGGCACCTCGGAATGAAGGCACCTGCTGCCCCCACCACTTTCCCAAAGGGTCCTCTCAGAGCAGCATAAATGTGTACTTGAAGATCGTCCCGGCGGCGTCGACCTCGACGAGCACCTGGCCGCTCGCGCCGACGAGCGCGCCCGTCCCGCCCGTGACCTTTTTTGTTCGAGTTTTTTGTTTTTTCGAGGTCCAAGTCGAGAGAAGGGCGAGGAGCGAAGGAAGAAAGAGAAAAGAAGCGAGAGCAGAGAGCGGGGGAGAGTCGCCGCGGGAGAGAGAAGAAAAAAAAACGAAAATTTGCAGCGGCGGTTCTCGCTCCCACTGTTCCCTCTCCCTCCCTCTCTGCTCTCTCTCTCTCTCCGCTCTCTCTCTTTTCTCTTCGTACTTACCGCAAGCACGAGTGGCTTCTTCCTCGAGATGCCGCCGCCCGTGGGATATGTCTCAACGCCCGACAACTCGAGGGCAACCCCGGACGCCACAGCCCTTTCAGAGGCCGCCGCGGTGGAGTCGACGGCGTTGCCGCCAGGCAGCGAGGCCTCGAGCTCTGCGACAGGCGCGTAAAGGTCGGGCGCGACTCCGTCGTTGAAAGCCACCTCGATGAACAGCTGGCGGCGCTCGGTAGTGTTGTCCGGGGGGATGATCGCCGTCGTCGTCGCGGTCAGGTCCATGCGGCCGATAACGGGCCCCGTAGCCTCGGCGTCCTCGAACACATTGCCGTTAGCGATCACCACGTCGCCGATCGAGTTGCCTGGCGTGGTCCCGGCGACGACGCTGGGTGTTGCGGATATAGACGACGAAGGTGTGGGCCTTCGCGAGCCGGACAGCGGTGCCGGCGGCCTTGACTTTGGCGTTGACGTTCTGGATCGGATTGTTTGTCTAATTTTTAAAAAAAGAAAAAAAGATGCGGAGAGGGTAAGAGAAGAAACATATGGGATTAGTTGAGGAGAGAGAGGGGAGAAAAGTTTTCCTTCGCTGCCGCGCTTCGAATATTTTCTTGCGCTTGCTTTCTCTCTCTCCCAAAGGTTTCGCGTTTCGTGTCTCCCTCTTTTCGTTTCTCTCTCCCGCTCTTTTCGTTTCCAACGGCGACTCCCGCTTCGAAGAAAGCGTCGTGCACAGCGTCTCCAAGACGTGAGTGAGAGATATAAATGATCGAGCGCAAGCGGAGTGGCCGAAGCGAGCATTTTGTTTTTTGTTTTTTTTGTTCTCTCTCTCCGCCCAACCGGAAGTCCGCGAGCGCTTCGCGTTCCCAGCAAATGCAAACGCTCCAGAGCAAGCTAGAGATGTCTGTCATCGACGGAGGCGGGGGTCGCAAGAAGCGACGAGAGAGCGTCCTGCTGCTGCCGACGCACGAACCTCGGAAAAAGGAGGCGACGATGCGGCCCGGCCGATATGCGTCGATTGAAGTGCAACGAATTGCGAAGAAGAAAAATAGAAACCAGAAAAAATCTCGCGCACCTGGGCCGAACTGGTCGAGCAGAACAGCAGGGAGATCAGGCACACAGCAGCTGTCTGGTAGAGGGCCATTGTAATTGCTTGGAGAGGGCAGTGGGGGGAGGGGAGTTGGGGAGGGATTGAACGGCGAATAGAAAAAAAAGTGGGAGAACAGTTTTTTTCGTCTTCTTCTTCTTCGTCGACATCTTGTTGAACAGTTATCTTTCTCCTCTCTCCCTCTCGGCCTCGGTCACTTCTTTCTGGCTTTCGAGCGGTGCGGCAGTCCAGGTCGCAAACGTCCAGGGGCCGTGGACCGTGGTCGGGACCGCGCAGGCTTTTCCGCGGGGCCCGCATCCTACACGTCCCTCGCCCTCGACTCGACTGGGACTCCCTTTGTCGCCTCCCGAGACGGTTCCAACGAAACCGTTTCGGTTGCAACGGCGGTTCCAACGGCGGCGGAACCAACGGCGAAATACGTATGGCCGTGCGAAGCGATTCTGGACGGCATTCGGGGACGAGCAGACGAGAAAGAAGAAAAAGCGGCGGAACGAAGAAGAAAAAAATCTCAGCACGGCCACCGCACGGCGGCGAGCTTGGCCTCGACCGCCGCCAGCGCCGGGCCGACCGCCGCGGCCAGCTCGTCCGCTGACCTCCTCGCGCGCCCGAGCTCGACGCAAAGGGCTGTGACGCGGGCCTCCGCCACGGCGCGGGCGGCGCGCTCGGCAGCGAGCAGGGAGTCGCCGCCGCGAGGGGGAGGGGAGGCGGAAACGGCGGCGGCGGCGGCCGAGGCGGCGCCGCTCCGGCCCGCGGACGCGCTGCTTCCGCCGCCGCCGCCGCCGCCGCCGCCGCTCCACCTGCTCGCGTCCTCAAGGAGGTCGGCCAGCGCGTCGGCCCTCGCCACGGCCTCCTGCGCCGCGGCCTCCCACGTCGAGGTCTCCGCTCGCGCCGCAGAGAGGGCCTGTCCCAGGGACAGCGCGTCGGCGGCGGCGGCGGCGGCCTCGTCGTTGGCCGAGTCCAGGGCGTCGATGAGCTTCTCGCGGGACTCTTTCAGGGCGTGCACCTGCCTCTGGAGGAGCTCTAACTCGTCGACGTCGCTTTCTTCGTCGTCGTTCGGGGCGCTGTCGTTATTGGCTCGCCCGGAGGACGAGGGAGGAGGGGGAGCAGGAGCATGAGGAAGAGCGCCGACCCCGGCGTCGCGCGCCGCCTCGGCCGCGGCCCGGGCCTCGCGCTCGGCCGCCGCGGAGGCTTCCGCGGCCCTGAGGAGCGCGGCGAGCTCTTCCTTGGCGGCGCGCTCGAGGGAGAGCTCCTGCTGGAGGCGGCGTACGCGCTCGGCGAGGAGGAGGGGCTGTTCCGAGAGGGAGTGGGAGGGGGTGGATTTGAGGTTGTTTGGAGGTTGAGGTCGAGTTTTTGAGGGGATTGGTTTCATTTTTTTTTGACGTCGCGACGAGACAAAGCAGACGAAGCAGACATCGCTTTCGTCCAGAGATTCGAGAGCGAGAGAGCCGACGCTGTCGCCCCGACCGATTGAGTGCATCGATGCGCGTGTCAACGTGTAATTAAAAGGTAAAAGCAAAGGCGGACGCACCTCCCCAGCAGCGAGCGAAGTCATCGTGCTTTCTTCCTCGTTGAAAAGTGTTTTTTTTGCGAGGCAATTTATTTCTTCGTTTTCCTTCCACGCCGCTCTAGTGAACTCCGTCTTCTCTCTTTCCTTTTGCCGCAGAGGAGGCCTGCGCGGAAGACGGCGCCTCTTTCTCTTTCTCTCTCAATGAGCGGCCGCGACGCTGTCAGATTTCTGGCGGTTGCCCGCGAATCAGCGTTCGCCAAAGTCGAGCAAGTGAGTTGAAGGAGAGATCGAGTCGAGAGTTTCCCATCGCCGTTCGCCTCTCTCACGACCTCCTCACTCCGGTCACAAAACCAAAAAAACTCTCTCTCTCTCTCTTCTCTCTCTCAGGAAGCGTCCCTCCAGCGGCACCGCGCCCGCCTCGTCGGCGCCGGCCTCCTCGACGACGCCGGAGAGGCCTGGCTCAGGCCCCGAAGGGAGCAGACTCTGGACGAGTCCGAGAGGACCTTTGAGGTTTTGTCCGAGGTGCTCGCGGCGCAGACGAGGGTCGACGCTCCCGGAGCAGCGGCGGCGGCCGAGCGGCGGTGGAGGAGGCACCGCACCGGCGCGCCGCCGCCGCTCAGCGCGGAGGACGTCGAGGTCCTGAGGAGGGCGAGGGCATCCGCCGCCGCGGCGGGGACTCTGTCGCTCGGAGGGTACGGCGCGTCTGCGCTGGTCCTTCCGAAGCTGTCCCTGCGGCCGAGGGATTTCGGAGGAGGGGCGGCCGCCGCGGCGGCTCCGCCTCCCCTTCCCGTCCCGCCCGCGGTCGCGGAGGCCGCGGCGCGGGGACTGGCGACGGGTGCGAGGGCCGCGGCGTACGGCTCCGCGCTCGCGCTCGCGGGCGCGGCCCTCGGCTCCCTCTTGGCCGCGAGGTCGATGATGCGCTCTTCGGGCGGCGGCGGCGAGGAAAGCAGCGGCGGCGGTGCTGCCGCTGCTTCTCTGGCCACGAGGGAGGCTCTCTCCCCGCTGGGCGACGCCGTTCGTGGGGCTCTGGGGCCCGTCGTCTCCTGGGCGCGCGGGGAGATCGGAGGAGAGGGAGGAGAAGGAGGAGGCGAGGAAGGAAAGGGCAGAAAGAAGAAGCCAAACAGCAACGCCGCCGCCGACGCGTTTTCGGCGAGCCTCGGTCGGAGGCTCGACGCCTCGAGGCGGAAGTGGGCGAGCCGCGCCGGGATCGGCCCCGACTCTGTCTGATGGGCCTGTATATTTGTAAATGCTGCATACTTGAGATCGGAAGACAGAGTGGGAGTTCGTTCGAAAGCGGGGGAGGGGGAGACAGAGAGAGAAAGAGCGACAAAATGTTTGAAAACGAAAAAAAGCAGAGCTCTCAAACGATGACGTCGTTTATTTCGCGACGTTGAATTTTCCGGTGGGCGACAGAGAGAGAAAAAAACACGCCTTCTTGAATCGTTCCAAGTGTTTTTTGTTCGTTCTTTCCGTTCGCTGCTGATAAAGCAGCAACCTCTTGTCGATCAGAGCGTCGAGACACGCAGAAAGCGGTCGTTCCGCTTGTGTTTTTTTTTCGATGATGACGAAACCATTTTTCGCCATCGCCATGGCCGTCGCGCTCGTCTCGTTCTCCGCGACCTCGACCGGAGCGTTTGCTTCAGGAGGAGTCCCTCCGAACAAATCAGACGCTGCCCTCGGCGCCGTCGCGGCCTCGTACCCCGCCGTCGTCGCCAGCTTCAAGCTCGGGGACGCCGAAGCGGCCCTCAAGGAGGAGGCCCCGCCGTGGCTCTCCGCTTCTCCTCTCCCGGGCCCTCGCAAGGGGAGGCGGCCCTTTGGGTTCCCCCTCGGCATCTGTCAGCCGGGGTGCCCCTCCCCTGTCGACCCTTGCCCGGGGTTCTCCTGCCCGCTCTGGCCCTCGGACCAAGGTTCGTCGAACTGCACCCGCGTTTTTTACCCCGGCTCGAAGGCGACGCGGAGCTCGACGAACTGCCTGCCCGACTTTCGGAGGGACTGTGCCACGGCCGCTGCCGCCGCCGCAGCCAAGGGCGCCGGCGGCGGCGGCGGCAAGGGCATCGAAAACTCCGGCTGCGTCCCCTGCGCCCTCTGGCACCTCGTCTCGACGAAGTGCGCGCCCTTCTCGCCCCCGGGACAAGACACGAACGCCGACGACTGCGCGATCGTCGCCGCTCCGGGACTCGCCGGCTCGCCGGGGTTCGAGGCCAACTCGACCGCGATATGGGAGCTGACGGGGTCGACGGGGGCAGCAGCGACGCCGGCGACAAAACCAAAGCCCGCTCCCTTGCAGGCCGCCGCCAAGGCCGCGGCTGCGGCGCTGGCCTTCTCCCTCGGGGAGCCCTTCGCCGTCATCCCGTCGCGGGAGCGCGAGAGCGGCGGAAGCAGCGATCAGCCCCGCCTCTGCCTCACCAGGGCGCAGATAATGGTCGTCCCGGCGCGAACCTGCACCGGCGTCGACGACGACAGAGCAGAGTGCACGGGCGACAGGGCCGAGGCGTTCTGGGAGGCAGCGTGGCTGGAGGCCCTCGCGGCCGGGTTCCCGGCCTCGCCGTACGGCACAAATAACGACGGCGGCGGCGACGGCGGCGGCGTCGACAAGACCCCCAAGCCGACGTGGGCCGCCGTCGTCAACCCCTCCAACCGCAGGTCGCAGCACCAGACGCACGTCCGCGTGAGCCCCTGGTCGCGCGACGACCGGCAGCAGGCCTTCTTCGGCGACGTCCTGCCGAGGTGGCTGGCGACGCCGGCGTTCTCGCTCGACCCGGCGAGGCCGACGCTGACGGCTCCCGAGCGCCTGCCGCTTCCCCCGGACCCGAGCAGGCCCGGGGAGGTCCAGTCTCCGCTCATCGCGACCGTGTTCGTTCCGCTGCTTTCGGCTTCTTCTTCGGCGATAGTCGAAAAGGGAATGGGGTGGGCTCGGCCCTGGGCCACGGCGAGCGTCGTCGCCGCGGCCGCCGACAACGCGACGACCTCCTCCGCCGCCGTCGCCCACGCTGCCAAGGAGCTCGGGCTCTCTCCCTTTCGTTCTCCTCTCTCTCCTCTGTCACGCCTCGCTCCCTTCGTTCCCGGAACCGTCGGAGGGAGGCCCTATGGGATCCTCGTCGCCCCCTGGGCCCAGGAGGAGGAAGGAGGATCGGGAGGAGGGGGAACCGCAGGAGCAGCAGCAGCAGCAGCGTTCGGAGCAGCGGGGACAGCAGGACTCGAAGCAGCAGCAGCGACGGCAGCAGCAGCAGGAGTCGGAGGAACGGGGCAAACCAAAAAGAAGAAAAAGCTCCTGAGGGGCTTTGCCGTCGCCGCAACGTTTGACATCGGGTCGACCCAGCTCCTTGACGAGCAGCCGACGAGCGACTGCTTCTCTCGCTGCGCGCAGTGGGACAACCCGGGGGAGAAGCCGGCGCTCCCCCTGGAGGATTTCGCAAAGCTGAAGAAGATTCTCGGGTGATGAAATCTCCCTGGGCGCGCAGGGAGATCGGAGGAGAGGGAGGAGAAGGAGGAGGCGAGGAAGGAAAGGGCAGAAAGAAGAAGCCCAACAGCGACGCCGCCGCCGACGAGTTGTCGGCGAGCCTCGGTCAAAGGCTCGACGCCTCGAGGCGGAAGTGGGCGAGCCGCGTCCGGGATCGGTCCCGACTCTGTTTGATTGTTTTTTGTATGTTTGAAAGATGCTTGCTTGAGATCTAAAGGCAAAGTGGGAGTTTGTTCGAAAGCGGGAGAGGGAGGGGGAGAGAGAGAGAAGAGTTTTTTTTTTTACGTCGAGTTTTTTTCTTTTCTTCAAAAACTCTCTTTCACTGTCGAGAAAGAGAGTTCCTCTCGCTTTTCCACACGGCGGGGCTCTTCATTTCTCTTTTTGCTCCCGTTCTTCAAAAGCATGGAGCACTCTACGCGTCTGGTCGCGAGGGCATCACTCCTTGTTGCAATTGTCGCTCTTGCGGCATTTGCCGTTCCAGCCAAGGTAGGAAACTGAAAATGTTTTCCCCTCTTTTTCTTGTTTTTTTATTTACTTCATAAAGCCGCGATTTAGTTTTCACGAAATTTAAAAAAAGGACGAGCCACGCCTTCGTTCGCCGTGGAAGGCGCGCGCGCGTGTTGCTGACGTTACTCTCCCCTTATTTATCGGCGAAAAAGTGTGTTATTTGGACGCAAATTCCTTCGTCTTCCTTCAGACCTCGGCAGCGGCAGCCCCGGCCTTGGCGGGAGAAGAGGCAGCCTTCTTCGGCAGCTGCGGCATCTTGGGCATCTCCGGCAGCTTCAGGTCTTTTCCAGCCTCTTTCACCTCCGCAAAGTCGAGCGTCAGCAGCGACACCAGCAGCAGGTTCACCATGGCCGTCATGATGAAGCCCGCCGCGCAGGCGTCGTACCGCCCGTCGGTCGTCGTCGACGCGCCCGACGCGATCGAGTAGCGCGTGACCGACCGCACGGGGTCCGACAGGTGGCGGTCCGCCAGCAGGATCGACAGGAGCCCGTTCAGCCCGACCAGCACGGCCGCCGGGACGCGCGCGGACCTGACCCCCGCGGCGACGGTGCCGGCGACGGCGAGCAGCAGGAAGGCCTGCCACCACAGCGACCACCATGACAGGCCCGTCTTGGGGCGGCAGTCCGCCGCGGCGCCGCCGACGCCACACTCGGCCTGCAGCGCAGAGACGCCTCCCAGGGTCACGAGCCAGGCGAGGGCGCCGAAGGCGAGGAGGGCGAGCGGGGCGTACTTGAGGAGCTGCTCCTTGGTCGGGAGCTTGATCGAGGGGGCCATCTGGGGGTGGGCGGGGACCGGGAAGAGGCGGAGAGGAGGGTGAGAGGGGGAGGTCTGGAGAGATAGGGAGGAACAGAGGAAGCGAAACTGTCGGCGACGAGGACGAGAGCAGCGCGCGCCTCCCATTGCATGGGATGGATTTTTCTAAATTTTGTACGCTTTCGGGGGGAATTCGCGGTTCGGGACCGCTACTTAACCGGCCTGATGCCGTCCATCCGCTGCTCGTGATCGACACAAGATATCATTAGACGACAATCAATGACTAAAAGCGAGCGATTGGGGCAGCGGAGTGGCAGGCTTCGACGCGGGACAGTGGTGTACTCTCTTCGGAGCGAAAAGGCCAGCTCGTGCCTGCGCCCCCTCCAAGCGGTGGCTCGCAATTCCCCGCGTCCGCGGCCGCCGGATCCTCTCGCGCTAAATGTGCTCTGTCAGTTGCGATCGCACGCCAATAAACGCACCTCTCGTCGTAGCAAAAAGCGAAAAGAAGAGAGTAAAGCCGCGGAAAAAGGCGGGGGTGTTTTTTGCAATTCGATGCTGGAGCGAAAAAAAACGTTTCTGGTAAAACCGCGCCTCTCGCGCCGAAGAAAAACGAAACCTCGACCCTCAAAAAATTGCTGCGCGAGCCTTCTCGGCCTTTCTTCTGAGCGTCCTCCCTCCCTGCGCGGCGCTTTTCAGAAGAATTGTATGAGCGGCGTGCTCTCCTCACTACTTTTACAAAAGAGATGGTTTTTCGACTTTCCATCACCTCGTCACGAAGACGTTTTTCGTCATCCCGCCCTTGACCCCCCTCGCCGCCGCGTCGAGCTCCTCGACCGCCCCCGCTGGCAGCTTCATCGTCGCCGCCGCGACGTGCGACCTCACGTCGCTCGCGGTCCTGGCCCCCGGGATGGGCACGGTCCCCTTGGCCACGCACCAGGCGATGGCCACCTGCGCCGGGGTGGCGGCGGCCGTCGTCTTTGTCATCCTCGAGAGGGGCGAGAGCAAGCTTCCAAAAAGGCCCGACGACGGCGACGACGACGACGACGACGTTGAAACCTTCGTCTCGCGCGCGACGGCGTCAATCACTTCCAGCAGACCCCGCGCCCCAGGCAGCACCTTCTTGAACAGGACAGAGCGCGGTCCCTTGGGCAAATTGGGGATCTCGCTCCCGCCGTTTTCCCGCTCGCTCAAGGAAGAAAGGGAGTATCGCCCGCTCAGCATCCCGAGAGCCAGAGGACTGTAGGCCAGGGGGACCGCGCCGGCGTCCCTCGAGGCGCCGAGGGCCGCCTGCGTCTCGCTGCCGCAGCTCAGCAGGGAGAACTGCGTCTGCGCTACGGCGAGCGGGACGCCGTTCCTCTCCAGGAAGCGCGAGACCTTGGCCAGCTGCCTGGGCCCAAAGTTCGAGACGCCGACGGCGGAGCAGAGGCCCGCGTCGTGGCACCGGAGCAGCCCGTCCCAGAGGGCCGCCTCCTGCGGCGGGGCGTAGTTGGCCGCCGACCAGTGCAGCTGGATGACGACGCGCGACGGGGGCAAGAGGCCAGACGAGGAAGGAGGCGAGTCCCCGCCGCCGCCGCTCATCCGGGCGACGCTCGCCCTCGCGGCGGCCTCGAACATCTTGCCGGTGACCCTCCAGGGGTAGGGGGCGATCTTGGTCGCGGCGATCACCTTCGACTCCCGGTACGAGCTCGAGCACAGCGCCCTGTCTCCGAGGAAGGATCCCAGCAGCGACTCCGCGCGGCCCGAAAGGGCCCCCGTGCCGTAGCTGTCGGCCGAGTCGAAGAGCGTGATTCCCGCGCTCGCGGCTTCCTTGAAGGCCTCCGCGATCGACGCGTCTTGGGATGTTTCGTAGCCGTAGAGGAAGCGGTTGCCCCAGGACCACGTGCCGAGGCCCAAGGTCGAGACGCGAAGCCTGCCATTGGCAGCCGGGAGCGTCGGCAGCGCGGCGAGCGAGGTCGGGGTCCTCGAGGATGAGGTTGAGGTTGAGGTTGAGCGTCGGCGGCGGCGGTCTCGGGCGACTGATTGTGGAATTGGAGAGCAAGAAAAAGGGCGCAATTGCGTTGCTTTCGAGTCGAGACTCGAAGAGAGAGAAGGGATCATGAGGCAGAGAGAGCGCCGCTAACTGCGTGTTTTGAAGAGCGGCGGAGCGTGGGGGCGGAGAGAGACGGAAGAACGTGTGGCGATCTGCCACAGAAGAAAAAAAAGGGTGGGCGAGCAAAGACTTTTGAGCTCTATTTTGCCGCCTCGACGGTTCAGTCACTCCTTCACTTTTTTCTCTTTCGATTTTTCTTTTCGCGCCAAACTTCTTGCCGCTCTAAACCTCAACCTCTCAACTCGCCTCCAAAGATGTCCCGCCGCCTCATTTCCTGCCTCTTTTGCGCGGTCGCTATCGCCGCGCACTCGGCCCTGGCTGCCCCTGGTGAGAGCCCCTGGGGAGGGGGCGAGAGCAAGAGGCGGGAGGGGCGAGAGCGACGAGGACGCCGGAAAACAGAAAACGCAGGCCCCGGCGAGCGCGAGGCAAAAGAGCTCTTCGCGAAAGTATCCCCCTCCTCTCGCTCTCTACCTCTCTCTTCTTGTCCATTCCTCTGCCGTAAAGAAAGAGAGGAACGAGCTGAAGAGCTGGGAAAGAGGAGGGCGAAGCAGCGGAGCAGTGAAGCGTTTGCTTTTTGTTTATTCTTGGCGGAGCCGGGGGAGAAAACGAGGGAAAGAAACAATTTGTTGCCGCCGTCCGCGAGGCGAGAGAAAAGTCTCAAAAGAGAGAGAGAAAATAGCTCAACCCCAAAAACAACCACCCCCCCTTTCTCAAAACGAAAAAACGCAAACAACCAGTCGTGGCGCCCGCCGACCCGCTCCCTGCCTCTGTGCCCGCCGAGGCCGCCCCGGCGCAGCAGCCCCTCGCCGAGCGCGCCGCCGGCGCGCCCGCGCCCTCGCCCGCCTTGGACGCCCCGATCGAGGCCACGGGAGGCAAGAGCGTCGTCTTCGCCGCGCCCCTCGTCCCGGTCAGCGGCGCACCAATCGTGCCCGTCGCCGCGCCTCTGCTCGCGTGGCCCAAGAAGACGCTCGAGTTCGAGACGATCGAGATCAAGAAGCCAAAGATCAAGCGCGTCGCGGCGACGCCCATCAGCGGAGCGGCGCCGGTCGCGCCGCTGCTCGTGCAGCTGCCGCGCAAGGCGCTGCCCAACAAGGTCGTGGCGACCTTTGTCAAGCCCGGAGTGGCCGCTCAGGTAACTTGTCGTTTTTTGTCTTTTTTTACAAAAGGGAAGAAGAAGAAAGACGGAAAGAAATCAACTCACGTTTTTCCCTCTCTCTCTCTCTCTCTCTCTCTCTCTCTCTCTCTCTCTCTCTCTCTCTCTC
>Ga0315274_10006210_pt1 | contig 17412 bp, 15 predicted proteins | sample YL17G02_20_MG_FD_203700 | JGI IMG/M metagenome (GOLD analysis project Ga0315274, IMG submission 203700) | Sediment microbial communities from Yellowstone Lake, YNP, Wyoming, USA - YL17G02_20 | ecosystem: Environmental > Aquatic > Freshwater > Lake > Sediment | place: USA: Wyoming | collected...
CGCTTGTAATCCTGGTGGTCGTCTGCGTGTTGCAGACGCGCAGGCTTCTCAGACGTTCTCAATGAGCTGAGGTGCGCCAAGCCGCTTTGAGAAAGGGTCCAATATGAGATTCGCCACGGAGTATCTGTGGTTCAACACCAAGCAAAAGCGCGAGTACATCAACATCACCGAGACCGTCGGGGGGATTGTGAAGAGCAGCGGTATACGTGAGGGAATGGCTCTGGTGAGCGCCATGCACATCACTGCCGGCGTGTACGTCAATGACGCTGAGTCCGGCCTCATACAGGACATCGATGAGTGGCTTGAGCGCCTCGCGCCTTTCAACGCGGACTACCGCCATCACCGCACCGGCGAGACCAACGGCGACGCCCACCTGAAGAGCCTCTTGATGCACCATGAGGTGATCGTGCCGGTCACGGAAGGGCGACTCGATCTCGGCCCGTGGCAGCAAGTGTACTACGCCGAGTTCGACGGGCGCCGCCGCAAGCGCGTTGTGGTCAAAGTGATGGGTGAGTAACAAGCCCGACGGTCGGCCGGAGGCGGCCTCCGTATCAACCGGGAGCGTCGGTTATGCGGAGGCGGCCTGCGTGTCCCCCTTACCCTCACGCGCGACCCAGGCAGCCACGGCGTTGCTGACGTTAACCACCATGTCGGTGGAAGCGAAATAACGCGTGGCGCCCGCTTCGAGCGCTCGGCCGTTCAGGCTTTCATCGCATCCTCCATAGAGGTATACGGGTAGCGCCGTGAAAACCGGGTTGGCTCTCACCGCGCGGACAATCTCGAGACCCGCAAGGTCTTTCTGTTCCAGACTCACGATGAGCAGGTTGGGACGCAACGTGAACATCCGGCAAAAACCTTCGATGGCCGTCGACGCGCAGATCGCCTCATACCCGAATTGCTTCAACAGCGCGGAGAGGGTCTCTCGCCTGCCGGCGTTGTCATCAATAAGAAGGATGCGGCAGGCCGTCTTTTTGCGCCCGGCGCCTTCAGACCGCAACTCCGCAGCCACGAACGCGGCTATCTCGTTTTGCGCGTGTTCCTGGCCATGGCAGAATTCGCACCCAACATAGCACGGCCCATCACTCGACCGCCGCACGTTCCGCACGACGACTTCGGCGTCCTGTATCGATGCGCCGTTCGGCAGGTCGAACGTAATCCTGAATTGATCTCCGAAGGGCGGCTCGAGCGGGCTCACGATTCCGCACCCGCCAATGCTGACGTCCCGGACTTCCCCATCGCTGACCACTTCGCCGTCTCGCGAAAGCCTGCATGGAAGATTCACCTTCACGCGATCATGCTTCCGGAAAGATACGACCTCAAGCTCGTCAGGCCAAAGAACACGAATCCAGCTCGCGTCCCGCCGGCTGCTCCAATCCGCCACTGTGCTGACGAATGCGCACGCTTTGCCCTCGTGAACGAACCGAACCGCGCACGGCTGGCCTTCGTGCAGGGACATGACACGCTCAGCGCCTGTCTGAATACGGTCCAACAGCACATATCTATCTCGTTCCCAACCTCTGAAGAAGGTGCTGAACCTGGGACTCGTCTCACGAGACGGATCGGGCTGGAAAACCACGGACGTGCCGACTTTCAAGTGAGACTCGAGATCCTCGGGCCTTCCTCCGGTTCTACTTCCCATTCCAAACCCCCTTTGGTTCCTGCTTAAGTCCAGTCCATCAACCTTTAGAGAGTGTACGAGAAGTGGGCCGGTTCTTCAAAAACCGGCTTTCTGAAGATTCCAGCCGTGCGGTTCCTGCGTGGTTAGGTACGCTCCTGCAAGCCGGTTTCGGAACAAACGGCCTACTGGAACACCGGCCACCGTAATTCCCGTACACGCTCTTAGACACTCACGGAGACCTTGTTCCCGGAGGTCTCTCCCATCATCTCGACAAAAGTCTGGAACAGATCACGATCCAACTCCTGGGCCATCTCAGCTTTCATTAACCTGAGTGCGTCAAACGAGGTCAAGGCGCCCTTGTACGATCTGCGTGTAGTGAGGGCGTCAAAGATATCCGAGATCGCGCTCATCCGGGCGCACGTCGAGATCTCCAACCCGGATAGGTTGTCCGGATATCCTTTCCCCGTGAGTTTCTCGTGGTGGTGACGCGTCACATCGAGAACAACGTCATCCGTCACCCCCAGGCCCCGAAGCAGTTCATGCCCGTACAGCGGGTGTCTCTTCATCTGTTCCCATTCCGCGGACGACAACTTCCCGGGAGCATTCAACACGGAGGCCGGGATCTGACACTTCCCTATGTCGTGCAACAGGGCTCCGTTCGCCTGCTTGATCACCAAGCGTCCGTCAAGCTCCAGGCGCCGCGAAAACGCAATGCTGAACACGAACACGTTAACGCAGTGCGTGTACGTGTAGTAGTCCACCGAGGTCACCTTCAACAGGCTCTCGATGGACGCTTGCTGCGTGAACACAAAAGATACCGCATTTTCCACCAGGGCGCGGCTGCGCTCGAGCACTTCACGCGACCGCGGGTTCTCAAACGCCTCTTTTACGAGACCTGATGCGGAGTTATACAGGACCTCGGAGCGTTCGTTAATAGGTATCCCACTATCCGCCAGGACCGAGTTCAGGTTCGCTTCGATATAGCGGCGATACAGCGCGTCCTGTCCCGACGGGACAAACAGTTCCACCACTGAGTTCTCCTCAAGCCGATCCCTTGTCTCCTCCGTAAAAGGAAGGTTCTTCTCACGATACAGGACCGCCGGCGCCGACCGACGCGGTTGAATGTAAAGGTCGAAGTGGACGATTGTATCCACCCGAAGACTTGCCACCCGGATCGGAAAATAGGAAGGCCCCGCCCCCCTTAGGTGTTCCGCTGGCGCCTGCATGCTCGTACCCCCATGTGCTTTCCTCCCCCGGATGACTGCAGTTACATCGTACCACACTTATACAGCGCGTATTGTATACTTATTCTAAGCCAATCGCGTCAAATTGTCAAGAGAAAACATACAGAGCTAAACGAAAACGAGTACAGTTCTTGTTTACATTCGTTCTGGTGTGAGGTCTCCCTGATTACGACGGAATTCTGTGGGAGCGGAGGTATCCGCCGAGCCGTGAGCTGACTACATCCAGCCTGCGGTCTATAGCCTCGAACCTGATGCATTCTTGCCTAAGGGAGTACCGGGTCTGGTAAAATGCCGGCGATGGGCAAGGACGCGTATTTTCATGACCCGTCCTGGCGCTGTGGATTCTTAGGGTCTGGATGGCGCCATCATACTCCAGATCCCACGCCGTATCAGGAAGACAAGAAAGGGATGCAGGTGGCCGTTCAAACACAAGACGATGTTCAGATCATAACCGGTAACGAGGCCCTGGCGTTGGGCGCGAAGCTCTGTCGCGTCCAGGTTGTGGCGGCGTACCCCATCACACCGCAGTCGCCCGTCACCGAGATGCTTTCCCAGTACGTCGAGAGCGGGGAACTCCAAGCGGAGTACGTGACGGTCGAGAGTGAGCACAGCGCGTTGGCGGTGTGTATCGGCGCGTCGACGGTGGGCGCGCGCGCGTTCACGGCCACGAGCGCCAACGGCCTTGCGTACATGTGCGAGCAGATTCACTGGGCGGCGGGTGCGCGTCTGCCCATCGTCATGGGCTGCGTCAACCGAGCCATGGCGGCGCCGTGGAACGTGCTCAACGACCAGCAAGACTCGATGTCGCAGCGCGACGCGGGATGGATACAGATCTTCGCCCGCAACAACCAGGAGATCCTGGACGCGGCGATCCAAGGGTATCGGATCGCCGAATCGATCTATGTTCCGGTGATGGTCTGCTACGATGGTTACATCTTGTCGCACACCGTCATGCCGGTCGAGGTCCCTTCGCAGGATGAGGTCGACCGGTTTCTTCCGCGCTACCAACCGCACACGTCTCTGGAACCTGCAACGTCGTGGAACCTGAACCAGGTCACGTTGGCCGATCCCCGTCTGAACGCCGAAGGCAAGTTATGCCACGGTTATCTCGAACTGCGATACCTCCTCGAACAGGAGCTCGAGAACGCCCGCGAGACGATTGTCTCCGTGGATGAAGCTTTCGGGGAATGCTTTGGCCGCAAGTGGGGCGGCATGGCGTGGACGTATAGAACGGAAGACGCCGAAGTGTTGCTGGTGGCCGCGGGCAGTCTGGCGAGCGAAGCGACCGTCGCGGCGGATCAGCTCAGGGAAAACGGCTGCAACGCCGGCGTCCTCGGCGTCCGAGTCTACCGTCCCTTCCCGAAAGCGGAAGTGATTTGGGAAACGCGCAACGCGAAGCTTGTGATCGTTTTCGACAAGAGTTTGAGTTACGGCAACGAAGGTCCGATCTGCGGCGATCTGAAGGCCGCCCTGTACGGGAGCGGCTCGACACCGGTCGTGCATGGTTACATCGGTGGCCTGGGTGGCCGAGACGTCAAAGCCCACGAACTAGCGGATGCGGCCAGGCAAAGCCTCCTTCATCTCGCCGCGGGACACAAAACCAAAGAGACCGGATGGATCAACTGTCAGATCTAGATTCTTGCCGAAACGATCTGCGAATTTCCTTCTCAGATCGTTTCGCCAAGAATGTCAGCTGCATGACTACGGGATTTCAGGAATGCATGACTAGACTTCGTGGGGCAGACCTGCAGTGCGCCCCACAAATGGCAGGTTTGGCTATTAAGGTGAATCGTGGAAACGAGCTTATTGAAGTTGCCTGAAGAGGAATACCTCCTGTCAGGGAACCGGACTTGCGCGGGGTGCAGCCTGGCCATTGCGCTGCGATATGTCTTGAAAGCCCTCGAAGGGAACGCCATCCTGGTCGTTCCGGCAAGTTGCCTGACGGTGTTGGGGGGCATGTATCCGGTGTCCTCCGTGCGGGTGCCCTGGCTGAACGTCGCGTTTCCCAGCACTGCCGCGGCCGCCTCCGGGGTGTCGGCCGGCCTCAAAGCCCTGGGAAAAACGGGTACAACGGTAGTCGGTTTCGCAGGCGACGGCGGCACGTTGGACATCGGCATCCAGGCGTTGAGCGGCGCCGCGGAACGAAACGCGGACATCCTCTACATTTGTTACGACAATGAAGCGTACATGAACACGGGCACGCAACGCTCGAGCGCAACGCCCCTCGGGGTGAAGACCGCGACAACGCCTATTCTGGGAAAACAGCAGCATTCAAAGGATATGGTCGGCATCATGGAAGCCCACGGGATCGGTTACGTTGCCACGGCCAGCCCCTCTTACCCCGCGGACCTCTACGATAAAGTCCGGAAGGCAAAAGACCAGCCCGGCACGCGCTACATCCACATCACCGCGCCGTGCCCGCCGGGGTGGGTCTTCCCAACGACCGATACCGTCAAGATGGGACGCCTAGCCGTCGAGACCGGCACCGTGGTGTTGTTCGAGGTCGAAGACGGAGTCTTCCGTCTCACAGGGAAAAGCAGAAGCGTGGCGCGACGCGGGAAGCGTCTTCCGGTCGAGACATATGTGCGCGCCCAGCGCCGCTTTGACGGTACGGACAATGCCGGCGTTCAGGAGTTGCAGCGGTGGGTGGACGCGCGCTGGGATACATACTTGCGCAGAGACCGGTCACTAACCGAGACCTCCTGAGAAAGTACCGCGAGAGGAACAACGTGCTTCACCGCATGCCCCCAACGTTTTTGGGAACGGTTGCTTATTCCGCGGCGAGGCTTTCGGCGAAGGAATTCTCTTGGTCCTCTGACTCTCCGCGACGACGTCTCTTGCGGTCTTTCAGAGCATTGGCCCTGTAAAAAAGCGCCGGCTCAATGACAGGATCATGGAGGCCCTGTGTCTCAACTTCCCCGTAGGTCACGCGGCCCCGATACGTCCGATTGGACAGGATGATCGCGATGGCTTGACGTGACCACTTATTGCCCTTCCGGGTGAAAATGCCGCGCGAGTGCAAGTAGGAGACAACCTTGCCCGTGCTCCGGCTGTGAAGGTACTCGCGGAAGATCGTTCGCACGACCTCCGCCTCACGGTCGTCGACAATAAGGGGCTTCTCCCCCTCTCTACCCCGGCGATAACCGTAGGGAGCGGGCCCTGTCCCGTACCGGCCTTGCTGAACCGCCCCCAGTTGACCTCGCTTCACTTTCGCCCCATGAGACAATCTACCGGACGGGTCAGACTCATCGATTTCGAACCTATCAACCGTTGTCGCTGATACCTGCCTGTTTGTCATGAGACTTCTTCCCCTCTTGCTCGGAACTCTCGCTTTGGTTCCTCTTCGTCAATAATAGCTATCAATTCCACGGCGCCTATGACCTCTCAAGTCTGGGGTGAGATACGGAATAGGAGAAAAGCAACTTCTCCCGACGTTCTCCTGCGTATCCCCGCGCCCAGTACGTCAGCCTTCTACGTTAAGTGTACGCTAAATCGCGCAGAATGTCAAGAGTTTTCTCTACCCCCGAGAACAGTTCCTGCGGACACATAAAGGGAAAGGATGAAAAAGCTGAAGATAAAGCCTGACATCCACGCTGTGAAATATGCGTGTGGAGGGAGTTACTGTTCAGAGATATTCACGCGAGGCGTGAACGGGCATGCGGCGCGCACGCGCCACATGCCCATCTTCTGTTGGCAATGTTGCGAATGTCGTAAGCGGCTATTGCTACTTGGCCGCTTTCTTGGGCTTCGCCAAGACTAGCAGTTCCGCCGGAGTCTCGCCGTACGGACTGGCATCGATACCGAGGCTCGCCTCGACGACTTCGCCGATCTCTTTACGGGTCATGCCTGCGGCTTTCGCCTCCGCCACGACTTCGTGCATTCGGCCGATAATGCGTTTGCGACATTCCTCGCGACACTTCAGTTCAATGTTCCGGTTGACGAAAACGCCCATGCCGCGCCGCGTGTACAACAGCCCCATGACCTCGAGGTCGCGGTAGGACTTCGCCACGGTGTTGGGGTTCACGCCCAGCCGTTCCGACAGTTCCCGCACGGAAGGAAGCTGGTCTCCGGGCTTCAGGCGACCCGATGCGATCGCGAACTGCACATGGTTCTCGATCTGGACGTACACGGCCACACTACTGTGAATGTCGATGCTTGACAACATGCTTCTCTCTCCTTAGCTTTTCTTACCCGCGCCAAACCCATGCACGACTAGACGTGCATAACACCAATACGCTCCACCCAGGCCGGGGACGCGGAACTTGCACTGTTCTCGAACCGTGTATTAGAGTAACGCGTCCTTGCTGGGACCATCGCACCATCGGTGAATGTTGAATGCAACCGTATGCTCGGCCCTCGAGCTGTTACTTTTGACTGAACACTGCCGACTGTGCATTGCTAGTTTACACCATGCAGAACCTGAATATCAACTGATATTTTTCTGTCAAGCTAATCGGTCCGCGAGGCCGTCTTCTCTCGGGCAGCGGTGCGCATACGAGCGAGACGGGCGAAGACCTTATGAGGTATGACGCTGTGAGGAACTGGTGGATAGCCCTGGTCACGTTGGCATTGCTGGCAGACGGCACTGACGTGCTCGCGCAAAAGGCACAAAAAGCATCGCCCCGGAAACCAATTCCCAAGGCGTCTCCAGGGAAATCGTCCGTGGTTCCGCAAAACAAGCCGTCCGCCCCTGCACCAGGAAACGGGTGGCTCAATGTCGATGTGACGGACGTGCTGGGACACGATCTGCACGCGCGGGTGGAACTCCAGCGTGAAGGGATCAAGAATCCCGTTGTCATCGACGTTCCCAAGGGACGCACTAAAGCTGAGGCGCCTGTAGGTACGTATAAAGCATACACGTCCGTATACTGTCTGCAGGTGCCCGTGCTCATTGACGCCCAGGATGTGGCGATAAAGGCCGACGCGCCCGCCTTTCTGCTGGTCAACCTCCTGGAAGGCGCGGCAGGCAGCCGGACGCTCCTTGATTTCGATCAGGACTGTGACTTCGCCCTCGACAGCGTCGAAGCGAAGTGCGGCACCGACCCGAAGAGCGCCGCCAGCATTCCCGGACGCGAAACGCTTCCGATGGACGAACGCGTTTTCGAGAAGAAGGAGGCGTGGTACCGCGGGGAATTGCACGCGCACTCCAGTTACGGCGGCGGCAAGGAAACGGTGCAGGCCCTCGTCCAGCGCGCCGAGAAAGCCGGCCTCGATTTCCTGGCCATTACGGATCGCAATACGGTGGCGGCATGCAAGGACCCGGGGTTCAAGTCGCGTTCCGTCGTGCTAATCCCGGCCCTCGAATGGGGCGACGAGAAACGCGGCGTTGCGCTGATCTATGGTGCGCGGACGTTTCCGCCGTTCGTCAACAGCATTCCGCAGGCGCAGGCGCTCGTCGATCTCGTTCAAGCGCAAGGCGGCTTTTTTGCGATAGCGCACCCGTGTTTTCCGACGGCGCCCTGGCAATGGGGACTGGGATACGTGAATGGCATCGAGGTGTGGTGTCGCGAATGGCGGGCGGTGCCCCCGATGTCGCTCGATCAACTCGACGAGGACCTCAAGGAGCGCCTCAACGGGAAGCTGACGCAGTCCATCGCGTATGCCGCGGCCTCCACGGACCTCTCGGCCAACGGACAGTCCTCGATCTTCTATGATGCCGAACTCGTTCGCGGACTGAAAGCGGCCGTGATCGGCGGCAGCAACACTTCCAGCCCCGAAGTGCCGATGGGCCAACCCGCGACCTGCGTGTTCGCGAAGGAGAAGTCCGTCAAGGGCATCCTGGACGGCATGCGCCGCGGCCGAACCTATGTGTCCGCGAGTCTCACCGGGCCGAAGCTGCACTTCAGCGCCGATGTTCTCAAGGATCAGACCATCGACGTCTCGCTGGGAGGCATCATCCCTCTAAGCGTTCCCGTGCGGTTTATCGCACAGGTCGAGAATGCCAAGGGCAAGGAACTGCAAATCCTGCTCAATGGTCATCCGCTGATCTCGAAGCGCGTCGAAAGCGATCCCTTTACGATCCAATTCGACGATACCCCTGAGAATTACGCCGAGTATCGCGTCCGCGTGACCGGCGTTCCCACGAAGGAAGGTTTTGGGCCGGTCGACGTACTGGCCGTGTCCAGTCCCATCTATGCGCAGGAGATCGACTTGCCGAACCCGAAGCTCAAGGCATTCATAAAACAGAAAGCTAAAGAGCCCGCCCCCCCTATCAAGGAAATCCCCCTTCCCTCCGACCCCGGCCCCGGCGAAATAAAGCCCAAAACGCTCATGTAGCGGCCGCGGAGGAAAGGACCTCATATCAAGCCCTAATCAGAGGGGATTGTGAAGAAGGTGACTGTCAGTCGGGTGGCGGAGCTTCAGGTTCGAGGTCGCGGTCTCTCCAGTAGCCCGGACTCCGGTGAAGATGCATGACGGCGATAACCACGAGTTGCTCGCCCGACTCGCGATAGATGATCCCGTAGGGAAAGGTCTTGACAATGCACCTTCGAACACCGGCATGGACCACAGGATAAAGTAAAGGCCGGATTCGGATCCGAGTGAGGGCATCTTGTATGCAAGCGAGGAATCGTTTGCCAAGATCCCGTCGTTGCGTCTCATAGTAGGCCGCAGCGCTGATCATCTCGGCTTCCGCGTCGGGATGGTATCGAATAGGCTTCATCCGAGCGCCGAATAAGCCCTATCAAACACAGCCTGTAAGTCGCGCAACTCGACGAGCCCCTGATCGACCTCCCGGCAACGCTTGTCGACCTCTTCTTTCCATTCGGCAGACAGCTCAGCGGACGGTTCCAGGTCGAGACTCTCAATGAGCTTCTCGGCCAGAAAGGCACGGGCTTCCGAAGGAAGCCCAAGGGCCTGCGAAACAATCTTCTCGACGCTCGTCTCCATGACCCCAAGGATACCACCTGCAGTTCTGACGATCAAACATCCCAAGCCGTGGAATCCGCGCACCGCCCTTTCTTTTCAAGTGAAATGGGCAGCCCTTGAGAAGGGCTGCCCAGCGATTTGGCCTGCCGAAACCGATCTAGTTGCAGAGCTCGAAGACGCCAGCCGCACCCATGCCGCCGCCGATGCACATGGTAACCATGCCGTACTTCACGCCGCGCGCTTGCATCTCATAGATGACCTGCGTCGACAGCTTGGCTCCCGTGCAGCCCAACGGGTGGCCTAGAGCGATCGCGCCGCCGTTTAGGTTGACCTTTTCGGGATCGAGCTTGAGTTCGCGCATAACGAGCAAGCACTGAGGGGCAAATGCCTCGTTGTTCTCAAACAGGCCAATCTCCTCGATTTTGATGCCGGAGAGTGCGCAGGCCTTCGGAATGGCTTCGATCTGGGCGGGCCCGAGGTACTTCGGCGACCCCGCGCAAACTCTGTAGCCGAGCACCTTCGCGAGCGGTTTCACGCCATACTTCTTGACCGCGTCCTCGCTCATGAGGCAGACGGCCGAGGCGCCGTCGCTCATCTGGCTCGAGTTGCCGGCGGTGCAAACGCCGCCCTTCTTGCCCGGGCCGGCAAACGCGGGCTTGAGTGCCGCCAGCCCTTCGGGCGTAGTGTCGCGCCGCGGACCTTCATCGGTGTCGAAGATGATTTTGCCCTTGGCGGTCTCGATTTCGAGCGGAACGATCTGTGACTTGAACTTGCCCGTGTCGATTGCCTGGATCGCGCGCATGTTGCTCCTGAGGGCCCACTCGTCGCATTGCTGGCGGGTAATGTGGAACTCGCGAGCGACATTGTCGCCGCAATTGCCCATGCTGATGTAGACCTCGGGGTGTTCGTTGGTCACGTTCGGCTCGGGCGCGAACTTCACGCCGGTCATGGGGATCATGCTCATGGATTCGACGCCACCGGTGATGGCCACGTCGAAATAGCCGCACCGAATCTTTGCCGCGGCGACATGCATCGCCTCGAGGCCGGACGAGCAGAACCGGTTGACCGTCTCCGCCGGCACTGAGTCGGGGAGACCCGCCGCGATGCCGATAATGCGGGCGGGGTTCATCCCTTGCTCGCCTTCCGGGAAGGCGCACCCTATAACAATATCCTCAATCGCCTCGCCGGAGATCCCCGCCCGGGCCAAGGCTTCCTTCACCACGGCGGTGCCCATCCGGACCGGGTTTTCGAGTGCCAACGTGCGCCTTGCTTTGCCGATGGCCGTCCGCACCGCGGACACGACGTAAACGTTACGCATGATTCAAATCCTCCTTCATCACGGACGCCCGTGACTTACTCCTGTAGTCCTTAGTTACGCAATGGCTTGTTGTTCATCAGCATGTACTGGATTCGCTCCTGGGTCTTCTGCATGCCGCAAAGGCTCAAAAACGCCTCGCCCTCGAGGTCCAGAACGTCTTGTTCGGTGATCGGGGTTCCGGGCATACGATCGCCGCCCGTCAAGATGTTCGCGATCTTCATGGCGATCACGGCGTCGTGTTCCGAGGCCCAGCCCGACTCGGTCATATTATACAGACCGGCCTGGAAAGCCGCGCGCATCGGCGCGCCGAGCGCCACGAGCCGTGCGGGCAACGGAGGTTTGTAGCCGCCGGCCACTAGCCCGCGACAGACTTGCTTCGCGCGCTGCACCTGCTGATCCCCGTTCGCGTGCACGATATCGCTCTCAGCCAGGTGGCCCAATTCGACCAGTTCGGCGCCGCTGGTGCTGACCTTGGCCATCGCAATGCTCTCGAAGGCCCGGCGCACGTACGGGTACGGATTCGCATCGGACAGGCCCAAGGGCACGTAGCTCAGGGCGCGCCTCAGCATCTCCTTGGTGCCGCCGCCCGCCGGGATCACGCCGACGCCCGCTTCGACCAGGCCGCCGTACGTCTCGCCCGCGATGACGGCTTTGGCGCCATGCTGCGCAATCTCGAGGCCTCCGCCGAACGTGTAGTGATGCGGCGCCGTCACTACCGGACCCCGGCAGAAACGCATCGCCATGTTCGCGCCCTGAAAGTCCGTGATCATTTTCCGGAGGCTGTCCCAGTCGTTGCCGTTGATGTACATCAGCACAAGCATCAGGTTCGCGCCGGCGGAGAAGTGCGGGCCTTGGTTGGCAACCACCATGCCGTCGAACCGCCCTTCATTGACCAGACGCACACCTTCCGACATCATCTCGACCAGGCCCGGCCCCACGACGTTCAGCTTGCAGTGAAACTCGCAGCAGACGATGCCGTCGCCGAGATCGATCAGACTGGCATCGTCATTCCGCTTAACTTCCGTGGCCGCCCGAATGTCATCCAGGATGATAACATTCCGCATCGCTTGAACCGGCTTGTACGACTTCGACGCAAGATCGAAGTAGCTCTTCTTGCCGTTGACTGTCTTATAGAACGCGTCCACGCCCTTTTGCTTCATGGCCGCGGCGATCGGCGGAAGTTTCAGCCCGTCGGCCTCCATGCGGTCGCACACGTAGTTGAATCCAAGTGTGTCCCACGCCTCGAACATGCCCTGCTCCCATGCAAACCCCCATTTCAGGGCATTGTCGATGTTCACGATATCTTCGGCTATCTCCGGAATGCGGTTCGCGGCGTAGATGGCCGAGCTCGCGAAGACCTTCCACAGGAACTTGGACCCTTTGTCCTCGCTGGTGTGCATGATCTTCACCTTCTCAGCGAGGCTCTTGGCCTTCTTGGCGGCCCCGATGCAGTCAAATAGCGGCTTCACCTGCGGGACGTACTCGAGCGTCTTCGGGTCGAGCGAGAGGATAACGGGCTTCCCTTTTTCGTCTTTCTCGTCGGTCTTCTTGAAGAAGCCCGAGCCGGACTTCGCGCCGTAATATCCCTTGTCGAGCATTTTCTTCAGCCAGTCCGGCGAGACAAGTAGGTCGCGCTGCTCGTCCTTCGGACAGCCATTGTAAACGTTGCCGACGACGTGCACGAACGTGTCCATGCCCACCAGGTCGCCCGTGCGGAACGTCGCCGAAGAGGCATGACCGATGACTGGTCCCGTAAGTGCGTCGACTTCCTCGAACTTCAGATCGAACTCGGGCTTGGTCATCTCATGCATGATGAACGACATCATGAAAGTGAGGATGCGGTTCGCCACGAAGTTCGGCGTGTCCTTCGCGTACACGATGCCCTTGCCTAACACGTTCTCGCCGAAGCCTGCGATGGCCTCGACGACCTCCGGCAGCGTGTCCGGTCCGGGGATGATCTCGAGGAGTTTCAGGTAGCGCGGCGGGTTGAAAAAATGCGTGCCCACGAAATGCTTGCGCATGTCCTCGTCCATCACCTCCACCATCGAGGCAATCGGAATGCCGCTCGTGTTCGTGCTGACGATCGACCCTTTGGAGCGGAACTGCGAGACCTTCTCAAACAGGACCTTCTTAATCTTCAGGTCCTCCTTGACCACCTCGCAGATCCAATCGCAGCCGGCAATCTTCGCGAAGTCGTCCTCAAAGTTCCCGATCTCGATCAGGTCGATGTTCGACTTCAGGTACACGGGTGACGGCTTGGCCTTTAAGAGCGCCGCCTTGCTGCTCGCCGCAAAACTGTTTCGTTTCTCCTTGTTTCCTTTGTCCTTCTCGGACAGGTTCGGAGGTACGATATCCAGCATGATCGTGGGAATGCCGCAATTGGCAAGATGCGCGGCGATTGCCCCTCCCATGACCCCCGACCCCAGGACCGCAACACGTTTGATTTCCATCATCGCTTCATACCTCCTTCCACATTACAGACTACGATACTACTTTCACTTCATTCAGGAGTTTTCACCCGCCCGCACAATTTCACAGAAAGCAATCTTACACCCTTTCCAAGAAAGGGTCAATACCGTCATCCTAAGTGAATACCCGGACTTATACGGGAAATGTCCTGCGGGGATTCACTGTTCGTGGTTCGAGGCTAGGCCGCCCCGACGACGGCAGGGCGAGTGGGCAGGTCAAAGCCGCGGACGTCGCAAACCTGAACGAGGTCTTCGAGCTTGGGAAGGAACCCGAGTGGCCACGTCGAGGCATGAGGCGGTGCATCGAGGCGAGGATCGGGATGTTCCGAGGCGGGACGGCGGTACTGCTGCAACACATAGCGGCGGGCGCCGCGAATCCTTCGGGCCATGGCAAAGATGTCCGATTCCGTGAAGTGCGGCAAGACGGTGGTGCGAAACTCGTAGTCGACGCTACCGGCCAGGAGGATGTCGATGCTCTCATGGATGACGCGGTGGTCCACCGGCGCGCCGCACGTGACTTCGTACTTCTCAACCGGGGCCTTGATATCCATTGCCACATAGTCGAGCAGATTCTCTTCGATAAGCGCCCTGAGCACAGCGGGCCGCGTCCCGTTGGTGTCGAGCTTGACCCGGTACTCCTTCGCACGCACCTTGCGGATGAAGTCGGCCAAGTCGGGCTGCAGAGTTGGCTCGCCGCCTGTAATGACGACGCCATCCAGGAATCCCCGGCGCTTGTCCAGCCACGCCAAGGCTATCTCCGTATCGAACCACATCCGCGCGCCTGGGCCCGCGTCACGGACCAGTGAATGGTTGTGGCAATAGTAGCAGTCGAGATTGCAGCCCGACGTAAAGATGACTGCGGCCAAGTGCCCGGGATAATCCACAAAGGAACATTTCTCGATACCGGCGATCTTCATGATCCTCCCCCCGCAATGATTCCGGACTCGAGTGACCCGACACCTGTTCTCACGGCAAACCCTCCACGCGCAAGGCCGACTCCGGAATACGGTACTTGAGCCGGTCGTGATATTCCTGGCGCTTGCCGTCGTTGTAATTCGCCAGGGGACGCAGATAACCCGTCACGCGCGACCAAACTTCCGTCTCGCCGCCGCAGGTGGGACAGGCGAACTGCTCGCCGCGCAGGTAGCCATGGTTATTGCAGACGCTGAACGTCGGCGTAATGGATAAGTACGGAAGCTTGTGGTTGGCGAAGACCTTTTGGATGAAGCGCTTGCAGGTCTGGATGTCCTCGATGCTCTCGCCCAGATACGCGTGCAAGACCGTGCCGCCCGTATAAAGCGACTGAAGGTTGTCTTGGAGGTCGAGGACCTCGAAGATGTCGTCCGTGTAGCCCACGGGCAATTGCGTCGAGTTGGTGTAGTAGGGCGTGCCATTGCCCGCCGTGACGATATCGGGATACCGGGCTTTGTCGAGGCGCGCCAGGCGGTACGACGTGCCCTCGGCGGGCGTCGCTTCGAGATTATAGACGTGTCCCGTCTCGAGCTGGATGTCCTTGAGCATGTCGCGCAGGTACTCGATGATCTCTATCGCGAAGTCCTGGCCTTCAGAGGTCGTGAGGTCCCTTTGCATGAAGTTCAGCAGCGCCTCGTTCATCCCTACGACGCCGATCGTGCTGAAGTGGTTGTGCCAATACTCGCCGGTGTGCTTCTTGATCTCGCGGAGGTAGTTCGTCGAGTAAGGATAAAGGCCGCGCGCACTCTGGTGCTCGATGATCTTCCGCTTCAGTTCCAGTGAGGTCCGCCCTATCTGCACCAGGCGCCACAGCCGCGCCTTGAACTCCTTCACCGAGTTCGACAGATATCCGATGCGCGGCAGGTTGATCGTAAACACCCCGACGGAACCCGTCATCGGGTTGCTGCCGAACAATCCGCCGCCGCGTTTTCGAAGCTCCTTCGTGTCAAGCCGCAGCCGGCAGCACATGGACACCGCATCTTCCGGCGACAAGTCGGAGTTCACATAGTTGGCGAAATAAGGAATGCCGTACTTGCACGTCGTCCGCATGAATGCGTTGACGGCCCGGCTGTTCCAGTCGAAATCCTTCGTTACGTTCAAGGTCGGGATCGGAAACGTGAATACCCGCCCCTTGGCGTCTCCGGCCATCATGACCTCGCAGAACGCCTCGTTGAAGACGTCCATTTCCTCCTGGAAGTCGCCGTACTTTTCGTCCGTCAGTTTGCCGCCGAGGATAGCCGCTTGGTCCCGCAGAGTCGACGGCACCTTGAGGTCAAACGTCAGGTTCGAGAAGGGGCACTGGAAACCGACGCGCGTCGGAACGTTGATGTTGAAGATGAACTCCTGAAGACACTGCTTGACTTGGTCGAACGACAGCTTGTCGTGCCGGACAAAGGGCGCGCAGTAGGTATCAAAGCTCGACCAGGCCTGGGCGCCGGCGGTCTCCCCTTGCGTCGTAAACGTCGAGTTCGTGATCTGGCCCAGGAACGACCGCAGGTGCCGGGCCGGCGAGCTCTCCACCTTCCCCGGCACGCCGCCGAAACCTTCCATCAGCAACTGGCGGAGGTCCCAGCCCGCGCAGTAGGGTCCGAGGAATCCGAGGTCGTGGATATGTGCGTCGCCGCTTTCATGCGCCTCGCGGATCTCCGCGGAATATACCTCGTGGAGCCAGTAGTTCTTCGTGAAGAACTCCCGGACATAGTTGTTCAGCCCGTTGATGCTCTTTTGAGTGTTCGCGTTCTCTCTGATGCGCCAATCGCGGTCGCCAAGATAGTCTGAGAACATCTCGATGGTCGCCCCGATGAGCGCATTCAAATTGCGCGCGCCGGTGCGTTTCTCGCGATAGAGGATATAGGCTTTGGCGGTCTTAGCGTGACCGCTCTTGATGAGCGTCCGCTCGACGAGGTCCTGAATGCTTTCGACGTCCGGTATCCGTTCCGTGAACTGCTCTGCGATGATGCGGACCACTTGGTCGGAGAGATTCTGGGCAAGTGCGTAGTCCGTTCCCCCGCATGCGGCGGCCGCCTTGAAGATCGCCTTCGTGATCTTTTCGGCACAGAATTCTTCAATGCTGCCGTCCCGCTTGCGAATGCACTCCACCATCCCCGGTTCTCCTTCCGAAACAACGATTGGGGTTTCCGCGTCCCCAATGATGTCAATTCCGCGGGGCGGCGCCGAAAACACGCCCCGAGCCCGCCACCTCCCCGGAGACGGGCTTACTACCGCTCAATTCAACTGAATCTGGCAGTCAGAGGCTTTCTAATGCTCGCGAGTCATCCCTGAACGCCTTCCCATTGCCGCGAACCCCATTATATAGTGGCTTCGCAAAACTGTCAACACTAAATATTGCGTCTCTTACCAATACCTAACCTAAGCTATGGCAAGGATCTACGGCGAGAGCTCCTCAGAAACCCGCTACGAGAAGGGGGCAAACGCTGAAAAATACCAGCCTCAATTGACGTTGATTAAGGTGAAAGGGAATATTCTTGACAAGCCAAGAAAGGACCGTTCTGGGGCCAAAACGCCTTAGAATTCGGCCTTTTTCGACCAATTCCATGGCCGCAACACGATGGCTCGGACCTTGCCTCACCCAAAAGAGCGAGAAAAAAGGCCCCTTTTCGTGGGGTTTGACTTCGCGAGACCCGATCCTTCCATCCGTGATGCCTCGTTGGTGCACCAGTTAGCCTTCTAGTATAGCAGTGTACTGCGCAACATGGCCTTTTCCCGTTCGCGCCCGCCGGGCTTGATTCCGCGGGCAAGAATCATCTCGGCAATGACGCAATCCGGACCGTAACCATTCAGTGACGGGAGACAGCGGCGTAATGATTCAGTCATGGGCGGCGCTATCTTTTTTGGAGTGCGGCCGCGTGCTGGCGCGTTGGGCCAGATCGACGGCTCGCATAGCAGTCACGACGAAAATCGGCA
>Ga0315274_10006212_pt1 | contig 17407 bp, 11 predicted proteins | sample YL17G02_20_MG_FD_203700 | JGI IMG/M metagenome (GOLD analysis project Ga0315274, IMG submission 203700) | Sediment microbial communities from Yellowstone Lake, YNP, Wyoming, USA - YL17G02_20 | ecosystem: Environmental > Aquatic > Freshwater > Lake > Sediment | place: USA: Wyoming | collected...
CGATTTCTGGCAAGAGGTTGCTGCGGTACTAGCATCTCTTCTCATGATTTGGGGAACTGGATTTGTTCTATTTACACTAAAGAATATCTGGTTACCAGCCGTGGCTATGACTGTTACCGTATTGTTTGCTTATGTCTCAACTTCCGTGCAACAGGCTCTCACAGAGAGGAAGCGAAGCCGAAAGATTACAGGCATCTTTAGCCAGTATGTGGATAAGCGGGTTGTGAGACAACTAGTTGAAAACCCAAAGATGGTGAAGCTTGATGGTGAAATGCGTGACGTCACTTTGCTGTTTTCTGATCTAAAAGGTTTCACGGGCATTTCCGAACAGCTTGGTCCTGAAAGGATCGTGAAGGTGATGAATCTCTATCTAAACGAAATGTCCGAGGTTATCCAGAACAACAGAGGAACAATAGACAAGTTCATCGGGGACGCGATAATGGCCTTCTGGGGAGCCCCAATCCCCGACGAGGATGCAGCGTATCTCGCATGCCTATCAGCTCTACAGATGAAAAGGAAGCTTGGGGAAATTACTCCTCAGATCAGAATGTTAGGGGGCATCGAACTGAGGCACAGGATTGGCATCAACAGCGGTAACTGTATCATTGGCAATATCGGGTCAGTGCATAAGGTAAACTATACTGCGATCGGAGATTCTGTCAACCTCGCATCTAGACTGGAGGGTGTCAATAAAAGGTACGGCACTTCGATAATAATCAGCGAGAGCACATATTCCAGAGTTTCAGGGCGAATGCAGGCTAGGGAAATCGAGAGAGTGCTTATCGACGGCAGGAAAGAACCAGTTAAGATATTCGAGTTGATGGAGATTGGCAAGAAAGTAATCGACGCAAACTTGAGAAACTTCCTTGAATTCTACAATCTTGGGCTGGCGTCCTACAAGAACCAGGACTGGGATGAGGCTTCTGCATATTTCGTCCATGCTCAAAAGTTCGTGCCAGACGACCCCGTGTGCCGCTTCTTCATCGCGAGAGTGGAGTTATTGAAGAACAATCCTCCCGGACATGGTTGGGATGGGGTGTTCAAGATGAAGGTGTAGAACAGAGGAAGACTCTGACTGCCAGGTTCTTATGGGAAAACGTCAGACTTCGTTGGGGCGACCCAAGGTTCTCTGAAGGGAGGACAAGAACTTCGAAGAGGTTCATTGTGCTTGCGTAGGCTGGCGTGAAATCGCGAGTCCCTGTTTCTTAAGTAGTCCATGATGTTACATTTCTATGGCCCGTAACTCGGGAACTTGTGTTTGTGTTAGTTCCACCGTATAATACAACTCAGAGTTCTCAGCATTCAATGCTGTGTAGACCCCGTTGGGGGTACTAGACTTACAGCTGCTGTTTCCCGCCTGCTAACACTTCTGCTAACAGTTATTCGCAGGAGTGTACGATGCCTACCCTCTTTAAACGCTCCAACGGAATTTACTACCTCGTCGTGCCCGGTCACGATGGAAGCCGTCGCTGGATAAGTACCGGTGAACGGACACGAGCGAGAGCTCTCCAACGACTTGCATCCGGCGAACGCCGATCGGAGGAACATCGACGATCGAAACGCCTCTCCGCATTCTCTCGTGAGTTCATCTCCCAGGTTTCAAATCTCTACTCTAAACAAACCCTCAGCATCTACGGAAGAGCCCTAAAATCTTTCCTTGCCGTCGTCGGTGATCTGCCAATCTCTTCCGTCAACGCCCAGCAGATTGACCACTTCAGGCAAAGGCGCTTGAGAGAGATCTCTCCCACAACCGTCAACCTCGAACTGCGGACACTGAAAGCCGCGTTCTCTTATGCGGTTCGGTGGCAGTTGCTCTCTGCCAATCCATTCACACGGGTTCCGCTGTGTCGGATACCAGGAGGAGTCCGGTTTTTTCTCTTCTGAAGATTTCAAGCGACTGATCTCAGGCATCAAAGAGGACTGGTTCCGGTCGATCGTTCTCCTCGCCGCTTGCACAGGAATGCGTAGGGGAGAGCTGGTTAACCTTATGTGGAAAGATGTTGATCTGGTGCAGAAGGTAATCCGGGTGCAATCGAGTAACAGTTACAGGACCAAAATGGGAAAGAAAAGAACCATACCGATTTGTACTTCCAAGGTCACGGTGATCAGAGTTACTTCGGTGCTTATTCAACGAAGATTATCCGTCGAGGTGCTGGCCGATTCATCTTTGGTTTTGACAGAAGGGCAGGAAAGCTACGTATGGCAATTCCAATTGGGATCTCTGAACCGTATCGGCTCGCCAAATCGTGGACGGGCGATCCATCGAGGAGCCGAGCGGTAATCGAAATCGACGATGATCTCGGTGAAGAGATGCAGCTCTCTTTCATCGAGATGGGTAGACGGAGTATTGATTTTCATTACAGGAACAAGTGACGAGGGGGACGTGCAAGAACTTCCCGCCGGTGAAGCTACGGCTATGCCTTAGAAATGGCCAATTTGAAGAAATCATGGTGCGTCAAAATCTAAGAATTGCTGTTTTAGGTGCACCGGCTATTCTACCCTCACCTTGCCACTTTTTGACGCTGCTCGCTGTTGCTCCGCTCGATCAACAGCCCGAACGCCTGCGGACTCCAAAGCCTGGAACAATCACGATGAAAGAATCGCTCCACTACAACTGCACACTAGCAGTGAGCACGAATATCGTCGGCGTCGACAACGTAAAGCAGCTCGAGGAAAATGTGAAGTGGGCGTCGGAATTTTCGCCGCTGAGTCCGGAACAGATGGAAGATATCGAATACAAGACGTTGCCCATCGTCCGCCAGGGACTCTATTTTCGGCGATGGGACCTGGGTGCATGAAGGAGTTGCCCTCCCGAAATTAGTCGAACGAGAGCTGTCGTCGCTGCTGCAAGGAAGGAGTACAAGGGAAGTTGGGACGGCATCGCCAATTTCGCAGCGAATGGTGCCGAAATGCGAATACCTCATCCGCCTTAGATGCATAGCGACGACTTCTCCTTCTGAATGAGCCCTTTGCTGCATCGATGATGAGAGTTCATTCTATGCAAAGAAAACCAGTACCCTTCTTGCCGTAATCCTCCTAACACCGTATCTTGCTCCACGCTTCTGAAGGTTTCGCGGGGCCGACAAGCACAACGTTCCAAACTATGCAATTCGCCAGAGAATCTCTCGATTCTGTCCTGATCAAGCCTGCAGGTCCTGACTGCAATCTCGATTGCGCGTACTGTTTCTATCTTGACCGTGCGAGTCAGTTCCCGGGTGCAAAGGTTCATCGGATGAGCGAGAGCGTTCTCGAGGAAACCGTCAAACAGGTCCTGCAGCAAGGAGGGCGCCACGTCTCGTTTGGATGGCAGGGAGGAGAGCCCACTCTTGCCGGACTTCCGTTCTTCGAAAAGGCCGTCGAGTTTCAAATGAAATACGGCAGCGGAAAGTCAGTCGGGAATGGACTGCAGACCAACGGAATATTGCTGGACAAGGACTGGGCGAACTTCCTGAAGCAATACAGCTTTCTTGTCGGATTGTCGCTGGATGGACCCGAGCACATACACGATCACTACCGGTACTTCAAGGGCGGGCAACCGTCGTGGAAAGAAGTGGTGGATCGTGCGAAGCTTCTGCTTGACACCGGCGTCGAAGTGAATGCTCTCACGGTGGTCAATGACAACTCGGTTCAATTCCCGGAGGAGATCTACAATTTCCACAAAGAGCTCGGGCTGAACTACATGCAGTTCATTCCATGTGTTGAGACGGAACCTTCTGATCCTTCGAAGGCCGCGTCGTTCTCTGTCTCAGCAAAGGCGTACGGCAGGTTTCTCGTGAAGCTGTTCGATCTCTGGCAGGCCGATTTTGACGGTCCGGTAGCCACGACCTCAATTCGTTACTTCGATTCGGTGATGCATAAATATGTCGGCCTGAATGCTCCCGATTGCACGCTCCTGCAAACATGCGGTGTCTATGTTGTTGTGGAGCATAATGGCGATATCTATTCTTGCGACTTCTTCGTCCAGCCCGAATGGAAGTTGGGGAATCTGATGGAGGGGAGCATCATCGAGATGCTGAACTCGCCGCTGCAGTCGAAATTCGGATCATGGAAAGCTGAGCTGCCGGAGAAGTGCTTGCGTTGTCAGTGGCTGCGCCAATGTCGGGGGGGATGCACGAAGGATCGAGCCCGGGATCCTCGTGACAACAACCTGAATCATTTTTGTGAGTCGTACATTATGTTCTTTGAGCATGCCGACGGCGCGTTCAAGGAGCTGGCGAGCGAATGGGTCCGGCGAAATGCGGCTCCTGTCGTACCGACTCGGGAGTTTGCCGTGGAAAGACAGCGAGCCTCTCAACCGATCGACAGAAATGATCCATGTCCTTGCGGGAGCGGGAAGAAGTACAAGAAGTGCTGCGGAAGTGAACTATGAGCTCCGAGTCATTGCGAGCGATACCCCGACCTGCCCGCCTCTGAGTTTCCGATTTGGCAGGCGGGCAATCTTATCAATCGTCGCCTAGCGAAAAGAGAGATTGTCCGCCTTCTAGGATCCCGCATCGAGGCGGATCCAAAGAGCGGGACTTCGGCAAAGAGCGCCTCGCAATGACTTAGTAGGTGTTTTTGAGATGGCTAGGAGAGAGAAAGAGATGAGCCCCCGAGACATCGGGGGTTTTTGTCTATGGTGCCCGGAACCCGCCTGCGTGAAAAACACTTCGGCGGGCAAGCAGGACACCAAGTTCTTTTTGAGTGCCCGGAACAGGAACTTTACACAACTCACACATCTGTACCGGGTGTTTGAAATGGCGTTATCGAGATGAAGATGCCGAGTTCGAATTGAATTGGGCATTTTTCTTTTTCGGTCTTGAGGCACAAGCCCTCTTTCAGAAGCAAAACGGTTCCGATTTGGTTACTCGGCAAAAATGGGTAACAGTTACATTTTGTTCATGGATTATTGTTGTGCAAATGACCGCTCTTGGGAGTCCACTTGCCACAAAAATTCTCGCGGTGGCATTGATGAGGTGACAATCCAAGTTGCTTGGTCATTCGGGCATCAAGACCAATCAGATCTATGAGCAATTGTCGAGCTCGCCGAAGAGTCCCGAATCTTGGGGCTTTTCTTTTAACAGTCTAGCTACTCAGTCTCGGGCGCTTGATGTCGCTGGGTGAGGGGCGAGGGGTCCTCCCCCCGCTACGCCGGAAATGCCGATTCTGAAAAGATTTGGCCCCTTTTTTCTATGACAGCAGGATGAACCTGCAACATTGAGCTTCAGCGATTTGAAATCGATGTGAGGAGGCGCTTTGTCTCATATACGCGATCATTGACTCTACTCGCTCGTAAAGCTCGGAGTACCACAAAGCGAAAATCCCGATTGGCGAAAGCCAGTCGGGATTTTTTGTGGACGCCTTCAGGGATTGATAGAAATTCGCCCGGACTAGGCCTGTGGGAATGGAAGTCAGGCGCGAACGGTATCCAAGACAGCTCTTGGATATCTCGCTGCGACACAAAGTAGTACCCGGGCGGCGCCTTCGGGTTTTCGTCTGCCTTGTTCCCAGTTGCGGAGGGTCGCCGGGCTGATTCCGAGTAGCTCTGCGAACTTCTGCTGCGAGAGCCCCAAGTGCCGACGGATTGCCGAAACGTTTGGGTTGTCAATGCGGAATGATCGGCTCGGCGCTTTCTTGCCTCGCAGTACTGTGCCGCCTTGTTCAATGCTCGTCATCAGTTCGTCAAATGTTTTCTTCTTCATCGCAGCTCCTTCGCGGCAATTGATCTTAGTGTCTTGAGCTGATCTTTGGTCAGATCGCTCCGTTCGTTCTTCTTGAACACAAAGAGCATCAAAATGGTATCCCTTGGTCTCAGCCAATAGTAAATGATCCTCGTTCCTCCCCGCTTTCCCTTGCCGGAGATCGTCCATCGCAGCTTCCGCAGTCCGTGGCTGCCCGGAATGATATCGCCTGCATCGGGGTATTGTGCTAGGAAATACTGAAGCTCCCGATATTCATCATCGGTTAGGATGTCCAGCACTCGTTTGGTGAATACCGGGGTCTCAACGATGAGCATAGGGCAATATACGCCATTGGCGTATAACTGTCAAGTGCAATATTATGTTGTGGTCGCCGGTTTGTGCCTCGATGCGGTTTGGAGCGGCTGCAAAAACTGTGACAGCCGCCGTTGTTCAGAACGGGTGGCAATTACGCCGAAACGAAAGAGCGTCCGCCTGCGTGGAGAACACTTCGGCGGATGGAGAGCGGAACGGAGTGGAGCGCAGCGATTGAGTTCCGCCTGCGCTTTGCTTTGGCGGACAGGGAGGCGCTATTGTTCAGGGAAGTCTTTGGCGAGGCGGCATGACCCGCCTGTGCAAAAGAGCTTCGGCGGGCGGGAGCGCTCATGGGTGGATTGCTTAGGCTGAGCTGGTTGTAGCCGCATGTGTCAAGATAACTACCAACTTTCACGTGCGGGCGCACGCCTACGCCTGTAAAACGGCTTCGGCGAGCGTGCTTGATGCCGCCGTGGGGGGGGGCTTAGTCGAGACCTGGGAGATGTGCGAGTCAGTATTTCCAGCTGCTTTCTCAAATACACGATTTCCAGCTGGAGTTGAGTTCTTGATTTGAAGAATCCGAGACAAAACGATAGGAGAGATCTGATCATTTGACCTTTTGCCCTGATAATTGACACAGACCATAAGTATCGATTTCAATTTGAATTTACTATTTTGTACGCGGATGGAGTTTTGACGAGGCACAGGAATCGCCATGCTGCTTCTAAAGGGTGGTTAAAAATTCCGAGATGCTTCCGATCGTCTCTTGAAGCGAGAGCACCTCATGACTCCAGTCGCACACCGATCAAGCTAGACTGTTCGGAGGAATTGTCCCGTGAAGACGTCAGCCGCTATCAGAACAATGGTCTTCTTTCTCTTCGTCTTACTTGTAGCATCTTACAGCGGAAAAGCGCAGGGGACACTCACCGTGCAAAAAGCATCCTTTGGTAAGACACCGGATGGAAGAGAGGCCTTCATCTACACATTGCACAACAATAACGGGATGAAGGCCCGCATCACAAACTACGGAGCGACACTCATCTCGTTGCTTGTCCCGGATCGAAACGGGAGACTGGGTGATGTCGTCCTTGGATTCGATTCACTGATAACCTATATCAACGATGCCCCGCATTTCGGATCAACGATGGGCCGGTACGCCAACAGGATTGGGAAGGCGATGTTCCAGCTGAACGGAGCAGAGTACACGCTTGCGAGGAACAATGGGGCCAATCACATCCACGGTGGACTGAAGGCATTCGACAAAGTCGTATGGAGTGTCAACGAGCCCGAGAGCAGGCTGGGGAACTCGCTGGTTTTGAACTATTTGAGCAGGGACGGAGAGGAAGGGTATCCAGGCAATCTCTCAGTGAAAGTTGTGTATTCGCTTACAGACAGCAACGAGCTGAAGATTGAATACAGTGCGACGACGGACAAACCGACTGTGTTGAATCTTACGAACCACTCCTTTTTTAATCTTGCCGGGGCTGGAAACGGAAGTATCCTCGATCACGAATTGTTCATTGACGCCGATCGTTTCACACCCGTTGATTCCGAATCGATCCCGACAGGCGAACTGAAAAGCGTGCACGGGACTCCGCTTGACTTCACTGCCCAGACTGCCATCGGTGTGCGGATTGACGACAGTTACGGGCAGCTGAAGAGTAGGAGAGGGTATGACTACAACTGGGTGTTGAACAAGCCGGCAAATGCCTTCGGGCTTGCCGCAAGAGTTCATGAGAAAACGTCGGGACGCGTGATGGAAGTGCTGACCACCGAGCCCGGCCTGCAATTCTATACCCCGAACTTTGTCCGCGCTATGCCCATCGGAAAAGAGGAGAAGAAATACGATCGTCAGTGCGCCTTCTGTCTCGAGACAGAGCATTTCCCGGATTCTCCGAACAAGCCTCAGTTCCCGTCGACGGTTCTAGACCCCGGACGGACCTTCAGTTCGACAACTGTCTACCGGTTCTTGACGAAATAGATATAGATGGTGTCCGTCACTTGCTGAACAAACCAACTAATGTATCGTTGGCACCACCAAAGGTAGCCAGATCCGTGGTTATGAATCGGGAAGCAACCTTCATGATTATACTATTGCCGTCTTCAGACGGGAGGGAAGTCTCATGATTTTTTCTGTCAAAACAAACATACTCCTTGTATTCATAATGGCTTTCACGTTGTTGCGCGCTGATGTCTCGGCTCAACCGCTTGTGAGTTCGACAGCCTTCAGCAGCTTAGACGGAACGCACGATCTACACTTGCCGGATTGGGGGCCATACAGCAAGCGTTATATTGGTGTGTCGCATATCCCAAATAGAAAGGGCGGATTTCGATTCGATCTCAGTGTGTTTCCTGGTTTCTACAGAAGAAAAGTCTTTGTGCCCAATGTTTTGTTCGAGAACGATTATCATCCCTGGGAAGCTTCGCCGAATTTGGAATATTTCAGTTTCCGCCACGAATTGGAGTGGAAGGACCATGTCTATACAGATATTTCATATTCCGCAATATCTGCTCATGCACGGCTCATCAGAATTGACTGTGTGAACAACACTGCGGACTATCAAAACCTGGCCTTACATTTTGTGGCGTCCATAAATTTTCCACCTATCAGAGAGTATACTGTTTATACACCGCTCTATCCGGGCGTCATCACTTTACCCTCCGGCGCAAAATGGAATGATGCGCTCGATTATGAGGAACTGAAGTTTTTCAAACCAAGACCGCGGGACAATCTTGTTTATGATGGGAAAATGCGAGGGGAAATTCGAGCAGACGGTTTTGTTGGCGGTTCAGGAATTGGAGATCGTTTTGGCTTCGACAGAGGAGACCTCGTTACCTATCAGATTCAAGTTGAGAAAGCTTATGATGATGCCGTACTCTATGTACGATACAAATTAAGTGAACACAAAGAAGTCTCCTTTGACGCATCCGGTCTTATCAATACAAGAGTAACGTTCAAGGGCGCATCTGGGTTTGGTAACGAAATTATCAGTATCGGAACATTGAAAGCCGGCAAGTACGAACTGACGCTGACATCTCAAGGAGGAGATCCCATTGAACTGGACGGTTTTGTTGTCGTTGAAGCGAACCAGGTTGATCAGATCGAGATAAAGCAGAAGCAGTGGAATCCGGTTCCGCAAATAACCGCCGGCCCGGTGAGGAACTCGCTTGTTTTGAAGTATGACGACGTCGATTTATACTACGGGCTTCTATGGCAGTATGATTCTTTTGAGATTCGCCAATGGAATGGGCGGGAACTCGGCGACTATTTCAAACAAATGGTAAATGAACATGTGAAGATGAGTTTTGACGGGGAAGGAGTTGGTCATTATACAAATGTTTTTCTGAAGCCGGTTACCCTTGTGCCTCAATCCACGAGGACACTCTACGGCATCGTGTGCAATGGAAGCAAAGATGAGGTTGAGAAGTACTTGAAGGAGATGAACTCTTCTCAAGACAACTATGAAAGTATTTATCTGGCAGCGAAGGCACATGTTGCAACCATGGATGGACACAGGGAAGGGGGCAAGTATCGATTCAGTATCAAACGTATGAATGCCACACTTGCCTGTAACGTCGTTTATCCTGTCTATACCCAAAAAGAATATATACGACACAGTGCACCCGGCCGATGGTGGGATTGTCTTTACACCTGGGATTCGGGATTTATCGGACTTGGATTGCTGCAGACAGATACACAACGTGCGATAGAAAATCTTAATGCATACACGCAGAAGGCGGGCGCTCAATCAGCGTTTATTCATCACGGTTCCCCTGTTCCTGTTCAGCATTATTTGTTCCTGGAATTGTGGAACAAAACCCAATCAAAAGAATTATTGGAGTACTTCTATCACCGCCTGAAACAGTATCATGAATTTATGGCCGGACGTCTTGGAAGCTCAACAACTAAAACTCTTCAATCAAATATCTTGAAAACATGGGACTACTTTTACAACTCAGGTGGTTGGGACGATTTGCCTCCGCAAAAATACGTTCATGATACTGGACTTGAAAGCACAGTAGCACCGGTTATAAACACCTCTCAGGCAATTCGAACAGCAAAAATATTGAAAATGGCTGCGATTGTTCTTGGTAAGAATGACGATGTGCAGAATTACGACAATGACATTCAACTCTTTAGCAATGCTCTTCAACGATATTCATGGGATGAAGAATCGGGATACTTTGGCTATGTTGTTCATGACAACGATGGTAAGCCATCTCACATCCTTCGGTACCAGGACAAGGTAAACTACGATATGGGGTTTGACGGAGCGTATCCATTGATTGCCGGAATTTGTACTGATGCTCAAGAGAAGAAAATCCTAAGCTCGTTAAAATCAGAAAAACACATGTGGTCCAATGCGGGCCTATCTGCGGTGGATCAATCCGCACCGTATTATCGATCAGATGGTTACTGGAATGGAACGGTGTGGATGGCCCATCAATGGTTCTTTTGGAAGACCATGCTTGACTTGGGTGAAGCCGATTTTGCCTACACAATTGCTACAAAGGCATTGGATGTATGGAAGACAGAGGTGGAGGCATCGTACAACTGCATGGAACATTTCTTGATCGAAACTGGTCGAGGTGCCGGGTGGCATGAATTCGGCGGTTTGTCATCCCCGGTTCTTGTTTGGTATTCAGCGTATTATCGTCCGGGCAATTTCAGCACTGGCTTTGATGTGTGGATAGAAAAGAAAACGTTCGATGATACTTTTAGCCGATTGTCTGTCCATTTATCTGCCACAGGAAACAACCATCGTGTTACATCAGTGGTGGCGTGCATGAATCCAGCTTTTGAATATGATGTCAAATGGAATGGGGAATCTCTCACGTACAAATCCTTGTCTCAAGGAACACTGAGCATAGATATTCCCATAGAGAAAGTGAAGAAGGGCAACCTAGAAATACGCAAAAAGTAAACAGGGGAATTAGGGTCGATGTGAATATTTCGAGATGCTTTCGATCGTTTCCTGAAGTGAGAGCACGCATGACTCCAGCCGCACACCGGTCAAACCAAACTCTATGGAGGAATTGTCCCGTGAAGACGTCAACCATTATCAGGACAATTGTCCTTCTTCTCTTCGTCTTACTTCTTGCATCTTGCAGCGGAACAATGCAGGAGACACTCACCGTAGAAAGAAAATCCTTTGGCGGGACCCTGGATGGAACAGAGGCATTCGTCTACACTCTGCACAACAGGAACGGGATGGAGGCTCGGATCACAAACTACGGAGGAACGCTCATCTCGTTGCTCGTTCCGGATCGGAACGGGAAACTAGCTGATGTCGTCCTGGGATTCGATTCGCTGCTCACCTACATCAAAGATGCCCCGCATTTCGGATCAACGATGGGCCGGTATGCCAACAGAATTGGGAATGCGATGTTCGAGCTGAATGGAGTGAAGTACACGCTTGTGAAGAACAATGGGGCCAATCACATCCATGGCGGAATAAAGGCGTTCGACAAAGTCGTATGGAATGTCAGCGAGTCCGAGGGCAAGCGGGGCCAATCGCTGGCCTTGAACTATTTGAGCAAAGACGGGGAGGAAGGGTATCCGGGCAATCTCTCGGTGAAAGTTGTCTATTCCCTTACAGACGACAACGAGCTGAAGATAGAATACACTGCGACGACAGACAAGCCGACGGTGTTGAACCTTACGAATCACTCGTTTTTCAATCTTGCCGGCGCAGGAAATGGAAGTATTCTCGATCACGAGTTGTTCATTGACGCTGATCGTTTCACCCCTGTCGATTCCGAATCGATCCCGACAGGCGAACTGAAAAGCGTGCACGGGACTCCGCTTGACTTCACTGCCCAGACTGCCATTGGTGTGCGGATGGAGGAGAGTTTCGCTCAGCTGAAGAGGAGGAGAGGATTCGACAACAACCTGGTATTGAACAAGCCGCTCAATGCTTTCGGACTCGCCGCAAGAGTTTATGAGAAAACGTCGGGTCGGGTGATGGAAGTGCTGACCACCGAGCCCGGCCTGCAATTCTATACCCCGAACTTTGTCCGCGCTATGCCCATCGGAAAAGAGGAGAAGAAATACGATCGTCAGTGCGCCTTCTGTCTCGAGACAGAGCATTTCCCGGATTCTCCGAACAAGCCGCAGTTTCCGTCAACGGTTGTGAACCCCGGGCTGCCCTATGCATCAACAACGGTCTACCGGTTCTCGACAAAATAGATCTGGAAAGTGTCCGTCACCACAAGCGTGTAGATTACCTAACTTATGACTGGCACCACTAATGTGGGTTGGTCAAAGGAGCTACCTGTGAAACGAAGATCAAAGGAAGTCCTTTTGCTCGTTTTCTTGCTCTGCGGGACTCTTTTTTCACAAGTCAGAGTATGGGAGGAACCTCTCGTTTTGCCTACGTATGAAGCAAAGTCTCCTGATGTCAATCCGATGTTTTGGAGGCCAATGGTCTATCAGGGGGCAAGTCGTGTCATCTATCCATATCCTTTGATGGACAACGTAACGAACGTACGCGGGGTGCGAACATACAAAGCACTGTATCTGGAAAATGAGTACATCAAGCTGTGCGTCCTGCCTGAGCTGGGCGGAAGATTGTTCTACGCGACAGATAAAACGAACGGCTACGAAATGTTCTACCGGCAACACGTGATCAAGCCCGCCCTCATCGGCATGCTGGGGGCCTGGATATCCGGGGGGATCGAATGGTGTGTTTTCCATCATCACCGGGCTTCCTCATTCATGCCCGTGGACTACACATTCACAGAGAACGCGGATGGAAGCAAGACGATTTGGATTGGTGAAATTGAGCCCCGGCAGCGCATGAAATGGGCGATCGGCGTTACGCTGTATCCTGGCAGATCATACATTGAAGCACAGGTGAAGATGTTCAATCGTACGGAGAATGCGAATTCCATTCTGTATTGGGCGAATGTTGCAACGCATGCGAATGAGAACTATCAAGTTGTCTTTCCGCCGAGCACAGAGTATGGGACGTATCACGCGAAAAACTACTTTGCGCACTGGCCGATCGCCAACGAGAAATATCTCAATCGTGATTATGTCGGTGTCGATTTGAGTTGGTGGAAAAACCATCCTTCACCCGTTTCCATATTTGCATACGATTTGAGGGAGGGGTTTCTGGCGGGCATTGATCATGGGCGAAAGGCAGGAACGATGCATGTCGCGAACCACCGCATCGTTGCTGGAGCCAAATTGTGGGAATGGGGGCCCGGCGACGCTGGGAGCATGTGGGATACGAAGGTTCTAACGGACTCCGATGGCCCGTATGCGGAGCTGATGGTCGGTGCGTATTCCGATAATCAACCGGATTACAGCTGGATCAAACCTTACGAAGTCAAATCCTTCAAACAATACTGGTATCCGTTGCGCGACCTGGTCAGCGTGAAGAGGGGCAACGTGGATGCCGCGGTCGATCTGGAGATGTCAACAAACGGCACAGTGACGCTGGCGTTCAATGTCACCCGAAAGCTGAACGATGCCCACGTTGTCTTGAAAGCAAAGAACAAGGAGATCTTTTCAAAGTCTATCGACATCGATCCCGGGCATCCGTTTCATGAAAAGGTAACTCTCGCCAAGGGCGTCAGGGAAACAGACCTGTCAATAGCGCTCCTTGATTCAGATGGAAACGTGGTGCTCTCCTATGAACCTGTTCAAAAGGAATATAACCCGAAGCTGCCGGAGGCAGTCAAGCCCCCGCCCGCTCCTCATGAAATCAAGACGGTTGAAGAATTGTATCTGACTGGATTGCGCATCAAACAGTTTCATAACGCATTGATCAATCCCGCCGACTATTTCAATGAAGCCTTGAAGAGGGACCCGGGCAATTCGCGATGTAATGTTCAGTTGGGGCTTGAAGCACAGCGACGAGGACTGTATGAAGAAGCGGCTGGCAGGTACAGAACGGCTATTGCACGAATCTCAAAGGACTACACGAGACCCATGGACTGTGAAGCCTATTATCAGTTGGGTTTGGTGCTGAAAGCACAAGGGAAACTGGAGGCCGCCTACGACACTCTCTACCGCGCAACCTGGGACCACGCCTTTCATTCGGCCGCCTTCTACAATCTGGCTGAACTTTCGTGTATGAAAAAAGACTATGGTACCGCACTGGAGAACATTAACCGTTCGTTGTCAACCAATTCGGTGAACACGAAAGGGCTCAACCTGCGAAGCACGATCCTGCGTAAGTTGGATCGCCTGGAGGAGGCGGAGGCAACCGCGATGAATGTCGTCGTTTTTGATCCGCTGGACGCCCGGGCACGCAACGAACAATACCTGAACTTGTTGAAGCAAGGATCAACGGAAGATGCGCAAATCAAGCTGAAGGATATGACAACGCTGATGCGGGACGCTGCAGAATCGTACTTGGAGCTGGCAGTCGACTATCTGCATGGGGGATTCTACGATGAAGCCCGGGATGTCCTGACCCGGGCGGTTGCGCTGAAGAAACCGGGCATCAGCAACTATACCACAATCTACTATTACCTGGGGTATCTCTCTTCGCATCTGGGAGATTCAACCAAGAAGAAGGAGTACTACTCCTTGGCGGGAACAATGCCTACGGACTACTGTTTCCCGTTTCGTTTGGAAACAATCAACGTGTATGAGTCGGCAATCGAATTCAATTCCCGTGACTCCCGCCTGCATTACTACCTGGGCAACCTCTTGTACGACCTGCAACCGGAAAGAGCGATTCTCGAATGGGAGAAATCGGTGGCGCTGGACAGCACCTTCGCCATCGCGTACAGAAATTTGGGGTGGGCTTACAACTACGCCAAAAAGGATCTTCCAGCTTCAATCCGATTCTATGAGAAAGCCATTGCCAGCAACCGCGCAGATGCGAGATATTTTCAGGAATTGGATCGTCTCTACGAGGAATACGGGACGCCGGTCGAAAAGAGATTGAAGCTTCTGGAAGACAACCATAGCTATGTGAAGGCACGGTCCACATCGTTGCTCCGTGAGATCATGGTTCTCGTTCAGTCGCAGAAGTACGACAAGGCAATCCAATATCTTGCTGACAATTACTTCCCTGCGCAGGAGGAAACTGCTCATCTGCACGATACATACGTCGATGCTCATCTTCTGAGAGGGAAGATGCACTTGAGCGCCAAGGACTATCGAAACGCGCTTGCAGATTTCCTGGCTTCCAATACGTATCCCGAGAACCATTCGATTGGAAGATCTCCTGACTATGCTCGCAATCCTCAGGTCAATTACTATATCGGCGTTGCGTACGAGAAACTCGGAAACTCCGGCCAGGCAAAGGAATGCCTCGGCAGGGCCATCCACCAGAACGTCAAAGGATCAGAATTCGTTTATTATCAGGCCTTGGCGCATCGGCTTCTTGGTCACAAAGCCGAAGCCGATTCACTGTTTGAAGCGCTCATTGAACTTGGCCAGAAGAGAATTGAACAAAGTCAGGATGTCGATTTCTTCGCAAAGTTCGGTGAACGGGAATCGAAAAAGAACCGGGAAGCTGAGGGGCATTTCATCAAGGGGCTGGGCAATTCTGGCAAAGGCAGGGGGGAGGAAGCGCGAAAGCAATTTGAGGAAGCTTTGGAATTGAATCCGAATCATGTATGGGCGAGGGCATTCCTGAAGGATTTGACTTAGAAGATCGATTTTTTGTGCAATTCCCGGTGATTGGAATCGGCCCGCTTGATGCCGCCGTGTAGACAATAGACTTGACAATCTAGCTCAAAATCGGTAAGCTTCTGGCACCTCGTGCACCAGGTTCAAACGCTGTACCGCCTGATCCATGACTCTATCCCTATACCTTCAAATCGTCGGTGACATCAACTCAGTACTTTCAGCAAAGGAACTCAAGGCTGGTAGTCGACATGAATCTCCCGCTGACCTGGCCTCCACCACGGTGTGAGCTTCACTACCGAATTTCCTTTTGACAGATCAATCAAGGAGTGATCGCCCTATGAAAACATTTCTTACTGTGTTCATCATTCTTCTCATTCCCGCCGTTGTGCTTGGACAGGGTGTGTTGCGTGGCGTTGTGACCGATTCCACAAGTCATGAAAACCTCGTTGGCGTAAACGTTGTCATCGTGGGTACCGGGATGGGGGGGGCAACGAACGTCAACGGTGAATATCGAATTTCGGGAATTCCTTCAACGCTTGTCAAGGTAAGGGTCTCCAGCATAGGATATGAAGTCAAGGTGAAGGACGTCGATTTTTCAAAAAATGCATCCGTGCAATGGAATGTTGAACTAGTTTCGACGGTAATTATTGGCAAGGAATTCATCGTAACCGCTCAGCGGAAAGGTCAAATAGCTGCCATCAACCAACAACTTACCGCTCCGACGATCACAAACGTGGTTTCAGAAGAGAAAATTCAGGAATTGCCGGATGCGAATGCTGCCGAGGCCATCGGACGTCTACCCGGCGTTTCGCTTCTGCGGACTGGAGGGGAGGCGAGTTCAATTGTCATGCGGGGAATGAGCGGCAAGTTCTCGACGGTTACCATTGACGGTGTGCGAATGGCCCCAACCAGTGATGTCGATAGATCCGTAGACTTAAGCACCATTTCCCAGGGATCGTTAGCCGGCATCGAGCTCTCGAAAGCGCTGACATCCGACAAAGATGCCGATGCCATCGCAGGAGCTGTCAATCTTGTCACCAAAAAAGCTTCTTCATCGAGAATGTTGAGAATTGAACCGAAGGCCTCGTATAACGCGATGGAAAAATCGGCCAACCAATACAACGGTTCAATACGCTATGGGGAGAGATTCTTTGATGATTTGTTAGGAGTCCAAGTCTCTGGTAATCTCGAAAGCACGATCCGAAGCAATGAGTCAACGGATCTCAATTACGACGTCACCGGAATACAGAGTGGCACCGATTACCAAATCACGCAATTCCAGGTCAGGTATGTCAACGAATTGCGCAAGCGGAATGGCGGCAGTCTTTTGTTGGACTACGTTACGCCTGATCAGGGATCAATTCGCTTGAACACCGTGTACAATCGGACTTCAAGGAACTATTTGACTTCCTACAAACAATATCCACTGGTTGGTACGGTGACGTATGACTATCGTCAAAGAGAGACGAACATCGGCACGTTTAGCACCTCTCTGCAAGGCGAGAATTTCCTTGTGGGTTGGGAAGCCGACTGGAATCTTTCTTTCTCACAGTCAGTACGGAATGACCCGTTCGATTATGAATTGAATCTGACTGAGACTTCTGCCTCTGCCAATGGAGTCGTCGTTTCAGGCATGCGTACTATCCCAGCGGAGCTGTACAAGGGTCCCGTTGAGCAGTGGACCCCATATGCGGTGAACAATTTTACGGATGCATTTATCAATTATGGATACGACCGCAGTCAGAAAAATCTAGATAAAGAAATCGCTGCACGCCTGGACCTTCTAAGAAAATACGTTGTGAGCGAAAATGTTTCAGGCGAAATAAAATTCGGTGGGAAG
>Ga0315274_10006213_pt1 | contig 17406 bp, 14 predicted proteins | sample YL17G02_20_MG_FD_203700 | JGI IMG/M metagenome (GOLD analysis project Ga0315274, IMG submission 203700) | Sediment microbial communities from Yellowstone Lake, YNP, Wyoming, USA - YL17G02_20 | ecosystem: Environmental > Aquatic > Freshwater > Lake > Sediment | place: USA: Wyoming | collected...
ACGACTCTAGCCGACGCCCTTCGCACCTCCTTCGCCCCCAAAGGAAGGGCTCTATCACCTCTTGAGCGCTCGATCGTCGTGTCCTACGGCCTGCGCAATCGCGGTGCGCACAGCGTTGCATCAGTTCCCGCTCTTTGGGAGCGATTCGAAGACGTGAAGCAGTGCGTGTTCGATTCGCTCTTCCTTGCTGTGGAGACCCTGTATTGAGGACAGGCGCAACTCACGCCCAAGCCGCGGGCGACGTGTCAGCCGTTTGCACTCTCCCCCAGCCGCCCCAGCGCCACCCGCGCTGACTCGCGCACCGACGCGTCGCTGTCGTTCAGCAGCGCTTGCAGAGCGGGGATGGCGCGCTTGTCGGCCAGGTTGCCGAGGGCGAGCGCGGCGGCGTGGCGGACGGCGAAGTAGCTGTCGGCGGCAGCGGCGACGAAGAGCTCGACGAGGGATGGGTCGCTGAAGTCCTTGAGCGTCCAGGCGGTGGCGTCTCGCACTTAGTGGTCGTCGTCGCGCAACAGCGGCAGGAGGGCCGGCAGCACTTCGGCCGAGGGGTGCGCCTTGGCGAGAGCGCCCAGGGCGATGACCGCCGCCTTGCGCACGGCCGGCGAGCTGTCGGCCAGCAGCGCCAGCAGGTAGCCTGGACCGCAGCCGACGTCCACCACCGTCCCTTCGGCGTCATATTCCGCCAGGTGGCGGGCGAAGTGGTGGCGCAATCGCCGCATCTGCGGCGTGCGGCTGATTCGGTTATAGGCACGCACGGCCTCCGGATCTTCGATGCCGACGAAGTTGGGCCGGCGTGCCCGGCGTACCCGCCGCAGCCCCGCCGCGATGGCGGCTATGACAGGCAGCAGGGGGAGGAGCCTCAGCAGTCGTCGAGGCATAGCTCCCACCTCGGTCTAGCGGCGCCAGAACTGCCAGCGCGCCGGGCGCTTCTCATCCGGTTGTACGTGCGGCTGCTCGGCTTTCGAGGTCTCGCCCGCGGCTTCCGACGGTGGCGCGGGCTCCTCGACCGGCGCGGTCGCGTCCGTCGGCGTCGGCCCGGCAGAGGCGAGCGCGGCGTCAGCCATTGTGCCGCGGGCCGCTGCAGCCAGCGCCTGGCTGATAACGGCTTCGGCGGTCGTGGGCGGCTGAGGCTCGCAAGGAGCCTCGACCGGGATGCGCTCGCTCGGAGGGCTCCCCTGCGGGTTGGCCTCCAGCCGTTCTATCAGCACTTGCAGGGCGCTGTTGGCGTGCTGTAGGGCGGCGACGATGTGCGGCCGCGCCTCCTCGAGAGCCTCGCTGCTGACCGTGAGCGCCGTTTCCGCCGCTCGTTGCGCCGTTTCCCTCACCTGTTGCGCTTGGGGAACCGGAACCGCCTCCTTCGCGGCTTGGGCCACCTCTGAGGCCATGGACTCGACGGAGGTGCGCAGAGCTTGCAGGCGTCTTTGCGTCTCCTCGCTCCGCCAACTGGCCCGAATGGCCGCGGCCAGGCTACGGCCCAGCAGGCGGAACTGGTCGCCGACTTCGCGCCAGGCATCACTCGTATGCGGGTCGCTCTGGCTCCTATTCTGGCTCGTCTCGTCGATACTCATCGCCACTACTCCTGACCAAGCGAACCCCAGAAGGACTATCCCTCATAAGACGGAGGCAGCTCGACGGGTTGCGGCAGCCGGCCGGCCGCCTTGAGCACATAGAGCGCGTCCGCCGTGACAAACTCATTCATCCGCCGCTTACCCGTGGGGCCCCAGTCCACGAGCGAGCTGCCGCTCGAGATGTGGCGAGCCGGGGTGGGGCCGTCTTTGCCTTGGCGAGCGACATGGTAGTACTTGCCCTCCGCGGGCCAGCCATCATCGGCAAGCCGCTTAGACTCAAGCAAGTCCAACGCCTCGTCGCAGCGCCGGTCGACTATGAAACCGGCTTCGGCCAGCACTTTGAGGGCGAAGAGTATGTCGTAGTGCCAATAGCAGGGGTGATGCAGGCGCGTGAAATCCTCCTCGATGACGCTACCATCGCTCTGGCGCCGGAATAGGTTGCGCCTGAGGAAGACGCCTGCCGCCCGGCGGGAGGCCTTGATGGACTCGCCACTGCCGGTGAACTTGCCGTGCCAGGCCAGCCCGCGAGCGGGGATGAGCGTCTCCATGAAGGACGACTTGGCCGCCTCGGGGCGCCTATCGCAATTCCAGCCGCCATCGGGCCACTGCCACGAAATCAGCCGCTGCACCAACTCCTCGACGCGACTGTCGGCCAGGCCAAGGACAAGCGCGGCGTAGAGGGCATTACCCTCCTGCGAGGCGCAGCGGCGCACACGGCCGTTCACCGTCTCGATGTGCCGTTCGTGGTCCTTGCCCAGAAGCCAGCCGAATACTTGATCCCGCAAGGGTAGGAGCGACTCGTCCCCGGAGGGGTAGCCGAGCTCGGCCAGGCAGACGAGCACCCAGTGCGCGCCGCGCCATTTGCTGTAGGGGTGGTAGGGGATGCGCCCGTCTGCGTCCCGCTCGGAGAGCAGGCGCTGCACGCGCGGGGACGCCTTCATCTGCTCGCGTTGCAGCATAGTGACAAGGCCATAGGGATCCTGGCCGAGCACGTCGACGGCCGCTTTGAGTCGCACCGCCGGTTCCTCGGAGTTGAGCAGTATCTCGATCACCCTCTCCAGAGCCAGCCTCCCGTGCCGTGATGCGTCTCATTGTCAGGCATGCGGCGCCATCTGCCAACTGTGAAGCTTGATGCTGGGCCCGCGACGCCTGAAAGCCAACCCCTGGGACGCCTTGGCCGATCACTCGTCACGCACCGCCCGCGGCCATCGCCAACCGACGGACGATGGGCTATAATGCCGCCAACTCCCCGCGCGGGAGGAATCGCCATGGCAGAAGCGGAAGTCCGTGTCGCCGCCATCGGAACGGGCAGGGGCTGGCTGCACATGGAGGCCTACTCTCAGGTCCGGCTGTAGTCTGCTCTGGAGTAGCCGATGAGCGAAGAGCCCGGGCGACCGGGGGGAGGGCTACGCATGTAGTGAGGAGCGACCAGCGCGACCGGAGCCGGCCGGTTGTCGTCGAGTGTATCGCCGCGGTTACACGCGGCCATGGCGTGCCAATGTGGCAGAGCTAGGAGGGGACAAGTATGACCGCTCTACAGTCCAAGAGTCGTCGCCGGTTGCTCTATCTGGCCTCCTTCGGTACCGCGAGTGTGGCTCTAGTCGCCTGCGGGGCTACCCCGGCCGCCGCCCCTACCGCAACGACCGCCGCGGAGCAGCCGGCTGCCGAAGCAACGGCCGCCCCTACCGTCGAGCCGACAAAGGCACCGACGCTCGCTTCCACCCAGGCCGCCGAAATCGAGGTCTGGGCCGACAACTGGGGCGAGGAGTTCAACATCCCGATGGAGTCCATTGGCCAGGACTTCACCGAAGCCACCGGCATCAAGACGAAGTGGCTCTTCTACGACGAGGAAGAGGGCAAGCTGCTCACAACCGTGGCTGGCGGTACCCCGCCCGACACCGTCATGGTGGACATGACGGGTGGCGTGCCGATGTACGCGCAGCAGGGCACTTTCATGCCACTAGATGACTTCTTCGCGCAGAGTGGGATCAAGCCCACCGATTTCATCAAGTCGACGTGGGAGGCCTGCGTCTACGAGGGCAAGGCCTATGCCATCCCCGGGGGCGCCGACTACTACTGCCTCGTCTACAGCAAGGACGTCTACCGCGATGCCGGGCTCGACCCGGAGCAGCCGCCCAAGACCCTGGAGGAGTGGGTCGCGCACTCCGAGCAAATCTACAAGTATGACGATTCCGGCAACGTGGTGCGCATGGGCATGAGCCCGACTGAGCTTGGCATCCAGGCAGCGGGCTTCATCTTCGGAGGGCAGTTCTACGACCTGCAGAGCCGGAAGGTCATCTGCAACCAGGGCGGCGTGGTGGAAGCGCTGGACTGGGAGGTCGACCTGGCGAAGAAATTCCCGATCGAGAAGGTCAACAATTTCCGCGAGGGGATGCCCGGCTACAGCCAGCCCAACAGCGGCCTGGCCACCGGTCGCATCGCCTACATGATAAACGGCTTCTGGTTCTATGAGCCACTCGACAAGTATGCGCCGGACCTCCAATACGGCGTCGCCTTCATTCCCACGCTGAAAGGCACGCCGGAGGAGCGTGAGCGTTACATCGTAGAGGGCTGGAGCTACAGCATCCCTCAGGGCTCGAAGCATCCGGCAGAGGCTTGGCAGTTCATGAAATACGTCTTCTACGACAATGCCTGGTATATGGGTGTGAAGACGATCAACGGTTGCAGCGTCATCTCCCAGTTGGACAAGTTCTTCGAAGGCGTGGCCGGGAACGTGGGGGCCGACAACCGGCTGGCGCCTTACCTGCACTTCTTCAAGGAGACCGGCGCGGCCGGTGGGCGGCAGTGGCCGATGATGGCCGTGGCGCCGCGCTACTATGACGAGATCCAGCGCGCCGAGGACTTCGCCGTTCACGGAGAGAAGACGGTGCAGGTCGCACTCGACGAGTGCGCCCAGACAGTGCAGAACGAGCTGGACAAGGTGCTGAGCGGGTAGACTCTCCACGCCCAGGGCATGGGCTGGGCGATCAGGAAGGCGAAAGCCAGGGCCTGGCGGTCGAGGCCACGGCCGGTGCAGTCCACGGCCTCACCGTCGGGCTGGCGGCTAAGCTGCGCTCCCAGCGCCTGCGCTATCAAGGTACTAGCACCCCGCGGGCGCAAAAGTGGAGAGAATGGTGAAGCGATTCGATCAGGTCTTGCGATACGCCAAGAGGCTGGAAGAGGTGATCGCCGCGGCGAACAACGAGGCAGCTGCACACGAGGCCGTGACATGATCGAGTCCAGCCGTCAATGCAGCCGCCCAGCAATTCGCGGGAGCCGACCCGGCCGGCGCCTGGCATGGTAGGCGTACCGAGCGACGTGATAGAGAAAGCGCAAGAGGCTGCCCATGAAGAGACTGAGGAGAGCCCAGCCACCGCGGCCGGGCCAGACCTCGCCGCGTACCGCTTCCCGGGAATGAGAGAGTCGGCCGGGGCCTGTTTGTGGGCCCCGGCCTCTCGAGCTGGCCCTCGAGCAACCGCTTAGAACTACTCGCGCCTGAGGGCTTCGAATAGCAGTTATGCCCCCCTTTTCACATCCTCAGGGCTAATGATGCTCCTCGGCTGCTAATGCCTCGACCTTGGTCTTGTGGATTGTGCCATCGGGATGATTAGGCGGTGCATACACCGTGTACAGCCTGAGCGCCTGGTTGGAGCTGGCATTGATGATGTTGTGGTTTGTCCCCCGGGGGACGACGAGGACATCCCCGACTGCCACTAGCGTTTCCTCAGAGTTGAGCACCGCCCTGGCTGTTCCCTGCACGATCCAGAAGAACTGATCAACGTCAGCATGCACCTCCATGCCTATGTCTTCCCCGGTCCGCAGGCTCATCAGCACCAGTTGGCCGCCTTTGGCCGTGTAGAGCACTCGCCGGAAGTTGTCGTTCTCTAAGGCGAGCTTGTTCACTGATGACTTGTAGCCAACCATTGCCGTCACCTCCCATTGCTGCATCGCCCGACGAGCGACCATTGTCCTCCTGACCGAATCGCTCTTCCACGTTTCGTGTCATAGTCTGCCCACCAAGCCCAAGGAGCAGTGAGCAAGACTCATGCTCAAGGAGCCGTAGCCTTGACGCGCTCCTCCTGAGGCATAGCGGCTAGCCGTTCGACTTCTTGTGAGCTGAGCCCGAGTCCGGCAGCGACACGCGTTCCGTACTCTGGATCCGCCTTGTAGAAGAGGGCGCTCTGCCGCAGTTGTAGGCACGTCCGCGCGCCCCGCAGGTGGGAGACGATGTTGCCGATCAAGTGCTCGCGGTCCTCATCGCTCATGACCTTGCGGTAGAGTTCGCCTGCCTGGACGAAGTCGACATCGCTCAGCTCGTAGGCATGGCGGGCCGCTTTACCGGAGATATCAACGGCCGGTGTAGCCACACCGGGGTCTGGCGCTGGACCGCCGAAGCTGTTCGGCCAGTAGTTCGGGCCTCCGCCACCGTTGGCGTCCGAGCGCATGGAGCCGTCACGCTGGTAGCTGTTCATCCTGGCACCCCGAGGGGCATTGATCGGCAGCAAGTGATAGTTGGCTCCGAGCCTATGCAGGTGCGTGTCGTGGTAGCTGAACAGCCGCCCCTGCAGCATCTTGTCCGGGGACGGACCAATGCCGGGCACGAAGTTGCTAGGGGAGAAGGCCGCCTGCTCCACCTCGGCGAAGTAGTTCTCTGGATTGCGATCGAGCACCATGCGGCCAATGCTCATGGGCGGGACGTCGGCATGCGGCCATACCTTCGTGACGTCGAAGGGGTCGAAGCGGTAGCCGTCGGCCTGCTCTGGCGTCATCATCTGCACCTGAAGGCGCCAGGCTGGACAATCGCCTCGTGCGATCGCCTCATACAAGTCGCGGGTAGTGCAGTCTGGGTCAATTGCGCGCATGTGCGCGGCTTCATCATTGGTGAAGTTCCGAATGCCCTGTTCGGTCTTGAAGTGGTACTTCACCCAGAAGTGCTCCCCATCCTGGTTGTACCACATGAAAGTATGGCTGCCATAGCCGTTCATCTGGCGATAGCTCCTCGGCGTTCCGCGATCCGAGAAAAGGATGGTAACCTGGTGGATGGATTCGGGGGTGAGGGAGAGGAAGTCCCAGAACATGTCCGGGTCCTTGAGGTTGGTCGCCGGATTGCGCTTCTGGGTGTGGATGAAGTCCGGGAACTTGAGGGGATCGCGCAGGAAGAACACCGGAGTGTTGTTACCTACCAGGTCGTAGTTGCCTTCCTCGGTGTAGAACTTGACGGCGAAGCCGCGCGGGTCGCGCTCCGAATCCGCCGAGCCTCTTTCGCCGCCGACGGTGGAGAAGCGCACGAATAGGTCTGTGCGCTTGCCGACCTCAGAGAGGAACTTGGCGCGGGTGTAGCGGCTGACGTCACTGGTGACTTCGAAGTAGCCGTGGGCACCCGCGCCCTTGGCGTGTACCACGCGCTCAGGGATGCGCTCCCGATCGAAATGCCCCAGCTTGTCGAGCAGGTGTAGATCCTGCATCAGTGCCGGGCCTCTGGCGCCGGCGGTCAGGGTGTTCAGGTCGTTGTCGACGGGTATGCCAAAGCCGGTGGTGAGGACTTCCCTATTGCTCACGATAACACCTCCTTGCGAAACACGGTCACTCTGGCGCGGTCTCACACGCCTTGGCGGCCAGACAGCTCGCACAAGAGCCTCTGAACTCGACCACAGTGAGTTCGACCCGTCCCAGGCTCGAGACAGCCGGCGGGATCTCCGGCTCAGCGAAGTCCTGACTGAGGACGTCGCAGGCCTTCCCACACTGGTTGCACACGAAATGATGGTGCAACTCGACGTTGCTATCGAAGCGCGTGCGCTCCCGAGGCGGTCCTAGTGTCTTGATCAGCCCCAAGTCAACGAATAGCCAAAGGGTGCGGTAGACCGTATCCAGCGATACGTTGGACATCGTCCTGCAGACATGCTTCCAGGCCTGCACGGCATCAGGGTGATCCCCAGCCTTGGCCACTGCCTGGAAGATGTGCATCCTCTGCGGGGTCCTCTTCAACCTGGCAGCTCTGAGGACGTCGGCGAAGCGGGCCATCCGTCGCTGCCCTTCCTCGGGGCTTGGCTCCATGGTTCCTTCTTAGGAGTTGCTCGTAACTAAGAGTATATCCCTGATTAGTCACCTGTCAAGGGGTACCACATGCCGCCGTGGCCGGCACTGCTCTGAGCTTGAGGCTCTGGGAACACCAGACCTCGATCCAACGGGCTCAGAACCTGAGAGTGGAGGATTTCGCCTATTAGTTCTTGATCATCAACCCGGCTGGTATCACCTGCTAGGCAGTTGAAAACAGGTAGTTGCGCCGCCTTCTAACCCCTCTCTGAGAACACTTGGCCCCCTGCTAAGCGCCTGCTGACTCTGTATTCTACTCACTAGAACCGCACTTCTAAGAAGACGAAGGCGGCGTCGCCGGTTGTGCTGGGAAGGAGGGGCAAGAGTCTCTCTGCCCAAAGGACGGAGCCCCGCTTCGTCTTCCACCGCATACGGCTGCGCCACCCGCTGGCTAGCCCCAGGTAGAGCACCCCGCCCTCGCCAACACACATAGAGCGTCTGGGGCCGGCGCCCACGGGCCCGGGCTCGGGCGCAGCCACGGACCTCCCGCCGGCGAGGACTCTTTCGAGGGCATCGTTGGCGGCGCCTCGGGCTGGATCGACTCCTTGCCGGCCGTCGCGGGCGGCTATCTCTACTTCAACGCATGCCTGCCTCTCGTGCACCATAATCGAAGGTGGGGGGACGCGGGTGCCTCAAGTCGGCCGGTCATGCTACCGATACCTAAGTGCGTCCGGGACACACGCATCGCGCCGTTGGCCCAAGCCAAAGCGGGGGCATTGTGCCGAGGAAACACGACAGAGACATCGTGCATCGCTGGGGGGGCAACCCTCTCCTCACCATCGATGACTTGTCCTTCCGCTGCAATATCATCCGCAATGCCGGCGCTATCAAAGTGGCGGGGGAGTACATCCTTCTGCTGACGATCCAGTGCCTGAAGGGCGTTCATCGCATCTTCTGTGCTCGCAGCAGGGACGGCTATTACTTCGACGTCAGCGACTATCCGCTCATGGCTCCCTCGCAGGAGGAGGAGTTCGCCGTCTACGAGCAGATGGGCGTCCTGGACGCCCGCGTGGTACCTCTGGACGGCTCGTACTACATCTGCTACGACGCCCTGGGCCCCCATGGCTACCGGCTCGGCCTGGCGCGCACCAGCGATTTTCGCACCGTGGAACGCATCGGCTTGGTTTCCGAGCCCGACACCAAGTGCGGTGCCCTGTTTCCGACCAGGATCAAAGGCAGATACGCACGACTCGAGCGGCCTTCCGCCGGCGGGAGCATCTGGGTCTCCTACTCCGATGATCTTCAGAACTGGGGCTGGTCCGAGGTCGTCATGACCCCGAGAGGTGGGTTCTGGGACAACGACCGCATTGGCGTCGCCACTCCCCCCATGCCTACCGATAGGGGGTGGCTGTGCGTTTACTATGGCGTCAAGGAGACGTCCGCGGGACCGGTCACCCGGCTGGGGGCCGCCATCCTGGACGGCGAGGACCCTGCTCAAGTCGTTGGCCGCACCAATGTGCCCATCCTTTCCCCCAGAGAGGACTACGAGCGTGTGGGCGAGGTGCCCAACCTGGTCTATTCTTGCGGGGCCATCGCGGAGGTCAGCGGGGAGATTGAGCTTTACTACGGCGCGGCCAACTCCTGTATATGCATGGGCACCACGCCGGTGGATGCTATCGTAGAGGCGTGCCTGGAAGGCGGCGGGGAGTTCTGAGGATGCGGCGAAGGATCGGGCGCGACGTATTCCATCGCTGGGAAGGTAACCCCATCCTGGGCGTGGAGGATATCCCCTACCGCTGCAGCACCGTCTTCAACGGCACGGCCGCCAAACTCGGCGATGAATACCTTCTGCTTCTCCGCATCGAGGGTCAGCAGGGATACTCTTTCTTCGGCCTGGCACGTAGCCCGGATGGCTTCCATTTTGAGGTAGAGGCTCGGCCAGTGCTGCTCCCGGCAAAGGATGGGATCTTCGGCATTTACGAGGCGATGGGCATCGAAGACCCTCGGGCCACATTCATCGAAGGCTGGTACCACGTTCTCTATACAGCATACTCGGGTTACGGCACTCGCATCGCTATCTCGCGCACCGCCGATTTCCACAGCTTCGAGCGCGTTGCCCTCAGCTCGGGGCCGGGCAATAAGGATGGGGTCTTGTTCCCGGAGAAGATCGGCGGCCAGTACGTGCGCCTTGACCGTCCAATTGGCCTGGACGTGGGCAGCATCTGGGTCTCATATTCGAAGGACCTCTGCAGTTGGGGCCACTCCCGGGTGGTGCTCACGCCCCGTCCAGGCTATTGGGACTCATACCGGGTGGGCGCCTCCATCCCTCCCGTTCGCACCGAGCATGGTTGGTTGGAGATCTACCACGGCACCAAGATGACTTCCTCCGGGCCGGTATACAGGGCCGGAGCCGCTCTTCTCGATCTGGAGGACCCATCGCGGGTGCTCGGCCGCTGCAGTGTGCCGCTTCTGTCTCCCCGAGAGGACTACGAGCGCATCGGCGATGTTGGCAACGTGGTCTTCCCTTGCGGCGCCATCATCGAGACGGATGGAGAGATCAAGATGTACTACGGCGCCGCCGACACCTACCTCTGCGTCGCCACCGCCAGTCTGAGCGATGTCGTCGAGTGTGCCCTCAATGGTGGGGAGCGCGCCTGAGCTAGCCCTACCCATCCCGCACACCGCCAGCTCGCTCCACGGCCGTGTGGCTTCTCCGCTCGCCCAGTAGCTACATCGTCGCACTTGTGGCCACGTGAGCTTGATCGGCCCGCGCGTGGACGTCTCCGTCACCGCGCCGCGATCCTCGCAGCAGTCAGACGGCACGTCATTCCTGGCACGGGCATTGCGAGCTTGCGTTGAGACGGGCAGCTCCCGGGAGATGAGGGCCGATGGCAACGAAGAAGAGACGCACAAGCACGCGCGGACGCAAGCAGAAGGCGAGGCAGCCTGGACGCTGGCGGTCGCTCCCCTGGCGCCGGGCCGGGCTCGTAGTGTGTTTCGCGCTGGCGGCGCTAGTGATGCTGGCGCTGCTCGCGCCCGGCACGGGAGCCCTCAGCCGGGGCGTCGCCACGCTGCTGCTGCGGCTGCTTGGTTGGGCTGCCTACCTGGTAGCGCCGGTAGCGGCGGGCGCCCTCTACCGGCTGGGAATCAAGCGCCGTGGCCTGAATGCGACGCGATCCCTCGGCGCGCTGATCACCCTGCTCGGGCTGCTGGTGCTGACGCATCTCGCGCGGCGGCTGCCCAATCCCTTCGTCCTCTCTGTGGCCGGCTACGGCGGCGGTCTCTTCGGCTGGGCCATTTCGGCCTTCATGCTGAGCGCCGCCGGCCGGGTCGGTGCCTACCTCTTCTCGCTGGCCATCCTGTCGATCGGCGCGCTGCTCGCCTTTGACCTCTCGCTCTCACGGATACGCATGTGGATCGCGACAGGTAGAGATCGTATGCGCCGGGGCAGACACGGGAGCAGCGCCAAGAGGCCACGCCTAAGCGACCCGGGCACGCGTCGAAATTCCCGCCCGTTGCGCCCGCGTGCACGGCGCCTGCCCGTGCCCCTGCCCGACCCGGAGACGGAGCGGGAGGTGCCACGGCAGGCACTGCCCAGCGGGCCGGCGCTCGCGATAGCCCCGGTCCCGCCTAAGCCGAGCGCCGTGGCTACACCTGCGGAACGGCCGGGATCGGGCTGGCAATTGCCCGACTCGCGCGCCATCTTCCGGCTGGTCGACGAAGAGCAGGTGGACGAGGGACTGGTGCGCCAGCGGGCGCGCATCATCGAAGAGACTCTGCACTCACTCGGCGTGCCCGCTGAGGTCGTAGACTGGCAGAAAGGGCCGGCCGTCACCCAGTTCGCCGTTAAGCCAGGGGTAATCGAGAAGCGCGGCCGCGACGGCCAGCCCAGACGTATGCGCGTGCGCGTGGCCAAGATCGCTGCCCTGGCCGATGACCTGGCCCTCGCTCTCTCCGCTTCCCCTGTGCGCATACAGGCGCCCATTCCGGACCGTAGCGCGGTCGGCGTTGAGGTGCCCAACCCACGCACGCAGGTGGTGTCGCTCGGCAGCGTCTTTTTCAGCCAGGAGTTCCAGCGCCTGGGCTCGCCTCTGGCTCTCGCCTTAGGGCGCGACATCTCCGGCCGGCCAGTCGTAGCCGACCTGGACAAGATGCCGCACCTACTCATGGCCGGGGCGACCAACGCCGGCAAGTCGGTCTGCGTCAACGCCATCATCTGCTGCTTGCTGGCGCGCAACACGCCGGCCACGCTGCGCCTGGCTCTGGTCGACCCCAAGCGCGTGGAGCTGGCCGGCTACAACGGCCTGCCGCACCTCATGGGCAAGGTGGCCTCGGACGCCGAGGAGGCGCTAGGCGTGCTCAAGTGGGCGACACGGGAGATGGACCGGCGCTACAGGCAGTTCTCGGAATCTGGTGTGCGCGATCTCCGCGGCTATAATGTCCGAATGGAACGGGAGGGAAGCCAACCCTTGCCCCGGGTAGTGATCGTCATCGACGAGCTGGCCGACCTGATGATGACCGCGCCCTACGAGGTGGAGCGCGGCCTCTGTCGCCTGGCCCAGATGGCCCGCGCCACCGGCATCCACCTGGTAGTGGCCACGCAGCGGCCTTCGGTGGACGTAGTCACCGGCCTGATCAAGGCCAACTTCCCGGCCAGGATCGCCTTCGCCGTGGCGCAACAGGTGGACTCCCGGGTCATTCTCGACACGCCAGGCGCCGAGAGGCTGCTCGGCCGCGGCGACTCGCTTTATCTTTCCCCTACCGCCAAGCGGCTCACGCGCACCCAGGGCTGCTTCGTCTCGGATGAGGAGATAGCCGCGCTGGTGAGCTACTGGCGCAAGTCGATGGCATGTGTTCCCGAAGGCGGTTCCTACGCTCAGGGGCAGCTCTGGAGCGACGAGGAGAAACGTCCGCAAGACAGCCGCGACGACCCACTGTTTGCCGAGGCGCTCGAGGTGGTGAAGAAGGAGGGCAGGGCTTCGACCACGATGCTGCAGCGGCACCTGCGCGTCGGCTACACGCGCGCCTCGCGGCTGATGGACGCCATGGTCGCGCGCGGCATCGTCAGCGCCAAGGTGGACGGCCCCTTCGCCAGCCGCAACCTGCTCGCCGGCGAGACGAGCGGCGAGCCGAAAGCGGTTGAGGCGAACGAGGTCGATGGGGAGTGAGGGAGAACCTAACCCCCCCAGCCCCCCTTCCCGAATCGCGGGAAGGGGGGAGCTTCTCCCCTCCCCGCGTTCGGGGAGGGGCCGGGGGAGAGGTAGACTCCGACGCCCTCCTCGGTCGCCCCTCCTATGTCTGGGGCTTCGGGCAGGAGCGGCGGTACCAACTCATGCGGCCGTACCTCGCCGCCCAGCCTGGGCCAGCGCTGGACATTGGCTGCGGCGTGGGCGTGTACGTGCGGCGCTTCCGCGAGGACGGCATCGCAGCGGTCGGCGTCGAGTACGATCGTTCCAGGCTGGCGCAGGCAGTCTCCAACGGGCTGCACGCGGCGCAAGCGGTGGGCGAGGCCTTGCCGTTTGTCGATTCCGCTTTCGGCACCGTGCTCCTCCACGAGGTGATCGAACACTTTGCGGACGATGCCGCGGCGCTGGCCGAGGCCGTTCGCGTGACGCGTCCGGGCGGGCGCGTCTTCATCTTCGCCCCCAACCGGCTCTACCCCTTCGAGACGCATGGCATCTACCTCGGACGCCGCTATGTCTTCGGCAACATCCCGTTTGTCGGCTATCTGCCGCGCGCGCTACGCCGCCAGCTCTGCCCCCACGTGCGCTCCTACACGCGGAGAGGGCTGCGGCAACTGGTTCGGCCGCTTCGCTGCCGAACGCTGGCGCACGTGCAAATCTACGCGGGTTATGACAAGATATCCCGGCGCTGGCCTTTCCTGGCGGGCCTGGTGCGCGGGGCTACCTACCTGGCGGAGCGTACGCCGCTACGCCTCTTCGGGCTGTCGCATTTCGTCGTGGTGGAGAAAGCGGGCGAGTCTGGGGGCCAAGCCTCAGGCAGGGGTTCATGGTGCGCGGAGTGAGGGACGAGCTTCTGCGGCGCATCGTGGTCGATCCGAGGACGCTGGTTGGGAAGCCAGTGATCAAGGGTATGCGTCTGAGCGTTCAGTTCATCCTAGGCTTGCTTGCCAGTGGCGCCACCCAAGCCGAGATACTGGCGGAATACGAGGGCCTGGATGTGGACGACGTGCAGGCCTGCCTCCTATTTGCCGCTGAGGCCTTGGCGGCTGCTCCTTCGTGCCCCTGGCCGAGGGCCCGGCCTGAGTGCGTTGCATCGTTGACGAGTGCACTGGGCCAGCCGTCGCTCAGTGGCTGCGCCAGCAGCAACACGACGTTCTCTCCGTTTGCGAGCAGTCTCGCGGCGTGGATGACGACACGCTGCCGGCGATTGCGGTCCGAGAGAAGCGGGTCATCATCACGAACGACAAGGACTTCGGAGAGATGGTGTTTCGTGAACGCCGCCCGCACTGTGGTGTCATCCTGCTCAGGCTTGCCGACGAGCGGGCGGGCACCAAGGTGACCGTGATCGAGCGGCTTATGCGGTCACTGACCCAGGAGCAGATCGCCAACTCCTTCGTCGTGGCTACGGATGACTTAGTGCGTATCGCTCGTCGTCCGGGTGCCCAATGATCCCTGATCGCTGAAGGCTAAGATGAACCGAGACCTGAAGGTCTACCTGATCCACAAGCGGCGCCGGCCGCGGCTAAGGAACAAGCTCGGCATCGCCGCCGGGGTGACGAGCGGCATGTTCGCCGGCACCGTTGGCATCTTCCTCCTCGCCATCGCGCTCACCATCTCGGCCACCATCGGCTCGGTGGTCGCCGTTTATGCCTACTTCGCGCGCGACCTGCCCGACCCCGGCGCCATCGAGATGGTGCGCGAGCAGTTCAAGACGGTGCAGATCTACGACCGCACCGGCGATCACCTGCTCTACGAGGTGGTGGACCCTAGGGGCGACCGCGTCTACGTGCCGCTCGGACAGATCCCGCTTTACTTGCGCCAGGCGACGATCGCCCTGGAGGACAAGAACTTCTACACCAACCCCGGCATCGACCTCCTGGGCATCGCGCGCGCCTTCCTCGCCAACCTCCGAGGCGAGCAGATCCAGGGCGGCAGTACCCTCACGGTGCAGTTGGTGAAGAACGTCCTGATCCCGGCGGAGGAGCGCTACGAGAAGTCCTACACGCGCAAGATACGAGAAGCGATCCTGGCCCTGGAGATCTCGCGTCGCTACCCCGGCCGCGAAGGCAAGGATCGCGTTCTGGAGTGGTATCTCAACAGCTCCTTCTACGGCAACCACGCCTACGGCATCGAGGCGGCCTCACGTGTGTACTTCGATAAGCATGTGCAAGAGCTGACGCTGGCCGAAGCGGCCATGCTCGTGGCCGTGCCGCAATACCCGGCCATGAACCCAATCGACAACCCCGAAGCCTCCAGACGCCGCCAGGAGATAGTGCTCGACACGATGGTGCGCCAGGGCTACATAACACCTGAGGAGGCCTATGCGGCCAAGCAGGAGCCCATCGCCGTGCACCCGCCTACGGAACGCTTCGAGATCCAGGCTCCGCACTTCGCCATCTACGTGCGCGACCTCCTGGAGCGCGAGTACGGCGACTCTATGTACAAGATGGGCTTGCGCGTCTACACGACGCTGGACTGGGACATACAGAATATGGCGCAAGAGGCGGCCAGCTCGAAGATCGCCGAGTACGGCGTCGACAACGATGCCACTAACGCCGCCGTGGTTGTGCTGCGGCCGGCCACGGGCGAGATACTGGCCATGGTCGGCAGCGTTGACTACAACAACGAGGCGATCGACGGTCAGGTCAACATGGCGATGGCCCCGCGCCAGCCCGGCTCATCTTTCAAGCCCTACACCTACCTGACCGCTTTCGAGCAAGGTTACACGGCGGGGACGGTGCTCCTGGACATCCCGACGACTTTCCTCAATCCGCCGAACGACCCCTACGCGCCGATGAACATCGACATGAAATACCACGGCGCGGTGACTCTGCGACGGGCACTCGCCTGTTCCTACAACATCCCTGCCGTGAAGCTCCTCAACATGGTGGGGATCAATAACGTGGTGCAGACGGCGCGGCGGGTGGGCATCACTACGCTTACCGACGACTACTATGGCCTCAGCCTGACGCTCGGTGGCCGAGAGGTGCGCTTGCTCGACCACGCCTTCGGCTACAGCATCTTTGCCAATGGCGGTATCATGGCCGGGGAGCCGGTGCCGGAATGGGAGCGACGGCCGGGTTTCCGCGAGCTTCAGCCGGTGGCGATCCTCCTGATCGAGGATGCCGAAGGCAACATCCTGCGGCAGTATACGCACCCTGAGACGCGCAGGGTGGTGGAGCCGCAGCCCGTCTTCATTCTTAACAGCATCCTCACCGACCCGGCGGCACGGGCGCCTGCCTATGGCGGCAGCGGCCAGTACCTGGTGCTTCCCGACCGTCCGGTGGCCGCCAAGACCGGCTCAACCAACGACAACACCGACGCTTGGGTGATGGGCTTCACGCCGCAGTACGTCGTCGGCGTCTGGATCGGCAACGCCGATCGCCACAGCATGAAGCGGCTGCTCGGCTCGACGGGCGCCGGCCCCATTTGGCACGACATAATGCTGAAGCTGCACGAGGGCCAGCCGGTGGTGCTCTTCCCCCGCCCGCCTGGGATCACTGAAGCCGTTATTTGCCCGCTCTCCGGCCAGTTGGCTACCGAACGCTGCCCGAACGCTCAGCGCGAGGTCTTCATCGAGGGTACTCAACCCACGGCCTACTGCACGGTGCACCAGGTCTTCCGCATCAACAAGGAGACCGGCAAGCTGGCCACAGTCTATTCGCCTCCCGAACTGGTGGAGGAGCGCGTCTTCGAGATCTACCCGCCCGAGGCGGCTGATTGGGTGCGCGAGCAAGGCATCCCGCAGCCCCCCACGGAGTACGACGCCCTGCCTGAGGACGTCTCCGGCAACAGCGAGGCGGCGGTCTTCAGCCCCATGCCCTACCAGTACGTCAAGGGCATCGTGGACATTGTGGGCAACGCACATCGCGACAACTTCGCCTTCTATCGCCTCAAGTACGGCCAGGGACTGAACCCGGGCGCCTGGATGACCATCGGCGCCGACAACCCCAACCAGGTCGACCACGGCTTGCTCGGCCAATGGGATACGGCCGGCCTCTCCGGCCTCTATACCATCCAGCTCTCGGTCATCGACAATTCCGGCTCCGAGCTGCTGACCAACCTTCAGGTGACGGTGGATAACGAGCCGCCGCAGGCGACTCTGATGCATCCCTTCCAGGGCGGCAGCCATAGCAGGAGCGATATCGAGTCGCCCTGGATTACGGTACAAGTGGACGGCATGGACAACGTGCGCATGGACCGGGTCGAGATCTACCTTGATGGTCAGGTGGTGGGCATCAGCACGGTGTCGCCATACGCTTACAAGATCATGCTGACCAACGTCGGCAGCGGCACACACGAGATCTTCGCCGCCGGCTATGACGCTGCCGGCAACCGTACCGAAACGGCGCACGTGCAGGTGACGGTGACGGGGTGAGACGTGATGCGTGACCCGTGACGAGTGACGCGCGAGAGACGAAGCAACTCACGCATCACTGGCCAAGTGCCACAATTGAGCGGTCATTACTGTAACGCGAAAGTGCCACAATTAGGCGGTCACTCACGGAAGCGTCTTCTGGGCAGTTGGTAGGCTCTCTCGGCCAGGAGAGGCTGTGTCTGGGGCGTTCTGCGTCTGAGAGCGTAGAAGCGGATGGCGCCTTCATCGAGGTGCACCTGGCAGCGCA
>Ga0315274_10006216_pt1 | contig 17401 bp, 13 predicted proteins | sample YL17G02_20_MG_FD_203700 | JGI IMG/M metagenome (GOLD analysis project Ga0315274, IMG submission 203700) | Sediment microbial communities from Yellowstone Lake, YNP, Wyoming, USA - YL17G02_20 | ecosystem: Environmental > Aquatic > Freshwater > Lake > Sediment | place: USA: Wyoming | collected...
GTTCCTCATTGGCCTGGCTGATCTCCGTGTGGGAGATCGTTCGGCCCAACAAATGGTTGGAAAGCAGAGATAAACTGCGCGTGCTGATCCCGGGAGACTTTGACTTCCACCTCTCCGATTCCTTTGAGGGTAAAATCCCTATGGTAGCTGCCATTGCGATGATTCGCCCCTTTTCCTGCCCGCTCATACCGCGCTCGGCCCAGAAAATGGGTCAGCTCCGGATCCATAAGCTTCGAAAGGTATTTCCCAACCTCTTCCTGGACGTTAAACCGAATGATTTCAAAGACTTTTTTCCGCTTCTGAATTTGCTTAAAAAGCTGAGCGACTTCCTGTACAGCAATCTCGACGTTCCTAGGCGCATCTCCTTTCGGTTTGATTTAGGGAAATCAAAGCCAGTTTATAGGAGTTGCGCCTATTTTTTTTGGCCTTTTTTCTATTTCACACAAAAAATTTTGGCCTGCCATAAATCCATTACTCTATGTTTTTCTTCTAGAATAGAGATAATCTAATTAGCAGAGACTGTTACGATAAAAACCGAAAAATAGGTCCTAAAAAAATAATGCCGGAGAAAAGAACCGCTAATTTTCAATGAGTTAAAGTTTTTGCCCGGGAACTGTTGGATCCAGATTAGAAAAATTCATCGCTTTATTATGCCCATCAAAAATCTGGATCATTTTACGGAATTTAAAAGGAAATTTGTTTTTATCGTAACAGTCTCTAATAGTATGCCAGTCTTTGTTTTGCCTCAGCTGGAAGTGGAGTGTTCCGCCGTATAATAAGACTAATGACACGGAGGGAACCCCATGGTCAAGCATTGCAAGCATTACACCCCGGACGAGAAAGTCCCCAGCCTTCGCCGGCATCTGGTTGAGAAGGTACCGGTATCCGACCTTTGCCAAAAACAGAAGCTTCAGCCCACCGTCTTTTACCGCTGGTTTAAAGAGTTCTTTGAGAATGAAGCCACAGCCTTCCGGAAAGAGGGGGATCGGGAAGGCCACCGAGACAAACAGCGGATCGCAGCCTTGGAGGCCAAGCTGAAGGCCAAGAACGAGGTCCTTTCCGAGCTGATGGAAGAGCATGTAACCCTGAAAAAGGTCTTGGAGAGAATTAAAAGGCATTTGGCTATCTCCGGATACGCGGGATGCGGGGGTGAATTTCGTGAACCGCCTGTCGAAGGAGACGGAGATCCTGAGGGGGCGGTTCATTTCGTGGTTGAGGGTATCGGCCAGTAGGTTTTATGGGTGGTCCCACCGCTACGGGAAAGTGAACGAGCACATCGGCTGGATTCCCCCAGGTTTTTAGCCGGGGGAATGGGAGAAGCAGGCCATTATCATCTTTCAGCTGGATGCCGATGTGGTGGGGGTGAGCCCGACCAGTGTATGCCAAGTCCCCAGTGAGGCGGGTCTTTTGGAGCGCTGGAATGTCCAGCCGTCGAAGAAAGGAACGGGGTTTGTGCCCCCCTGGGCCCGCAGGAGCACTGCTATGTGGATGTTTCCTACCTCAACCTGGGTGGGACTTTTTACTACCTGTGCAGTGTCCTGGACGGCTATAGCCGCTATATTGTCCACTGGGACATAAGAGAATCGATAGCCGAGGCGGAAGTGGAGCTGATTCTGCAGAGAGCGAAGGAGAAGTTTTCGGAGGCCAAACCCCGGATCATCTCCGACAACGGCCTTCGGTTTATCGCCCAGGATTTCAAAGAGTTTATTCGGATCGTCGGCGTGACCCACGTGAAGACTTCGCCTTTTTACCCGCAGAGCAACGGCAAGCTTGAACGTTGGCATCAGTCCCTGAAGCAGGAATACATCCGTCCGGGTTTGCCGTTATCCCTGGAGGATGCCCGCCGTTTGGTGGCCGGTTTTATTGACTATTACAACCAAGTCCGTCTGCACAGTGCGCTTGGGCATTTGACCCCCAAGGATGAGCTGGTAGGGAAGGAGAAGGAGGGTACTTATCATCAACTCGCAAGTTTTTCCCATTTTCAGGGGATAGAGAGGGTTGCCTATGGAATGGAATAGAGATTCTGACGTCCAGTTGTTACTAGATTCGATCTACAATGGTATCATTGCCATTGATACGGAAGGTCTGATAATCTACTTTAATAAAACTGCTGAAAGAATCTTTAATATCCAAAGTCATGAGGCTCTAAAGCAACATATCTTATGTATCCTACCCGATACAGGCGGTAAATTAGTTGAATGCTTGAAAACTGGTAACCCTTTTTATGGCGAAAAACTAAAAGGGGAGAAAGTAATCCTCGTCACCAATATAACCCCCATTGTAAGTGATGGAAAAATCTCTGGGGTTGTCAGTGTTTTTCAAGATATCTCCGAAATTGAAAAAATTTCAAAAGAACTGGACTTCTTTAAAGATATGAAAAACTGGTTGGACGGCATCATCGATTCCTCTTATGATGGCCTTTGGATCTGCGACCATGAAGGTAAGGTGATCAGAATCAACAAGGCTTCGGAAAGAATTAATCATGTGAGGGCTGTGGATGTAATTGGAAAGAATTCTAGGGATTTGGTCGCTGAAGGACTTTTCGATAAGTCGCTCATTTTAGAAGTTCTTAACAAGAGGACTACTGTTACGATAATTCAACAAATTAGAGGAGGAAAAAGGATTCTTGCTACCGGAAATCCAATTTTTAATGAGAAGAGAGAAATCACCTTTGTTGTGGCAAATGAACGGGATATTACCGAAATGGACTCTCTGAGAAATCAACTCCAAGAAACTCAAGCTCTGGCCGAAGGATATATTTCGAAACTCTCTGAGTTAGAAATGAAAAGGGCTGATATTTCTAATTATATCTTTCGAAGCGAAGAGATGCAAAGGATCATCCAAATCGCCTTAAGAGTCGCTCAATTTGATTCTACAGTATTTTTGATGGGGGAGTCTGGTGTAGGAAAAGGAATCATTGCAAGAATGATCCATAAGTACTCGAACCGAAAGAATGGCTCTTTTATTCGAGTAGATTGTGCTGGAATTCCTGATTCTCTGATAGAATCAGAATTATTTGGATATGAAAAAGGTGCCTTTACTGGAGCTAGGCCTGAAGGAAAACCAGGATTTTTTGAACTTGCAAATGAGGGAACTCTATTTTTGGATGAAATTGCGGAGATTCCTTTAGGTTCCCAGTCAAAACTTCTCCGATTTTTGGAAGATCATGAAATTGTTCGTATAGGAGGGACAAAACCAAAAAAAATTGATGTAAGGGTCATCGCAGCAACTAATAGAGGGATTGAAGAAATGGTTTCATCGAAACTATTCCGGAAAGACCTCTATTACCGCCTTAATGTCGTTCCTATTCATATTCCCCCCTTAAGAGAGAGACAGGATGATATTTTACCTTTGATCTTTCATTTGCTGAAAAAATATAATGAGACCTATCAAACAAAAAAGGTACTTTCTCCAAAAGCGATTGACACCATTCGGAAATATGATTTTCCCGGGAATATACGTGAACTAGCTAATATTATAGAAAGGCTTGTTGTGATAACAGAGGAAGATCAAATCGAAGGCCGCGATCTAGGAAACGCAATTGAGGATTATACGCCAAGACCATTACATTATAATTCCTTTTCATCCGAAGGCATGTCTTTAAAAGAGGCTTTGGAAAGGTGTGGGAATTTAATCATTGATAAAGCCATTAAGAAATATGGTTCTCAGCGCGAGGCAGCAAAAATCTTAGGAGTGAATCAAGCTACTATTTCCAGAAGAAGAAAAAGGTTTCAATTACCAAATGATGTATTAATGAATAAATCTGATGATATATTGCATTAGTAATTTTCTCTTAATATTTCAATTAATTAAGCATATAATTACGTCTAAAAACGATTACATTGATGCGAATGAGCATAATTTTTTGAAATTCTTGGCATACCTTTAAAATAAATACCTACCTAAAGATTATTAGATCGATTTAATAATAAATTCAAGTTGTTATTTCTATTATTTCATAATCCCTTCTCCTCTTATATAATCCTGTGCAATTTTGGCATGAAAAATGTAGTCATGGCCTTCGACAAAGCTAGAGGCGTGTTGTTTCCTGGGTCCTCGGGAGGGCCTGATCTCAAACAATTTAAACCAGTCGAATCAAACACAAGTGAGAGCCAATTTGCAGGTTGCATTCCCAAACTCTTTTACAGGATTTTCCCCTGACGAACAAAGCATATTCTCGGAAAGGTCAAATTTTGTGAATCTTTCGATAGAGCCGGGAGTTTACCTAAGGGAATTAGGCTTTTTATGATAAGGTTAGCGTATACTGGCGCGGGGGACGATAGCGAGCAAGGGTCAGGATGGAATCCGGGGTTGCTCCTATAATGAGCCAACTGCCGTTCTTACACAAAAATTGATGATGCTACTGGTGAATGGATTTTTTGACGATCTCAACAGGAACTTATTTCAATTCCATCTTTGGGACACTTGATCATATTGACAGACAAATCGAGGAAGGTGTTTATGTTAATGACCGAAGGAAATTCTCTAATTTAATAACTAAGCAAGGAGTATAACAATATAGTTTAATGTAATTTAGATTCAAGATTTATTAAGAACGTTTTTTGGATTTGTTGGCAAAAGGGAAAAAAATAAAAATTATTAACCATCTATACTGGGGGCGAGAACTTCAGAACAAAATAATTTTTGATGGACAATCCAATAATACGTAAAAAGGAGAAAATATGAAATCGATTAGAAAGGCTATTTTAAGTTATGTATTTATTTTCGTTTTACTGCAGGCATTCATTGGAACAACTTATGCCCAAGGAGATTACCCAATAAAACCTGTTAATCTCATTGTTCCGTGGCCAGCCGGAGGATTAAGCGATATTATCGGCAGACTTATTGCAGAAACGGGTAGAAAATATTTTCCTCAACCCCTTATCGTTGTTAACCGACCTGGAGCCTCGGGAATAGCCGGAATGCAAGAACTTGTGAACTCCAAACCAGATGGCTATACAACCGCTTTTGCTACCAACAGTGAGGGGGGCTCTTCTCTCCATATCCTTCATGCGGCGTATACCATCGACTCCTATACAATTATATGTCGCACAGGCGGACAGCCGGTATGTATTGCCACGAAGGGCCCATGGAACAGTCTAAAAGAGTTTGTCGATTATACAAGAAAGAATCCAGATAAGGTACGAGCCGGAGTTCCTGGACTAGGAACAATTGTGCGGCTCACTGGAGAACAGTTTGCGATTAAAGCAGATATAAAATTTAAAGTGGTCCCTTTTAAAGGAAGCGCACCTTCGCTCACTGCTTTAATGGGAGGGCATATAGAAATTGGTTTGATGAATGTCCCCGAAATCATAAGCCAATATAAATCAGGGGAATTAAAAATTCTTTGTGTTTTTAGTGATCAAAGGTCAAAACCACTCCCGGATGTGCCGACTACAAGAGAACAAGGATTTGACGTAGTGGGAGGGGCTACCCAGTTTATTATAGTCCCCAACGGTGTAGCCAAACAAATCAGAGAGAAGTTAGATGGGGCGATGAAAAAGATTGTCGAAGATCCTGAATTTCAGAAGAGAACAACTGAATTAGGATATAACCCTTCTTATGCGGATTCGGAGACCTCCAAAGCCTTGATCAAAGCATGGTATAAGACATCGGGAGAATTGTATAATATGCTGGGAATGAAGAAGGAATGAATTTCCCCGTCAAAAGAGCGTTGACATTATGATTTTCCCATTTTTTGAGGATATAATAAAACTTATTTATAAAAATAGGGCTCTAAAAAATGCATCTCACGGAGAAAGATAAAAAGTGTAGGACCATTGCTGCCCAATTAACCGGCGACCAAACCTTTAGATAGAATTTATCACCAATTTATATGAGCGTTGAATCATCAAAAACCAGCTTCTCCTTTTAAATTCTGTCCTAATTAAACACAATACCATGGCGAAACGCAAGGCAGACAGCAGTTGCACCTTTAGAAAATGTAAAAGGAGTCCCGATAGCTGTCGTATGGACGTTCATGGGGAGCATTCCTTTAATTAACCTGTTAAATCAGAAGCAATTTGATGCAATTGCTACAGGGGATTACGTAAAAATAAATGGCGATAAAAGGCTGGAAAAATTATTAAAAAACACTAATTTTAAAAATTGTCAATTCCCTAAATATTTTCTCTTTTTTAATTTACGTTAGCTGGGTACTCGAAAAGCAAAAGTTATTTTAAGTAATATTAAAATTTCCAAAAAATCATGAGAAAGGAGATATTCAATGGAAAAAAGAATTCTTATCCAAAGAATTTCAGCTAATAATCCGTCATCTAAGAAATATGAAGCTATGATTATTAAGAATTGTGAAATGGTCAAAGAAAATAGTACTGATATTACAGTTAGGGGACTTAAAAGGGGGTTAAACAAGCTAGACGAGTTTGCATATTCTTTTCTGCATTACTTAAATGATCGTGAGACCTTTGAGGCCGTTCTTCAAGGAGAGAAAGATGGGTTTGACGCAATTGTTGTATACTGTTTTTCAGATCCTGCATTGGATGAAATGAGACAAGCCCTTACCATACCAGTTATCGGCCTAGGGCAGCCTTCAATGATGTTAGCTTCCCTTATGGGTTCTAAATTTGGGCTAATAGCTATGTCAAAAGCATCGATTACAAGAAATGAGCAATTAGCAAGAAAATATGGGTTCATTGACAAACTCATATTACCAATTCGTCCCTTACCCATTTCTGTGGAAGAACAAGGTAAATCCATTTTAGATGCAAAGGTATGTATAGAAGCCTTCAAAAAGATTGCAATAGAATATATTAACCAAGGTGCAGAGGTCCTGGTACCTGCTTGTGGAACATTAAGTTTGGCCTTTAGATTTTCTCCGGGATGTCCAGAATTACCAAACGGGTTAACTGAATTTGATGGGGTTCCCATTGTTGACGATGCTGCTATTGCAATCAAGATGGCTGAGATTATGGTTGATTTAAAGAGAGCTGGAAGTTCTTGGATTAGTAGAAAGGGAATTTATTCCCGGCCAAGTGAACAATTTATCATTGAGGCGAATCGAAAGATAGGTTACTCATTTGGAGGAGTTAATTAATTTTTAAACGGTTAAAAAAGAAACTACAATCAGTTAGAAAATAAAATACTTTCGTAGGAGGCTACGGGTTAATAAAAATGCATTTCGAAGAATAATGATTGTCAATTCAGGGATATGTTAATATTACCGAATTCAAAGAGAAGGGAGGAGAATATGCGTTCAATTAAAACCACTGTATCGGGATGTTTGTTTATTTCCTTATTATTAATATTATCCATTAGGACACCTTATGCTCAGGAAGATTACCCGATAAAACCCGTTACTTTAATGGTTTCATGGCCCGCTGGAGGGCTGAGTGATATTATTGCTAGAATTATTGCAGATAAAGGGAGAAAATATTTTGCTCAACCGCTTATCATCGTTAACCGTCCTGGGGCTTCGGGAATAGTGGGGATGCAAGAGCTCGTAAGCTCTAAACCGGATGGTTACACGACCGCTTTTTCTACAAATGCTGAATGTGCTTCTAATCTCCACATCCTACATGCAACGTATAATATCGATTCCTATACAATTATATGTCGCATCGGTGGACAGTCGGGATGTATTGCCACGAAGGGCCCATGGAACAATCTAAAAGAGTTTGTCGATTATACAAGAAAGAATCCAGATAAAATAAGAGCAGGGGTTGCCGGGCTGGCCACAATTATGCGGCTTAATGCAGAACAGTTTGCGACTAACGCAGGGATAAAATTCAAAGTGGTCCCTTTTAAAGGAAGCCAACCTAACCTTACTGCTTTATTGGGGGGCCATATAGAAATTAGTTTTATGAATGTCCCTGAAATTATTAGCCATTATAAGGCGGGGGAAATAAAAATTCTTTGTGTTCTTAGCGGTAAAAGGTCCGAAGTACTCCCGGAGGTGCCGACTGCAAGAGAACAAGGATTTGACTGGCCGATTTTGGAGGCAACTCAGTACATCGTGGTCCCCAACGGTGTACCCAAACAAATCAGAGAGAAGCTAGATGGGGGGATGAAAAAGATTGTCGAAGATCCTGAATTTCAGAAGAGAACAACTGAATTAGGATATAACCCTTCTTATGCGGGTTCGGAGACCTCCAAAGCCTTGATCAAAGCATGGTATAAGACATCGGGAGAATTGTATAATATGCTGGGAATGAAGAAGGAATGAGTTTCCCCGTCAAAAGAATGTTGACATTATCATTATTTCTTCCTTTAGGGCTTACTGTAACCAGTATTATATATTTAATATTGTGCTTTAAGCTTGACCTGGGTACTCCTTCGTTTCCTAGAGAGGGATTTGTCCCTCTCATTGTAGGTATTCTTCTCTTTATAGGGAGCTGTTATTTAACAATCAATGCTATCATAACTGCAAAAAATATGTTACCACCTTCACAAAAAACTCCAAAAATAGAAAAAATTAACTTTCTTTTACTTGTAGGGACTCTTTTTGGTTATCTGATAACATTGAAAGTATTAGGTTTTACTTTTTCCACTTTCCTCCTTATTGTGGTATCGGCAAAAATATTTAGTGCCAAATGGAGGTCTGCTTTTTTACTAGCATTAGGTTTCACTATTACTTGCTATGTTATTTTCATCTATTGGTTCAATATTCCATTTCCATCGTCTATTTTCATGCGATAATTGAACTGTGTGAAGTTATTATAAAAATGCTCGCTTAAAGTTAAAGGATCAACCAAATGTCTCCATGGGAAGGTATCGTTTCAGGACTTTATGTAGTCATGAAACCAGAGATACTTGTCTTTTGTTTTTTCGGTGTTTTGATCGGAACTTTGGTTGGAGTATTGCCGGGCTTAGGGCCGGTAGGCGCAATTGCCCTTCTTTTACCTATGACTTTTGGTCAGGATTTCATTGTTGCTATAATTATGCTAAGTGGAATTTACTATGGGGCAATGTATGGCGGATCTACAACCTCCATTTTAATTAACGTCCCTGGGGAAGCAACTTCGGTCGCTACATGTATCGACGGGTACCAAATGGCATTGAAAGGAAGAGCTGGGCCTGCACTAGCGATTGCTGCAATCGGCTCATTCATTGCGGGCACTATAGGAATTTTTTTTCTGATGATGGTGGCTCCAGCATTGGCGAGATTTGCCCTCAGGTTTGGTCCTCCCGAGTACTTTGCACTTGCATTCCTCGGATTGCTGACTTTGTCCCGATTAACCGGAAAGTCTCCTTTAAAGTCTTATACCGTGATGCTCCTTGGGATGGCCATCGCAACAGTGGGTATTGACTCTGTGAGTGGCTTTGCCCGATTCACGGGAGGCTCTTCTGCACTTTTAGAAGGTATCGATTTTATACCTGTGATCATGGGACTATATGGCATCGGGGAGGTATTTGCAAGCGTCAAGAAAATTGGGGTATCCCCAAGGATTACACTTTTTCGGACTAGAGATTTAATTCCGACAAGAAAAGACATAAAGGATAGTGTAGGTCCTATTTTAAGGGGAGGATTGATGGGTTTTTTTCTAGGTCTTATCCCCGGCCCTTCGGCCATTATAAGCACATTCGGATCTTATACGCTTGAAAGAAAGCTTAGTAAAAGACCTGAAGAGTTCGGGAAGGGGGCGATTGAAGGTGTGGCAGGACCTGAAGCAGCTAACAATGGAGCCTCTTCAGGAGCATTTGTGCCCCTCCTATCTTTGGGAATACCTTTTTCTCCTGTACCCGCTGTCTTGCTGGCTGCATTCATGATTCATGGAATTTTACCAGGTCCTTTATTGATTAGAGATCATCCAAATATATTTTGGGGACTCATTGCGAGTATGTATGTCGGCAACATCATGCTTCTTGTTCTAAATCTTCCTTTGGTGGGAATTTTTGCGCGGGTGGCTCTCATTCCCAATCGGATTATTATGCCAACAATCATAGCTTTTTGCTTTATCGGAGCTTTTGCCGTTAGAAATAGTATTTATGACCTCTTTTTGCTTTTAATTTTTGGTATTATTGGCTTTTTTTTCCGGTTGCAAGACTATGATCCTGCTCCTCTGGTTTTAGGAATGATTATTGGCCCGATGCTAGAAGAAGCTTTTCGAGAATCCATGGTGATTTTCGGAGGAGATGTTTTTCAATTTTTCTTACGTCCATTGTCAGGGGTAATGATTGGTATTTCTATTTTCGTGATTATCTCACTCTTTTTATCACAATTTATTAAGATTTTTGGAATAGTATTCCAACGAATCGATAAGAGAAAAGCCTCTTAAAGACCATATAGTCATGGTGAAAGCACAATACTCATCTAAATAAATTTCTAGCGGAGGAAAGAATAATGACTTCACACATCATGGATTCTGAGATTTATGGGGACGGCTGGGGTACGGAAGAGATGAGAAAGATCTTCGATGAGAAGAGGCGTCTTCAACGTTGGCTCGATATTGAGGTGGCTTTGGCGAAGACGCAAGCGAAGCTGGGGGTCATTCCGCAGAAGGCCGCTGAGGAGATTACAAGAAAAGCTCATATAGAGAACATAGATTTGAATCAAATGAAGGCAGATTTTAAACAAATGCAACATACTCTGATGCCTTTGTTAAAAGGCCTTCAGCGCTTATGCGAGGAAAATTACGGTGAATTCATTCATTATGGCCCGACAACACAAGATATCGAGGATACAGGGGCGATCCTGGAGATAAAGGAAGCGTATAAAATTATTCTGCGCGATTTACGGGATATCGAAGAACTCTTGATAAAACTTTCACAAAGATATCGAGACACTATTATGTGTGGTCGGACGCATGGGCAACAAGCCCTTCCCATAACCCTCGGCTTAAAATTTGCTATTTGGCTCAGCGAGATTCGACGGTCCATTGAGCGATTTAAAGAGATGAAGCATCGTTTGTTTGTAGGGATGCTGCATGGAGGAGCAGGAACCATGGCGGGTTTGGGGTCGAAAGGCCCTGAGACGCTGAAAATGATGATGGATGAGCTTGGCTTGGGGGTGCCAGATGTTGGTTGGGGAAATGCACGCGATCAACTGGCAGAATATGTGCTGGTACTGGCGATTGCAGCGGGCACTCTCGGAAAAATTTCCAACGAAATATTTGAATTGAGCAAAACGGAATTGGGTGAGCTTTCAGAGCCCTTTCCAAAGGAAGGATATATTGGTAGTAGCACGATGCCCCATAAATTGAACCCCGAGGTCTCAGAGCAAGTCGTAATGCTCTCTCGATTGATTAAGTCCCATGCGAGTGCCGCTCTGGAAGCCATTGTCTGTGAGCACGAACGAGATAGTCGGAGCTGGAGAGCAGACTGGTGGACCTTTCCGGAAAGCAGTATGATGATGGGAGCCATCCTTTCAATGACTAAACATTTACTTAGTGGTTTAATCGTCCACGAAGATCGGATCGAAAAGAACCTCCACATGCAGGAAGGACTGCTCTTGTCCGAAGGAATGATGTTCCTTTTAGGGGAAAAGATCGGAAAACAAAAAGCACATCATATTATCAAAGAAGCCTTTTTAGAAGCGTATAAAAAGAAAAGGCCTATCAACAAAGATATTTTCTTTAAAAAGCCTGAGGTAACTAATGTTCTTTCGCGAGAACAAATCGAGGAAATCATGGATTATCGTAAACACATTGGATTCTCAAGTGAAATGGTAGATAAAGCATGTCAGACATCAGAGAGGATGAGACAAAGCGACGGTCCTTTCCTTGATTTCTGATAATGCTAAGTTTCAAAGATCATGCAACGATGGCAAGAGGAATATACCATAGACTGCAGTTTGATATATGAGGTTTTTTTTCTGCACTGACTATCGGGTCATTTTTGAACTGGAATTCAAATGCAGGTGATTCCTTTTCGTTAAAAGATGAAGGAAGAAATTGAATACTTGTCGGAAGAAAAAATATTAAAGGGGAATCTATGATGGAGATTTTCGGAATTCCAATTAAAACAGGAAAAAAAATACACCAACAAATTTTGGTTGGAGAACTGGCGAATGGTAGTCCAGTCTACATCCCATTCATGGCAGTGCGGGGTAATCTTCCGGGCCCTGTACTTTGGATGTGCGGCGCCGTGCATGGGGACGAGCTAAATGGCATTTTCGCCATGCGGAATATCTATTTGAAAATGAGACCAGAAGAGGTGAAGGGATCTCTTGTTTTTACACCGATCCTTAACCCCATTGCATTCGCTGAAAGGAGGCAGGTTTGCTTTCTCGATCTGCTGGACATGGACTCCAGGTTCCCTGGAAAAGCGGATGGCCAGATCACTGAAAGAATTGCCTTTCAAGTCTTTAGTGAAATTAAAAGGATCGCAAATGCGGTGATTAATTTTCATACTTGGGGACCTGGCAACAGTTCCTCGCCATACACACTTTCTAAGATCCCTACCGAAACTAATCCAGAGATTGTCGAAAAGTCTTTTCATATGGCTCTCTCCTTCGGAGTGAAACTTAATTGTCGGATCAATCTTGGCACGACAGAAGAGAAATCACCTGAGGTCGCGGGAGGAAAACTTGACACGACCTGTATCAAACATGATATTCCAGCCTTCATGGCTGAGATGGGTGTAGGCGGGCGCTGGGAAGATCCGAATGTAGCCATTGCACAGAAAGGTATCTATAATGTGATGCAATTTCTTGGCATAAAAGAAGGGGATCCTGAAGTTTCAGGTGAACAAATTATTATTCCTCGAAGAAAGTTTCTGAGAAATACCAGGGGAGGACTGCTGGAAGTACTCGTTCAACCAGGAGATGTAGTCCGAAAAGGTGAAGTATGTGCCCGCGTACTCAATATGTGGGATATTTTAGAGGAATTGAGAGCTGAAGAAGATATGTATATGATTGGAGTGCGAGCAAATCCTGTAGTATCCTCTGGAGAACGGATTGGAATTGGGGGCGTCGACTATTATGCCATTAATTGACGGAATTTCCTTTTAAAGAATCTTTGGCAGAATTCCTTTAAAACTGTTTGGTAATTTGATTTGATGGAATGCTATAAGGAAAAACGTTATTAGTATTTTCCTAAGTGATAGTCATTTTAATTCCAAAAATGCATTGGAAATAATAGTCGTTTAGTATGGCCTTAGAAAAAAATTCTGAGGAAAATCAAAATCCGTTAAAACCGGATAAGAATCACGCCCAGATCCTAATTGAAATTGGTTCTGATATAGACATTATAGAAAAAATAAAAAAGATCATCGAAGGATTAGGAGTCCATGTAATCGAGATAAGAAATGTACCGCCTCAATTGGCTCTCTTCAAATTGGACGCAAAGGACATGAGAGAGGTGGCATTAATACTGAGCGAAAAGGGTTTTCTTAAAATTGAGGGCTGTAATGCATTGGAGATTTAATCAAAGAAACAGGTTCTCATTAATTACCGCCTTGAATGGCTAGTGTCTTGGATCAAAAAGTTGTCAAAATTTATTGCATTTGTGCTAGTGTCATGTCCCGGAAATAAGCTGACAAAGTTTTTTGATCTTTTCGAGTATCGAGTCAGCCGTAGCCGTCCAAGCAAAAGGTCGCGTATTTGCGTTACGACTCTTCACAAATTGTATGAGATTATAACTAACGGACCGGCGTAGTCATAATTTGGTTTTGAGGTCGGACGTTTATAACATAAAAGGCCTAATAATTTTGCAAGAAATGCCCGGTTGCTCGGGTGACGAAAGGGGAATAGAAAATGGCGTTACAAAAATTTCTAGATCTTTTTGAATCAAAGACAAAAAAGTCCAGAGCGATATGGGAAGAGGCTAGGAAAATTTTACCTGGCGGAGTGTCTGGGAGTGCGGCGTATCTTTCACCCTATCCGGTCTATATAGATAAAGCGGAAGGCGGGAAGCTTGTAGATGTGGACGGAAATGAATATATCGACCTGCTCTTAGGTGGATTCCCAAATATCCTGGGGCACAGTCCCAAAGCAATTGTAGAAGTAGTTAAGATGCAGCTTGAGCGCGGGACGAACCATATCTTATTTCAGGAAACGGGAGTGAAACTCGCTAAAAAAATGCAGCAGTTCATGCCTCATCTCGAAATGATGAGGTTTTGCAACACGGGGTCAGAGGCTATAATGTTTGCTCTCCGAGTCGCGAGATCCTGGACCAAGAAGGTTAAGATTGCTAAGCCCGAGGGCGGTTATAGCGGGCAGAACGATTATGTCTTGGTAAGCAGTATATCTGGGAAAACTGCGGGGCCTCCGGACAGACCAATCTCTGTAGCAGAGTGTGCCGGGATACCTAAATTTATCGTGGATAATACGATTATCATTCCATGGAATGATATAAACGCTACGATTTCCATTTTAAGAGAGCACGCTGACGAGCTAGCAGCAGTAATTCTTGAGCCGATGCAGGGGTTTGGAATGGGGGATATTCTAGCTGAAAAGGAGTACCTAAAAGCAATTCGGGAAGTAACAGAGGAGAAGAACATCCTCTTAATTTACGATGAGATAGTAACAGGCTTTCGTTTAGGCGGCTTAGGAGGGGCTGTGAAATACTACGGTGTGGTTCCAGATCTTGCTTGTTATGGGAAGCCTATTGGAGGCGGCTTTCCAGTAGGTGCTTTTGGGGGGCGTCGGAATATCATGGAGCGGACATGCAGCCCCCAAGCAGACCCTGAGTTTAAGATATTCCAGTCAGGGACCTTTACTGGTAACCCGATTTCAATGGTTGCGGGCTTGCGCTGTCTCATTGAGCTGGAAACTAAAGACTATTCCTACATCGATAATCTTGCCGAAAAATTGCGCGGTGGATTACTTGCGATAGCGGCTGAACAAGGATTTGAAATACAGGTATCCGGAGTCGGATCAATGTTCTACATACATTTTAATAGTAAACCGATCCGAAATATGCGGGACAAATTGAGGGACGATGTGAACAAGAACCGGGAATTTTCTATCGGGATGATCGCAAATGAGGTTTATCTGCAACCATTGCACCCAGGCGCTACATGTTTTGCACATACAGAAGAGGATGTGGATCAGATTTTAGTTGTTGCCAAAAAAGTATTGAAAGAGATGAGACAATAGATCATGCTCGTCCCTTGCCGGCAGAAATTGTGCTTTCTGAGCGCTGGCACTGGACGGGGGTCTCGGAACCATACCTGAGGTTGTCTATCGGTACCAAGGTGGAGAATCCTCTAATGACCCATCGAAAGTTGCAGGACGTTGCGAAACTCTGCCTCAATCCGCTGGGCAGGGCTCGGGGGTACGCGGCGGTATCCCCAGTAGCCGACTGCTCTGCGGCGGGTGGCTGACTTCCTGCCCTACCTTACTGATTCGATTCAATTCTTTAAATATAAGGAGGTTCTATAATGCCAACGGGATACAATGGAAAAATCTTGCGGGCCAATTTGACCTCCGGGGCGATCAGTGAAGACACGCCAGCGGAAATCGTTTACCGCACATATATGGGCGGGTCCGCTCTCGCTTCCTATTATTTATTGAAAGAGCAGAAACCGGGTGTGGAACCTCTGGGGTCCGAAAACAAGCTGATTTTTATGTCCAGCGTAATCTCCGGGGCGCCCCTGCCGGGCCTGACCCGGTACACCGTTGCCGCCCGCTCGCCCTTGACCGGGGCCTTCGGGGAAGCGGAAGCGGGAGGGTTTTTCGGGCCGGAGCTGAAGATGGCGGGGTTTGACGGAGTCATCGTGGAAGGAAGGGCGGCCAGGCCCGTGTATCTTTGGATCAAAGACGGCAAGGCGGAGATTCGGGATGCTTCCAGGATTTGGGGAAAAGACACCGGAGAGGCGGAAAGGCTGATCCGGGAGGAACTGGGAGACAACCGGATTCGCGTGGCCCAGTGCGGCCCAGCTGGGGAAAAGCTGGTTCGCTATGCCTGCGTGGTCAACGAACTGAAGCATGCCAACGGTCGAACCGGCATGGGAGCGGTGATGGGGTCCAAGAACCTGCGGGCCGTTGCCGTTCGGGGGTCGACAAGACTTTCGTTTGCCGATCCGGAAAAAGTCAAGGAGATCGGGGAAAAAGTGCTCGAAATCCTTCCCCAATCCGTACTGGCCCAGAACCTGAAAAAATTCGGTACCCCCATGTTTGTCATGCCCCTGAATAACTCCGGAATCCTGCCCACGCGCAACTTTCAAAAGGGACAATTCGAAGGGGCGGAGGCCATTTGCGGGGAAAAGATGACCGACACGATCCTGGTGAAATCGGAAGGCTGCTATGCCTGTGCGGTTCAATGCAAGCGGGCGGTCAAGGTACAGGGTAAATATAACGCCACTCCGGAATACGGGGGCCCCGAATACGAGACGGTTGCTTCCCTGGGATCCTATTGCGGGATCGATAACCTGGCGGCCATCGCCCAGGGCAATGAGATGTGCAACCGCTATGGGTTGGATACTATTTCCGTGGGGGTTTCCATAGCTTTTGCCATGGAATTGGTGGAAAAGGGTATCCTGACTCCGAAGGATACAGACGAGATCGACCTCCGATTTGGCAATCCGGATGCCATGTTGGCCATGATCGGCAAGATCGCCAGACGGGAAGGTTTCGGAGATCTATTGGCGGAGGGTGTTCAGATAGCGGCTCAAAAGATCGGCCAAGGGACCGAAAAATACGCCATGCACATCAAGGGGCAGGAACTGCCCATGCATGACCCGCGGGGCAAGCAAGGATTAACCCTGAGTTATGCCACCTCGCCAACCGGGGCGGATCATATCGAAGCTCCCCATGACACTTCTTTTTTGACCGATGGCCCGGCGCTGAAAGGGGCCAAGCCCGCCGGTGTCCTGGAGCCCGTTCCGGCGCTGGAGATGGGACCGAGAAAGGTTCGTCAGTTTGCTCACACCCAGGCGATCTGGAACTTCTTTAACTCCCTGGGAGTTTGCAACTTTGCCGCGGCTCCATATACCGCTTTTCCTCTTGTTTCGCTGGCCGAGGCGGTAGAGGCCATTACCGGCTGGAATACGAGCCTTTACGAATTGATGGAATTAGGGGAGCGGACGGTCACTATGGCAAGAATGTTCAACATCCGGGAAGGGCTGTCCAGCAAGGATGATTATCTCCCCGAACGATTATACGAGACCTTGGAGGCCGGGACTCCCCGGGAGAAAAGGATTACCCGGGAAGATTTCGCCGATACCCTGAGACTTTACTACCAAGCCATGGGATGGGACCCGCAAACCGGAGTGCCGACCGAGGGAAGGCTCAGCTTTTTGGGCTTGGACTGGTTGATTCCCCCGAAATAAGGAAGAATTCCTGCTTGCGTGCAAGGATTCGGGGAAAATTCGTGAAGGGAGCCAAAGCAAAGTCAAAATCCAATCTTCTCTCCCCCATTCAGGGGGAGAGAAGTGTTACCGCCGACTCCACCTTCCCCCCCTATCACCGATTTGAATGGACCCTCCATGGTGGAAAAAGTGGAGGGAGGGCATAAATGTAGGAAGAAGCTGCCGAGGAGACGAGACGGAAGAATGCGTCCGG
>Ga0315274_10006218_pt1 | contig 17400 bp, 10 predicted proteins | sample YL17G02_20_MG_FD_203700 | JGI IMG/M metagenome (GOLD analysis project Ga0315274, IMG submission 203700) | Sediment microbial communities from Yellowstone Lake, YNP, Wyoming, USA - YL17G02_20 | ecosystem: Environmental > Aquatic > Freshwater > Lake > Sediment | place: USA: Wyoming | collected...
AAAGCACTGCTGGCAAAAACGGCTCCCAAACACACAAGGCTCAATGTTCTCCCAGCATTCGCCTGTAGATTGCCTGGGTCGCGGCCGCGATGTGGCCGTGGGTGTAATAACTCAGGATTCTTGTGCGACCGCGCCGACCGAGCTCTGCACATAACTCGGGCGACTGCATCAGCCTTGATAGCGTGTCTCGCAAAGCCCGGGCGTCTCCCTCTGGAACGACCAGACCGGCATCTCCGATCAGGTGTGGTATCTCACCGGAGGAGGAACCTACCACCGGGACCTCGCACGCCATTGCCTCGATAAGCACGCGTCCAAACTGCTCCTTCCAGTTGCGACGGGTGAGCGAGGGCAAGACCAGTGCGTCCAGTCCATTCAGTTCACGCGGCATTTCCCCATAAGACAGGCCAGTGCAATACGCCACGCGGCCGCCCAGACCGAGTCTGGCGCCGAGGGCCTCCAGCTCGCGCTGGTAGGGCCCCCTCCCCAAGAGGCGCAGGCTCCAGGCACCTTGCAGCTCCGCCACAGCATGCAGCAGCACCTGCACGCCCTTTTCCTCGACCAAACGCCCCGCATAACCAATGACGAAACCAGTCTTCGCGCACGGCGCGTGTCGGTCATTGTGGTAAAGCTCGGGGTCAACTCCAAACTGTGGAACTACCTCCACGGGGCCTGTGTAGCCCTTGGCGCGCAGGACCTGCGCCGCCTCCTGATTCCCCGCCAGCGCAAAGGATGCATGTCTGAAGCTGTAGCGCTCGAAGGCACTGAATGGAGGGGGATAGCGGCGCAGCAGGTTTTGCCAGGTAAAGAATAGTGACTCAATTCCATGGCGCCGCGCGAGACGCATTGCATGGAAGGTAGCCAGGTTGTATGGTTCCTCGTCCATGTGCAGTATGTCCGGCCGCAGACGCTGAAAGACCGCTGACAGCTTGGGATAGAAGTGTAGATGGAAATTGCCGTTAAGCGCCATCGTCTGGACATGTAGTTCATACCCGGCAGGGTACGTCCGCTCCAGCGGCGTCGCGTGCCGTCCGTCGCGCCAGAATGGCGGAACGACCACGTGCAAGTCCATGTTCGGTATGCGCGCAAGCTCTTCCAGCTTGCGCTGGTACATGCCTACGACACAGGCTTTCGAAACCATCAGCACGCGCAACAGGGCTCCTAGCAGCTGCAGAGCGGAGAGTGAACCTATTATACGGCCAGGGTTCCTCGGGACCAAATGGTACAGCCGTCAGCGCTCGAGTTTGACACTGAGGTATTCCTTCGCTATGATTGCGGACGATTCCACGAACGCTAATCAAGGAGAGCGCATGACCCGTCCATGTCTTTCAATGCCTGTGCGTCTCATCCTCGCATTCACCGTTCTGCTTGTCACGACCGCTGTCTATCCTGCGTCCGCGCAGGGGCCGAGCCTGATCCAGAACCCCGGCTTCGAACGCCCTTACGTGGCTCTACCCCAAAAAGAGAACTGCGCCGTTGCGGCTCCATGGGTCGCCTGGTACCGCGAAGGCACGCGTGAGGAGGTCTCCCAGGGCTATCGCTTCGCCCCAGAGTATAAGGCAGCTTTTCGCGCTGACTTTCCTGGGAACCGCGTGCGCAACGGCGAACTGTCTCAACAGTGGTTCCACAGCTACGGGAACTTTGAAGCGGGTGTCCTGCAGCAGGTCAGCAGGATCCCGGTCGGGGCAAAGTTGCGCTTCGAGATCTGGGGTATGAGCTGGTCGTGCGATAATGAATCCAAAGGGAACTGCGGTGGCGCCACGTCGGGCGATCCCTCACCCATGCACTTCAAAGTGGGCATAGACCCAACCGGCGGAGGGGATCCATTCAGCCCCGCGGTCGTCTGGGGTGAGGAAAACAACGCCTACGACCAGTGGACGCTGCTCAGCGTAGAGGCGGTTGCGAAGAACTCGACCGTTACCGCATATGTGTATTCCTATCCCACCTACCGCAGCCAGGATAACAACATCTACCTCGACGATGCCAGCCTGGTCATCGTGGCGCAGCCGCCCGCGCCGACACGCAAGCCAACTGACAAACCCACGGCAACACCGATGCCCACCAACACACCTGTTCCTACCGCGGTTCCGACCACCGTCGCACCCACGACAGCCCCTCCCACTCTTGCTCCACCGCCAACGTGCGCGCCAACCACAGCGGCCAAGCCGTGCCCGACCTGTGCGCCCGCTGTGGAGCCTGCGCCGGTCACACCGATTGCGCTGTCCTTGGCGGACCACCTAACCGCTTGGCCGGTCCCGATCATAGGCCTGGCTCTTGCCGTTGTGGCATTCGCCATCGGGCTGATGGTAGCCAAAGGTGGTCGGGGCAAATAGCAGCGCCCCAAAACCACCTGCAACTTTCTTGAGTCTCGACAGGATGCGGCTCCTCGGTCGCCCGCGAGAGGCGGCATCTTTTCTTGTTTGGCACGGGCATGCCGCGATTGACACTCTTCGTGCGCCTGGTATAATCAGCAGCGTCGTCCTAAGCCACGTGCAAAGGGGAGAGCGCCTGTTTGCAGCGCCTGCGTCGCTGGATTAGCAGCGAATGGTTCGTTCTACTGGCTGTGACCGCCCTGGCCGCCGCTCTGCGACTGTATGCCCTTGGCCGGCTGCCTGCCGGTCTGTACCACGACGAGGCTTACAACGGGCTGGATGCCCTGGACATCATCCGCGGCGCACGACCGATCTTCTTTGAGGTCAACAACGGGCGAGAACCGCTGTTCATCTACCTGGTCGGCATCTCGGTTGCGCTCCTCGGCCGCAGTCCCCTGGCCATACGGATCGTGTCTGCGCTTCTAGGCATTTTGACGGTACCAGCGGCGTATGCCCTGGCACGCGAATCGCTGGGCCGGCGCGTGGCCGTGTTGACGGCCGTGGTCACCGCGCTCACGTTCTGGCACGTCAATCTCAGTCGCCTCGGCCTGCGGGCGGTAAGCCTTCCCCTGTTCATAGCCTTGGCCTTGTGGTGGTTTGTTCGCGGCTTGCACAGGGGAGAATGGTACAACTTTGCGTTGGCGGGCGTGTGCTTGGGCTTCGCCCAGTACACCTACGTAGCGGCCCGCTTCGCAATCATCGCGTTCGCGGCAATGAGCATGTACCTGCTCAGTCGCGGCAAGGCTCATGTACGGGACGTGGTGCTTTTCTTCGTCGTAGCCTTGCTTGTGGCCTTGCCCCTTCTGGTATACTTTGCCCGGCATCTCGACGCGTTCCTGGCGCGGTCAGCCCAGGTGTCAGTCTTCAATCCTGACATCAACGGAGGTGATCTGCTCGGCACGCTGGCGCAGCATACTGCGAAGTCCCTGGGCATGTTTAACTGGCGCGGGGACTTTATCCCCCGTCACAACCTTCCGTACCGCCCCGTCTTTGACCCCCTCATGGGAATGGCTTTTCTGTTGGGTGTGGCGGTTGCTGTGCGCCGCGCCCGGCAGGAAGCGGAGGCCGTGCTGGTCCTGCTTTACACACTAGTCATGCTCGTTCCTACAGTCCTGGCCGAGGATGCACCCCACTTCTTGCGCTCAGTCGGCATCTTGCCCGTGATCATGGTGTTCCCTGCCATCGGCCTGGCATCGGTGTATGAAGCGCTTAGGGGTAGGACATCGAAAGTGGCCGCCGCGCTGGCGGTGGTTGTGACCTTGGGCTGGAGCGGAAGCTGTACTGTGAGGGATTACTTCCTGCGCCACGTGAGCACTGAGGCCGTCTACTACAACTTCGAAACCGCTGCCGTGGAGCTGGCCGCCGATATCAACGCTTTCATAGGTTCAGGGTGGGCACGCGGAGCTCCATGGCGCGTTCAATCGGGCACACCCAATGCGCAGCGGGCAGTGTACCTTGATGAGCGCCTGTGGCGAGACTGGCCGAGTCTGCGTTACCTGGTGCCAGATACCCCCGGCTTCCAGCTGCTTAGCGGCGACCGGCCGAGGGCCGCGATCGCCGATGAAGTCCGGGTCGTCGTCTGGCCGTACGACGGATACTCCCGCTACCTGGCCGTCCTGCCGAGGGAACGCGTCATCTCCGTGAGCGAGGGCCCATTGGAGCGCGGAGACCTGGAGCCGCAGCCACGGCGTCTCTGCCTCACCTACACTGCCATGCCTGCCGGCAATGCGCCGTCAAACGTGGAGGCGCGCTTTGAGCACGGGATCGCGCTCATGGGCTATGAACTGCTGGCCACGAACCAGACCACGCAACTGCGTCTTTACTGGCGCGCCGGCGACGCGCTCGATGCGGACTATAGCGTGTTCGTGCACTGGGACCGAAGCGGTCAGCCGCTGACACAGAGTGACTCGTACCCGGCGCAAGGCTACTATCCGACGCACCTGTGGCGGCCAGGGGACATCGTGCTGGACGCTCACGTGCTGACCGCCACGTCGTCGTCAGGCGAGGGGGACGTCCTGTCCGTCGGTCTGTATGAGCTTCAGACCATGCAGCGACTGCAGGTGCTAGATGGCAACGGCAATCCGGTAGCCGACAGCGTTAGCATCAATCTTCCTTAGGTGCAACATCCACGACGCCAAGCGAAACGTGGTCTGAACCGTCCGCAAGGTCAAGCCGTGCGTTGCTCAGCGGGTCATACATGCCCACGACCAAGCGTAGCGCCCCGGAAGCGTCCGCGGGCAGCCACAGACCATGATTGTCGGTGATGACCTCCCCGGGTTGCCAGCTTGAGGTGGGGCGTAACTCGTTCGTGGGCACCGCGTCGTGCTGTGTCACCAGACGGCCGTCTGGCGCGTACAGGTGCACAAAGACTTTGTAGCTCTGTTGGATGGGCTCCGCAGTGGTCCAGGTCAGGCGCACCGTCACGCGGTCATCGGCCCCAGTGCGCCGAGTGTACTCTGCCGTCCGTAGTTGGATTCCATTGATGAAGGTCGCCTGAACCTCGCTGCGTGTCAGATCAGTGGTCGGTGAGAGGTACTGCACGTAGAGCGTGTCCCCTCGCCACTCGCCAAAGGCTGGAAAGAGGTTTGCATCCAGCCACTCCTTGAGATCGCGGTTTGCGGCCACAGTGCCTTTGTAAAGTACAAACCACAACCTCCGGTGGCGACGCGCGGCGGGCAGGACGCGTTCGGCCACCGCACTCCCCAGGGGCTCGACCACGGGGTCCCAGCGCAGCACATATGACCAGTCGGGATTGGATGGGGTGTGGTAGCGTTCGTACAGGCCAGCCAAGCTCAGAACGTTGAAGAAGACAAGATCCTCGCGCCAGGTCTTGTCCCGCAGGAAGCGGTAGTCGGCCTGCGGATCAAAGACCCCGGAGACTTCGTAGGATTTGGAGTACACATAGTTCTTCAGCGTGGGCGCTGCCGGCACGGCCACCAGCAGGGCGGCGAGAACGCCCAGCCAGTTCGAGCTTCGGCGGAGCTGGTCCGAAGCCCAAGCTAGGAGCAGCACCGCGAACACGCTGGCCGGGATCAGGTAGCGCGCGGCAAACATGTGCGCCTGGGCGCCCGCGCACACCGCTGCTGTGGTCAGCCCGATGGCCAGCGCCGGCAGGACCAGCGCGCGCAACCTCTCACGGCGGCGCCATGCCACGAACAGGCCCCCTACCGTCAACAGGACGGCTGCCCATACCGGCCACCACCCCGAGCCATAGGCAAAGACGAGCCCATACATGGCATCCGGAAGGAGGCGCACGATGCCGGCCATGGCTGAGCCGGCACCTGTGCGGGCGCCTACACGCGTCAGCATGGGAGGTAGTGCGTAGAACAGCCAGGGTGCATAGAGAGCGCCCAAGCCTGCTGCCGCAGCCATGACAGGCAACCAGCGTCGTGGTCGCATCCACAAGGCGCAGATCAAGATTGCAGCAATGACCGGAGCACAGTAATAGAACGTGTAAATCGCGGCCGCCGCGCTCAGCAGGAATCCCAGATACATGCCGAGCCTTGGATCTTCCACGGCATTTAGCAGGCAGTAGGTGCAGAGCAGTGCCAGGGCCGCAGAGAGGGCATACATTCTGGCCACTTGCGCGTAGTAGACCAGAAAGGGCGAGGCGGCGGCGATGCCCGCCGACCACAGGCCGACGCTCTCCGCTGGCCTTTCAGGATCAGAAAACCGCACCCATGCGCAGCCTGTGATGTAGGCGAGTGGGATTGTCGCCATACCCGCAGCCACGGACAGAAAGCGGAGCCAGGTCTCACCGCGCCCCAGCATTTGCCACAGCCCAAACAGGTAGTAGTATAGGGGAGGGTGGACATCCAGGGCCGTGATTCGGTTAATCTCGGACCACCCAAGGCTGCTCAGGCCGATGCTCCAGCCCTCATCCCAGGCAAGAGGCTGCTGTCCCAGGAGGCGCATGCGCAGGGCGAAGCCAGCCAGGATGCAGGCGCTCAAAAGAGCGATTCGGCCCACCTTGCCATTTCGATGCTTTTTGTCAACCATCTTAGCGCTGAGTATAATCACGTCGTTTTGTGAGTCCAAACTGGAAGCTGGAGAAGCCCTTGATGTCGTCAAAGCGTCTCGTCATCACCTTTGTGATGATCTGCGTGCTTGTTTGGTCGACCCTTTCGTCGGCGTTGGTCGTGGCCGCACCGGCCATGCAGGGAGTCTGCGCCGGCAACGTGTTGCTCAACCCCAGTTTTGAGGAGGGCTTCAGCGATCGGGGGGCTGGAGAGGTGTCGGTAGCCAATGGCTGGCACCCCTGGTATCAGGATGGCCCGGGTCAGGTAGACGGCTACAACCGCCGGCCGGAGTACAAGCCCGAGAACGCCGCCCAACACACGACGCGACGCATTCACTCTGGCAACTTTGCGCAAAAATTCTTCAACAACTACGCCACGCACAACGCTGGTGTTCTGCAGCAGGTGCAGATCCCGGCCGGAAGCAGACTCACGTTTTCAGTGTGGGTGCAGGCCTGGAGTAGTCAGGAGCCGAACCCAGATGCCGTCGTGAGCCCTGGCAACTACCGCGTATCGATTGGCATCGACCCCACGGGCGGCACGAACGGCACCTCCCCCGCTGTTGTCTGGTCCGAAACGCGCATGGACTACAACACTTGGATGAACCTACAGGTCCAGGCTGTCGCCAAGGCGGGGACGGTCACGGTCTTTGTGCGGGGCAATCCAGAGTTTCGCAACCGTTTCAACGATTCGTATTGGGACGACGCCTGCCTCACAGTGGTGCGCCCTGCGGGCGCACCTACCAGCACACCCAAGCCTAAGGCCTCCCCCACGCCGACCCTGCCCCCCACGCCGCAAGCTTCGCCCACGCCCACGGTGTCACCCACACCATTGCCTGGCGGAGTCTGCATCACGGCTTACGAGGACACCAACGGAAACGCTCGACTCGACGAAGGCGAGCGGCTGATCGCGGGGAACGTGATCACACTGCTCGACGCCGATCGATTGGAGCTGGATAAGTACACCACCGATGGCCTAAGCGAGCCTTACTGCTTCACCGGACTGTCAGCGGGAACGTATTTGCTGAAAAGGCAGAACCCGGTCGGATACACTTCCACTGTCCCGGATGATTGGGCTGTCGCAGTGGCTCCGGGCGTGACCACCGACGTGCGACTGGGCGCGAGGCTCATACCGCAAGCAACGGCGTTGCCGACAGCAACGCCCACCAGGGTGCCTACGCCTACTCTGACGCCGAGGCCTCTGCTGCGTGAGACGGCTCGCGCCATCTACCAGGTCAGCGGGCTCATCCTCGCCGCGCTCGCGCTGGCCATGCCCCTCGGTCTGCGCTATGTCCGCAGGTATCTGTAGCGGGCACTGTCACGCCTTGTTGTGTCGACTGAGGAGTGGCAGCCTCATCGCCCCGGCCCGGAATCGGGCATGGCGGACGACACGATAGACAGCGGAGTTGTGCTCCGCACTATCCCCGGCCGGCTCCGGTCGCGGTTCATGGTGTTTGCGCTCGGCTGAGCATGAAGCAAGGAGCCACAGTGCTTGGTTGCCTCCCCATATGCAAGAGCGCTTCCAAGTCTCTGTGAGCTAGCAGGCAAGATGAGAGCAAAGCTGCGCGAATGGGTCGCCGTCGCTCTGGTGGGGTTGCTGCCTGCTATTCCTCTGTGGCTTGGGGGCGGCCTCGTCAACACGCGGGCAGGCGGCGACAGCCCATTTCTGCTGATCCGCGTGCAACAGCTCGTGGTGAGCCTGCGGGCAGGTCACTTCCCCGTGCGCTGGATGCCTCAGGCTGCCTATGGTCTGGGGTTCCCTTTCTTCAACTTCTATGCAGCCCTGCCCTACTATCTCGCGGCTGCCCTCAAGTTGCTGGGATTTGGCTACATAGCCGCTATCCAGTTGACCCAGACGATTGGCTTTCTCCTTGCCGCGATTGCGCTGTATGGACTGTGCCTCGAACTGGGGCACTCGCGACCGGCGAGCGCGCTCGCGGCCTGCGTGTATTCGTTCGCCCCATTCCACATGGTCAACGTCTATGTTCGAGGCGACTCCCTCTCCGAATTCTATGCTTTCATTTTCTTCCCGCTGATCCTGTGGGCGCTATTGCGACTGCGCAAGCAGCCTGGCCTGCGCAGCGTGGCCTGGGCCGCTCTGGCGTACGCCGGGCTGCTGCTGAGTCACAACATCTCGTGGATGATCTTCACTCCGTTTGCGTTGCTCTATGCCCTCTCGCCGCTGTTCTCACGGCCCGCCGCAGGCATCAAGCCCGCATTCCGCCGGGTAGCTCGCGGACTGCTCGCGCTGGCTGGTGGCGCGATGCTCGGTGCCTGGTTCTGGCTGCCGGCCGTGGCAGAACGCAGCAGCGTGTATCTCAGGGACATGACCACCGGCTACTTCAACTACGCACAGCACTTCCGTGATTTGCTGGGCCGGCCCAGTGCCATACCTCTCGTGCAGCTCAGCCTGGCCTTCGATTGGGCGGTCACAGGAGCCAGGCAGCCCTTCAGCATGGGCCTCGTGCAGGCAGTACTCGCCGCTGCGGGAGTGGGCGCCGTGTGCCTGCGGTGGCTTCGCCAGCGGCGCATCGAATGGCAGGGCGCGTTCGCAGTCGTCTTGTTCACTGGCTCAACTTTCATGATCACGCCCTGGTCGCGACCCGTGTGGGACCATCTGCCCGCGCTACCCCTGACACAGTTCCCATGGCGATTCCTTTCCTTGCAGGCGCTCGCAGTCAGCCTGCTCGTCCCGCACCTCGTTCTGCGCCACCAGCGCGCACATCGGTTTGTTGCGGTGCTGCTTGGCCTGGTGACCATTGTGTCCGTCCTGGCGCGCTTGCGTCCCGAGCGGCTCTTCATCCATGAGGTGGACATCACAGATCAGCGATTGATGCTGTACGAGTACTTTACGGCGAATGTGGGCACCACCATTCGTCACGACTATCTGCCGCGCTGGGTTGATCCGCGTCCGTACACGTCGGAAACATTCTTGCGGAGCGCCGCAGCGGCCGCGCCGGGCGACGATGCAGGCAGCAAGGCTTCACCCAAGCCGGTTCCCGCAGTCCTGCAGGGGAGCGTACTGTCGTCGCGCTTGCTGGGTGCCGGGCCTGTCTCGGAGCGCTGGGAGATCTCCGTCGGGCCTGCTGGCGCCCTGGTGGGCTTTCACACCTACTATTCACCGGGCTGGCGAGCGCTGGTGGACGGGCAATCGGCGCGTTCTGAACCGTTGTCCGGTCTTGGCTATGTCGGCCTGCGCCTGACCCCGGGCCGACATGAGGTAGCCTTGATTCTGGAGCGCACGGCTGTGCAGCTGCTGGCCGAACTTCTATCCGCACTGAGCCTGGCTATTGTCTCCGCAGTACTGCTGCTCGACCGTGCCCGGAGTGCTGCAGCGACCCGTGCCGCCAACCCGTCCATCAGCCGGAGGCTACGCAATCGCGCCGCCTTCCGCGTCCCTGTGGGAGTACTTGCTACGCTCGCGCTGCTCGCGATCTTCGCCCGCGTGCTCCCTTCGCGTGAGCCCGACGCGCAGGGCCTCGACTTGAGCATGGACTTTGACCGCGTTCCATACCTGCACCATAACCCGGATGGAGTGCGTTATGGCAGTGCAGCCCGCCTCATGCGCTACGAGCTGTCAACGGAGCGCGTTCAAGCCGGAGGGCGCCTCTCACTTGTCTCGCACTGGAAGGACGTGCGCGAGAGCGGGCTGACGGTCAAAGTGGAGCTGGGAACCCCAGCCGCGTATCTCTTTGGCGTCCCGCCCCTTCTTGCCTGTGAGACACCTTTGGAGGAAGGCGCATCCATCGAGAGCGTGCTGTCCATCCCGGCAGACCTCATGCGCGGGGTCTACCTGCTTAGTGTGCACGTGCATGGGCCAGAGGGGGAGATCAGGCCGTTGACACAGCGTGGCGAGACGCTAGGGACCACGTACCTGGTCCCCATCCAGGTCGAAGGCCAGACACTGTCCGGCAAGAACGCCCCGACGCTGCAGCCCTTTGGAGAACGCATCGCACTGTCCAGCGCGCAAACCCTGCAGCGCGTGGCAGGCACCCTGGACGTCACGCTGATCTGGAACGTCTTGTCGCCTCCAACTCAGAACTACAAGATCGCGCTGCGACTGAGGGACGCATCCGGCTGGGAGGTGGCGCGGCTGGATAGTCAGCCAGGCTATGGGTTCTACCCAACCAGCATGTGGCGGCCTGGCGAGTTGGTGACGGATCGCTATGCCCTGCCACTGGATGAGGGGACGCCTCCGGGCACGCACTATGCCCTCGACGTGACGCTGTACGAGTCGGCCTCGCTGCGTCCCATCGGCACGGCGCGTGTTCCGGGCGTGGTGCTCACCGAGCCGACTACCAGCCCAGCCTTTGCCGTGCTGCATGCTTTCGGTGCTGCGCCCACCCTGAGCAAAGCCGAGATCGGCAAGCCAGAGGTGGAACAAGGGGAAGAGTTGGTGCTGTCCCTGCACTGGGCGGCGACCGCCGCGATGGACCGGAACTACCAGTGTCGCGTGACGCTTCGGGACGGCTCCGGGGCAGACGTACAAACCGTCACGGCACCATTGTCCCCCGAGTACCCCACCTCACGTTGGCCTCCCAATGCTATCGTAGCCAGTCGCCTCCGTCTGCGGGTCGCTGCAGATACGCCACCAGGGCAGTACAGCCTTGCCCTGGCCGTTGTCGACGCAGCATCGGCGGCGGAAGCAGGCGAGTTCGTCCTGCCAGCGCCCGTGCGCATCATAGAATCACCGCGGGATTTTACCATTCCTGCCATGCAGACCGGTGTCGGCGCTGACTTTGACGGGCAGGTCCGCTTGCTGGGCTACGACCTGGAGCGCGATGCGAAGGACCTGCGCGTCACGCTGCACTGGCAAGCCCTCGCTGCGATACCCACGGACTACAAGCTCTTCGTGCACCTCTTCGACCCCAAGACCGAGAAGATCGCGGTGCAGCAGGACGCACCCGTTGGAGGGGAAACCCACCCGACGTCGCGCTGGGTGCCTGAGGAGGTGGTCAGCGACCAGATCAGGCTGCCGATGGGGAATGTGGCGGCGGGTGTCTATGCGCTGGGGGTTGGACTGTATCGACCTGAGGGACGACTGGCCGTCGTCGTGCCGGGAGAGTTCGAGGTTTCGGCGGACCGGCTTCTTCTCATTCCACGCATGCGGATTCCGTAGGCCTTCTAGGTCTGCGTTGTGCGCCGGGTACGCCTCTGCCCGCAGGCCTTTGCCTAGCTGCGAAGGAGGCATTCACGGCTTCCGTATCGCCATTATGCCTCCCAGCTCCACCTGCGTGCCCTGCCCCGCGCGCGCCAAGCGTTCATCAAGGACCGGAAGTGCCCGCATGGTGAAGGCATCGTAGACGGTCAGGTGCAGTTGTCCCCTCCCGGATGCATCGGGCGGCACGGGTACGTCGTGCCGGTCTTGCACGGTGACAGCGCGGATCCATTTGAGCGTAGGAATAGCTCCCATTGCGGGCGTACCATCGTGCTGCGCCTGCCACCCCTCTCCGGTCAAGCTCACGGAAACGGCATAATCACCGGTGATGGGATTCGCGCCCACAAACGTCATCCGCGTGCGAGCAGGAAGGCCCGCCTGAACCTGCAGCGGGTACTCTGCCCGAACCAGGAGCGCCTCGCCGCCAAGACAGACGTACCGGTCATGCGGGCCGGGCCGCGGCAGTTGCACGGCCCGTCCGACAGGCACGCCTGCCGGACCCAGCACCGCGCTCACAGCCCCGTCCGCGGCAGCGTGCAGCTCCAATGAGAGGTCGGTCACGTCTGCCGGCAGGTCATGCGCGGTCGAGAAGTAAGCCGGTTGCAGCGTCCTGGGCAAACGGGCGGTTGCGATGACCGAGCCCTTGGAGAAGATATACGCATCCTGATCCGTGGCCTGGGAGGCGCAGAGCCAGTGCAGGTAGACGCGCAGCTGACCGTCAACGCTGCGGTCATAGTCCACGCCCACCAGCCTGTAGCGGTCTGCAAACGATCTGAGCATGTTATGCCGTGTAACCGGCGCCGAACGCAGCGGCTGCACCTCGATAAGAGTCAAATCCATCGCATCCTGCCCATTGGGTAGGGCCAGCCTGCGCCACCCCCCTTCAGGCAGAGTAATGTACACACCTGCAATCAATCGGTAGCGTCCCGGCTTTGCCGTCGGAAGCAGGGGAATCCTGTACTCATCGACGATGACCTGGCTCACCTCATAGCGGTCCGCCGGGTGCGTGACGTCGCCCTGGCCCAAAGGCACACCGTTCCCGTCCACCAGATGCACAAAAAAGGAGTAGTCACGCTCCAGCTTCTGACTGGGTTGCCAGTATAGCCGGAGCTTGATGCTGCCGGCCGGGGACACGCTGGTGCTTTCCAGGCGCAGGCCGACGAAACGGATGCATTCGTCGAACACCATGTCCATCGGTGCGGTGCCCTGGGGTGTCTCGAAGACTGGCCCCGTACGCACCAGCCAACCACCGCCAAATGGCTCGAATTGATACGCAGCGTCGGCGAACTCCTGGAAGTGATTGGTCACAAGCGTTGGACGCTGTGAGGCACTCTCCCTCACGCGGCGCAGCCACACCTGCGCCATCGCCTCGGCGCCCTCCGGATACACGTAGACGACCTCAACGTCCTGGCGCTGTCGCTCCACGTACTGCAGGTACCACAGGGGTGTGGCATAATGCCAGTTGGACAGAATGCGCGCATTCTGCGGGGCGCTGTCCAGCATGCTCTGGGCGTATTCGCGCGCCGAGCGGTCTCTGCTCAACTGCGCAAAGCTGGGATAGTAGCGGTAGCCCAACCATAGCGGTACAGCCAGGACCGCGGGCAAGATCAGCAATCGCAAGCTGCGAATAGGGAACGCTTCACTAAGCGCCCACGCCCCGTATCCGCCTAGGAATCCCAGCGCCACATGGGCGGGCATCATGTACTCCACCGTCTGTGGTGCACGGTAAGCGATCGCCGTCAGTGCATTGATCAGCCATACGCCACCACACAGTAGCAGCAAGCTGGGACGGCGAGCCAGCATGCGCGCTGCCCCCCAGGCGCCCAGCGCCAGCAGGAGCGGTCCGAACTCGAAGGTCAGCACGTTCCACAGCACCGCCAGACGTAAGAGAAAGGCCGTGGGCTGCGCAAAGTAGAACATGTCACCGCGGAAGCCCAGCGCCAGAACGTGTTCGAGAAACCCTGACAGGCTGCGGATCGGTTGCGGGTCAAACGGCGCTCCCATGGCGCTGCGCAGCGGCAAGTACAGGACGACAAGCAGCGAGAGCAGGAAGGCCACGGTCGGCTTCCACAGGGCACGTGGCTTCCGCAAGAGCCCGGAATCAGCGCACAGCAGGAAGGCTGCGTAGGGCAGGGCATGCAGGGCCGTCGAACCATGGTGGGTGATGCCCAGGCCGAAGGCGGCGGCAAAGCCGATGAGCCATTTGGCATTCCTGGTCTCCGCGTAGGCAAGGAGTGCTCCCATTTGCAGCGCCGTAAAAAGCGCCGTGAGGCTGCGGATGTTTGCAGTAGTGCTCTGGGCCCAGAAGGTAGGCGTCAGGCCCAGGCAGGCCGCGGAAATCCAGCCTGCTAGGCCCGAACCTGTGGCTCTGCGCACAGTGCGGCACAATACCACGAGGGTCAGAGAGCTGGTCAACGCGGCGAAGAGGTTCACCCGGTAAGCAATATCACCAACCGGCACGAGAGTGCACAGCCTGGACAGAAGCGTGTAGAGGGCGTAGCCAGGCGGATGCGCGATGCCGAGGACATAGGAGACAAACTGAAACTCCCCCCCGTCCGCGGGCAGGATGGTGGGCGCGAGCGTGCGGATGTAGAGAGCCAGGCTCGCCACAAAAAGGAGCGCGTCCCAAACCAAAGGGGAGACGGTGCCTGCGCAATTGCGCAGGGAAGCGAGGAAAACCACGCATGCGATGGCGCACGCAAGCAGAGGATCCTGCCAAGGCCAGAGGATGTACAAGGACAGGGCGAGCAGGGCGAGCACATTGAGACCGCGCTGTCGCAGCCAGGCGACCAGCGGAACAGAGAAAAGCACCGACACGGTCGCAACCACGAGGACGGCCGCACCGGAGTTGGATGCGGCGCGGCTCTCCAGCACGATCCTTGCCGCAAAGAGCCCGAGTGCCAGTGCGGCCAGAGGAGACTCAAGGCGCTTGGCCCGACCCTGCGCGGTCATGCCTAGTACATCGTCCAGGACATGTCATCGGTGCGCAGCACGAAGCAGGTCTTGCCATTCCACAAGAGCGTTCCGCCTTGAAAGTCCTGGACCGCGCCGGAAAACGGCAGCGCGGACCGGGCATTGCGCTCCGAGGTCTCCTTCACCGCCCACCCCAGCCTTTCGCGCAATCGCGGGTTCTCCCGCCACAGCTTTCCGAAACGTCCGGTTGGCTGATCGTAGACCGCCCCAGCCGAAGCGGACGTTGGCACGGCAAAGGCAGAATCAGTGTCCTGATCTCCGGGTTGATAGGAATCGGCAAGTGCGCCCCACCCGTCGGGCTGATCCATGCTGAACAGAACGTAGATGAGTTCCGCAGCTGGACGCCAGAGCATGTGTCCGCCTTGAAAGTAGACCTCCTCACCCTCCACCCCTGTCTGGTCTCCAACCGCACAACCCAGGCGCCGGCGCACCGCGTCATTCCGCCACACCTCTCCCAGGCCCCACATCGGCGTAGTTGCGCAGGTGGGCTGCGGCGGAGGCAGGCCAAATGTCGGTGTGGGAGAGATAGACGAGGGAGGACCGGGCGGCGACGGAGTGTTGCTCGGTACCGGAGTAAGCAACAATGGGGCAATCGTCGGGGTGGCATGAGGTGCCTCTGGCGAACTCGTCGGTTGCGGTGTCATCCCCGGGAGGCGAATGGCTTCGCAACCAGACAGCAGCAATGCCAGGATTGACAGGGCAACTGACCCGGCATTGGGAAGGATTCTCCAAAGGGACGGGGGTCCAAGCGTGCCGATGGTGGATTTCACGAGTTCTCCAAGTTGCCGCTTGCGCCTCGGGCCGGCGCACAATGGGAAGGATATTAACATAGATGCGCGTTTTCGTCGAAAAGCGCACTTGTCAGTACCCGGGTGCGAATATCCCTCGGCTCACATCGCAAGAGCCAGAGAGTAGACGCGCAGGGTCTCACGGGCGGTCTTGCCCCAGTCGAAACGCGCTGCCTGAATCCGGGCCGTGGCGGAGAGCTTTTGGCGCAGACCAGCATCGCGTATCAGCAGCAACATCGCCTCGCTGACCGCATCCAACTGCGTGGGGTCCACCAGCACGCCTCCGTCCCCGATCACTTCAGGAAGAGACGACCCGCGCGCAGAGAGCACAGGTAGGCCACAGGCCATCGCCTCCAGAGGCATCAGCCCAAAGCCCTCGTACTGCGACAGGAAGGCAAGGAAAGTACCTGCGCTGTAGAGTGCAGGCTTGTCCATCTCGTCCACCCAACCGGTGAACACGACGCGCCTATCGATGCCGAGCTCCCTCGCAATGCGCTTCGGGTCAGGAAAGAACTGCGTGTCGACCGGTGGAGGCCGCCCGGCGACGACCAGGGGTGGTGACTTGTCGCCCAGGGTTTCCAGAACGCGCCGGTAGGCACGCAGCAGCACAGTCAGGTTTTTGCGCTGATCGAAACCGCCAAGATACAGGATGAACTCCGCGGGCAAGCCATACTTCGCTCGCACCGCCGTCAGCAGCATGTCATCGTGGACCGGTCGGTACGCAGGATCGACGCCAAGGTAGATCGCATGCACCCTCTCTGCAGGGATGCGCAGGCGTTCAACGATGTCGTTTTTCGATGCCAGCGAGTCGGTTATGATTTGGTCCGCCCGGCGCGCCGCGGAAGACACGAGGCGCATGTACGCCTGCACCCAGAGCGGCCCGCGGTAGGCCGGCAGAAGCAAGGGGATGAGGTCGTGGATGGTCACCACCACGGGGACCGAGGAAAGCAGTGGCGGGGCAAAATATGGCACGTGGCACACATCAACCCTTGCGTGACGACAGGCTTGCGGGAACGAAACCTGTTCGAACCAGAGCTTGTCGAGATTGTCGGAGCGACGGGAAAACGGAGTGGGCACAGCCAGCAGGCAGGAGACCGCACAGCCGGAGTCGGAGATCCGTGCAAAGGGCAGATATTGGACGCTTGGGTCAACCTCGGCTACGGCTCCGAGCAGATGCCGTACGTACTGCCCGCTGCCCGTGCCCTGCTGACCCAGGAAACCGGCGTTCAAACCAACGCGCATCCGGCACTATGCTCCCGTGGGACCCAGGCGTTTGTCATACGGAAAACAAGTCCACTGCCATGCTCGTACCGGAGAAAACGAAGAATCTTGGCCAGGTGAGGCTTGGTCCCTCCGGTTCCTTCGGGCTGGCATTTGTGAGAGAGCTGCTCCCGCCCTAGCGCTGGACCTTGAAGTACTCCACCGTCTGCCTCAAGCCCTCCTCCAGGAGGACGGCGGGGCTCCAGCCGAGTTCGCGCCTGGCCTTGCTTGCATCCAGATAGATCTTGAACACCTCGCCGGCCTTTGCGGGCCCATGCACCTCGGGTCCAGAGTAGTTGGTGGCCGACTTGAGGCTGGAGAAAATCGCGATGATAGATGTACCGACACCGGTGCCGACGTTGTAGACCCCGCCATCGCCAGCGCACAACGCCAGGATATTCGCCTGCGCCACATCACCGACGAACACAAAGTCTCTTTCCTGCTCACCGCTCCCATTGATCGTAGGAGCCTCCCCGCGCAGCATCTTGGCGCTAAAGATTGCCACCACGCCGGCCTCCCCGTAAGGATCCTGGCGCGGGCCGTAGACGTTGGCATAGCGCAGCACTGTGAAGTCCAGGCCATAGTTCTTCTCGTACAGGCCTAGGTAGTGTTCAAACGCAGCCTTGCTTGCTCCATACGGATCCAGAGGACCGACGGGGTGCTTCTCATCTGCCGGAAGGTAGTGCGGTTCACCGTAGACGGCGCCGCCGGTGGAGATGTTGATGAACTTCTTGGCTCCGTATTTGTGGCCAAGCTCCAGCAATCGCAATGAGCCCAGCACGTTGACATCCGCGAACAGCACCGGCTTGAGCAACGACTCCCGAAGACTGGCCTTGG
>Ga0315274_10006219_pt1 | contig 17397 bp, 15 predicted proteins | sample YL17G02_20_MG_FD_203700 | JGI IMG/M metagenome (GOLD analysis project Ga0315274, IMG submission 203700) | Sediment microbial communities from Yellowstone Lake, YNP, Wyoming, USA - YL17G02_20 | ecosystem: Environmental > Aquatic > Freshwater > Lake > Sediment | place: USA: Wyoming | collected...
ATTTTGTAGCTATTCCTAATAGTTATACGCAATAGCACGAATCTGAAATAATTAAAATAACAATACCTGTAAGTGGCTGTGAAAGCTGGATTTCCGCTTGTGCGGGAACGATATTGCGGAGCTAACTCAATAACCATTTTGTCTAATGAGAAATTCTCTTGTCTTTCTTGAGCCGATCGGAAATTGAGAGGAGTGTTTTGGATTTAATTATCTCTCAAATAGCTACTTTCGTTTATGGGATCATTGAGATTCATTCTGAAAGTTACTAAGAAACCTTATTGAGGTAATCAAAGATGTTCGGCTACCACAAAAAATTATTACGAGTCGATCTAACCAATAGAAAGATTGAAATCCAGGATCTTGATGAGGAACTGATTCGGAAATATTTAGGTGGCGTTGGAATCGGAGCTAAGATACTGTACGAAGAGACAACTCCCGAAACCCCTCCTCTTTCTCCAGAAAATATCCTTACGGCGATTACAGGTCCGTATACGGGGACGGGAGTTCCAACTTCAGGGCGCCACCATCTCGTTGCGCGGTCCCCTCTGACAGGGCTCTTCGGCGAATCAAACGTTGGGGGTTCTTGGGCGATCCATTTCAAAAGAGCTGGATTTGATGGGATCGTAATCAAAGGACATTCTGATCTCCCAGTCTATCTGTGGATTCAGGATGGAAAGGTGGAGATTCGCGATGCCCGGCCCATCTGGGGAAAAGATTCATATGAATCGGCGGACTGGCTGAAGAAAGAAACATCCAAAGAGGCCACGGTAGCCGTCATTGGGCAGGCGGGAGAAAGAATGGCTAAGATTGCCAGTATTCCTCATATCGGCCATGTCGTGAGGGCAGCAGCACGCACCGGTCTTGGAGCGGTGATGGGCTCTAAGAATCTGAAGGCAATGGTTGTCTTAGGGGATGGTCCCGTTCCCATTGCCCAACCGGAGGCATTAAAAACCTCCATCAAAAATCTGCTTCCTCATATCAAGGGGGTGACGGAAGCCTTTGGCAAATTCGGGACTTCTGGTGGTGTTGAAAATTATGAAAAGATAGGCAACTTCCCCATCAAGAATTGGAGAGAGGGAAGATGGGCTGGAGCAAAAAAGATTTCCGGCACAACCATGCATGACACCATCCTTTCCGGAAGAAAAGCCTGCCTTCAATGCCCCATTGCCTGTGGAAGGCACATCAAGGTCACCGAAGGGCCTTACGCTCCCATGGATTGTGAGGGACCTGAATATGAGACGGTAGGGACCTTAGGCGGACTCTGCATGGTTGACGATTTGGAAGCAATCGCAAAGGCCAACCAGCTTTGCAATCGTTATGGACTGGACACGATTTCGGCAGGAGGCATTATCGCATTTGTCATGGAGGCCTATGAAAAAGGAATTCTTACGAAGAAGGATACAGACGGGGTTGAACCGTTATGGGGTAATGGGAAAGTTCTCATTGAAATGATCCATAAGATGGGCAGGGGTGAAGGAATTGGCAGATTGATGACAGAGGGATCGAAAAGGATGGCTGAAGCCCTTGGGAAGAATGCTATTGAGTTTGCAATCCAAGTAAAAGGGCTTGAACCTTCGGCTCATGATCCAAGAAGATTTTTTAGCCAGGCCCTTTCTTACGCCACAGCAAGCCGAGGGGCCTGCCATAATGCCAGTTGGAGCCACCCCTACGAACTAGCTCTGACCATGCCTGAGATTGGAATTTCGGAGCCACAGGATTCCTATCAGATAGATGGAAAAGCAGAGTTTACAGTAAAACTTCAGGATCTGATGTGTGTGATGGATGCCCTTATCCTTTGTCGCTTTTCTCAGGTTGGCAAAGCGGTCAGCGTGACCAATCATGTGGATTGGCTCAATCTGATCACCGGTTGGAACATGGAAATCCCTGAATATATGAAGGTGGGTGAGAGGCTCTTTAATTTAAAGAGGATGTACAATTGCCGACTTAGCGTAAGTAGGAAAGACGATTTTCTCCCTTATCGGTTTATGACCTTAAACCGCACAGGAGAAGATTTGGCCAATCAGCTTCCCCCCATGGGAAGGCTTTTGAGCGACTACTACGCCTACCGGGGGTGGAGTGAGGATGGGATTCCAACCCGGAGTAAATTGGAGGAGTTGGGTCTGGACGAATTGTAGGGAAGGAGATAAAGGGGGAAAGCCCCTTTCCCTGAAATTTTTGACCTTAACATAGGTTTTGGATTGAAGTAAATTGTGTTAACGTTTGCGCAAAAAGGGAATTCGTTTGAAGAGCTCAACTGCGCTGAGGCGCTGAAGATAGCTATTCAACCCTCTGATCCCAAGGCTAAAGGCCCTGGGAATAGGCAGAAGAAGGTTGACCCCTCAGGCCGGTTACCCATGGAGGCTAAAGTTCATCAAGGGCATGAATAACATGACAAATAGGTTAGGAATAGACATAGGTGGAACATTCACGGATTTGTATTTATTCGACAATGAAAAAAGTAAAGTGCTTACGTGTAAAGTGCCCACAACATCAAATGATTACACAATTGGAGTTTTTAATGCCATCATGGAAACAGGGATAAATTTGAGTTACATAACAGACATTATTCACGGATCTACTATCGCAACGAATGCTGTGATTGAAAGAAAATTGCCTACCGTCCCTTTTATAACTACTAAGGGTTTCAGAGATATTATCGAGATAGGCAGATATCATCGCGAAAAATTATATGACCCTTATCAGACAAAACCCATACCATTAGTGAAAAGAAGGTTCAGGTACGAAATAAGTGAGAGGGTGGACAGTTCAGGGAACGTTTTAATAGATTTGAATGAAAAAGAAGCAATGGGAGTCATTAATGAAATAAAAGAAATGAAAACAAATACTGTAGCAATAGGATTTCTAAACAGTTATGCCAATCCAATGAATGAAGAAAAAATGCGAGAGCTTATATTAAAGGAAATGCCAACCTTTTTTGTCTCAATTTCATCAAGTGTTTTGGGTAAGATAAGGCCTCTAGGAAGGTTTAACATTACGATATTGAATGCTGCCTTAAAACCTATCATCACTGCATATATAAACTCTTTGATAGAGAAATTAAGAATTAATGGTTTTGGGGGTAGACTCTGGCTTTCTCAATCAAATGGAGGCATCATAGCGTCTAATTTTATAGAGAATAATCCTGAATTAATGTTGCTTTCTGGTCCCAGTATGGGAGTAATAGCATGTTCATATCTGTGCAAAAAAATAGGCAAGGATCACGTTATTAGTTTGGATATGGGAGGTACGAGCACAGACGTTTCAGTGATCGATAAAGGAGTTGGATTTATTACCACAGAAAGGCAAATCGATTGGGATATGCCAATACCCACTCCTATGATGAATATAGAGACAATAGGTGCTGGAGGAGGAAGTATTGCATGGTGTGATCCCGGAGGGATATTGAAGGTTGGTCCACAGAGCGCAGGATCAAATCCTGGTCCAGTTTGTTATAACAGAGGTGGAACAGAACCTACCGTTACGGATGCGAATTTATTATTAGGTAGATTGAGCCCTAGGCAGAAACTTGGAAGAGATGTTAAGTTGGACAGACAATTAGCAATGTCTGCAATAGAGAATTTGGGAAAACGAATTAATTTGGATTGGCTTGATTGTGCAAAGGGAATCATAAGGGTTGTTGAAGAGAATATGGCTAATGCAGTAAAACGTGTATTGATATCAAAGAGCAGAGACCCGCGAGATTATATTCTGGTAGCCTTTGGGGGTGCGGGACCGATGCATGCTTGCTCGGTAGCAAAACTGCTGGGAATCCCTTTCGTTATTTCTCCATTTTATTCTGGCGTGTTATGTGCCTTTGGCACAACTTTAGCCAATGTCATTCACAACATAGAAAATACATTCTACGCTCCCCTAAGGGATGTTGATATAAAAAATCTAAATGAAAATTTTAATTTGTTAGAAAAAAAAGCATTGAATATTTTACTTGAGGAAGGGATTGACAAGCAAAATATTGTATTAAATCGAATTGCAGAGATGAGATATGTTGGTCAAACCTATGAAGTCGATACAATGATTCCATCAAAAAAAATAGATGAAGAGGATTTGTTATTAATAAAGCGCCAATTTGACCAAGCCCATGACGAAAGATTTGGCCTTTCCTTTCCAAATGATATGGTAGCTTTTGTAAATTTGAGGTGCAACGCAATTGGAAAAGTGCCAAAGCAAGAATTGCAATATTTCGAGTCGATAAAAAAAGCTCCTCAAGTGATTGAGGAAAGAGAAATATATTTTAGTGAATTTGAAACATCAGTAAAAACTAAAGTATATAATGGACAAGATATATTACCCGATATGTCTTTTTTAGGTCCATTATCAATAGAACTGAGGGAATCTACAGTGATTGTCCCACCAAATTCAAGCGTAATTGTTGACAACTATAAGAATATTATAATTAAGATATAGTTTACGAAACTCATTTAAATTAAGAAATGGAAGGCAACAGATGCTGGGAAATCAGCTTGAGAGTGAGAAATGAATCTAGATCCGATTACCTTTGAGGTACTTAGCTCTTCATTTAAAAACATTACCGATCTTATGGGGGATACACTAAAGAGAGTCTCGCGCTCACCTATTATTTACGATTCGGTGGATTTTTCTAATGCTCTTTTTGATGATAGTTGTCAACTTTTCGCGCAAACAACTAATGTGCCGGTTCATTTGGCCTCAATGCATTTTAGTGCAGTGGAAAGTATCAGACGTTACCAAGGCCAATTATATGATGGGGATATAGTAGTTTTGAATGATCCATACATGGGAGGAACCCATATTCCAGACGTGACTTTTACCATGCCAATCTTTTTCGAAGAGAGTCTCTTATGTTATGCTGCAAGTAGAGGCCACTGGACAGATCTGGGTGGAGGGGCAGCTGGGTCCCGGATGCCCTCAGCAATTCATATAGCACAGGAAGGACTTCGTCTCCCCCCAGTTAAAGTTTACGAAAGAGGCAAAGTGGTTGAAGCCATAAGAGACATAATTGGTAGTAACACCCGTGTTCCTGATCAGAACTTGGCCGATTTGGAAGGTCATCGCGCTGCTCTCTTAATTGCAGAGAGGGAGATGAAGAAACTTGCCGAAAGGCATGGTGAGGACTTAATACGGCAATGCATGGGCGAGTTGCTTTCTTATACGGAGAAAAGGACACGCGCTGCAATTTTGTCAATAGCCGATGGAACCTATAGTGCAAGAGATTATGTCGATTGTGACGGGGTAACTGGTGATCCTCACTATATCAGTGTGACTTTAACCGTTTTGGGTGACGAGATTACGGTAGATTTTAGCGGAACGGATAAGATGGCTAAAGGGGGTATAAACTATCCTTATGCAGGGACTTGTAGTGCGGTTTATTGGTCGCTAAAATTTTTTCTGGATCCGGATGCTCCTCCTAACGCTGGGATGTATCGTCCTATAAAAATCATCTTACCAGAAGATACCTTTATTAACGCAAAATGGCCAGTTCCTGTTTTTATGGGAAATATGATCACTTCGGAAAGGATTGCAGATGTTATTTGGGAGGCATTGGCTCAGGCTGTCAAAGATAAGATGGTGGCCATGCCTTACGGAGATTCAAATGGTGTTACTATTAGCGGATTGGATCGTAGCCGATCTTTTGTGTTTATGGATCTGCCTCCAGGCGGATGGGGAGCAACATCTAAACATGATGGGATGAATGCAACTTATAGTCGTCAAGGAAATTGCATGGATTTAGATATTGAGTTGGCTGAGGCTTTATACCCTACTCGTATTACAAGAAGGGAATTAATTCAGGATTCTGGTGGACCTGGTAAATTTAGAGGTGGATTATCGTTGCGAACAGGTTTTACTCCCACTAGTGCGGATGTTGTGGTGGGTCATACTACTAGTCGCACCAAGGATGGCCCCCCCGGAATTTTCGGTGGTAAAAATGGGCGACCTGGTCGATCAATAAAGAATTACGAAAGGTCCGATTCGGAAGTGATCGCTGGTTGGTTAGAAAACGGCGATTGGAAAATATGCATGTTTGACAACGTTCAAATGAAAAAGGGCGAAGACATTACGTTAGAACTTCAAGGTGGAGGTGGTTGGGGTTCCCCTTATGATAGAGATCCCGAGGCGGTTTTGCATGATGTTTTAGATGGATACGTATCAATCGATGCAGCTAAGGCTCAATATGGTGTGATAATTGATTCGAGGACTATGCAAATTAATTTGATGGAAACGCGTAAAACGAGAGCTAAGAAATCCCCAAACAATACGAAGGAAGGTGAGAGTTAAACATTTCCATCTCAGGGAGGTGTCAGGAGGCCGAAATAAATGAAGAGCAAGTTAGTTAAGATCGAAGTGAATGGAGTTTCTTATAAGTTGAAAGTCAAACCTAAGACAACCCTATTAGAACTATTACGGGATCAGCTCAAACTAACCGGTACCAAGAAAGGTTGCGACATGGGCGATTGTGGCGCCTGCACAGTGCTTATAGATGGGCGAGCAGTCAATTCATGTCTCTATCTAGCTGCCCATGCCCATGGGAAAAAAGTTATAACAATTGAAGGGCTGCAAGGCGACGAACACACCCTGCATCCTCTTCAGCAGGCTTTTATCGACCATTATGCAGTCCAGTGTGGTTTCTGTACACCCGGGCTCATCTTGGCAGCAAAAGCCTTTTTAGACGAACACCTGCACCCCCAGAAGGAGACAATACGTCAAGCCTTGGCAGGAAATCTCTGCCGTTGTGGAACCCACAGCAAGGTCATAGAGGCGGTTTGGGAGGTTGCTTGTCGGATTCCTCACGAGGTGAAAAAATGACAACGATTGGAGAATCTCTTCAACGTGTAGATATCCTCGATAAAGTTCAAGGGAAAACTGTTTTCGGCGCAGATCTTTCATTTCCGGGCATACTATATGCGCGAGCCCTAAGGAGTAATTTTCCTCACGCCAAAATTTTACACGTGGATGTAGAGCGGGCTAAGAGGATTTCGGGGGTAGTAACGGTGGTGACCGGGCAGGAAGTCGCTCAATACGGATTATTTGGAATGACGATTAAAGATCAACCTATCCTTGCAGTGGATAAAGTTAGGTATATTGGTGATCCTATTGCAGCTGTAGCTGCTATTGACGAAGAAGCGGCCGAAGAGGCGCTAAGCCTTATTAGGGTGGAGTATAAGGAGTTACCATCTATTTTCGATCCCGTGGAGTCTATGAAGCCTCATTCGCCCCTCATCCACGAGAATATGATGGATTATGAGCATACTCCGGTGGCAATCCCTTTGGCTGGGACTAACATCTGTAGCCACTTTAGACTTCTAGCAGGAGATGTGGAAGAAGGCTTTAGTAGTTCCGATGAAGTTTTTGAGGACACCTTTACTACCCAAGCTCAAAGCAACTGTTGTATGGAGCCGAGAATGTCTATTGCCATGATAGACTCGTCTGGAAGGCTCATGGTGTGGTCATCCACGCAATCAGTTTATGCTGTCCTACGGGGACTTTCTGAACTTTTTAAAATCCCCCAGAATAAGATTAGAGTTGTAGCGCCTCCTTTGGGAGGAGGTTTCGGTACTAAACTATACCTCAAGGCTGAACCCGTCGCTGTCGTTTTGAGTCAACGGTCAGGAGGGAGACCGGTCAAGTTCCAATGGACAAGGGAGGAAGAATTTACTGTACCAACCATGCGCCATCCTTCAATCATCCACCTCAGAACAGGGGTCAAGAGGGATGGGACGCTCATTGCCAGGGAGGTTAAGATCATCTGGGATACAGGGGCCTATGCGGAAACCGGCCCCTTGGTGTGTCGGAATGGAAGTTTTTCATCCCCAGGTCCATACAAGATCCCACATGTTAAGGTTGACGGATATTGCGTTTATACAAATAAGATTGTGAGCGGTGCAATGAGAGGGTTTGGATTAAACCAGCCAATGTTTGCGATTGAATCTCAGATGGATATTATTGCTGAAAGACTGGGGATAGATCCAATGGAGATCCGTTTGAAAAATGCAGTAGAAGAAGGCTCCATTTCTGGAAGCAATCAAAAGATTACCCACACTGCTCTCAAGAGGTGTATCTTAGAGGCCGCTCGGGTTTCAAATTGGAGTGATCGACAAAGTCTCAAGGCAGGACAAAGCTCTATCGCTCGAGGGAAAGGGATTGCAATCATGCATAAAGGGACTATCACCCCCTCCTGTTCTTCGGCTCTTGCAAGGGTGAATGGGGATGGGACTCTCACTCTTTTATGTAGCACCTCTGAAATGGGCCAAGGAGCCCACACTGTTCTCTCGCAAATTGGAGCGGAAACACTGGGAGTCCCTTTCGACTCGGTGAACGTCATCAGTTCTGATACGGATATTACCCCATACGACCGGTCGACCACCTCCAGCCGATCTACATTCCATATGGGCAATGCAGTCCGTTTGGCTTCTCTTGATGCGAAAAATGATCTTTTACAGATTGCATCTGAATACTTTGAGGCTTCCCTTGATGAATTGGTAGTTGAGAAAGGAATTGTTTATCCAAAGGATCGCCCCTCCGATGGATTGTCCATTGAGCAATTAATAAAAAAGCATTTTGGAGGAGCTGGTACAATCCTCGGTAAGGGGACTTTCCTCACCCATGGCGGGAACCTAGATCCCAATACAGCACTGGGGGACGTTTTTAGCGTCTTCTGGATGTATGCCTGTGTTATAGCTGAGGTTGAGGTGGATATGGAGACAGGCACGGTCAAAGTGCTGGAAGTTATTTCTGCTAATGACGTAGGAAAAGCTATCAATCCTATAAATTGTGAACAACAGATTGAAGGGGGAGTCCTTATGGGGTTGGGGTATGCTCTATTGGAGGAACTTCTTTTTGAAAAGGGAAAGGTCCTGAATGACAATTTTACGGATTACAAGATTCCTACACTAACCGAAGCACCTAGGGTCATTCCTCTATTAATCGAAAAACCACACCCTGATGGACCGTTTGGAGCTAAAGGGATAGCAGAAGAGACGGTTGTAGCAATCGCTCCTGCCATTGCCAATGCTGTGTATCATGCCACGGGTGTCAGAGTGAAGACCCTTCCCATCACACCAGAGAAGGTTTTAAGGGGGTTGAAAGAGGAGGGGTTGGCGAGATGATTAAGGATTTTGAACTGTTCGAACCCAGGTCAACTTCGAAGCTGTTAACTCTTGTCAATCAATACAAGAGTACCGCAATAATCATTGCGGGAGGTACAGATTTACTTCCTGAGATGAAACGTGGGACCGTAGTCGCTCCTGTCTTGATCAGCATAAGAGATATTCCTGAATTGAGACGAATCACTTGCCACCCAAATAAAGGGCTTTATGTGGGAGCTGCAACAACAATCCATGAGATAGAAACCTCTCCTGTGTTGAAGGAATACTATCCTTTGCTCGTTCAGGCTGCTTCTCGATTAGGATCGCCTCAGGTGCGGAATCAAGCAACTCTTGGTGGTAACTTATGCCAAGCTTCACCAGCGGGGGATATGATTCCCCCCTCGATTGCTCTCGGTGCTTTACTAAATGTTCGGTCCATTTCTGGGCAAAGGTCTATCCGTTGCGAAAAGTTTTTTAAGGGGCCTGGACAGACAGTACTCAAGTCGGGAGAGGTATTGACAGAAATTTTTTTCCCTCCTTCAAACAAAAATTGTCATACTGCTTTTGTAAAGTTTGGTAGGAGGGAAAGCGTCGATTTAGCCATTGTCAATGTGGCGGTGTGGGTACGCATAAACAAGAATAATATGTGTGATGATGTCCGGATTGTTTTGGGTGCTGTGGCTCCTACAACGATGCGTGCTCATATAGCTGAATCTTTACTAAAAAATAAAAGGTTAGACAATAACCTTATCCAAATTGCGGGAAACAAGGTCGCTGAAGAAGTTCAGCCCATATCTGATCTCCGGGCCTCAGCAGATTATCGAATGGAGATGTCAAAGATAATCACAATTCGAGCTCTGGAGGCTACAATGACAGATTACTTGAGGGGAGGTGGAGAAGGCAAATTAACAAAATGAAGTGCGGAGGGGAGAATAATTCTATTCCAAATTAACACTTTACTAGTTGTTTTATAATTTTAAGAAAAAAGGAGGGGAAAATGAAAAAGATATTCGCTTCAACAGGTCTAGTATTCATTATAGTACTTTTTTTGATGATCCCAATAGCTAAATCACAAACAAAGGGCCTGGATTTGGATAATCCCATTAAAATCGGATATCTCAATTCGTTTACAGGGCCAGCCGCCCTCGGGACAGCCAAAGACCTTCCAGGCCTATACTTAGCAATCGAAGAAATCAATGCAGATGGAGGTGTTTTAGGCAGGCCTTTAAAGCTTATTCCTCGTGATGACAAGCTGAATCCGGAGCAAGCCTTAAGAGAAACCAAGGATTTGGTTCTCAATGATAAGGTGTTCTGGGTTCAAGGTACCCTTTCTAGTAGCGCAGCACGTGCTGTCTCTGAATATATGAGGACCCAAAAAAAGATTTTCGTAATCGAAAGCGCCAAATCTGAGAAACTTACTGCAGAATGGGGGCACCGATATGTTTTTCGTGCCACAAACAATGCCCATATGGAAGCTGTAGCTATCGCTAGCGGATGCGTTAAAAATTTCGGCCCTCTCAAAAAAATATATAATCTCAGCCCAGATTATGAAGGTGGGGTATCAGCATGGCGTACCTTTTTTGATGCTTACAAAAAATTAGTACCTGATGCAAAATTGGTTGGTGAGGCGTGGCCAAAACTTGGTACCCAAGAGTTTACTGCCTATCTTACAGCAATTCTTAATTCGGAGGCTGAGTTACTTTTTACATCTTTTTACCAAACCGACGCTCTTACAATGCTCAAACAGAGCATCGCTGTTGGGCTGAATGGGAAAATTGCTATGGCAGGTTTCTGGCATGGGATGATAGAGACAGTGGAGAAATTTAATGCTGAATTTTATCCTAAAAAGACTGTTGCTAACAGCGTTTACCCTTTCTGGGCAATTGACACACCAGAAAGTAAAATATTTGTCGAGAAGGTTAAGGCGCGGCAGGGGGTTTATCCAGGCTACGGCGCCTGCGGTTATACCTTTGTTAAGGCAATGGCAGAATCTATAAAAAAGGTTGGATCTTTAGATACCGAAAAGGTAATCGATGCCCTGGAAGGAGCCATTGTTGATTCCCCTGTAGGTAAGATTGAAATAAGGGGCTGCGACCACCAAGCTATGTGGCCATCTGGTGTGGGCTTAATTGGGGAACTTCCAAAATGGAATATGTTCGCAACAAAAAATGTTATTTTAGTTGGAAAAGAAGCTTACCCAACTTGTGAAGAAATTGTAAAGTTACGTAAGAGATAATTATGTTTCCCATCACCCGGGATAGTAAATCCAAAGAATATACTATCCCGGGGATATCAAAATAAAATCCATGTGAGCGAGGCAATGCAACTTATACTAGGTCAAATTATTGCTGGACTAAGTTTAGGTATGATTTTTTTCCTCATATCAGTTGGTCTGTCAATAGTATTTGGAACACTTAAGGTGCTTAATATAGCGCACGCATCCTTCTACATGTTGGGGGCGTACCTTTGTTACACAGTTACTCATTTGGTTTATAAATCGCAAAATATGTTTTGGATAGCACTAATTCTGGCACCAGTTGGGGTAGCCATTTTCGGGGGTATAATCGAATTACTTGTAATTCGACCAATGTATAAAAGAGAATTCCTCTATCAGCTTATTTTGACCTTTGGTTTAATTTATATTATCGCTGATATTGTTAAGTTAATCTGGGGGGTGCAATTCTACCAAGTAGATATTCCCCCACAACTCCAGGGTACTGTTCAATTCTTGGGAACGAAATTATCTTATTATCATCTTTTCATGATTGCTTTAGGACCGATTGTTCTAGCGCTAATTTGGGTACTCCTACACAAAACTAAATTGGGCAGGATTATAAGAGCAGTTACCTATAGTCGGGATATGAGTAGTGCATTGGGGATTAACGTTTCCCTCATTTATACGGTTGTATTCATGTTCGCTAGTTGGCTTGCGGGACTGGGAGGGACGTTAATGGCGCCGATGGCCTCGGTTTTTTTGGGAATGGATGGGACCGTAACTATTGAATGTTTTATAATTATTGTTATTGGGGGATTGGGTAGCACAGGGGGCGCTTTTTTAGGAGCTATCCTTTTTGGATTAGCTAACTCTATAGGTATAATATTTCTTCCAAAGATAGCTATTGCGTTGAGCTTTATAGCTATGGCCGTTGTGCTTATCATCAGACCCTGGGGTTTATTAGGGAAACCGGAATAAGGCATTTAGGGCCCTATTTTAATGTATAGGTTAATAACAATGGGAATTGATAAAGTGAAAAAGATTAGCTACCCAATTCTTTTAGCACTGCTTTTGGTGCTTCCTCATTTTGTTGCAGAGGGGTGGATTAGTATCATAATTGAAATGTTTGTTTTAGCTATTGCTGCAACAGCAGCAAATTTAATGGCAGGTTACAGCGGAATGGTGTCATTCGGTGTCGCTGGTTTTTACGGAGCTGGAGCTTATATTACTGCACTACTTATTACCAAGGCAGGAGTACCATTCGAAATCTCATTTTTCGCTGGACCAGTAGGGACTGCTATCCTTTCACTTCCGTTTGGTTGGTTTTGCGTTAGACGGTCAGCAGTTTATTTTTCGATGTTAAGCCTTGCTTTTGCTCAGCTCATGCATTTGATCGTGTTTACCTGGTACAGTTTTACTGGTGGAGATAATGGTATCGTTGGAATCCCAATGCCTGCCCTTCTTGGCTCAACTTTCTCATATTATTATTTCGCATTAGCAGTTATGATTGTTTGTTTAGCTTTAATGTGGATTCTCATAAATTCTCCTTTTGGTAAAGCTATCCAAGCACTACGCGATAATCCAGAACGCGCTGGTTTTGTAGGTATTGATGTGAGAAAATATCAACTTGCTATTTTTGTTGTGGGCAATTTTTTCCTCGCTGCAGCTGGTTCTTTGTTCTGCGGTTTTAATCAAAATGTTTTTGCAGAATATATGCACTGGGTAAAAACATTTGATATCACAGCCGTTTATCTCTTAGGAGGCATCTTCTCATTTCTTGGGCCAACCGTTGGAGCAGCAATTTATATATTTTTGAATAAAATTATTATTAGGTATACGGAATACTGGCCAATTACCTTGGGAGCAACTATAGTTTTAATTACTTTGTTCATGCCTGATGGTGTAGTTGGGTTTATTTCGAAAAAGATTTCTGGAAAGGGGCGGGAATCAAAGTGATATTTGAAGTTAGAAATCTAATGAAATCCTTCGGTGGAATATCTGCTGTTCATGAGGTGAATTTTAATCTCAAAGAAGGGGAAATAAGTTCTATTATAGGACCAAATGGCGCCGGCAAAACGACATTATTTAATCTTATTACTGGCAAGCTTAAGCCTGATCATGGTGAGGTTTTCTTTAAAGGTATTGAAATATCTCAAATAAAGCCTCACCAATTATGCAATAAAAAAATAGGTAGATCGTTTCAAATAACTAATGTTTTTCCAAAATTTACTGCTTATGAAAACATCCAAGTTGCAATCCTCTCGACGAGGAATAGATGTAAGAATCCTTTTCGTCGATCAGAATCAATGTTTAAGGAAGATACGATTTTAATACTGGAAAGTTTGGGAATGCTTAACAAAAAGGACATTCAGGCTGGATATTTAGCTCATGGAGACCAAAAGTTGCTCGATATAGGAGTAGCATTAGCAGGGCAGCCAGAGCTTCTCTTTTTGGATGAGCCTACCGCAGGGATGAGCCCTCAAGAAACGAGGGCGACTACGGAATTAGTTAAAAAGCTTGCTGAAGAAAGAAATTTAACTGTCTTACTCATCGAGCATGATATGAATGTTGTATTCAGTATTTCACAAATTATTAGGGTCATGCACCAGGGAAAATTAATTGCAGAAGGCACACCAGAAGAAATCAGGGGAAATGACCATGTCCAAAGAGTCTATCTCGGAGACAGAGTATGACTATTCTGCTGATAAATAAAATAAATACTTTCTATGGGTTAAGCCATATACTCTTTGATGTTTCTTTAGAGTTACAAGAGGGTGAGACAGTTTGTCTGTTAGGTCGCAATGGTGTGGGGAAATCAACTACTCTTAAAAGTATCATGGGACTTGTCCAACCACAATCTGGTAGTATTAAATTTTTTAGAAGGGAGATCAAAAGTTTAGCTACTTATCGAATTTCACGGCTTGGTATTGGCTATGTCCCGGAAAATAGGCTAATATTTCCTGATCTTACTGTTCGTGAAAATCTCATGATTGGAGCTAAAAGTGGTGACAATGGTCAGGATTGGACCCTAGAGAAAATCTATCAGGTATTTCCAATCCTCAAGGAGCGCGAGGCCCAAGATGGCGGAACCCTGTCCGGTGGGGAGCAACAGATGTTAACCATTGCTCGAACTTTGATGGGTAATCCTAAACTCATTCTCCTGGATGAACCTTCTGAAGGGCTGGCACCACTTATTATGAGAGCTGTATATGAAACGGTGAAGCGACTAAGAGAAAAAAGCATTTCTATTTTATTATCCGAGCAGAATGCGGATTTTGCCTTAAAACTTTCTAACCGCGCTTACATTCTCGAAAAAGGACAGATCTCTTGGTCCGGAGTTGCCTCTGAACTCATTAGCACCCCAGAGATAACAAAAAAATACCTCGGTGTCTGACAGGTGTTCTTAGTAATAGTATCTATTTGCTACCAGGGTTTAAAGGAAAAAGTAAAAAGGGTCAAAAAGGAGGTCTATAAATGAAGATCACAGTTTTGGGTGGTGCTGGAGCTATGGCAAGAAGTGCAGTATTGGATTTAGTTGAATCTCCAGAAGTCAAAAACTTAATTCTTGGAGACATAGATCTCAAGGCCCTTGAAGAACTCAAGAATTCTTTAAGGTCTAATAAGGTTTCAATTGGAAGAGTCGATATTACCGATCACAAGAGCCTAGTCCAATTCATCAGTGGTTCCAATGCCGTGATTAACGGAACAGTATATTATTATAACGTGAAAATCATGAAGGCCTGTCTTGAAGCAAAAGCTCATTATGTAGACTTGGGTGGATTGTTCCACGTGGCCAGGAAACAGATGCTACTGGACGAAGACTTTAAAAAGGCCCGGCTTACTGCTGTTCTCGGCATGGGAAGCGCACCCGGGATCGTAAATGTGATGGCCAGGTACGCTTACGACCGTTTAGATACTATAGAGTACGTTCGAATCCGCGACGGCATTGTGAACTTTACCAAGACCAAAAGTCCTTTGGGAATACCTTACTCCTTGGAGACCATCCTGGACGAGTTCGTAATGAATCCTTTCATATTCGAAAACGGAATTTGGGTAGAACTCAAGCCCTTTGCCCGGCCGGAGGAAGTGGACTTCCCTGAACCTGTTGGAATACAGACTACGTTTGCAACGCTCCACTCGGAAGTGGCTACTATTCCTGTGGCTTTCAAAGACAAAGGCATACAGGAAGTGAGTTTCAAGTTAGCTCTCCCAAAATCGTTTGAGGAAAAGCTCCGCTTTCTTGTGGACTTGGGATTTGGGTCAAAAAAGCCCGTTTCAATTGGAAAAACAAGAGTGGCTCCTAGAGACTTGGTTCTAACCATAGCAAAGAATCTCCCGAAGAGCCAAGGTAAGCTGGATGATCACAAGGTTCTTTGGGTGGACGCCAAAGGAGAAAAAAATGGAAAGATTGTTGAATACCGGCTCGAAGCGATCCTGCATCCATATGAGAAATGGAATATGAGGTGTAGTTCCTTCAGTGTAGGATTTCCGTTAGCAACCGTGGGCAAGATGTTAGCATCAAATCAGGTGAAAGTAAAAGGGGCTGTTGGCCCGGAGCAAGCCATTCAGCCGGAGGTCCTTTTCAAGGAGCTCTCCAAGCGAGGGATTGAAGTGACGGCGACTATTAAACAGAAGGCCTATTGAAATGGTAGCTTATGAATTTTGCGCATATGGGCCAACGAATCTTAATACAAGGGATTAATTTCCTTGGAAAACCGCTCATGTAGCGGGCCAAGTGGAGGTGGTTATGAGCAATCGGCTTGAAGGCAAGAAAGTTTTACTTACTGGCGCAAGTGGTGGTATCGGCACAGCAACTGCTCTATTATTTGCCAGGGAAGGAGCTGATCTTTGTTTAGTGGACCTGCGCAAGGAAGAATTATCGAAAGTCGCAATTCAATGCAGGGCCCTTGGGGTAAAGGCATTGGATATACCAACGGATATCACTGATAAAACTCAGGTGGAAGGAATGGCTCAGGCAAGCATTGGTGCGTTTAACAAAATTGACATTTTGATTAATAATGCTGGGTATGGAAAATACGGTCCCTTCACCGCAATACCTATCGAGGAGTGGGATCGCATGTGGCTGGTAAATGTGAGGGGTACGGTATTAGTAACTCAATCAATCGTTCCTTCAATGATTTCTGCCAAAAATGGGCATATCGTCAATATCTCATCCATCCATGGCATCCGAGCATCGGCTAACGCCTCCGCTTATTGTGCGACAAAATTTGCAATCACTGGACTCACAGAAGCGCTGTCCATAGAGCTTTGGAAAGACGGAATTAAGGTTTCCACAATTTGTCCAGGAGGTGTGTTAACACCATTTTTGGGAATATTGCCTGAAGAAAAAACCCCTGATTTTTTGGAACCCGAAGAGGTTGCAGAAGTCATATTGGATATAGTAACTGCTCCTGGCAAGGCACTCGTTCAGCATGTGGTCGTGGTTCCGAGAAATAGACCATATGTACCACTAGAAATCAAGTAATGGCAAGCGTCTTGGGGTCAACGTGAAGATCTCTGTAAAAAAACTGTTTCGTAGTAATGCGGTTCACTCTTTCGAAAGTTCACCTCATAAGAGTCTTTGAGAGAATCTATTCCTGATATGATTCTCGTATGGCTTAAATGTTAAATGCCATGACATCGTAGACAAAATAATGTGCCAGGACATCGTGGACAACATTCTCTGACAATCGAATAGCCACTCTGTCACAATCATGAACACCAAAACCAAAATGGAGGTGTTCATGATTGATGACATTCAGCAACAAAGGACCTGGGCCGTACAGCGTTTTCTTAACGGGGAGAAACCGGAATCCATTTGTGCCTCCCGGGGTTGCTCGCGAGCTTGGTTGTACAAGTGGGTTAAGCGGTTTGTAGAAGGCGATCCTTTCTGGGTAGAAAGTCGGTCCCAGCGACCTCTGATTACTCCGACACGCACATCGCTCGAGATCGAGCGAGATCGTCAAGCTGGTGCGCCTGAACCTTTATAACCGAGATCTGTTCTGTGGCGCCCAAGCCATCCGCCGGGAGATGGAAGAACTCAACGTTCGCCCATTGCCTTCCATTCGGACCATTGACCGGATTCTCAGTCATCAAGGTCTGACC